>Ga0315315_10002016_pt1 | contig 18641 bp, 16 predicted proteins | sample M140m3416metaG_FD_203699 | JGI IMG/M metagenome (GOLD analysis project Ga0315315, IMG submission 203699) | Ammonia-oxidizing marine archaeal communities from Monterey Bay, California, United States - M1 40m 3416 | ecosystem: Environmental > Aquatic > Marine > Intertidal zone | place: USA... | reverse complement strand
CCCGGGGACCAAGAAGCCTTTGGCGTCGGCAGATGAGGCCAGGGCCCGTGCTGTAGAGCTTGGCTTCCCGGTAATGCTCAAGGCGAGTGCCGGTGGCGGTGGTAAGGGCATGCGTCAGGTCGACCGTATCGAGGACATAGAGGGGGCGCTTACGGCGGCACAGTCCGAGGCGCGGAACTCATTTGGCGACGATTCTGTCTACATCGAGAAACGGATTGTGGGCCCGAGGCACGTAGAGGTCCAGGTCCTTGCAGACGCGTATGGGAAGACTCTCCACCTCTTTGAGCGTGACTGCTCAGTGCAACGCCGAAACCAAAAGGTCGTCGAGGAGACGCCGTGTCCGGTCTTGGGCGATGAGACCAGGACGGAGATGTGCCGTGTCGCGGTTCAGGCCGCCGAGGCCGTGGGTTATGTCGGCGCCGGGACTGTTGAGTTCTTGCTTGCCAGCGATGGCTCGTTCTATTTTCTCGAGATGAATACGCGACTGCAGGTCGAGCACCCCATCACCGAGATGGTGACCGGCATTGACCTCGTGCAAGCGCAGATTCGGATTGCTGGCGGTGAACCTCTGGAGATGGAGCAGGCCGATATAAAGCAACACGGACACGCGATTGAGTGCCGAATTTACGCTGAGGACCCTTCGAACAACTGGGCGCCATCTCCCGGAAAAATCCGCGGATATAGGGAGCCCGGAGGCCCCTGGGTGCGTGTTGATGCTGGCGTCTATGCGGGTGCAGAGGTATCGCTCTTTTACGACCCGATGGTGGCAAAGCTCGTGGTCTGGGGCGTCACCCGCGACGAGGCGATTCGCAGAACTCAGCGAGCTCTGCTTGAATACCGAGTGAGGGGAATTGCGACCAACACGGCTTTCTTTCGTCAGTTGCTCGCCGACGAGGACTTCCTCAGCGGTGTCTATGATACCGGCTTCCTCACGGAAGAGCGCATGGCCAGCTGGCCAGAAGACGAGGACCTCAGTGAAGTTGCGGAGATTGCAGCCGCCATCGCGGCCTTTGAGCGGGACCACAAGATGACCCGACCAGAGAGCGGGAAGTCCAGCAGCAGCCCATGGCGTTGGAGTCTCAGATGAGCAGTCCACAGATCTACCTTGTGGGTTCCGGTGATTCGGAACGATCGATCTCGATTAGACGTCTCGGTGAGACCTCCACTGGCGGCATTCGGTATGGAATAGCGATCGATGAAGGCGCGGAGTTCGAGGTCGACGCGGTTCGACCCGTCGACGATGTTTTGTCAATCGTACATCAGGGCCGGAGCTGGGAGGCTGGACTCGTCGAGCTGGAGGACGGCTTTGAGGTCGAGGTTGTCGGAATCCGGCACGAACTCGACGTCATGGATCCCCGCCGGAAGGCGCTGCGGATGGCTGAGGGAGCTGGGGACAGCGCAGTAAAGACTCAGATGCCCGGGCGTATTGTCCGCATCTTGGTCGCTGAAGGTGATGAGGTGGCTGAGGGTGAGCCGGTGATTGTCGTCGAGGCCATGAAGATGGAGAACGAACTCAAGTCGCCAGTGGCTGGCACGGTCGCCAAGCTGTGCGTCGTAGAGGGCGAGCAGGTACAGGCGCGCTCGACGCTTATCGAGTTCGCATAGGGGCAGTATGAGTAACGATCGCTGGAAGGAAGAGACGCTTAAACCTGTCCTGGAGAAGTTTCCTCTCCGGAAGGACCGCTTTGAGCGTTCCGGCGGAGAAGAGGTGGTAGACCTCTACGGGCCTGATGTTCCGCCAGAGACGATCGGTAAGCCTGGAGAATACCCGTATACACGAGGGATTCGGCCCACCGGTTACCGAGGGCGGCTGTGGACGATGCGCCAATATGCTGGCTTCGGTACGGCGCGCGAGAGTAACGAGCGGTACCGCTATCTCTTGTCTCAGGGGACATCAGGGTTGAGTGTTGCTTTCGACTTGCCCACACAGATGGGCTTCGACTCCGACCACGACAACGCAGCAGGAGAGGTCGGAAAGGTTGGAGTCGCTATCGACTCCATCGCGGACATGCGGGTCCTGTTCGACCAGATTCCATTGGATAAGGTCTCGACATCGATGACCATCAATGCCACCGCATCAACCCTCCTCGCATTCTACCTCGGCGTCGCAGACGACCAGGGTGTGCCCTGGAGCGCGGTTCGCGGGACCATCCAGAACGATGTCCTCAAGGAATATATGGCTCGAGGGACGTACATCTACCCGCCTCGTCAGTCGATGCGAATCATTACGGATATCTTTGGCTTCTGCCGAGAGAAGGTGCCACGCTGGAACACCATTTCTATTTCGGGGTACCACATTCGAGAGGCGGGGAGTACGGCCGCTCAAGAGATAGCCTTTACTCTCGCCGACGGTATTGCCTATGTGGATGCCGCGGTGGCTGCGGGTCTCGAGGTCGATGATTTCGCGCCGAGACTGAGCTTCTTCTTCAACGCACACAATAATTTACTCGAGGAAGTCTCCAAGTTTCGGGCCGCCCGGCGAATGTGGGCCCGCATCATGAAGGAACGGTTTGGGGCCAAGAACCCTCGGTCATGGCAGATGCGCTTTCATACGCAGACCGCAGGGTCTACTCTGACAGCTCAGCAGGTCGACAACAACGTTGTCCGAGTTTCGCTACAGGCGCTCTCCGCTGTGATGGGCGGTACGCAGAGCCTTCACACAAACAGTCGTGACGAGGCGCTTGCCTTGCCGACTGAGTCGTCAGCGCGTCTCGCTCTGCGTACACAGCAGCTCATCGCGTCCGAGAGCGGGGTCGCAGAGTTCGTTGATCCACTTGCTGGCAGCTATGTCGTCGAACAGCTCACTGACGAGCTTGAGGCTACGGCTGAGGCCCTGATTGAAGAGGTTGATGGCTACGGTGGAATGGTCTCCGCGATCGAGGAAGGGTTTCCACAGCGAGAGATCCAGAACGCAGCCTATCGGGCACAGATAGCGATGGACCGCGGCGAACAAGAGGTTGTCGGGGTGAACGTTCACATCGATGACTCGACACCGCCAACGGACCTCCTGAGGGTTGATGAGTCTATCGGCTTGGCTCAGATTGACCGCCTGAAGGACTTCCGGAAGAAGCGGAATCAGGCAGAGGTCAATGAGGCACTTGATTCACTTCAGCAGGCTGCATCGGGGACGGACAACGTCATGCCGCACATCGTGAGGGCCGTCAAGGTTGACACGACGCTGGGTGAGATAGCGGACAGCCTCCGCGCAGTCTTTGGTGAGTACCAAGAGAACGTCGTTATTTAGACCGACTCTTTGTCGATCGCCTCAGCAGCAGCTGGGCCTTCATCGTGTTCCTCATCGTGACCTTCACCTTCATCTTCACCTTCATCCTCCCTTTCTTTTGTCGAGAAGAAGTAGGCGAGGACGATACCGACGCCGTACAGCAGAATCAGCGGACCCGCCATGAGGGCCTGTGACATCACATCAGGTGGTGTAATGATGGCTGAGGCGACGAACATCCCGACAACAGCGTAGCGAAAACTGTTGAACAGGTCGGTGTGATCGATCCACCCAATACGGGCGAGAAAGTAGATAACGATTGGCAACTGGAAGCTTGCCCCAAATGCAACGAGGAGCTTCGTGGCCAGCCCGAGGTAGGCGTGTATTGACAGCACCGCTTCGATGTCTTGGTCCAGGGACTCCGTGACCTCAAGAAAGAATGGAAACGCGAAGTCGAAGATGACAAAGTAGCCGAAGCTGGCACCGCCGATGAACAGGACGGTTGAGGCGATGGCGAGGGGTGCGATGGCCTTCTTCTCGTTTGGGTAAAGTCCAGGTGCAATGAAGGACCAGATCTGATGGAAAATCAGCGGAGATGCGATTCCAACTCCTGCGAGGCCCGCGACCTTTAAATAGGTCATGAATCCCTCAAGGGGTTCGGTGATGGCCATCGTCCCGCGCCCGGTCTTCTGAAGGGCATCATTCATCGGTGTGACGAGTGCATCCCAGATGGGCTGTGCAAATGCAAAGCAGATCAGACAACCCGCGAATGCGAATGCGATGATTTTCATCAGGCGATCTCTGAGCTCGATCAAGTGCTCAATAAGCGGCATCCTGTTCGCTTCTACTGCATCGCCATCCGTCTTTTCCCCGGCAGTCTTCATCCCTGTTCGCCCTCCTCTTCAGGTTCTGGGTGCGCAGGGAAGGGGATGTCTCTCGGCTGTGGAGTGTCAGTGTTAGCGGATGCTCGCGCAGCATCGATACGGGCCCGGGCCTCATCTCGACGGCGCCGAAGGTCGGCTGCCCGAGACTCCGAGTCCACACGGTCGGCCTCGATGACGAATGCGCGCCGAAGATCATCGCTCGCACGCATAAGGCGGCCGTACTGGCGTCCGACCCACCGAACCACTGTCGGCAGCCGCTCGGGGCCCACGACGATGATCGTGACGACCATGATGACGATGATCTCTGTCAGCCCAAGATTAAGCATTGAAACTCCGACGGTGAATGTATTGCAGAGTTGTCTCCCGCGCGACCCACCCAAAGGAGTATACTCGCCCCATGTGCCGACTATTTGGATTCAGATCGAATGTCCCCAGCCGGGCCCATGGTTCTCTTGTCGCGGCGGAGAACGCCTTGGCCCAACAGGCTGAGGCTCACCGGGATGGCTGGGGCATCGGTTACTTTATGGGAAACGAGGCTTACATCCTGAAGTCTGATGCGGGTGCTGCTGATGATGAGCGGTTCGCACGGATCAGCCGACGGCTCGAGTCCCACACGTTCGTTGTTCACGTACGGCGGGCCACAGTCGGCCAGATTGACTACCTCAATTCCCACCCGTTTCGACATGGAAATTGGGTCTTTGCACACAACGGCACCATCTATGGCTTTGAGGAGATGAAGGACCGGGTCATGGCTGAAATACGGGATGACCTCAAGGAACTCATCTTTGGCCGGACAGACTCAGAACACCTCTTCTATTTTATTGTGAGTGCACTGGACCGTGCTGGAATCTCCGACTGTGGTCGGTCGGATGTGGATGTGGCGCTTGCAGCGCGGACGATATCGGAGGCGCTCGGACGTCTGTTCAAGTGGTCCGAGGAGCTGGGTATACAGGCCCCTCTGACCAACTTTATCCTCACCAACGGACGACAGTTCTTTGCACAGCAGGCAGGTATAGATCTGTGGCTGGCGACTCAGAAGGTGTTCTGTAGCGACTATGTGACCTGTGCAGAACCCGACAAGATCTGCATGGATGTTGCGCGTCCGCTCGAGATGTTGTGGGTGAAGGACTTTGGCTCGAGGCCCGTGCGCCCTGTCAATCACATCACTGTGGCCAGCGAACGTATGGGTAATGAGAACATCTGGGAGCTGGTGCCCGAGGGGGCGCTGGTGGTGCTCGATGAAGACTTCAACATGACACTGTGGCCGGCGCCTGAGAACTTTCGAGTAGACCCCGGCGGACACAAGCCGGCGATCGCGGTCTGAGCTGTGACACGGTTTGTGCTCTGTAATGGCCAGGCCATGGACGATGGTCAGGTGGTCCTGGATGCCGATGACGAGGGCTTCCTGCTCGGTCGATCCGCCTTCGAGACACTGAGGAGCTACGGCGGAGGCTTGTTCGCTCTCGATACACATCTTGAACGGCTGAGTGCAAGCTGTCTCTCGCTCGGTATCGGCATGCCAAACGAGACGGTTGTGGCCAAAGAGCTCCTCTTGGCCGCATCTAAGGTCGATGGTGACGCGGCGGTACGGGTGACGCTGACGGCGTCCGGTGCCCGGATTGTTCGCGCAGGTCCGCTCCCAGAGGTGCCCGACCCCTTCCGATGTGCCACAAGAGAGTTTGTGCCTCCGCCTTGGTTAGATGGCACGGTAAAGCACACAAGCCGCGCGTTCTCGCGCTTGGCTGTTGTGCAGTCCGGTGCTGATGAGGTGATTTGGGTAGACGCGGACGGCGATATGCTCGAGGGCACACGGTCGAATGTATTTGCAGTCAAGGATGGGCGGCTCATTACGCCGCCGGTCGATGGGCGTCTTCTCGCTGGCGTTACCCGTGAGGCGCTAATCTGGGCAGCCCAGGATGCAGGGATCGAGGTCAAGCTCGCGCCACTGCCGGCCGAGGCGCGCTACGACGAGCTGTACGTCGCCTCGACACTCAAAGAGCTCACTCCGGTTGCGTCTCTCAACGGGGAGCCGACAAGCGGAGAGGGTCCGGTTGGTGGCGCGGTGCTGGACGCTTTCTATTCTGCAGTAGACGCTGACCTCAGCTGACGAGGCTGTTGTCTCGCTATGACGCGAACGGGTCACCGTACTGCAGGAACAGCTGCCCCCACTCGGTGTTCTGGAGCCAGTCGTCGACGACGCGTCGCCCCTCCATTGGGTACCAGATGTAGTCATGGTAGACAAAGCTAGCCATGATGAACGCGTTCACCATTGGCGTCTGGAACATCAGCTTTGCGAGAGGCTTGAAGGGGCCAAACCAGAACAGGTCCCCGATCTTGCTCGCTGCATTATCGCCAACAACGAAGTCCCAATTGGTTCGCTTGACCTCAGCTGTGTCCATGTCTCCGATCACTTCAATCTCGTCCATGTGACCCTTGCCCAGCCCGTGTTCGTGGGCGAGCCGTATACAAGGAACCTCCATCGTGTCGAAGCCGATGAGCTTGGCCACGACGGCATCAATGGCGGTCTGGTCGGAGCTCGCGATGAGGAGGTTTTTGATAACAGGAGTCATTGTCCGTGGACCGGGTCCGCTCCCACAGGTGGTGCCATCGGCGACCGCAAAGGTCCCGGCCTGAATCTCCTGCTGAATCCTCAACAGATCGACCAGAGTCTCATGAATCTGTGGGTGGCAATAGTGGCGGCTCTTGTCCAGGAGGGCGCCAAATGCGTTCTTTAGTGCACAGGTGTAGTCGGTGTAGATGTGGGTTTTAATTGTGGGAAGGTGAACCACATTCCGATCAAAGAAATAGTCGGGGATGCGAATCCCCTTGGGGAAGATCTTGTCGAGAACAAGCATCTCGCCCTTGGGCTCGTAGGTGACCCAGCGCATGTCATGCGGATTGAAGTTGTACTTCACCGGCAGCCCATACTTCTCGTGGACACCCGTAAAGTTGTTGAGGTGCTCTCCCTTCTTTGCCTTGGTCACAACAGTCCGGTTCTCGACGACGACAAGGTCGTCATAGCCGGCACCCCGGAGTGTCTTCGTGACACCCTCTACCTGCCAAGGTGTTGTGTTCGCACTCGGGTACAAGAGGTGCCAGGAGATGTTGTTCTTGAGGATGGTCTGCTTCGTTGGATCGAGCGCCTCCTTGAAGCCTGCGAGTTCCATCACACGAGCGTAGTCTTCAATGACTGTCTCAGGTGTGGTGCGGACTACGGCAACGATCGCTTTGTCTTGTCCCATGGCGGACCTCCGGCAATGCACCTATCCCCATGGGCGCAGGGCCGCTCCCGCAATAGGGATCCATAGACAAAGAGGTACTTGTGGCACGTTCTGGACTTGAGTTGTTGTTGGATGATGTGGCGCCCTATCGTGGGGCTCGTGTTGGGATTTGCTGTAACCACACGGCGGTGACCCGAGACCTGCTGCACATCACCCAAGCCCTGTCCGCTGCTGGGCTAAAGATCGTCCGAATTTTCGCCCCAGAGCACGGGGTCGATGCACTCGCACAAGACATGATCACCGTCGAGGATGAAGGCGATGTCACTCGGGTGGTGTCTCTGTACGGTGACACCGAGGCATCCCTGAAGCCGGACGCTGCGATGATTGCAGATCTGGATGTTCTGTTCTTCGATATTCAAGATATCGGAACCCGGTATTACACATACCAGGCCACGCTCGGCTTCATCATGGAGGTCGCGGCGACGACCGGGACCAAGGTCGTTGTCTTAGACCGGCCGAACCCGATTGATGGTGTATCGGTCGAGGGCAATGTTGTGAACGCGGGCTTCGAGAGTTTCGTCTCGGCGTACCCGCTGGCTGTGCGCCACGGCATGACAATGGGTGAGCTGGGCGGGTTCTTTAAGGCTGACCAGGGCATTGACTGTGACCTTGAAGTCGTGCGTTGTGAGGGCTGGCACCGGGATCAGTGGCTCGATGACACAGACCTTCCCTGGGTCTTTCCATCACCGAATATGCCCACACTTGAGACTGCCGGCATCTACCCAGGAATGTGCCTATTCGAGGGCACCAACCTGTCAGAGGGTAGGGGTACTACCCGTCCATTCCATCTCATTGGGGCGCCATGGATTAATCGGGAGCGCCTGGCCGACCTTGCAACAAAGGGAGCGGCTGAGGCTGGCCTCACTGGTGTTGCCTTTCGGCCGGCGAGCTTTGAGCCTCGCTTTCAGAAGCATGCGGGGGCGCCCTGTCATGGTGTTGAGATTTTCGTTCAGAATCGGAATGCTATGGAGCCGTTTCTTCTCGGTCTGGTGTTGCTTGAGGCGGTGCTTCGAGAGGACCAGGGCCAGTTCAAGTGGCGCACCGAGACTTATGAGTTTGTAGACGAGCCTATCGCCATCGACTTGCTCTGCGGTTCTGCTGAGGCGCGAGTCGGGCTGGAGAGCCGAATGAGACCACGCGAGTTGATTGAGGGTTGGCAGACCCAACAGAATGACTGGCTTGAGCGTCGCGAACTGTATTTATTGTATTGATTAGAATTTAGGGCGAGATTGAGTCGGAGTCTGGGACCGGAGGCTGAGCATGAACGATGCATGGAAAGCGGTGAGGGCAGCCTTTGTGGCCGGTGTCATCTTTGCTGTGCTTGAGGCCTGCTCAGCCTATCTCTACCCTGTGGCGCTCGACCCTCAGCCCACACTTTTTGCCGTGGGGCTCTCCGTTGCGGGGACGGGCTTGCTGCTCGCTGTGGCCGCGCTGCTGCTCTCGACATTTAGCCCCCGCCATGCAGCAGGCTTGTCTCTCGCCGTTTGGGCGGCAGTTTGGGGTCCACAGCAGGCACAGATAGCTGGGTGGCACCGAGTGGGATGGGCCCCGTCCGTTGTGCTGGGCAGCACAGCACTGGTGGCCCCAGGCCTGGCTGTGGTTGTGGGTGCGTTCGGTGGCGTGACCGGTGCGATCTTCCGCCGGAGGGGTGACCGCGCAGGGCTGGTCCCGATGTCTCGGCCTGAGGCCTCGACTAAGGTCCGGCCAAATCTGCTACTGGTGACGGTCGACGGTGTGCGCGCCGACGCAGCATTGATGAATGCTGGACAGTGGCGAAGCGACAGCCTCTTCTCTCCCGTACAGGGTTGGACGCATTTTACGCAGGCAATATCAGCGGCCCCATGGTCACTGCCGAGCATGCACAGCGTCATGACCTCAAAGCCGGTCCGTGAACACGGAGGTGGACTTTCGGTGGGCGACACGCTCTCCCGAAGGCTGAGTGACGCCATACCGGTGCCATACACGCTGCAGCAGGCTGGATATGAGACCTATGCGGTGGTCTCCAACCCATATCTGAGTGTGGAGCAAGGCTTCGCTGATGGGTTTGACGGCTGGTCTCATGTGTCGGGATCTGTCGAGCCAGTCTTGCTCTTGCACTACTGGAACAGGTTCACGGCATGGGTTGAGGGGTCTGCTGGCGAGCTGAGCAATACCAAGGACCAGCGAATCGTGACTGCGGCTATTGATCGCCTCGGTCAGGTCAGCGAGAGGCCGCGATTTGTCTGGGTCCACCTTGTCGGTCCGGCGGAGTATGTTCGCGGGCTAGATGTGGAGATCACAGGGTCGAGCAGCCCTGCCGATGTCGAGGCTGCGCGGGCGGCTTATCTGTCCAGTGTCGCCGCCACACGTGTCCAGCTCAAGCGCCTTGGTCGCGCTGCTCCGGGTTGGGTTGTAGCGATTGTGTCGAGCCACGGCGTTTCGATGGGTGATGATGGGCGGTGGGGTTCCGGCCAGGGCCTCAGCGATGACCAACTTCATGTTCCGCTCGCGATTCGTCGGCCCAATACTCAGGGTGGCGTGGTCGCACGACAGGTTGCGGCGGCGGATGTCGGACACACCCTCTTGGCTGCGGCTGGGTTGGGTCGGTTCTCACCAGGACAGCATCTGCTAAAGGCGCGACTGGGTCCAATTGAGGTCGGTGGGGTTGCACAGAAGGCCGGTCTGTATGCGGCCCGTACAAACTCGGCAAAGTACATCAAGCGTGAACCCGGCGTGGTGGGCCCAGGTGTCCAGCGAAGCGATCAAACAATGGAGCTACTCGACTCGAGTGGGCTGCAGGACTGATTGGAGGGGAGGATGCAGCTGTCACGGTGGGGCTGGAGCCCGTATGAGACCGAGGAAGACATGTGTCTGGAGCGGACGGCCCTCAGTGATGTCGTCGACGTGTTGGCGGACGGTATGGATGCCCAGATCGTCGTGATTCACAGCAAGATTGCTTTCGGAGCGCAGCAGCTGGCCGTAGCTCCGAGCTTGAGGCTCCTGATTACGACAACGAGTGGCACTGAGCACATCGATCTGCCTGAAATGGTCAAGAGAGGTGTCACTGTCTGCCGACTTCCAATGGCTCGACGCGATGCTGTTGTTGATGCAACAGTCGGTATGCTCATCTGGGGCCTCCGGCGTTTTGGGACTCTGCAGCGCAGGGCCGCTGATGGTGTCTGGGCGCGCTCGGAGCTGCCAGTGTTGGGTCCCGTTGGACTCTCTGGCGCCTGTGTTGGCCTTGTGGGTCAAGGTGTCATCGGGACCCAAGTCTCTGCTGTTCTGGGTGCGCTTGGTGCTCGTGTCTGGGCTTGTGATCCAGCGGGAGTACCGATGGGCGTAATCGAAGCATCCGTAGACGAGATGCTCAGTCGGTGTGATGCGGTCAGCCTTCACTGTGACCTCAATCCTTCCACCAGAAACATCATCTCCAAAGGTCGTATAGAGACCGCACGCTCGTCCTTGGTCTTGGTCAACACCGCCAGAGGCGGCCTCGTCGACGTGCCGGCTGCACTGACTGCGTTGAGTCAAGGTGGGCTTGGGGCGCTGGCTTTAGATGTCTTTCCCGACGAGCCATACCTGTCCCTCGCTCAAGTCTGTGAATACCCAGAACTGATGTGTCTTCCACATGCGGCTGGATATCACACGGGCTTGGCCGCCCTCGTGCGCGCCGGACTTCGAGAGGCAGTTGAGTCCTTTATTTCAGGTGCCGCAGTTCCACACCAGGTTGCCTAATCATCGGCGTCAGTGTGACCGACAATCACCTGGCCATCAGACCAGGTCTGCGTGTGAGCACCATTCAGAATTGATGACTCTGAGGCCAGCGTAGCGCTGTCTCTTCCGCCAATAACCACAGAGTTTGCGCCCTCAGCCTGGTTCAACAGGCCGCCTATGGCAACGGCATTGGACTTGGCGGTACACCCAACGCCCCCCAACGCGACGGCATGTGGACCGGCGATGGTGTTGTCCCTGCCAGTAACGATTCCACTGTGACTATCGACCGTGTGACCGTGACCGATGATGAGGTTGTGTGAGCCAGTCGAATCGGGGGTAGGTGAGCCATACCCCAAAATGATGTTTCCACGACCGTTACCGAGATGGGTGAGCCCGAGGCCGCTCTGTAGGCGTAGGTTGACCCCGATAAGCGCTAGGTCGCCCTCGGGAGTAATCTCGACAATCTTACTCAGATCGCTCAGGCCGTGGACTGCATCGTCAAGCCGCGAGACTTGATGCTCGAGACGACTGACCCGTTGCTGAGCAGCCCCGAGCCTCTCGGAGAGGAACTCCACTTGTGCCTCTAGACGGTTGAGCCGGTGGTGGTCACTGGCTTCGATATCGGTGTCGCTGTTGATGAAGAGTCCAGCAGTGACCAATCCGAATGCTCGCATTTAGTTTGAAACGGAAGTTTCAGCGTGAAGCTTAAGGCCGGCCAGTCAGATGCTGCATTCCCTCAATAAAACCGTGACCACCGCTGCCGGTAGAAATCCAAGTTGGATGGTGAGCCATTCTTGAAAGAAAGTCCCTCACATTCGCTACACCGATGCTGTGCCTGAAGGCTCTGAACATGGGCTCGTCGTTTGCGGAGTCCCCAAAGAAAGCCCAGCGGTCAAAGTCAATCTCGGTACCGAAGCGATCACGGTGAAAGCGCTGGACGCCCTCGAGCTTGTCGAACTGCCCGAACCACCCGTTGACGTGTATGCTCGACACCTTTGCCGTCGCGCCAGCCTGCTCAAAGGCGGCGACAATCGCATCGATGGAGTCGTCTCCAAGCGGGGGGACGTCTTCACAGAAGTCGATCGCGAGATCTAAGTCTCTATAGGGCTGGTCGGATGCGAGTGCCGTACCAGGGACATTCTTCAAGATCTCTCGGCTCAGCCGATCCAGCCTCCCTCGGTTTTCACGTCGAGTGCCCTCGTCTTGAATGAAGCGTCGCTGGAGTTTATCTCCATCGAACCAAAACCAGAGGCCACCATTCTCTCCGACAACACCGTCGACGGGCCATGCCCTTGCGATATGATCAACCCACCCACCCGGTCGGCCGGTGATGGGCACAATTTTGAGTCCCTGCTCTTGCGCTCTGGCCATCACAGTAAGGACTTCTGGAACGAGACGTCCCTCGATGGTGAGGGTGTCATCGATGTCACAGAAAACGCCCAGTAGATCACTGGGCGGGTTCATCTCGGCGAGTGGGCGAACCAAGGTCTACTCCACGACCCAGGTGTTTCCGCCGTAGATGGCCTTCGTGAGGTCGCCCGCGGACGGGACCTTCTTTGCAGTCTCGATTTGGTCGACGACTCCACCATCGTAGGTTGGGCGCTGTGTCCGGAACAGAACGCCCATCGCCACAGGGTATGGAGGGCGCATCCGGGCCAACAGGTTTGCCAAGACCGGGTTGGTCTCATCGTGGACGAGGATGTCATCGCCTGGGCCGTCATCGCCGAGCTCGACGACCTCGATCTCGAGCTTGTTTGTGAGCTTGAGGCCCTTTGCTGGGCATGACTTCCCGCCAAAGACGAGGGGCTCGCCATTCTTTACAAAGATTACGGCCTCATCACGAACCTTCCGGTTTGTGATGTGTTCGAAGGCATGGTCATTGAAGATGTTGCAGTTCTGGAAGATCTCTACGAAGGAGGTTCCCTTGTGCGCTGCGGCCTCACCGAGCACGACGCGTTGGTCTTTGACGAAGATGTCGACTGTGCGCGCGACGAATGTGGCATCAGCACCGAGGGCAACTGCACACGGCTCGAAGGGATGATCGATCGACCCCATCGGGGTTGACTTCGTCTTCTTCCCGACCTCAGAGGTCGGCGAGTATTGGCCCTTCGTGAGGCCGTAGATCCGATTGTTGAACATCAGAACTTGGATGTCGACGTTTCTCCGGAGCACGTGGATGAAGTGGTTTCCACCAATGGAGAGCGAATCCCCATCACCGGTGATCATCCAGACACTGAGGTCCGGATTGGCCAGCTTTAGGCCGGTGGCAAATGCAGGTGCACGACCATGAATGGTGTGGAAGCCGTAGGTGTTCATGTAGTAGGGGAAGCGGCTGGAACAGCCAATCCCGCTGACGACAGCGAACTTCTCTTTCGGAATCCCGAGATCTGCAAAGACTGTCTGAACTTGACTGAGGATGGCGTAGTCGCCACAGCCTGGACACCAGCGGATCATCTGGTCCGACATGAAGTCTTTCTTACTGTACGTCTCTTGTTCTTCGTTTGTAGACATGATTGACTCCGCTCAGCTCAGCTTCTTGATTTCAGCGACGAGCTCGCTGGCTTTGAAGGGCTGGCCCTGAATCTTAGAGATCAGTGCCAGGTCGATGACGAACTCACCGCGCAGGTAGCGATGAAGTTGACCGAGGTTCATCTCGGCCACAGCTGCTTTTGAGAAGCCGCGTATTGTGGCCTCCAGGTTTGCTGGTAGTGGGCTCATCCACCGAAGGTGAACATGGCCAGCCCTGATGCCTTGCTCTCTGGCCTGGTCGACTGCAGTTCGGACTGCGCCGTAGGTTGAACCCCAGGAGATAATTCCGACACCGTCTGCATCTCCATAGACCTCGACCCCAGGAACATCCGCTTGAATCCGCTGAACCTTATCGGCCCGAAGCTTTGACATGTACTCGTGGTTGTTCGGGTCGTATGAGACGTTCCCGGAACCTTCTTCCTTCTCGAGCCCACCAATGCGATGCTCGAGTCCCTTGGTGCCAGGGATGGCCCATGTGCGGCCGAGGGTATCTGGGTCACGATTGTAGGGCTTGAAGTTGTCCACATCAGCTTCGGTCGCGATGTTGCAGTCGATGGGCTCGAGCTTGTCGAGCTCCGGCAGTCGCCATGGCTCAGCACCGTTGCCGAGGTATCCATCGGTCAACAGCATGACTGGCATGCGGTACTTGACTGCGATTCGGACGGCCTCGATTGCAGCGTCGAAGCAATCAGAAGGCGTCGAGGCTGCGATGACCGGGTTTGGGCACTCGCCGTGACGTCCGTATAGTGCAATGTTGAGGTCCGACTGCTCTGTCTTGGTGGGAAGTCCCGTCGAGGGGCCTCCACGTTGGACATCAATCAGGACCATTGGGAGCTCGGTGATGACTGCCAAGCCGAGGGCCTCGCCCTTGAGCGCGACCCCAGGTCCAGAGGTCGAGGTGATGGCAATCGAGCCGCCGAAGGCAGCCCCGATGGTTGCACAGATGGCGGCAATCTCGTCCTCTGCCTGAAAGGTCACGACGCCGAAGTCCTTGTACTTAGACAAGTGGTGAAGCACATCTGAGGCTGGTGTGATTGGGTACGCGCCAAGGAACAGCTGTCGCCCTGCAAGGCTGCCAGCAGCGACGAGTCCGAGGGATAGCGCCGCGTTTCCGGTGATGTTCTTGTAGGTGCCTGGCTCGAGCTTGGCGGCAGGAACCTCATAGGAACTGTGGAAGAGCTCCATCGTGTCCGCAAAGTTCCACCCGGCTTGGAGGGCCTTGAGGTTGGCCTCGTCGTAGGGAGCCTTAAACTTTCCTCGAATCCATGTCTGTGTGACGGACATGTCGCGGTTGTACAGCCAATAAGTCATCCCGAGGGCGAAGAAGTTCTTGCAACGGTCGGCCTCTTTGGCTCCGAGGCCAAGCCCGTCGACGCTGCGCTTGGTCATGGTGCCGAGCTCTACAGGAACAACTTGAAATCCCTCAAGGGTGCCGTCCTCGAGCGGGTTGAACTCGTACTCGGCCTTCTCGAGGTCGCGGTCGGTGAACTTGTCTGTATTCACGATCACCATGCCGCCTGTCTTCAGGTCGGCAATATTGGCCTTCAGTGCCGCGGGGTTCATCGCAATCAGCATGTTCGGGGCATCGCCCGGTGTGCGGATATCTTTGGAGGAAAAGTGGAGCTGGAAGCCCGACACGCCGGCGACTGTTCCAGCCGGGGCGCGGATCTCTGCAGGAAAATCAGGGAATGTAGCGAGGTCATTTCCTTGAATTGCAGAGGTGTTCGTGAACTGGGTTCCGGTGAGCTGCATGCCGTCGCCTGAATCACCCGCGAAACGGATAACTACATTGTCGACGGTCTCGACATTCGTTGCCATGGAGACCTTCTTACTCCTGAGCGACCGAGGGGAACTCTTTTCGGTCACGAGAGGATAGGGGGAAGCTCAGGAGACGCAAGCTGCGCACCCTCGCTGGAGACAAAACACCATACCTTCTGGCACAGCACCTTTCCGGTATGGCATTCTGCGTTGAGTTGCAGCCTCTTTTAGCTAAAAAGCTGAGATTGTGACGACCAAGGATCTGTGAGGGGAGTGAGACCGTGAAATATCGACTGCTACCATGGCTGGCCTGTCCAGGGTGCCGATCGGCTGATCTTAGGCTTGATACGGTCAAAACGCGCACAATAGGTGTCTGTGTTGGTCACTTCGAGCCGGGTGAGATGCCGGGTGGCGTAGACCTGGATCGCCGTGAAGAACAAGAGGTGATGGAGGGAGCCCTTCACTGTGGTGGCTGTGGGCACGTTTTTCCCATCCGCGGTGGCGTTCCTCGGATGATGCTGCCTGGTAGTGTCCAGGGGCCAAGCAGCCGTCACTCGGAGACCGAGGTTGATGTCGGACGGCCGGAGTGGGAGGACAACTTCCAAGATCTCTCCGCACCGCTGGGTCCCCCAGATTTTCTGGGGCAGCGTGTCTTGGACGCTGGCTGCGGGTTTGGGCGCCATACCTTCTTTGCTGCCCGCTACGGCGCCGAAGTCGTAGGCATGGACTCAAGCAGCGACAGCGTAGAGGCCGCCTTTCGCAACACCGGCCATATGTCGCGGGCTCACATTGTGCAGGCGGACATCTACAGCCCACCGTTTAGGGATGGGGCTTTTGATTTGACCTACAGCTTCGGTGTGCTGCACCACCTCGAGGACCCAAAGTCAGCTTTCCGCACTCTTGGGGCCACGGTGCGCCCTGGTGGTCGCATTTCCCTGTGGGTCTATGGGCCACGGCAGGGAATGACGCTGCTCGCAAACAACATCCTCCGTGGGGCAACCACGGATATGAATCACGACCAACTTGAGAGCCTGTGTGCCGGGATTGCGAGAGGGCTTCGTGTCTTCAGTCACACGCCCTATAAATTGCTGCAGCACATCCCTGTCGCGAGAGATGTGGTCAGCCACCTTCCGGTACACGACCATCATCAGTGGACCTTCGATGTCGTGGTAGCGGACGTCTACGACCGACTCCGAAACCCTGTTCACCACTGGTTCACGGGAGAGGAGCTTGAGCAGATGCTCACCGATGACGGCTACGCCGATGTGCTGGTGACCCGCAGGGTCCGTAATAACGAGACCTTCAGGGCCACCGGGATTCGTCGCTGACGACTAAAACCGGGCGCGCATCATGACGTTCATGCCGAGAACTTTTCGCTCCTCAGCGGGGGCCGATACGCGGTCACCTTCGGGACGCTTGTCGGTCTTCACAAACTCAGACTGGTTGTTGTCGATGGTGTACAGGGCCTCAGCCACGAGAACAACTGACTTGCTCATGTCTACTTGAACACCGACCAATCCCGAGAGGATCGGGGCGGGATCTTGACCCCGTGGAACCTGCTCCTTGTCGCGCTCTGTGTACTGAACGAAGGTGCCCCCGCTTGTGGTGTAGGTGGCTGGCTGCATGATTCCGACGCCGATGGTCGGTGCGAAGTGTGCCTTGGGGAAGTAGTGCGACGCCTTGACGCGGCCGTACAGTTGCGGTGTCTGGTCCATGCTCGGGTTCATCGCAACACCTGATGTCAGCCCTGGAACATTGAACAGAATGTATGCCAGGTCCTTGTAGACCACGTCGACACCAAGAGTCGTGCTGTTGATGACCATCAGGGTCTGGATATCTGCTGCGGTTCCCGTCTCGATGGTGGTGGTGTCGCCCTTGACTGGGTCGAGGAGGTTGTGACTCAGCCGATCCACCTCTGCCTGAATTAGTGCACCATGACCATTGAGCTGGCGGTGGGAGATGTAGGTCTCCTTTATAAAGTCCGGAGAGTTTCTGTAGAGCTTGAGATCTCCAGACTCAATCCAGCGAATCTCTGGTGTGGAGCGCCAGGCGATCTGGCCTGCATAGCCAAAGGCCTTGATGAGCTCGCCATAGAGCGTTGAGGTGGTGTAGTCGACGTTCTGGATCTGGCCTTGCTCAAATGAGCCTGCTCCAAACTCGACCTTGAGGTTCTCGTTGACCTGGTAGCCTCCGCCGACCAAGAAGCCGTAGTAGGCCTGGTTGCGCTTGAGTCGTGTCTCCGGGTCAACATAGTCGCCAACCGCAGACTTCACGCCAGCAAAGGCGTAGTGCCCACCCTTCTGCCACTGGAAGCGAACACCAGGGGCTGCACCTGTGGTGAAGCTGTGGATCTCTCGACCACCCCAGGTCAGATCGTATGAGTAGCCGAGCCGGAACCTGCCTGAGTCGACGGCATAGCCAGTCAGCGACAGGCTGTGGTCCTCGCCGGGCAAGGCCTTGATGATGCGGACGTACGAGCCGTCATCTTCAATGGCGGTCCCAGGCTCTGTCTGATCCGGGTTGAGGTAAGGGGTGTAGCGAAGGACGAATGCGGCCTCGGTTGACCAGCCAGCCCAGTTGCCCTCGTCTCGTCGATACAGGACGAGCTGCGCCCGAGAGATGTCGTCGCTGGAGCGGCTTTCATAGTCTTCAAAGAAGGCCCTGTTGCCGCGCTGAACAAAGTTAGCGCTCGGGCTGTATGCCTCGGGCCCGGCCATGACGTTGGTGTCCTCAAAGGCTGAGGTCACCCAGACGTCCATGAATTCGCCCGCGTGTGCGAGTCCTGAGAGTGCGAGAAGAAAAACCATCATCTAGTCCTTGTGGGGGCGCAAGTGATCGCCCACGTGGTCGTGTTCACAGAGGGGTTGGGGTGCAGCCTGTCGGATGGGCTGAGGCCATGCAGGCATCAGAGCCTTGTCGGTCCCAGCGTCATCGTTGTCGCTGCCATCAAAGAAAGGAAGGTCTTCGGGTCCGCGTGTGAGCAGGATCCAACGGTGACCCTTTGCGCGGACATAGCTGAGCATTCCGGTGACGGGGCCGACCGTCTGCCCAGCATGTGCGATGGGGTCGAAGGCCGGCACAGTTGTGTTTGAGACAACCAGCACTGAGCAGCCACCAGGCAGCTCGAGAGGCCACTGGTAGTACTGCTCAAAGTCCGCAAAGTCCGGATGTGCATCAGTACCGGGTGGCATCTCACGGAAGTTCTCTGGAATTGTTCCAGAGTCTATGGTCACGAGGCTGGACTCAAATGCTTCCAAAAATGCATTGTTTGGGTCG
>Ga0315315_10002015_pt1 | contig 18645 bp, 13 predicted proteins | sample M140m3416metaG_FD_203699 | JGI IMG/M metagenome (GOLD analysis project Ga0315315, IMG submission 203699) | Ammonia-oxidizing marine archaeal communities from Monterey Bay, California, United States - M1 40m 3416 | ecosystem: Environmental > Aquatic > Marine > Intertidal zone | place: USA... | reverse complement strand
TGGTCTGCTGCGGTTTCTGACTGTGTTTCTGCTGCAGTGGTTTCTGTTTGAGGCTCTGGTGGGGCTGATGATGCACCAGGCGTTGCGGGCGCTGGTGCTGGTTCTGTGGTTTGGGAACCAACGGAGGGCGCGGGAGGGACGGGAGCTGGAGGAGGAGGAGGAGGAGCTGCTGGGGCTGCTGCCGGCGTGACAACGGGATTTTCAGCGTTGAATAGGGCCAGTTCAGCACTCTCTTCGCTTTTCCAGCGCGCGATCATAACCGGCAACTCGGCCGAAAGCAGCGCCTCTCCGAAACCGACAAAGAGGCAGTACGAACTGTCGGGAAGGGACCGCACCTGGCCCACGCTGGAGTAATCGCCGGGCTGTACTTCCTTGCGTTTGCTGTACTTGACGCAGAGCTGGAAAAACTCGTCCGCCGTGCGCCGCACGCGGTCTTGCCGCATCTGGTTGCGAGAGGGCTTTGTGCAGTCGACGCCGGTCACGGCTCGGCCAGCCTCGCTCTGCAGCCACTTGAGAAACTTGCGCCATCCAAGGTAACCCAGCGCAAACGGCCGTTGGTCAATGTCGTGTTTGTTGTACAATGTGTGAAACGTCGTGGTTGCGTTCGGCGTGCCCAGTTCGGTAGCCCGTTCCCAGTATTGGCGCGCCATGCGCATGCCGGCCATGGGCGGTATGTGTCGGTGGACGAAAGGGTGAAGGGAGGGAGGGGTGTTGTCCCACCCCTCTGCCAGTATGCGCGGCCAAAAGGCGCAAGGCGCAGTAACAACGCAACTATGCAGCCCAACGCGTTTCACACACCTACCCAACGCCACGCTCGTCACAGTGTTGCGGCAACCTATGCCTCCCCGTTTTTTTTCTCACTCGTCCCACGGACGGTGTGTAAAGCGCACAACTTGGTACGTGCCGTCGTGAGAAGCCGAACGGACGTCCCAGCCGCGGCATTGCTCGACAATGTTGCGCTCCATCTCGATCGGAAGCGCGTAGCCCATGGGGCCATCTTCGTTGGTAAAAGAGGGTATGTACTGGGCCTCGTGCAGGGCCACATGGTCGCCCGCGAGGGTGCGCGCCACGCCGAGGATGTGTTCGCAACGCGGCGGCATCTTGTATTGGCCCCGATATTCGTAGTCGGAGCACTCGCATTTCCATCCCCACGGACGCCGCAGCATGACAGGCAAATCGCACTCGCAGTACGACCCCAAACTCGTCTTCTTTTTCTGGCTCTTTTTGCCAGAAGCGGCTGCCTTCTGCTTCTTGTCGATTGCCGACTCTGTCATGCGGGAGGCTGTGTTTCTGTTTCCAGTCCTCGCTCCACGCATTCGGGGGGGGCCAAAAGCCGCAAAGGCTCCAGTTTCGGCCCGGAAACGCAGCCGCGGCCAGCAACCGACTGCCAGCAACCGACTGCCAGCAGCAACCCTTTACTCCCGCTAAGAAACAGGAGGGCTGTTTGATAACGACCACTTGAACATCGTCTTGATCAAGACCGCGGCAACAATGACAGAAAGCCTTCAAATTCGTGGCACAGCGCACCCGCCAGCGCCGGCCAACGGGGGCCGGCGCAACCCAGCCGATCTCAGCCGCGCGGAAATCGCAATCACCAATATCGCGGGTCGACCGTTGCTCAACGAGCACGACTCGAGCAACCGCGTAGGCACTTGCGTGGCCAGTTGGCAGGGAACCGATGGGAGTCTGCGCGTCGCTGCCAACGTCGAAGACCCGTCGGCAATCAAACAAGTGCGCAACGGGACACTGCGAGGCCTTTCGCTCGGGACTGACATGGTGATGAACCAAGGGGGCGACGTTTTGTATCGCAACCAAGCTGAGCTGTCGATCTGCGAAGAAGGGCGCCGCCCGAATACTTGGATCGACACTATCAATGGGCGCACGGTGCATCAGGTCGCTTGCTTCTCAAAGAAACAGGAACGTGCGCCGCGCTAACCTCAGATAACCCGCGTGTCCCGACGGGAAAGTATGGCCCCCCCCCCTTTTGCGAACCCGGTGTCCCCCCGATGACCGACGTTTCCGACGGTTCCACCCCACCGCAAGCAGAAGCTGTGCGTGAGGACTTGCTCGAGCGCCTCAAGCGGGAGAATGCCGAGCTCACCGAAGCCGCTGCGCGGGCCAATGCACGCGCTGGAGTGTTCGAGGAGAAGGAGCGATCGCGCGTCGCCGCCTTCCAGCCCGAGGCCCAGTATTTCATGAAGGATTTCATGAAGGAGGAGATCGAGGCCCACCACAAGGGCACGTCGCTCGCGACCGACGTCGCCCCGCTTGGCGTGTGGTCGGACGAGTTCACAGCCAAGAAGGACATCACATCGCAGGGCGCTCTGGCCGCGTGCTCGTACGTGGCGTCCAAGGCGTTCAAGCGCATGCGCGAGGAGAACTCCACGTACAAGAAGGCGGCCGAGCAGAACGCCGAGCTGTTCAAGGAGAACGAGACGCTCAAGCAGGACAAGGACAAGCTCCAGCGCGACTACAACGAGCAGGTGGAGCTCAACGCGGAGCGCCAAAAGAGCCTCGAGGCCATGAATGCCAAGATAATGGAGCTCGGAGGCGTGCAGGAGAAGTTTGACTTTTCCAAGCTCACAAGCCGCGAGGCGGAGGCGCCTCGCGGCGAGCCGCACCAGGCTGTTGGCAGCACACCGGCGCTCGAAACCGTCAAAGCGGAGGCGTCCAAGGCCGCCGCGATGGCTGGGTCGCGGGGCGGCAACCCGCTCGAGAGCTCGGGCGATCTGTTGTCCAGCTTGCTCAATCGAAGCAATGGCGGGCTTCGTGTGCAGGCCTCGGGCACGGCGCACAGCTTCCTCGGCGCGCAAAACGGCGAGGGCACCGACATTGCGGCCGTGATGCGGGCGACGCTTTCTTACTGAGCAGCCCTGCTCCTTTTCTCGCGACAGCGCGACCGCTAGGTGAAAGCTCTTTTTTTGTGGGGCGTGCGCTTCGCTCCGCTGTCTGTTCCTCGTGCTTTTCGTCTCCTCCCCTCCTCTCACACCTCCCTCACCTCCCTCAAACACCCCCCCCTCCCCTTCCCATCACCCTCTCGCTCCTCTCTCTCCTCTTGCAGCACCACAAAAACGGACGCGGTGTCAGTGTTCGTGTGCGTGAGTGCGTTCTAAAATTTAGAGAGACCTGTCAAAAAAGCAATCACGCGGCAAGCAATCACGCGGCAAGCAATCACGCGGCAAGCCTCGCCGCGCTAACGAGCCCGAGGCGGACCGACAGTCGTTGGTCGACGGTGAAAGGCGGCGGCGGGAGGAAGGGGGGGACCGTGTAGAGGTGCCGACGCGGGCATGACGGGCTCCGAGATGGACGCCCTCTTTGCTCTGGCCGACATGGCGCGCAAAGAGGTCGACGCGGAAAACGGCGAGGACGATCTGCAGGAGGAAGACGACCCGTGCCGTTTCTTTGCCAACGCGCCGCGACGCAAGGTCCTGTGCGGCCGGGCGGTGTGTCATCCTCTGGCGGACGGCGATTTCCACATGTGTTTCGGGTTGAGATGTGAACACGTGACGCTCGACCGAGAGCGCCAACTTGTGTGCACAATGACCGGCACGATTGTGGGTGTGGAGCACTCCCGAGACTACGACCCAGCGTGGACGGGACGCTCGACGGGCTCGGCCAACCCGGACGACAACGCCGGGACGCCACAAGGGGGCTGGGTTCGGCGACGCGACATGTTCAGCGCCAGCGTCTCCGCCTACCGCAACGCACACACCATTAGTGACGCCGAAATTGTACCACAGCCGCAGCCTTCGGCGTCTCGCCCGTCTGTCGGGCACGGCGACCGCAGCGCCACCGACGGAGGAAGCGGCGGCGGCGGCGGTGGCGGCGGCGGCAGAAGCGGCAACGCCGCCGCCACAGCCACAAGTTTGGCCAACGGACGGGCATCTGCGAAACGCGGTGCGCTGTGCGTGGACGAGACGCCTGTCGACGCACCGCACGCAAAGCGCGCACGCGCGCCGCGTCGCGAATCGTGGTCGAGGGAGGCGCTCGAGAAGCTGTCGGTCGAAGCGATGCACGTCATCTCGGCTCTGCTGATCGTCGAGCTGGCTTCCGTTGCGCCCAAAGCTGCCGCTGCCTCGCGCGGCGATGCACCGACCGAACGTGTCGAGCTCGACCCGCGGCTGCAAAACCTCGAGTTTGTTCGCACCGTGGCTCTTCGCAAATACGTGCGAGCTTGCTCCGAAAACAAGCAAGCTCTGGACATGAATGTTCTGCACGACGTTTGTGTGTACGCCAATGAGTTCGTGCGCGCGCAGCGAAACGCCGCTCAGCAGCAACAGCAACTGCAGGCCGACGGAGGCGGTTGGTCGGGTCCTTCGCGCAAACGACGGGGTCCGGGATTCTCGGGACAGATTCGCAACCTGATCGCAAACCTCATTGTCAGTCTGTGGCGCGCGGCATGTGCGACTCCGCACATGCGCGACAACAAACGCGGAAACGACAGCTTTCGACCGTTTGCTGCTGGGGTGCTTTACTCTTTCAAACGAGGAATCTACCTAAACGACGGCACGTGCATCGTGCCCGCACTAGACGCGTTGGCTGTCCATCTGCCGGCGCTTCGTTCGCCGCAATCGACGCCCGCCGCCAAGCAGTTGCAGTCCTCTTCCCACCGCGGGATTTGCTCTTTCCATCGAAGCATATCGTCCATGGAGTCCATGCCGTCGGACGAAGCGGCCGAAGTGCGCCGGCTCTTCTCGGATGCCGCCGGGCAGGCAGCCTTCTTGCGAGCGCTTGTGCACCAGGATGGGGCGACTCAGCGCTGCTGACGGTCGTGGTGGTGGTGGTGGTGGTGGTGGCGAGGCTGCAGCTGCGGAGGCCTGCCGCGTCCGGTGCCTGGGCGGCTGGACGCAGGAGAAGGCGAGCAGTCGTAGCCCGTCGGCTGCTGCGGCTGCTGCTGCTGGTGCTGCTGGTGCTGCTGGTGCTGCAACGGAAACTGTGCAAACGGGAACTCACCTCGCCAGTGAGGGTATTGCCCGTCCGTGGGGTAAACGGAGGGCGGTGCGTAGAGCTGCGAATGACAAAATTGGTGTTGCAGTCCTCCGTGCGGCGGCGGACTCGCGCTCAGGAACGCTGCGTCGCTCGTCCACTGGACGAGCCACTGCACGGCGGAGAGCGCGGTCAGAGCGTGGAAGTGGGGAGCGGTCGTCTCCGCGGGGGGTGGTGAGCTTCGGTGCTGCTGCTGCCGTTGCTGCTGTCGTTGCTGCTGCTGCTGCTGGACGATCGTGGCGTGCGCGGTCTGGGCGTTTGTCAATCCGGTGGACGAACCTGGGCTGGCGTCTTCGCCGACCGTGGTGTCGGCGCCGCACACCCGCGCCGCTCCGTCGTGGGTCCCCGCGACGACGCAGAGCGCGTCGTCGACCTTGGCGAGCACCTTGACCGACGTCGGCAGGTGCTCGGGGAGGACGCGCGACTGCTCGGTCGTCTGCGTGCTGGCGCACTCGTGTGTAGCGGTGGCGATGGTGTCCGTGCAACAAGCGACGCTGGGCTCCGGCACTCCCGCCGCCTTTGTCGCCTTTGCCGCCTTCGCCTCCAGCACCTCCGCCTTCGCCTGCATTACCTCTGCCTCCGCCGTCGCCATGCGTACGTGGATGTGAGCGGCAGATTGCCGCTCCTCGAGCAGCTCGCTCTCCGCGTCGCGCAGCGAGGCGCACAGCGCAACGATGGCGCACTTGTCCTCGGCGTTGCGCAGACCAAAGGAAGCTTGCAGCTGGGCCTGGATGGCCTTCAGCTCCGTGTCTTTGCGGTCGTTGATCTCCGCGAGTTGGTTCATGAGGCGGTCCTTGGCGAAGAGCTTGTCGTTCACCGCGACGACCTTCCTCTGCTCGTCCTCGACCGATCGCTCCAGATCCCGGCTGTGCGTTTTGGAGAGGTCGGTCAACGTCTTTCTGTGCATCGCCCTTTGTGCTGAGAGTTTCTCCTCCAGCTCGTTTCGTTCGCGCAGCAGCTTTTGGTTTTGGCTATTGCTCAGCCTGTTTTGGGCGTCGAACTGCGTTTTGCTCTTCGAAACTGCGGCCACAACCTTGTCGTGTGCGGACTTTGATTGTGATAGTTCTTTCATGAGCCGTCCCAGTTGAAGGCGGTTGCCTTCCAGCTCCACCGTCGCGAGGTCGAGCTTTGCGCACGTCGTCCTGTGGACCTCGGCGTGCTCGTCGGCCTGTTTGGAAAGTCGCGCCTCGAAGTTTGCCTCGGCGCTCTCTTTTTCTGTTTTGTGAGTCTCCTTCAGTTTGTCAATCTCTTTGGTGAGTTCGACATTCTGAGCTCGCAGTTTTCTGTGTGTCTCGTTGACGTTGCGAACAATCTCGTCACGGTGGCTGTTGTACTGGTGCAACGAGACATCCCCTTTTGCAGACGTCGACCCGGTCGGAACGGCTGCGGCACCGTTTTCAGCCGTGTGATGGTGGGTCTCGTCGTTGTCGTCGTCGGTGTCGTGGTCTAGGCACGACGCTGCGTAATTGTCCCGAAAGGCGACGATTTGTTTCGTTGGCAGCAGATCGATCTGCGCGCCAGACGGCGTGGGAATACTTTCCAGGTCCGCGAGCGAAGGCCTCGCTGAAAATACCCTCGTGCTCACACTGCTCAACGACTTTGTCCGGTCAAAGATCCTGGAGTCCAAGACATTTGCGCCGCGCGTCAGGATCGCGGTGTTCACTTCCCAGTACGCGGATCCGATGCCGCCTTGCCATGGCAACTGGTACGTGATCACCACAAACGACTCCTGGGTGGAGGCGCCCGCGGAGTGCTGCAAGTTGACCCAGTCGGCGAACTGCTGCAGCTGAAGCTGCAACTCCTGCGCATGGAGCGCCGACGAACGGGCGCACAGCTTCCGGACGAGCGCGTCGCTGTTGCTGTACAGAAGCAGTCGTTCTCCCGACAGGTTGACGACCGCGACAAACCTGGGCATTGGCTTTGGAAGTCCACAGGGATGGTTTTTTCCCCGCTTGGCATTCACGAGAATTGCGTACAACAGCGAACGCCGATTGTCGACGCAGCACTGCACTGCGGAATCGTGGCCGTCGGTTGCGAGTCGATTCTTAAGGTTTGCGAGGTGGTTTTGCAACAACTGACCCGCGCGGTTTTTGGAGAGGCGGCTCACCCAACGCACGTCTCGCAGCCCATCGGCCGCGGCGCCTGGTGACGACGGATGATGCGCCATCAGTGCCTTTTGCGCGCGCCTCGCTTCCCCTTACAGATTTGCCCGTGGCGCGCCGATTGTCTGTCAGTAGGCAAGCCGCAAGCCGCCGCGCGGCCGTTTTTTTTCGTGCCTGCTTGAGGGCTGCGTTTGCAGACAAAGAATGGCGAAAAACATCACGTTCCACCTGCCCATCTGCGCGGTGCACGCTGGCGTGCAGAGGCGACAGTCGGCACTGATAGCGGAAGATGCCTTGGAAGGGATTCGAGCTCGGCCGCTCCTGCCGCGCTGTGAGTGCGCCCCAGCGACCGCCGTCGCGCTGGCGGGTTTCCAACGTGCGCGTTCGACGGTGCAGCCATCGTTTCGGTTCGTGCCTCCGCCGCCGACGCCAACCCTCGTGCCGGCCCAGTCGCTGGCCGCGCCGTTTACGTTTTCGACCATGCTGCAGAGCGCGCCAGCCGCAGCGACGAGCGCCGCCGGGAACGCGATTGCGAACACGTTTGACGCGACGCTTTGGGGCGTGTCGCGCCTCGCGCCGCGCCCGGTGGCCGACGTTGCTCTGGCCTGGCGCCGACGCGAGGATGCCATCGACTCGGACGCGGAGGTGCGCTGCAAGTACGTGGACCAGTATTTCATCGGCGACCTGGAGAATCCGAAGTCGGGTTGCGCTCGGTTTTGCGAGCTTCTGTACGGCACCCTGATCAGCAACGTGATCCCGCGCGGGCGTACCGTCGACAAGAAGACGAAGAGGGAGCTCATCTTCTCTCTGCTGCTGGGCAAGACAGGGCATTACGAGCGCTTCTCGGGGTGGTCGCACGTTGTGGGATTCGTCGTCTTCGCCCTATACGCCGTGGGAAGACAAATCGTGGCGCAAAACCGGGACGCGGTAGAGGGCATCTTTGCGTCGATTTCCGCGTGGACTATCGCATGCGTCTTCCTCGCGTCGGCGCTCTACCACAGCACGGCCGCCGATCGGGACTACGCGCTCATCACGCGCTTCATCGACTTTGCGGCCATCTACGCGGGCCTCGCGATCGGGGCGACGGCCGACATTGCGGTCGCGACTCGCGGTTTTGAGAACATCCCAGTCGTGACGATCGTCGACATTCCGATTGCTGCGTTGATATTGGTGATCTTTTTCGTCTGGAGGCGCCTTCGGCTCTCAAAAGACGAGACGTGGCTGGACGACTACGAGTACGTGCCAAAGAGCGTCGAGTGCAGCCTCGGGCGCGGCCTCTTCTCGCGCGGGCACGACGACCTGCACCATTCGCAGCTGCGCGAGGCCACCTCGTTGCTTCTTACGGCGTCGTACTTCATGGTAGTGCCCGCGGCCGTGATGACACTGGGCGTCGACGTCGCCGTTCCCGTGATTGCTTTGCAGACTGTGGGGTTTGTGTTGCTGGTCGGCGGTCTCATGCTCGACAAGATTCTCGAGTGGCCCAATGGGTCGTTGGTCAAGGGAGAACACGCGTGCTGCTACCCAAACGCCTGCGGCTGCGTGCTCACGGCACACGGGGTGTGGCACCTCATTGCATTGGTGTCCGCCGCGTGCGCCGTCACTGCGCGCGAGTACGCGCTGAGCAGCTATTGACCAAAAAACCAAACGGGCGCCTCGTTCGGTGCGCGGCTTTTTTTTGTGTAGAAGTGCGGAGGAGGGTGGGAGAAGGGGGGGAGGGGGAGGGTGGGAGGGGGCGACAATCGGCAAGTAGCAAAAAAAAAAGTTAGCCTCACCCGTACACATAAGCACAAAAAACTTAACACGCGTTCGGAAGTAAACGAATCGCCATCCGACGAAGGCAGGCCTCGTTCACTGGTTGGTAGTATGCTTGCAAGAGCTGGTAGGCGTTGGCGTACTTGCCGTACGCTTTGATTCTCCGACCGTTGTCAAAGTGCACGCTCACGAAGCCCATCGAATCTCCTAAACACCCATAACCCAACGAATCGATCGCGTGACGGCTCTCGAACTCACCGGTCGGGTCTGGGTGTCGGAGCCCGACCTGAAAGTTGTGCTCCAGAGGGAGACTGTACTCTGTGGCGTGTTCGACGTCTCCGAGTGAGTCGTTGTCCTCGTGCTCGCGGAGCGGCGACGGGCGCGGTCCGTCGATCGCCTCTGCGGGCCAGATGAACAGCTCGGCGTCGTTCCCCGCTTCTATGGCGCGCTGGACGAGCCGAAGCCGCAGGAGCAACCGCGTATCCGCCCACCTGTAGGTGCGTTTGATCTGCGCCAGGGCAAAGTGCGCGCAGATGGCGAAGAACGAGTCGAGGCCGAGCGGCTGCGCCGTTGCGTCCATCGTCGCCCGCGCAGCGAACGCGAACGCAGTGCCGTGCTCGTAGGAGAGCCGCGCCACCAGCTGCAGCAGCTCGGAGGGAAGGTCGAGCAGCAGCTGGTTTGTGTTGACGGCGCGACGCGCCGCGGTTGGCGGCCCAGACATGGAGGGGGGGGGGGGGGAGGGGGGTGCGGCAGGTGTGTGCGCCCGTTGGCGGAGGTGGGAACCAGCCGCAAGTCGCGGAATGGACGCTCGCTTTTTGTGGGCCTGGCCGGCGTGCGCAACATATTATAATAAAAAAAACACCACCACTGGCTGCCCACGTGTCACGCGAACCCGAGCAACCCGTTCCAGTACCGTTCGTTGCGCGCCTGCGGGAGCGTGATGCCGTTGTGCTGGGACGACGACGTCATCCGCGGCCAGAAGCGCATCGTTGCGGCGGGCGGCTGCGCGAGGAGGTACCGCTTCTTCAGCTCGTCTTCTGGCATCGCGCAATACTGAAACATAACGTGTACGAGGGTCGGCGCTGACTCGTGATTGCGACCCAGGTGCTCGCGAAAGTGCCTCTGCATGGGCACCAGCTTCTGAACGTAGTAAACGTCGTACTCCTTTGCCGCCTTTTCCCGTTTTAGTGCGGTGGCGCTTTTGTCGTCGGCGGTGGCCGCCTGGAGGTGATTAAGGACCGCCGTCGCGTAGTTTACGAATCCGTACCGATGCCAAACGTCGTGAAAGTAAAACGTCGCGAATCGGCGACACTCCTCGGCCACAGCGGCGGGTGCGTTTCCGACTTGCGGCTCGGGGAAAGTCTGCTCCACATACTTGCCGTCTGTGGGACTCCACCGGCCAGTGTACAAAGGGCCCGTCCATTTGCAGGCGCGCACAAAGTCGGCGGCGTTCGAGTACTCGCCGTCGTCGGGAAAGGCGCGTCGTCGCCCAAGCTCGGTGCGAACCCGTAGCACCGCGGCGTGGACCTTGTTCCACCACAATTTGCAAAAGTAATCATAGGGAAGGTTCAGGCGAAACGCGCACGACACGACGAGGACGTTGTGCAACCAGATCGGCCTCCAGCCCTGCGCATTGATGCGAGCATCCGCTTGCGAAGTCGGTACGGTCCACATCTGTCTAAACCCGTCGCCCGCCAGATCGATGACGCGCACCGTGCCACGCGCTCCTTCCACGAGCTCGACCTCAGGTCCCGAAAAGCTGTCAATAAAGTTTTTGAGCTTGGCATCGATGAAGACGAAACGATCGGACGAGTACCCCCAAACGGCACGCAGGAACCTGTCAAAATAGAGATCCAACGTGTCCATTGCCCACGGCGGCGCCGCCTGAATGCGACTCACGCGTTTCTCCACGTCCATGGCTCCGCGCTGCAAGAAGCTGTACAAACGGTAGTGGGTGCCGTCCTCGGAGCGTTCCCAGCCCATCGCGTAGACGTAGGGGCCGTATCCGTGCAGCGCGGCCGTCGCCATGTTGGTCATCTCGGCGACTGCCGTTTGGCGGCTCACCCACCCGCGCGCCGGATGCCTTGGGAGCGGGGCGCGGAGCACTGTCTTGCCCGCGTTGAGGTACTCGACGACCTCGTATGGAAAGGCCGAGTTGTCGTAGTTGACACCCGGTTTGTTGGTCCAGATGGAGTTGAACGATCCGTGCCCCACGTAGGCGAGTTGCAGACTCGCAAATTTGTCCGGCCACTGGGCCTCGTTACTTGGGTGTCTGCGGTTTTCGTCAGTCTGTAAAAGTATCCGGAAGTTGTGGTCACGAAGAAAGTCGCCAAACTCCTCTTCGCCGTTTTCGTGTTCGGTTACGATGCACTTCGAATCGAGCAATCGGAAGGTCGGCATCTTGTCCCCCGGCGCGGGCGCCACCGCAAACATCCGATCCTCGGCGAGAGCCTTTTCGATCTCTTCGACAAGCGGCGGGCCCGCGTCGAACGTGTGCCATTCTTTGGGTGACTCGAGAAAGGCCAACATTGCGTCGTACCGCCTCGCGACCGGGAGCGGCTCCGTCGGCAGCAGCTCTTCGGCTTGCTCCTTCGCCACGTCGGCGGCGGCCACGACCGCCGGCGGCGCGGGCACGAGGGGCACCGGGGTCGGGGCCGAGGCCGGAGCGGGCGCGGGCGGAGCAACGAGGAGTGCCGCCGCCCTCTGGCGCTGGATGCCCTGCCTCCAATTTGTAAACGCGTCGTTTGCTTGTTTGTTGAGCACCTCGCCGACAACGAGTCGAAAAGGGTCGCTCTTTGCGTTCCTTCCGGTGTGCTCGTTTTGCGTGTACCGAAACAACTGGCTCAGAGACGATCCCGGTTCTGCACGCGCGCTCTCAAACCATGCCTTGTAGCCGACGGCGTACGCCCGAAAGCGTTCGACTCGTTCAAACGTCTCTTTGTACGCTTCCCATGCACCCTCTTCGCTCATGCTGTTGCGCACGTGTCTTCGTGTCGCTCGGATCATCGCGAGGCCCCACGTGTGCGCCCCAAAACAAAACCCCCGCCATTCCGGAATTGAGTTGGGTTCCTCAGCCCCACCTGCGAACTGTTTTGTTGGATCGTCCTCGAACTCAGCCCACAGCGCTTTGAGCTCGTCCTCCAGAAACATCAGCCGCTCCGTCTTGACGCGCTCTTCGGCTTCGCGCCGCTGCTCCTGTTTCGTTTTTGCCTCCGACGAGGGGCGGTTCCCGATGGGTCTCGGGCGGCCGCTGCCTCCGCCTCCCGTCGGCCTGTGGGGCAGCCGTCGTGGCATTTGCAGGACCGTTCCCTCCCCCCTCCCACCTTCTCTCCCTCTCTCCCGCGACTACCACGGCTAAAAGACGCAAGCCGACTCGGCTGCGGTGCTCGTTCAAATGGTGGCTGCATTTTTGCTTATCGAAACGCAACACCCTGCTGAGACGGCCCTACCGGATTTCGTAACTGTGCGTTCGCTTGTTCAACCATCCCTGCAAAAAGTCACTCACGCGTTCAGATGGCGGTAAGACACGCCGTCGTATGTGTAGCCAGCAGTGAGGTACTTGAGAGCAAGCAACGCGGTTAACATTGTCTTGCGTTTCGGCGGCAACGCACCCTCTCTCCCAGCTGCGCATTCGTGCTCGACAGATACAAGAGTTATAAACTGACCAATCTATCAGCCACATTAGACCAAAGAGTGGTCCGCCACTACCCGACATGGCCGTGCTGCTCGGGTTGGCCTTTGCCGTGTTTGTGTTTGGCATGGTCGTAATCGTGAGCGAACGACAACGGCGCAGGCTCAGAAGATGCCATTGAAGCCGCCGAGGAGCTCGAGTTCTGGGCTGGTGTCGGCCGCCGCGGCGACGCCAGATTTGCCAGCGGTCAAATGCTCGCCCGGACCCGCAGGGGTCACGTGTGGGCCGGTGACGGAGAACTCTTGGCGGAAGCCGCTGTCCTCTTGGGCGAGGGTGATGAGGCGCTGCGTCTCTTTGTCCGACGTCAGCGACACGAAGCGGTTTGCGCAACTAAAGAAGGCGTACACCATGAGCGGGGCGAGCGTCTGGAAGGACGTGCACGCGTATTTTAACAGCGCACCACGATTGTTAGGTTGTTGAAACATTAGTTGGCGTGTCGGCATTCGGTTGAGGAAGCACCAGGTGTGGCCAAAGGTAGCGGAGGCGTGGCCCGGGTTGTCCCAGATCCACTCTCGGATGCGTTGGATGCTCGGAATGCCGCCGCTTGCGAACTCGTTGTGAGTCAGCACGCATTGCCGAATATTTTGCGTGCAAATGATCCATTTGGATGGCACGAGCATGAGCCACTTGCCAAGGTTGTAGGACATCTGCGGCGCGAGGTTGTAGGGGTGCGTCATCTGCGACAATTCGTCGACGGGGTTGTCAGGATCGAGGCGCGCCATAAGGGGCAACCTGCCCAAGATGCCGAGCTTGGCTTTGATCTTCAAGGCCTTGCACAAAGCGAGCATCGTCAACTTGCCGTTGCACGCCTTTGTCGATCCTCCCGAAATCTTTAGCAGGTAAGTGTCCGCATTGGTTTGCATGTTACCGTGACGCTGGACAAGACGCTGACGCATGGAGCGCGTCTCGCGCGACTTGGCTGGACGGAGCTCGTCGGTGGCGTGCCACTCGGCGACAACGTCGAGTTCCGCCTCCGACACGGACAGACGGACGGCGTGCGGGGCCGTGGCCTCGACAAAGAAACTGTGTTCGACGGGGCCAACAAAATTGTTGTTCCCGGGCCAGCACAAAGGCGTGCGGTCCAAATCGATGCGCCCGTCGACGTGGCGATGGATCTTGGCAAACCAGGGGCCAAGGTCGTCCACCAGACTTTTCGTGCGAAAATTGTAAGTCTCGTGCAGCCCGTGCTGGGACCGCTCAGGCACCTCTGTGATGTAGAGGACGCCGTTTGCAGGCACGCCGCGCAGGACGAGGTCGTTGTCCTGCCGCAAAGCCCGCAGGGGCATTTCCTTGTGGTCGTCAACGCTTTGTGCAGTGGTGACGACAAAGTCGCTGGCCTGGTCGGAAGCGACGAATCCGGAAATGTGGTACCAGAGGTCTGGCGGCAACCACCCCGCAGGAAAGGGCTTCGTGTCGTCGGCCGCAAACGGACCGGGCGGAGGCGCGTTGTTGGCTGCGGCAGCCATTGTGTGTTGGTGAAAGAAACGCTTCCTCCCTCTCTCTTCCTCTCTTTCCTCCGCCCTGCCTCCACACACACCACCAGTGTACAACCCGCAAGACGCACATACGCAGACACAGACACAGACACACAAACACATTGACTAGAATTCGGCTTGAAACGCAGCTCTGTCCGCCCGCCGCCCTGAGCCGTCGGGAGCGCACGCGGATCGCACCGCCTCGCCCAACCAGAAGAAGCCGATGCCTCGCGCGCGCACGGCGCGGCGAACAAGCTTCCAGCGAAGGAGAACGAGGCGACGTCCGAGACGCAATTCGGCCGCGGCTCGCCACTCGCGCGCCTCGCGGCGCTGGAGCTTGAGCTGCCGCTTTCCTTCGGCAGTCCACACAATCGGACTGATGCCCCCCTTGATTGGTTCTATGCAATCGTCGTCGCAGCCGACGCACCAACAATAGCCAGTGTCCGGATGGCCGCAGAGGTGGCATTCGCCTTGGATGTCGTAGTCGTTGAGAATTTCGTAGTCCTCGTCGAACAGCGTGAGTTGCATGAAGTCGCCGTGTGCAGCCACGGTCTCTTCGTATCTTTCAAGGACCCGGAGCGCTGACATTGTTCTTTTTTCTCACCTCCACACATTCTTTGGCGCACAACCCGCAAGACACCGTTTTTGTTTGGGCTGCCGCAGCCGCGGGTCACCGCTCGCGCGGCTTCGAGAAGCCGGTCACGGCAAACCAGCTGCGCTCCTCAAAATCGCGCACGTACCCCGCCCACAGCTTGTCCTGCGCGAGCGGCCGCTTCCACGCCTTGTCGTACGACTTGCGGCAGTACGAGGGGCGACGAGTCTTGTGCGCGCGCGAGAGGCCCTGCACGCAGGGGTCCTTCTCCTTGTAGGTCTCCCAGGGCTGGCGCTGCGGCCGCACCGGCGGCGGCGGCGGTGGAACGAGCTGCTGTTCGGCTCTGGGACAGATTGGTTCGAGCTTCCTTGGCGGCGGCGGCGGCGCCCGCGCGAGCAGGTGCGGCGCCGGCGGCGGAAGCAGCAGCGGCGGCAGCGGCGGAAGCCGCATTGGCGGCAGAACGGGGACCCTCGGGGGTGGGGAAAGCTGGTCCTCGTCGTCCTCGGTCGCAAACTTGAGGGTCTCGATGCGGTCGAGCTCGATGCTCTCGAGCTCCGTGCCCAGGATGCGCTGCACGCGTTGCGCGAAGATCACGGTGGCCAGCTTCCACTCGTTGGTTTGGCGGCGGTTTGGGCCGGACGACTTCATGAGCGTCGCCGCCGCCTCGCGCAACTTGCCCTTGCGTTCGTCGTTCAGCGACGCGATCTGCAGGGCGTGTTGGTACGTCTTGTGCACGGCGTCAAAGTCGCGTTCTGCCACGGGCGCTGGCGCGGGGGGTGTTCTTGCGGCGCTGACGGGGCCAACCGAGGACGGTTCTTCTGGCCGTGGCCGGCGCCACGACGCCCTCGCGACGACTGCGCCGTTCGTTTGGGCGGGTTGGGGTTTGCCGGCGTGCGTCTCGTTGGCGTCGGTCACGCGCGGTTGGGCGTCCGTGAGCGACTCAGAGTCCACGCGCTGCAAAACCTTGTTGCGCTCTGGAAGTGGCTCGTTGTCGTCGGCATTTTCCTCGTCCGTCTCCGTGATGTCCTTTTTGCGCATCGGCACCGCCGTCGTCTTGGCCATCTCGCGGTAGTCCTGCCCTCGCATGCTGTCCACGTTGTGGATCTGCGCCTTCCGGCGAACGCGGCGGGGCGGGCTGACTCTGATCTGCTCGTCGCGCGACAGAGAGAGAAACCACGCGCGCGTGGGTTCGTCGTCGAAGAGCTTGGCGGTCATTCTTGCCCACAGCGCGTGCCGTTTCTCCGAACGTCGGTTTCGCTCGAGGTCCTGCTCGTCACCGCTCGAGTCGGAGCCGGTCGCGCCGTCGAGCTGGGCGTTGTCCGTGGACCTGACAGACGCGTTGTCCTCCTCGTCGCTGCTCAACTCGATCTCGATTCCGTCGACGATCGGAGACGGTGGCTTAATAATGACGGGTGGGGCGCCCTTCGGCTTTTTCTTTTTTTTGCTCCAACCGTGTCCCTTCGAACGAGCACGTTGTTTGGGCACTGCCTTGCCGTCGATGACCACCGTCTGGAAGTCGACGGCCGTCGACAACGTCGGCTGCTCGGAACCGCCGTCCTCCTCCGCCGAAGAGTTGAAATCCATAGATCGATATCTGCACCCGCCTCCAGGCGTAACAAGACCACAACCCGCAAGGCCTGTGACGGACGGCCGGCCGCATGGCGTCGCAGGTGGCGGCTGCGGTGGCGGCTGCGGTGGCGGTGGCGCGGCGGGCGCCCCCGGGCGCCACAAGCGGCCGCCGGCGCGGCGGATCGCAGCACAAGTACCCGTGGGCGTCGTGGGTCGGTAGGGAGCTCACAGCAAACCCATTCCGCCACCGAGGCAACTCACTTTCTTTCTATGAGTCGGCTGACACCCACAACTGTCGACCAAGCTCCCTGAGGGCCGCGGCGGCGGGGGGTCCCGTGGATCCCGTCGCCGCGTCCCGCCCCCCTTTTTTTGGAGAGAGAGGGGGAAAGGAGGGAGAGTGGGAGGGAGGGACGGGCCCGCCAAGGAATTAGCCTCTTCAATGTTTTTTTTTGTTTTGCACAATTACGCTACATAGTACACGTGCGAAGCGCGGGTTCCGTACCCTGCGTCCACAAAGGAGGTTGTCTGATTCGTGGCGTGAAAGACGCAGTACCATCCATTCAAAGCCGTGTCCGTCAAGAAGACCAACGCAAACGAGACGCATGCAAGAGCAGTCTGTCGAAAGAGGTCGGCGTAGAGACGAGTGTCGTTGAAGTCGTAATGCTCGTCGTTGCAAATGGCACAGCACCGTCCCGGGACGGGCGGGTCGTCCGCTCCTCGCTCAAACGCCGCGCCGTCGCCGGTCGCGAAAACCATGAGGCCCACGACGTTGTTGTACGACGGTGCCACGTACACGGTCGAACCATCGACGGCCTCGGCGTCGGGAAGGCGGTGCAAACCCGTGCATAGGCTCGGTGAGGATGGTGCGGGGATGGCCGGTGACGAGGGCGGCGGCACCGTTGGCGGCGGCGATGCGGGGGGCGACGGGTCGAAAGGGGGCGTTCCGGGTGCGGGCGACAGGGGCGAAGGCGGCTGTGGCGAAGGCGGTGGCGCGGGCGACGCCGACGGCTGCGGCGGGGCTGGCGGCGGCGGCGGCACCGCCGGCGGCGGACTGGCGGGCGGCGGGGATGGCGGCGGGCTGGGCGGCGAGGGGAGCGCTGGCGGGGAGGGGGGAGGGGGCGACGGGCTTGGCGGCGGAAGTGGACTTGGAGGCGGTGGCGGCGCGGTGGCGTCTCGGTACTGTTGCGCCCCCAGAACGACGAGGAGGTGTGTCAGGAAGGTGGCAAGCGCCACGATCCAGACGCTCAGCACGTTTCCCCGAACGCTGCTTCCGCGCGGTGTGGAGGGGAGAAAGGGACCTTCTGAGCCGCGCGGCGCCGGTCGTGTCGCAGCCGGGACGAGATTGAATGTTTGAAGCTCTTCTGGTTTGATGCGAACCAGCTTTGTTTCTTCTATCATGGGCAAAAAAAAACCGCAGGCCATGTACTCAGCTAAACACGCACACTAAAGCACGTTATGAGAGCCGTGAAAATGTAAGCTTACTTGGCTTTCCGTTTCGGCACGAGATCGGCTCCTTCGGCTTCACGTTTTCGTTTGTTGTCGGCGATCTTGTCACGTCGCGCAAGCTTGGCCTGCTCTTTGGCAAGCAACGCCTCAGTGCCGACTTTGACGAGCTTTGCGACGCGCTCAGGGCCTAGCTTCTCGCGAAGGCGTTTGTGCGCCATCTTCTCGGCGGCCGGGGCGCCCTTGGGGTACTTGCGGTCGTCCGCCAAATTGAGGTAGCCGTCCACGTCGTGCTGGCGGATCGTGAACGAAAGCGCTTCGCCTGTCTGCTTCGGGTTGCGAATGCTTTGGTGGCGCCAGTAGTCGTAGCACTGATCTTTGAAGACGATAACCTGGCGGCACGGCGTGTCGACGTCGTATTGGCGACCGAGCACTGGGTCGTCGAAGCGGAACGTGCGAGGTCGGCGTATCTCTTTGACGAAAATCCCTTCGTTGCTGATTGTGATCATGACGACTTTGCCTTTGCCTACATCGTGCGCATCGTCGTAGTGGGCGCCGAGACCCCAGCCTGGCTTGTGCAGGTGAACGTTGACGGACTCTCCGACGAAGTTGTCCATACTGTGATCGCCAATGGACTGAAGGTAGGCTTTGAGCGCGGCGACGCCTTCTTCGACCATCGCGTGGACGGGAGGGTGCTCTCGTTTGAACTGCCGCTGCTCTTCAGCCCCAATGTAGGCGCCGCATCGCCAGTTGTTGTAGTGGGCCGTCTTTGGGTACTGTGCGCCAAAGCGCTGCGTCCAAACGACGGCGGGCGAGTGGAAGTAGTCCCAAACGTCCTGAGCCGTCTTCTTGCTGATGGCCTTGTTGATGACGTGGAGACCCTTGGGTTTGACGTCGGTGCGCCAGGGCTTTGGGTGCTCTGGAATGAGGTCGTTTTTGTGGGCTGCGTTGGGGTTGGGCCGCTGTTTGGGCATGTCGGACAAAAAAAAAACGAGGGCTGCTGCTGCAGCCGGTTGAGGGGAGAGAGGGGGGGGC
>Ga0315315_10002014_pt1 | contig 18646 bp, 16 predicted proteins | sample M140m3416metaG_FD_203699 | JGI IMG/M metagenome (GOLD analysis project Ga0315315, IMG submission 203699) | Ammonia-oxidizing marine archaeal communities from Monterey Bay, California, United States - M1 40m 3416 | ecosystem: Environmental > Aquatic > Marine > Intertidal zone | place: USA... | reverse complement strand
TTTGGAAAGTTATGGTGCTTGCAGTGAATGTGATGATGACGAAAATATTTTATTCAGGCAGAATAGAGATGCGTATTTAAAAGATTTAAATGAGTATACTATTAATAAAGTTTTAGGTTGGAGTGATGCACAAAATCCAGAGTACCCAATATTAAGTCTTAGCGGACTACAACAAGATTCTTCAGTAACTGGTGGTTTTAACGTTGGTGACATTAAAAATGTGCCACAAGTTTACTGGTACCACGCATCAGCTTATACAGAGTACTACACAATTAGTCCTAGTGGAAACTCTTTAAATATTGTGTTTAGTGGTAACGACATAACTTACCAACCAGCTGTAGATAGCTTAACAACACTTAATAGTATAACTGGTAATCCAGGTGATATAAGAGCTGTTGAACCATACTCATCTGCAACTTATTATTTCTGGAATCCGATAACTAATAATTGGGAAGATGTTGATGATGTTACAAATGATATTGGAAATCTTATAGGAGACTTGCAGTCAAGTAGAAGAGCTAGTAGAGATGCTAGACTTAAAGCTTATAATGAATTAATCTTAACTTTAAGACCTTTTCTTTGGACTAATAAATATATCCCAGACTTCCAGGTAAAAAAATACATTATAGGGCCAAACAATTAAGATAGATTATGATATTATTTTTTGACATATGTGATTTTGTTAAACCGCCAGGAGAACCATTTATTGGTTGTGAAAACCAGGACGTTAGAACCACTGGTTCGTGGTCTGGAGATATTACTAGTGCATCCTACGCAACTAGAGATGCATTTTTAAAAGCTATGTATGAATTGATATTAACAATTCAAAACCCGTCAAGTGAAACTAGTGGTTGTACAGAATATACAACAGCATGGCAAACTATTAGTGGGATGTCAATAGACACTAGATATACAAGTTTTTGGGATTTAGCTGAGCAAGACAGAATGGATGAGTTAACCCCAGAAATTTATAATGAATATACAGAATTAATTAATGAAGTAGCTTCATCAGTAAGTGAAATATTATATTATTTTAGTGGTAAAGAGGTTACAACTTATTGGGAATACCCAAAAGATTGGAAAAGAGATTACTGGGGTATCGAGTGCTGCTCTGGGTACACCCCAGAAGACTGTGACACACCTAGAGATGACGATGAGTATGATGATGATTGTGGTGATGATTGTGTTGATTTAAATTCTAAGTTAACTACCAGTTTATCTGAAGTTGATTCAGTAGAAGAGTTTACAAATATAATATATTCGGAACTAATAGATGTTAAGAATAGACAAACAATTAGCGCATACCCAACACTTAAATTATTATATGAAAGGTATAATTATAACTCATTAGACTTTTCAAACTATCAAAGTAGTCAGTATGATTATTTTGACATGGATAACTTTGGGTTAAATGTAAATAACTATTGGGTAGGTCTAATTGAACAAGTTGTCCCAGCAACTACAATATGGGAGTCAACTTACGAATATAGAAATACTGTATTTGATACTCAGAAATATAAATACAGACATAATAATATATATTGGGGTAGAGACCCATCAGCAAATTTCCCGTTTAGTGCTGTATCATCAGATATGACCGTTAGCGTTATACTAGAGCAACTACCAAACCCAACTGATGATATTGAAACTCCAGATAATGATGTGGCAACTCCAGAACTAATAACTGATGGTGAGGTAACAAATCCACCAGATGTAAGTGATGAAGATACTGGCGTACCAATTACAACAGACCCAACACTAGATAACGATTTAGATGCTAGAAGAATGCTCATAGAAGCAAGGTCAAAATTTGAATCAGCACTAGAAAATGATACTCAATTAACAAAACCACTATTTAATGAGATGGTTGGCGTATGGGAGATGCAACACACTTGTTCACCCGAATTCTTAGGTACGGTTATCGTTGGTAGAGGTGGAAAGGAAGAAAGTAGTTCGGGTGGAGCTATAATAGGTGGTGACACAAGGCCTTCAGTAATACCATAAACTAATAATTAAACTATTTATATAATATGCCAAAATTAATACAAAATATAACTGGAAGTTTAGTTGATAACTTAAAAGACACAATACACGCAATAAAGTTTATTGAGTCTAAGTTTGGTTATGGCGATTATTTTGAATTAGGGTGTTATGAAGCTTTCTTACAAGATTTAAGAAAAGTTAATAGCAGTGAAGACTTAAACCAAATAAGTGATTTTGGTGTTGCTAATAATAGGAATGAAGTGTTTAAAGTTATAGAGATATCAGAATACATAGCGTCATCCACATGCGTACCACCAACGGTATTTAATGGGGTAAATGATGAATCTGATACAGGGGGTGGTCAAGCAACCTTTAACTTAACGTCATATGAAGCTCTTGTTGCACCGTTTGATTACACAACCGCAACTTTTGAATGGTATGAAGATGCTGCATTAACAATACCTATTGGTACACCAGGCACATTCTTAACTGTATCGACTACAGTTTATGTTAAAGTAACAAACCCTAACAGTTGTTATAACATAGCAGATTTAACTTTAAATGTTATTTAATATGAGATATCAAGATAGAATATATAATCAAAACGGAAACAATGTTAGGAATCACACAATAGCATTACCTAACACTAGTTCAGATATATGCACATTCGATATTCCTTTATTTACCATGACTGGTGGTAGTAAGATAGACTGCATTGAACTAACATGTGACTTAAGCGGTGTATCTTATAACAATGTATTAACCGCAACAACTGATTGCTTTATAACCAACGAACTAAGTGGGACATGTTTCAATAACATAGAATGGAGTACTAATATATATGAAGATAGCGAATTGGTTTACTCTAATGTATTCTATACATCATCAAATATAAATGAATCCGCAACCGAAAACGCATTTACTGGTTCAGTTGTAACAGCGTTTAATACTATGGGATATGACTACTCAATGAGTGGGTCACAATACACATTAAACCAAAAAGGATTTAAAGAGTTAAACTTAAGTATTGAAACTGAGATTAATTATGATGATAATTGCCCACTAACTGGTGCCTCATCTGGTAATACATTTACTGGAACATGTAATGGTGATACTGAAATAGTATGTGATTTATATTTTAGTGGTTTAACTAGTGGTGATACAAATGTACATATAATAACTGGACAAACAACAATAGATTTAGACTTTACCTTCACATCAAATACCAATAACCTAACAGGTGACACGGTTTTTAAATATGATATATTTAAATTTGATAAAAATAATAACATATTTTTTAGCAACCCAATATTTTCTTCAGAAGAATTTTATTGGGAAAACTTTAGTGGAACTAGTGCATTTTCCGCAACAGTTCAAGTAGACTCAATTGATATAGACGGTGACTATTTAGTTAAAGGTTATTATATACATAATGCATGTACTGAATTTGCAAATAGAATGGGTGAAAGAGTTAAGAGTCCAAAAGTAATTAAAGGTACTGAATACTTAATGTATCAACCATATAAAGATTTTCATTTCGTGTCTTTTACAAAAGCAGAAAAACCATTTTTACAACCAGTTGATAGTGGAAACAATGAGATGGGTACTTTAATAGTTAATAGTCAAGTATTAAATGGTGATACAAATCAATTTGAGATACCTAATTCAACTGGGACTCATGTAGTATCATTAAATGGTATTACATTGGCAGAAAACTTAGATTACTCTATCACTAGTGTTATATCTAGCGCATTAACAATAACTGAAGTACTATTATTGACATTAAGTGGTAATACCGAAGATGGTGATATATTAACTTATGCTTTAACTAGTAATCAAAATAAAAAAGGTATTATATTTGATAATTACATAATAAACTCGTCAATTACCAGCGGAACAACTGGTAATCAAGGTAACGAATCAGTTTATTATAATACTAGTACTGGTAGATATGAATTATACACTAAATATAGTATTGTAAATAATAATGATGTTATTGTAACATTAAATGGGGTTACACTGGCTAACAACATCGATTATTTTGTATCTATAACAGACAATAAAAGAATTATCACTATGGGTTCTTTTGTTATTGGGGATATAATTAACGTATTCTATAATTCAAACGGGTCGTTAATTGGTAATATAAATACAACCTCATTTACTGTTTCATGGAAGATAAATGAAGCTCCGAAATTAAATAACGGAATATTTAGTGTTGAAGTTTCTGACAATTCTAACTTTACAAATATTATCTCAAGAAATTATATTGATTATGCAGTAAACCAAGTAGGATACTCAAGTCAAATAGCTTTATCTGGTTCGGCTGGTGATAATCAATACTATAGAGTTAAAAATAAAAAAAGTTATGTGGATATGTGCGGTAACCCAATAACAACTATAGCATATAGTGATGTTAATGAAATAACAATACAAACAAACGCATTTAATTCGTACTAAATCTTTATTTTTTAGTATTTATTATTAAAATAAGGTAAAAGAGAATATTTATAAGATATGAGTTACATTATAAACAATACAAGCGCTTTCGTTAATATAAAATTAACAGAGATTGGTAGACAAAAATTAGCACAAGGACAACTTAATTTTAATTCTTGGGCTATTGGTGATTCTGAAATCAACTATGATAGAGAAGCTAATTACGACTTAGCACCTACAATAACATTTGGTGGTGCTCTAAGTGGCACATCTAAGATTCTTAGACCAGTAGACCAACAACCAAACATTAAACACTTTGTTACTGCTAATAGCAATAGTAATGAAAATTTAAACCCTTTAGGGTTAAATCAAATAAAAACTATTAAAGCAATTGTTAATAATACCGCAACAGAAAGAGGTTTTTTTACTCCCGACTCAACTCATACAGTATTCACAACTAAAACAAGTGATGATTACGTAAAATATTTTGGAACTATTAGTGGTTCAAGTATTAGCGGTGGTACTACATTAATAATTGATAGTGGTGCAACATATAATGTGGGTGATTATATTCTATTAAAAACTGGTAATGATACCGTAGGTAATCAAACTACCAATGGAAATACAACGCCAACACCACAACTTTGGTATAAAATAAAATCTAGTGGTACAACAACATCACCTGGTGATACAATAACATTAGATAGACAACTACCAAACTTAAATTCAACAACAGCAACAACGCAATATATAGTTTACACTAGTAATGAAGTTTATAATGGTTTTGGTTCTGAGAACACAACACCATATTGGAATTCAAATACTTTAGATTTTGCATCTTGTTGTGATGTATCATGTGGTGATGTTCCAGTATGGAATATGAATAACGTTTGGTGTGAAAATTTAGCTGGTATGACTGGCGCTAGTATATATAATACAGTAAACACCCCAAATGAATCATACGAAAAATTCGGTTCAAATGAATACATGGGTCAAAAGTACCCGTACTTTGATTATGCTTGCGTTGGAGACACTGAAGCTGAAATAGATATTTGTGGTAACCCAGGTGATTCAGTAATTGATAGTGTTAAAAAGTCAATATCAATACTTCATTATACTAACAATACAATATCGAATTATTATGGAGAATATTTCTTCATTGACGGTGATAACGACAAGACATTAAAATTACATTTACCAGATTTAATGTACCACAGAAGAAATTATTCTACTGAAAGCGGTACAACAATGGGTATGACATTTATAGCTACTGGCACAACAAATGAAATTACAAATAGTGATATTAAATATGTTGACTTAATAGAAGACCCAACAATGGTAAGTGATACACCTAGAGTTGTAGGTAAAGTATTTACACAATTAAAGACTATTGTTTTTAACGATGATGAAATCGTTGCAGCAATGTCTTATAAATCTAATAGAAACTGGACATTACCACCATTAGCAGCCAACATGGTTAGCTCATCAAACGGAGCTTCAAATGGTGTTCTAGACACAAATGAAACAATGTATTTAACATATACATTTGAAAATGATACTAATACTGGATTAACAACAACACTACCTTGTCAATATTACACTAAAATAAGTAACAATACGTCAGCTAGTAAGGATATCCAATTTAGGATATCAGATATTGATATGTTACCATACATGAGAAAAGAAGAAAAAGTTGGATATGACGGAATGGGATTCTCAGCCAGAGAATTTAAATTATTATTTCAGATTGTTTCAGACGTTAATGATAGACCATTACCTGACGCTTGGAATGTATATGATTTCACAACTAGTGGCTTAACTACAAATAGTGGGGAAACTATAGACCCTAAACAACTAGAAAGTCAAAACCCAGTGGTTAATGGATTTAACATTGATAATCACGTTAACACGGGCTCAACTACTTTTAGTATTATAGATTCTTTAAGTATGGCACCAAATAATAATACTGATTTATTACAATTTGGTGATGAAAGATTCTTTTATGGTAACCTAGAAACTTATATTGGTGCTACAATATATAAGACTATATTTAATCTAGATGTTGACGGTGATGATTTTAAGAAAACAGGAAACCCAACAATGGATAATTCATTAACTAATTCACCAGATATTAGAGTTAGTGAAATAGGTATATATGACACTACAGGTTCATTAATTATGATTGGTAAGTTAAGCAAACCAGTTACATTAGAATCTGGTAAAACAATAATGCTAGAACTTGCAATGGATTTTTAAGATGGGATATTTAACAGGAACAACAATAGAATTAATAGCTAAATTAACTCCTACAGGTAGGAAAAAGTTAATTAGTAATAATAACACCCTTATAACTACATTCGGTTTGGGTGATTCAGACAGCTACTACGGAACCTACACTGGACTAACTATTGGTCAAGTACCAGGTATGGGTGGTGATAATAATGGTATTGATATAAACAACGGTGGTGTTGGTTACACAATGAGAAGTCTTTTAGTAGCTTCCCCATCATCAACATTAAAACCCGTTGACCCTTCATCTATAAGCATTACAAGTATATTTAAACATTTAGGTTATAAATCTATAGATTATAGCGGGGGTAGTATAAGTCAAAATATTATTGATTTAGCTGATATTAATACAGATTCTTTAACAAACTTATTCCACTCATTCGATTTACCAATAACAAGTAATGACTTTAATATGTTAACTGGTAATACAGTAAATACTGGTGGTTATTCCAATACAGCATATAGTGGGTTTGGACAAACTAAAGCATTAGTGATAGGTATTGGTAATAATGAATACTCTGAAGTTATTGATGGTAAATCAATAAAACTAGATATATCTAATACAGCGAATACATTTAATGTGTATAGTACATACGAAAGAAGTACTAGAAGTGAAAATTTATTAGATAGTGACATTAAAGAAATGTCTAGCAACATAAATATGTTCGGACCTAACAGAGCATTATTATTCTCAGATGGTGTGGTTAGACCAAATGGAGGTGACGCAACAAAAAGTTGGTCAACTGGATACGCTACAAATAAACCATATAGTATAAATGGTAAAGAAAGATATAATTTCACCACAAATACTAATTTAAGTTTAACTGCTGATACACCAGTAGGTATTGCTTACTTGGATAAAGGGTTTTTAGTTATAACAGAACCAACAATTGTAAATGAGTTTGATGTTACTGATGCATCAGCAACTGGAACAAGTATAAACTTCGACCATGCTAGAACATCAATATCTCAATCAATAACTTGTTTAGCTAAGAGAGGTGAGTTTGGAGTAACGACAAATAAAACCTGGAGTAACGGTGACACACCAAGGATTACTGAGTTAGGTGTATTCGACAATTCAAATAGTTTAATAGCTATTGCCAAGTTAAATGAGACCTATTATAAATCAATTGATGATATGGTAGCATTTAATGTTAAAATAGAATACTAAAGACTTTACATTTAACAATATTCAATTACTTTTAAATATAAATTTAAGATTTATATGGAATTAAAAGATAATAAAGATGGTCTAATATTAGGGTTAGACGTTTCAACAAAAACTATAGGAATAGCTTTGTTTGAAAATATAAATGGTAAGGGTAAATTAAAGTTATTACATCACGTATCTCCTAAGATAAAACCAAAACCAGAAGATAAGTTACAAGAACTTTTTGAGAAAGCTAGAGTATTTGAAGAAGAGTTTTTAAACAAATATGCTGACGTAGGTATATCAAGGGTTATTATAGAAGAACCATTACTTCGTTCAAATAACGTTAACACAGTTGCAACCCTACTAAGATTCAACGGAATGATTTCAAGGTCAGTTTATAACACATTAGGTATTGTTCCAGAATTCATATCATCTTATGATTCTAGAAAATATGCATTTCCAGAATTAATGCAAATTAGAAGATTTAACAAAAAAGGCGAACCATACAGTGACAGAGAAATATCTAAAAAAAATCCAGTTCTTTTTGGTGGATATGATTGGGATATTGATAAGAAGATAATTGTGTGGGAGAAAGTAGCAGACCTAGAACCACAAATAACTTGGTTATACACTAAAACAAAAACACTTAAAAAAGAGAATTTTGATATGACCGATGCATACTGTGCGGTTAAAGGTTACATGTGTAAAACTGGTGAGTGGGTAGAAGAATTAGTACATTAAATTTGTTTTTATAAAAAAAAGAAAGTATATTTGTGGTAATGTCAATTATTGCAAACATATTTAAACGCTTTCTAGGCGACCCACACGAACACAATGAAGAATCTGGTCAGATGTCATTTGACTGCCCTTCATGTGCTGAAATGGGTAAGGGTAAAGGTAAACATAAGTTAGCCCTAAATTACAAGAAAAATATATTTAGATGTTGGGTTTGTGGATTAGAAAACAACATGCATGGTAAAATACCTTATTTAATTAAGAGGTATGGTAATAAAAATATACTTAAAGATTATGTTTTATTAAAACCAGATGATGACTACAAAAAAGACTTCAGAGAAAAAACCGCAACAAAAATAGAGTTACCAAAGGGGTTCATAAAGTTAACCCAAGAAAATTCAGATAAATTTAAGTTCGAACCAGCATATAACTACCTAGTTAAAAGGGGTATAACTGACGATATGATAGACTATTATAATATCGGTTATACAGTCTCTGGTAAATATCATGATAGAATTATATTACCATCCTATGATGATTTTGGTGATATAAATTATTTCGTTGCTAGAGCATGGGATAAATGGAAAAGCCCAAAGTACCTAAACCCTGTAGCTGAAAAAGAACTAATAATATTTAATGAGGAAAAAATAAACTGGGATTCAACTATATATCTAGTCGAGGGTGCCTTTGACCATATAACAGTACCTAATTCAATAGCAATACTAGGTAAAATGTTACCAGAAAAACTAAAATACCTACTCCACACCAAAGCTAAATCTAAGGTAGTTATTTTACTAGATGAGGATGCACACGAAAACGCAATTAAAATTTATAAAGATTTAAATTGTGGTAATTTATATAATAAAATTATGATTTGTGTTCCACCACATAGATATGACCCCTCACTAATTTTTGAAAAATTAGGTTCTGATGGTATTATAAAATTATTGAAGAACTCACACAAGATACCAGAGAGTAAACTATACTAATTACTTTTTAATTCATCAGATTTAACATTAGGTAAATCTTTTTCTATTTGTAATGACCAAAGAGACTTATTAGGTACTATAAGTTTTCTACCAGTATCATAAATATAAAACGTAGTCTTCCAAATTGTTTGCCTAACTATCCTAGCTTTTTTAGTTCCTTTAATATAAACGATATCATCAATATCAAAATCACTACCCATTAGAAACTGAAGTCCTTTAAATAAGTTATTAACACCATCTTTAAAAAAGATAGCAAATAATGCGGTTACAACTAACCACCCCCATTCACCAATATATTTTGATAGAACGTCTTCCATTAACTCATAGCTTTTAATAACTCATCTTTATTAGGTGAGTTATCTGCAACACACATATCAGCAATGTCATTTGAAACACACGTCATTCCTGGTTCATTATTTAATTTAGCCCAAATTCTAGGTACTTCACTTTTGTTTTGTCTTCTACCCTTACCAGAATAAACATGACCAAACTCCATAATCATGGCTTTATATATTTTATAACCTAAACCTAACCCCCTTAAAGACTCTGCTAACGCAATATGTATCTGATAAAAAACATCACCAATCAATTGAATATCTAAAGCGATTCCAGGACTAAAATCCTTATCCATAGGTAAAGATACTTTTATTTTAACTGGTGAGGATTCATTTTGTGGTTCCAAAATTATATCCTTATAAGATAAAGTTTTAATTTGTTGTTTATCCTCCTCACTAACATTAATATCTTTAGTTAAAGACAACATAGGTGAATCATATTCAGATAATTTATATTCATCTTTAGATGCATCACCAACAACATGACTGTATTTTAAACTCTCCCTAACCCTGTTTCTTATAAATTCCTTCATAACTTTGTTTTATAATAAATACTTGTTTTTTAAGTAAAAAAATGTTATATTAGCGAGAATTAATAAAGATGTATCAAATACTATTTCATTTTGGATAATAAAGACGAATTAAATAAAATAGCTAAAGAAATTAGAGATGTAATTTCTGATAGACAAAAAGAATTAGAGTTGTCCTTTGTTGAGGATACCCACACTTACTATATGAAAGATTTAAATGGTATTGTTAAATCTAACTACCCAAGTGTATCTACAGTAATTAAACAATTCTATACAGAATTCCCAGAATTAAATAAATCATGGCAGATGTGTAATGGTGATTTAATCGAGCAAGATGAATTACTAAAAAAATGGAGAGCTACAGCTGATTATGCTAACAGTAAAGGCTCTAGAGTACACTACCTACTAGAAACAGACCTGTTAGGAATGTATGGTTCATATAAACAAGTTAGAAAACCAATATTTGATTGTGATGAACAACAAGTATCTGATGGTAACGCAATGATTGATGCTGGTCATGACTTTATAAGGTCAATGCACAGAAGGGGTTGGGTATTATTAGACACTGAAATGGTATTAGGTAGTCCAGAACTAGCCTATACAGGACAACCAGACAAAGTTTGGATTAAGATTGTTGACGGTACTCTAGGTTTTTTAATAACTGATTGGAAAACAAATAAACCAAAGAACTTTGAGGTTCACGCATACACAGAACCAATGTTAGAACCGTTTGAGGACTATATGGATACAGCGCTAAGTCATTATATGATACAATTACCACTATACGGTAGACTTATATTAGATATGCTTAAAGGAACTAAGTTTAAAGATATTAAGTTTTTTGGTTGCACTATTGTTCACTTAACTTCAGGTGGTAATCATAAGGAGTATATTGTTGATGATAATTTCATGGAGAGAGTTTTAACCATGGACCCACTACCTAGAATAAAAGAAGTGATGGAATACAAAAACCTACAAGTTAATAGAAATAAAAAAAGAATGCGTCTAGTTGAGCAAGAATTAAAAAAAATAAATGAATAGTATGGTAAAAAAAGTTATACATTTAGCGGATATACACATCAGAACTTATCGAATGCATGATGAGTACGGTGAAGCGTTTAAAGCAACACTAAAAAAGATTAGAGAATTAGTATCTGGTTATGATAGAGAAGAAATTAGAATTGTCATTGCTGGTGACTATGTACATCAGAAAATTACAATATCTAATGAGTTGTTAATACTGGGTACCTGGTTCTTAAGGAAGTTAGATAAGATAGCACCAGTTGTTATTATTGCTGGTAACCACGACTTATTGGAAAACAATAAAGATAGGATGGATTCAATAACTCCAATGGTTCAGCTACTACCAGATTTAGATATAAAATATTATAAGGATTCAGAATGTAATTTAGATGATAATATAGTATGGTGTGTTTACTCTATCTTTGATGAGAACTCTAGACCAGATATTGAATCAGCTAGAATAGAATACGGTGATGACAAAACATATATTGGGTTATATCACGCACCAATCATAGGTGCAACAACAGACATTGGATATGAGTTTACCGAATCAACATCTTTAGAACATTTCGATGGGTGTGATATAGTAATGCTCGGTGATATACATAAAAGACAATCATTCAACTACAAGGGAATACCTATAGCGTATTCGTCATCACTAGTCCAACAGAATTTCGGAGAAACGGTTACAAAACACGGGTTTTTATTTTGGGATATAGAATCAAAAACATTTGAGGAACATGATATAGAAACTAATTATGGTTTTTATCAATTTAAAATCAAATCATTAGAAGAATTAGCTAATGGTGAGGAGAAATTAACAAATATATAATGAAGTTACCCAAAGACATAAAAGATGAAATATGGCAATATTGTAAAGCCAATAACATAACCAATGTTGATGAATTCATAACCAATATGGTAAGTAGAGGTTTTACAGCTGAAAAGTTTGGTGCGGTTCCATGGGAAAAACCAGCCAAGGTTAAAGAGGTTGAGAAGATAGTGGAGAAGGAGGTCATTAAAGAGGTCCCTGTTGAAGTCATTAAGGAAGTTGAGAAGATAGTAGAGAAAAAGGTAGAAGTGCCAGTAGAAGTCATTAAAGAAGTTGTAGTTGAGAAGGAAGTTCCAGTTGAGGTTATTAAAGAGGTTGAGAAGATTATTGAAAAGGAAGTCTACATAACAGATAATAAAGAAATAGGTAAACTAACTGATAAGATATCTGAGTTAGAAGATGATATAACTATTAATAATGAAATCAAAGAAGAATCGGAAAAAGAGTTAAATATAGAAATAAAAACCCTTAACCAAAAAATATCTGATTTAGGTATTGAATTAGAACAAAAGGGTGAGGAAATAGTTGAGTTAGAAAGAGAATATCGGGTAGATTTAGAAAATTATGAAGAAGGTAGAAGACTTCTAATGAAAGAATTATCCGACACTAGTAAAGATGATGAAATAAACAAACTTAAAGAAAATTTAGAATTATTTAAAAATGAATCTAAAGATAGGGGTAAGATAATTAATGATTTGAATAAAAAAATAGATGGGTTAGAGTCTACTATTAATTCTGAAACAAAAGAAGATAATAGTGGTGACATTTATGGTGATAATAAAAAAGGGCTATTTGGGTCTAATATTAGTGATATATGGAACAAGAAGAAGTAATATTAAAAGAAGTGGTTAAGATACCACCATACGCAAAAATAAAAGTATATTGGGATGATAAACCAGAGAACTATTCTAAAGAGTCTAGAAATAGAGTTAAAAAATACTTCTCTAAAAAATATGGTATACCACCACAAAATATAAATGTGGTATATAGACCAGTAAAGATAAATAAAGATGGTAAATTAATTGAGGTTGATGGCGCTGACATTAATAATATAATGAGTATACCATACCAGAGAAGCTTATTTAAAGAATGGTTAGAGCGTGAAAATAAAAATGTTGACTTTAGTAGATTAATATCTTTAGATAATAAAGTTAATGGTGAATTAACTATTGACTTAGAAGAAAAATTACATAAAAAATATAAATTATCTTGGCTATTAGTTAATAACTTTTTATCATTTGGTGCTAACAATTACTTCCCTATTGAGAATTATGATGGTTTTACCGTTGTAAATTCGGAACCAGCCAACCAAGGTGGTAAAACTACACTTACGGTTGACGCAATTAAATTTCTTTTCTTTGGTAAGACAACTAAAACTGATAAAAATGAAGAAGTGTTTAACCAATTCAATGAAGAAACAGACTTAGTTGTTAGAGGTATGATTAATATTGAGGGTGAAGATGATTTTATAATAGAAAGAAAGTTAGAAAGGAAACCTAAAAGAAAAGGTGGTTGGAATGTAACTAATAAATTAAGTTATTACAGAACACTACCTGATGGTGAGGAAGAAGAGTTGAATGATGAGGACGCTAAGAAAACTACTGAAGTTATAAAAGAAACTATAGGTACTGAAAAAGACTTTGATTTAGTTGTATTAGCCACATCCAAGAATCTAGATGATTTAGTTGACTCAACCGCTGGAGAAAGTGGTAGGTTATTAACAAGATTTATCGGTTTAGAGGTATTGTCATTAAAAGAAACTGCGGTAAGAAAAATGTATAATGATTTCAGTAAAAAAATGAAATCAAATATATACGACACCGAAACTCTTAAAGAAGAAATAGAGGGACACACAAACACACTTACCCAATTAGATGAAGATAAAAAAACGTCCGAAAAAGATTTAAAAATTGAAAAAGAGGTAAATAAAAGACTACAAAATAAAAAAATAAGTTTAGTGGAATCAAAAGCTAAAATTGATGATGAAATTTTAGCTTTAAATCCTAAAAAACTTGAAGAAAAAATAACTAATATAACAACTTTAGGTAAATCACATAAAGATGCTATTAAAGAATTTAATATTGAAATAGAGAATATAGGTAAAATTAATTTTAACGAAGACCTACATTTTAACCTAACAAAAGAAAAAACAGAAACCGTTAGTAATATCGCAGTTAAAGATTCTGAGATAAAAAGATTAACAGGTGTTGTAGAGGAATTAATTAAAGGTGGTATATGTCAATCATGTAATAGAACATTAGATGATGTTGATAATACAAAACACATTAACCAACACAATAGCGAAATTGAAAATATTAATAGAGAAAGGGAAACCATAAATAGAAAATTAACAAATATTAACAGTAAGTTAGAGTCTATGTCCGACTCAAAAAAATTAATAGACGATAAAAATAAAATAGAATTAAAAAAAGACCGTTTAGAAGTTGAAATTGAAGGTTTAAGAGTTGATTTAAAAGAAAAAATGAGTGACTTAAACAAGTATAAGTCAAATTTAGATGGTATAGATAAAAACAAATCAATTGATGCTGATATAAGTGCTATAGATACTAAAATAATCGTATCAGACAAACAAAGAGATGATATTAATGATAAGTTAAGAGAAATAGCCGTTAGTATAGATAGCAACACTAAAGACATTAAGGTAAAAGAAGGTTTAATAACCACTATTGCTAAAGAAAAGGATATTGACACGATTTTTAAGGTCTATATTGATATGATTGGTAAGAAAGGAATATCAAAACTAATATTAAGGTCTGTATTACCTATAATAAACGGTGAACTACAAAGGTTATTAGAAGATATTACAGACTTCGAAATAGAGGTTTATATTGACGATAAGAATGAAGTTAGATATTTAATAATAAAAGATGGTGTTGAAAAACCTCTTAAATCTGGTAGTGGTTATGAATTAACAACGTCAAGCATAGCATTGAGATGTGTATTAGGTAAGATGTCATCGCTACCAACACCTAACTTTATAGTATTTGATGAAGTTATGGGTAGAGTTGCAGCTGAAAACCTATCTAAGATGAAACCATTATTCGATAGGATATCGGATATGTACGATACAGTATTCTTTATTACACAAAATGATATTGTAAAGGATTGGTCAAACAAAATAGTAACAGTTATTAAAGAAAATAATGTATCTAGACTTAAATAATTTGCAAAACCCAAGTAATTATTATATATTTGGTTAAACAAAAATAATAAAATGGATATGAAATTTAGAAATTATTGCATAGTCTTCTTAGGTAAGACAAATGGTGTAAAGTTAGAAATTGGTAAAATTGCAGATGGAGACCCTAGATTCCTAGAAGCAAAGGGGTTGACTGTCAGTACATTCATAAGTGTAGCAGAACCAAATGAATTGTCAGATTATTTTAAATCATTGAATAGAAACTTTATGTTATTTGACATGAATAATAAATTTTCTGGTTATAACTTGGAAAACGAAAAACTACATAAAACCTTATTTGAAAATATGGCTGAGCAAGATAATAGTAATAATTTAGAAGAAATGTCAAATAGATTAATAGATGACATAAATGAATCTATTACTGGAAACCCTTTCAGTGGTTCAAGTAAACAATTTAACGATAAGTTAAGAAAAAACATTAAAGATATAGATTTAAAACCTAAACCAGTTAGAATTGATTTAGATAAATTATCTAAAAATCAGAGAGAAGAAATGATTAACGACATTTTAGACAAAGGTTATGAAAATTTTAACGAATATGACAAGAAAGTTCTAAATAAGATAGGTTTATCTTTTTAAAAAACTTTACTTTTAAATATTTTTACGTATATTTATATGTCCCCCTAACGGGGAAGTATATAACGATTTTTATGAATTAAAAATTAATGAGAAAGGCATACGTAAATTTTAATGGTGACGATAGCATATCAAAATACTTTAAAGAAATTAGAAAAAGCGACCTACTGAGTCCAGATGAAGAGGTTGAATTAGCAAAAAGAATACAAGAGGGTGATAAATCAGCAACTGATAAGTTAGTTAACTCAAACTTAAAGTTTGTGATATCAATCGCTAAAGAATATCAAGGTCAAGGCCTATCACTAAGTGATTTAATTAGTGAAGGTAACTTAGGTTTAGTTAAAGCCGCAAGTAGATTTGACCACACAAGAGGGTTTAGATTTATATCCTACGCTGTATGGTGGATAAAACAAGCAATCATACAAAGTCTAAACGACAACGCAAGAGTCATTAGACTACCATCTAATGTAATCACAAAGATTTCAAATATGAAAAAAGAAATTGAGAAAAATCAGTTTCTTGAAGACCGAGATATATCAATCGAAGAGATGAAGGATTCAGATAATTTCGTTGACTTATCAAAGATTCCGTCTTGTGGTTCTATAAATGAAGTCATAAATGATGAAGGAAATGAATTACACGAAGTTATTGAAGATAAAAGTAACTTAAAAGACAATGGTATTTATGACATTGACGAAAGGGTAAAAGATGAAATCAAGTTCGCTCTAAATAAGTTAAGTGAAAGAGAAAAAGACATTATAGAGTCTTATTTCGGGTTAAATACTGACATTGAGTGCATGACACTTGAAGCCATAGGTGATAAATTCGGTATCACTAAAGAAAGAGTTAGACAACTAAAAGAGAAGGCTATCCGAAAAATGAGGCACAACGCTAGTGGTATTTTTGATGCTTTAAATGAATAATTAAATATTTATTTAATACTATGAAGAAAATATTATCTTACTTATTATTGGTTATGGCAATAGGTATGGCTGCAACAGTCGCCTACGTGTCAGTTAGTGGGTTATTAAAGGTGTTTGCTGGCGCTGGTGTTGTCGGGCTAATACTCTTTAGTTCTATCGAGGCAGCTAAAATAGTTGCAACATCAGCAATACACACTTATCGAAAAAAAATTGGTTGGTTTTACAACTCAATACTATCATTATTTATTGTTATAGCTATGATTATAACATCTATGGGTATTTATGGATTCCTATCATCAAGCTATAAAGAAACATTTTCTAAATTTGAGAATTTAGAAGCTAGGGTTGAGTTATTGGAAAAAAAGAGAGATGGTTATGAAAAACAGTTAAATATTGTTAATAACGAAAAAGAGTCCATAACCCAAACCATAACAGAATTAACTAAAGGTTTGTCAAATAATGTTATACAGTATAAGGATAGAGAAACGGGTCAAATAATAACGACCACATCTTCTTCAACCAGAAGAGTACTACAAGGTCAATTAGACAAACAAATCGAAAGACAAGAAAAATTAAATACCAAATCAGATAATTTAACAGATAAGGTTTTTGAGTTAGATAATGAAATAACTGAGGTTAAATTAGGTGATGACGTTGCCGCAGAACTAGGTCCTTTAAAATACCTAGCGGATGTTACAAACAGGTCAATGGATGAAGTTATGAAGTACTTCATAATATTATTAATAGTAATAGGTGACCCAATGGCTGTTGTTATGATTATAGTGTTCAGTAAAGTAGTTAAGAAAGATGAAGAAGACTACGACCCAAATAAAGGGTTAACTAAAAAAATGAAAAAATCTATAATTAAAAAAGAATTTGAATCTCGTGAATACGAAACTAAAGACATACCCAAAGAGAAGGAAGATGATACGGATGAATGGGATGAAGAACATGAGCTAGACATGGGGTTAAAAAAAATAGCTGAAGAATTAGGGGTTAAAGATTATGACGTTGATGTTGAAATAGAACACGATGATGAGTTAACAGAACCAACAAAAGATTCCAAGGTATATATCAAGTCTATTGAAAAAGGTGTTACAACACCTAAAGAACTGGATGATAAAAAAGGTCCGATAAGTAGAGAAGATATAAAAGAAATAAAGGAAAAAGAAAATGGACTAATAGCACCGACAATTAAAAAATATAATGATGCGGTAAATAGAATCGGCTCTAACAAAGAAGTTAGAAATGGTGATACTAATAAACTATACTTTAAGAAACGTAAAGATGACAAATCTTAAAATAAATAAATCTGGTTTTAAATTAAAAAAATGTAACTTCATAAAAGAAGCGACCAATAAGGATAGGATAGTTATTGGTAATACCTACTCCACAGATATGAATCATTTTATCGGATGGGAACTTAGGTTTGGCGGTGTTTATAAAAAAACATCAATGTTTACTGTAAAACTAGATGGTACCATATACCAACATTTCTCCCCAAACTATTATTCAGAAGTTTTTGAAAATAGAAGGGTTAATGAAACTTCAATTACTATTTTATTAGAGAATGAAGGTTGGTTAGAGCATTATAATGATGAAAAAAATGAATATATTAC
>Ga0315315_10002013_pt1 | contig 18649 bp, 17 predicted proteins | sample M140m3416metaG_FD_203699 | JGI IMG/M metagenome (GOLD analysis project Ga0315315, IMG submission 203699) | Ammonia-oxidizing marine archaeal communities from Monterey Bay, California, United States - M1 40m 3416 | ecosystem: Environmental > Aquatic > Marine > Intertidal zone | place: USA... | reverse complement strand
CCGCAGATGTTGTTCGAAAAAGTAGTTGGCTCAATTAGAACCAGAAAGGGCCTAAAGCCTGAACCAAACCCAGAATCATACTACTCAGATTGATTATAATGAAGGCTACTGTATTGGGCCTCTTTGTATCGCATGGGGGAGTTCCTAAACTTCCAGTTGAAAGCCTATTTATTGATGATTCAGGTTGTTTTGGTGATAAGCAAAATGATCTCAAACACCACGGCGGTGAAGATAAAGCAGTTTGTTTGATTCAAAATTGTATCATTAGTGATCTTCAATCTCAAGGACATCCAATATCTCCTGGAAGTACTGGCGAAAATATTCTGATAGAAGGTTCAAGGGTAGGGGATATTTCACCTGGTACTATATTGAAGTTCAAGGAACTGGAAATTGAAGTTACTCAAGATGCCCCCCCTTGCAAGACTATTCAACAATCTTTCATCAATGGTGAGTTTACGTTAATTTCTCATAAGAAATTTCCACAGGTAACTAGGTGGTATGCTAGAGTATTAAGACAAGGAACTGTCCAAAGTAATGAAGAATATCAAATAATCAACTAATTCTTTTCAGTTGATAATCTGTTAATTCTCTTAATGCTTTGAGAGCAGGATTCATTGGTAATCTGTCAAGGCATGCATGAGCTTTCGAATGATACATTTCAGCTCTATCCCTGGCGTAATCAATTGACCCAAGGTCTGAAAGTGCTTTCAATCCAAGTTCAATTTCTTGCGATGTTGCTGCATCCCCCTTACCAAGTACTGCTTTCAAATTGGTTAATGATTCTGAATCATCTTGTGAAAGTGCATGAATTACCATTAGTGTACGCTTGCCTTGAGATAAATCAGAACCTGCTGGTTTACCGAGGGTATCAGAATCAGATAAAACATCGATTAAATCATCCATAAGTTGGAAACATAATCCTACTGCTAACCCCCAATCCGCCATACATTGAATCGTTTCATCATCAGCGCCTGACATTCTTGCACCAACTTCAGCGCATGTAAGGAACATAACTGCAGTTTTACCTTCAATCATCTCAAAATAATCTTCTTCAGAAACTGCAATTCTATCTTCGAATTCAATATCTAATTGTTGACCTTCACTAACCCGTCGAACCATCCATGCTAGACGATTAACCATAGCCGCTACATCTTTGTTCTCAAGTCCCTTAGCAAGAACTAATCTTTCAAATGCAATTGCCAACATTGCATCTCCCGCATTAATCGCTGTTGGAAGACCATACTCTATGTGGACTGCATTTAGACCTCTTCTAGTGTCGTCATCATCCATTATATCATCATGGACCAGTGTGAAATTATGAACTATCTCAATTGCAGCACCAATATCCAAGAGGCCGGAATGTGAGTCTCCAACTGCTTTGGATACGAGCCATGGCAATGTTGCTCTAAGCCTCTTTCCGCCACCATCGACCAAATGCATCATTGCATCTGATAGGGTCGAGTGCTTTGAAGCACGCAAACTATCTGAAATTCTACTTTCAACTAGAGGCTTTACTTCCTTAATGGAAACACTAAGTCCCGCACCTTCGGCATAACTCAACATATGTGAAACATCGCCCATGTCATGGATTAAGTCGTCAGAAATCTCATTTAGTTTATCAGAATCTCCAACTGCATCCCACCATTGTTCGGTCATCAATCGTGAAGCTATACATCTAAACCATGGGGCAATCTCACCATCACCTTCAACTTCGGCAACTAACATTTCTTCAAGTTCCCCTTGAGAAACCCATTTGACTTCTGAAACTTCATTCTCATTAAAATTAACATCGACATCAGCTTTGATAATCAAAATATGGTCAATTTCTCTTTCAATCCAGTCTTCATTCATCCTACTAGAGTAGATCATCTTAGTAATGAAATTAAAGTCTGTAATCGGAACTTGTTTTTCTTCAATACCCAATTCCTGATGTAACTTACGTATCGCTGCCCGCTTAACTCCTAAAGCATCTTTAATTTCTCTTTCTGATTCAGAATACAGCGGATGAGAACAGCATGAATTCGCCCACACATTAGGAAATGTGACTTTGTGTGATGCTCTTTTTTGTAGAAGTAATCGGTTATTACTATCGAATAAAAGAACACTAAATGCTCTGTGTAATTCTCCTGATGAATAGTGTGCCTCAACTTTAGAAATAGGACGTAATTCATTATCTAACTCATCAACTGCAATAATTGCTTCAGACATTAAATCGACTTGGGCTGAATCTGCACTAGATTCTTCAAGAATTTGCTTGAACTGTTCATCGATTTCTATCGAAGGAACATCGTCTATCTGATACCCTGTCAAGTCATCACCAGTCTTTGCAGTCGGACTCGATAAATGAATAGTTCCCTAAATTTGTCACCTAAATAAAATATCAAGCGATTATTTTAGTCCCCAAGACCTCTTTTCCAAGGCAAGCATCAAAGACTCTTTTTGGATAAGAACCGTTTACGATTACAACTTCAATTCCAAGTTTAGCGACTTCTGCACCTCTTGCTGCTTTCAGGCCAATTCCCCCTGTGACATCGATCTCAGTATCATGTAGTCCTTCAAACTTCAAATCTGGCGACCAAATTTCAATCAAATCATCACTATTTCCTACGCCTGGCGGTCTTTTCAGAATTCCATCGACTCCACCAATGGCAAAAACTAGCCTCTTAACATTAGGAATTTCTTTCGACAGGCGAACTACTAAATCATCTCCTGAAAGAATTCCAAAAGATGCCTCACCCTGACATTCTACGACATCGCCGAATGTCACACAGACAGACTCTTGATAATCTGAGAATATTTCCGAAATATTTCCTTCAAAATTACTACCAGTATTCTTAGCCCATCTGTGGGGTGGTTTTACAGAACTAATTAAATCATATTTTTTCAAGGAATCAGAGACAAATCTATTCAATGTAAGCATTTCATTACGAACTATACTAACAGCCTCTTCTTGGTTTTTACAATCATCTTGTTGGAGAAATTTTTCTGAGGGCAATAGTCCTTCATTTAATCTCCAGTGTTTAGCTCTTAAATGACCAAATGAACCCGCACCATGAACTAGAATAACATCTAAATTTTCATCAATACACTGACGCATTACGCTTGATAATGAATCTATAGTTTCCATATCAGGAGTACACATTTTCTCCTTGTCTGTGATAAGACTGCCACCCCATTTGATGACTACACAGTCTCGCATGTTACTCCGAAGAAGACTATATTCATGAGGATGCCCCTCTTTGAAAGCATTCAAGAATGAAGGCATAGACCGAGGTGTATGGCTGATTCACCGACACTGGACGAATATATGCGTCACTTACAAGCATCTCTTGAAGAAGCAGAAGGTATTGATGATAGAATTGAGAGAGAGGAGAGAACTCTTCAACTGGAAACTTCTATTCAGGAATGCTTGATTTTCGCTAATCGTTACAAAGAGTTGGTTGCTCATGGAATTGACCCACTTATCCTAGTATCTAGTGACCCAGATATTGAAGCACCGCCACCTGCCAGTAAGGTTCAAGCATTGGTCCTTGGCAATTCGATGTGTAATTCGTGTGGCGCAAGCCTAGATAGCGACTTAGACTTCTGTCCGGCATGCGGTTCAATGAACAAAAAAGAATAATTATTCTTCTTCGGATTCTTCAAGTTCCCATTGAGCTACCATTTCGATAATTATTGGGTCGTCTGCTTCAACGCGGTAAAGGTAGTCACCTGGAACTTCGTCGATTAAGAATACAGTTTTACCTGCACGGTAGACTGTATGTCCATCAGCAATAGCCCTAACAGTGTCTACTTCAATGATTGCTGGACGACTAATTCTAACGTGTCCGGCCTCCATAGCGTTAACGATTGTCTTGGAAAGGTGAACATGCTTACGATCCCCCGCAGTAATTCCTAGCTCCATGATAGTTTCAACTTGGTCTTCTTCACAAGGCCAGTATAGACCTTCAGGAATATCATCAGTTGGTAGATCGAGTTCAAGTTCAATGGAGTGACCATAGGTTGCTCTAATCATTTCACCCTCAACTTGGTATCTTCCCTTCTCATCAGCATTTGCAATTGCGGAGAAGTGCCATCCTCTAAGCCAATGGTAGTGTCTTCTTTGCTTCGAGATAGAATCAGATAACTCTCTTACGTTGACCCATCCATTGATATCCATTTCTACATTGAATTTTTCTGGAGCGTGTCTTAGTACTAGTGCTAAAATACGTCCGAGAGAGTTTGACTCTCTATCACTCATTATGAACTTCCCCTCATCATTACACGTTGGACAGTTGGTTCCACTGAAGTGTCCGTGTGTTCTACATTGTCGTAGCATATTGTGAGGGGGTAAGTGACCTGTTCTTAGTTCCTACGCATATATATTCAAAAATTTGTTAATCATATCAGTATTCTAAAATCAACCGTTTCAATCAAATGCTTCCGTGTGTTGGACATGACATGGTAGATGTTGCCATCATAGGCGCTGGACAGACAAAGTACGGCAATCACGCATCCGGATTAAAGGGGATGTGGGCTGAAGCCGCCAAGAATGCCTTTGACAGCGTCGACCAAAATTTCCATCCAAGTCGAATTGATGAGGCCTTCATTGGTAGCGTAGCATTTGGTGGCTCACAATTAGGAAATACTGCTGCACTTCTAACAGAGCATTCCGCAATGAAGGGAATTTCTGTACGTCGAGTGGAAAATGCTTGTGCATCTTCTGGTTTTGCATTACGTGATGCTTGGATGGCAATCAAAAGTGGACAAGCAGACGTGGTCGTCGCAGGTGGTATAGAGAAGATGAATGATTTAACACCTGAAAGAAAGCGATTCTGGCTAGGAGTCTCGGGTGATACCGAATGGGAAAGACTCGCTGGTTTGACATTTCCAGGAACATATGCGCTGATGGCGAGAAGATATTTTCATGAATTTGATTCAACGCATGACGATTTAGTTAATATCAGTGTTAAAAATCACATGCATGGCTTTGAAAATCATGCTGCACACCTACGTAAAGAAGTATCATTTGAAAAAGCAAAAAGTGGTTTCATGGTTGCAGACCCGCTAACATTGTATGACTGCTGCCCTACATCAGATGGAGCATCTTGTGTAGTTTTAGCTGCAGACCATGTGGTTAAGGAATTCACAGATGACCCATTGTGGCTACTTTCATCCGGTGCCGCATCCGATAATCTTGCATTACATGATAGGCCTTCAATAACACAGTTACTTGCAACACAAAAAGCATCAAGAACTGCTTATTCAATGGCAGGATTAACACCATCGGATATAGATTTGGCAGAAGTACACGATTGCTTTACCATCGCTGAGTTACTTGCAACTGAAGACCTAGGGTTTGCTGCAAGAGGCGAGGGGGGTAAATTTGCCAGACAAGGACTCGGAAGAAGAAATGAAGGTGACGTTTGTATTAATCCTAGTGGAGGTCTAAAGTCAAAAGGTCACCCATTAGGCGCAACAGGGACTGGACAAGCAGTTGAAGTATTCAAGCAGTTGAAAGGAACTGTAGAGCCAAGTCGTCTTGTTAGAGATGCGGAAATCGGGATGACTCACAATGTCGGCGGTTCGGGTGCGACATGTGCTGTCCATATTTTTGGGAGGGAAAGAAATGCTTGAATTCTCAAATTGGCAAGGATACAAAGTGTCGTTTGACAATGATACATACCACATTTGCTCTCCATGGCAGATTCAAGACAGTCCAGTGTTTGGACCTGATAGCGATTATACTACTCTAGCTATTTCACTAATAGGTTTAATGAATTCAAATAGCATCCATATTGACAAAGTCTCAGTTGGAGAAAAAGAGATTGATAAAGAGATTTTGATAGTTGCAACAGGAATTCAAGATTCTTCTGAAGATGCCGAATGGAACTTAATTTGCCATGATGCCGCAGCATTATCCATTTCTAGATCAACTACAACAGTTTTTCAAAATCCTACTGACTTGTTGGATATTGACTCTGAAATTTATCAGCAGATCAATTTGGCGTGGGAAAAAGAAACATCTCTTGGTAATGTGTCACAGGGAGCATATATTTCTTCACAACAATATGGAGAGAGTCTAAATTCACGTTTAAATCTATTAGCACAATTTGATGATAAAACAATCTGGCCACCAAGGCAATTAAATGATGATGGAACTATGATAAATAATCCAGAAGTTCACTTGACAAGAACTTGTCAAATTGAATCTTGGACTAAACTTTCTGCGGCTGGAGCGCCTTCAGAATTTTCTATCCGTGCTCCAATTTTAGATGGTATATCAACTGTTTATGTCTCATTCAAGGAAGGAACTAAGGGGGTATTCTTATTGACTGATGACCAAAATAAGCAGCCTGAAATTGGCATGAAAGGAGAGATAGTAGTACGAAGAATCTATTCCCAAGAAGGTCAAATTAGATATGGTACGAAAGTTCAACTTCTCTAAAGATACAAACTTTTGTTTCCAAAGCATTGATACTAAGAATAGATATGGATGTTTATGGCCGGATTTGGTGGCATGCGCAAGGGTCGTCGCGAGGCAGTCGAAAACTTAGGTTATAACGAAGAAGGCGACTGTCCAAGATGTGGTGGTGACTCTGATGTTTCCACAATGGCTGGCTACCTTAGATGCCTAAAGTGTTCTCATGAATGGGCTGACCCTGATTATGTTGAAGATAAAAGTGAGATGGAAATTCCGTCATATCATAGAGATGCTGAATTAATTGAACAATTCAAAAAAGATATTGAGAGTGGAAGTCTAGCAAATGTTCTTGGAGTTAAAAAAGATCTTTCGAAAGAACAGGAAGAATCGTTAACCCGTCTTGAAGATAAGTGGATGAGTGGTATGCAAGGTCACTTTAATACTGCTACAGAAGAGAGGAAACCATTAATGATTAACTTCGATGATGAAGATAATATAGTTTCTACCGAAGTTGGCGCTCTAACCGTTGTATCTAATGGATTTGATGGTGGCGAAGAAATTAGGCTAGAGTACCCTGGAATGGGTACTGAATTCTACTGCTTTGATGTCAACGATGGCTTTGGTTGGAGGCGTGGTAATAATGCAGAAGAAACAGCACGTTCAATAGCTAATATTATCAACACAAAATCTAACTTAGTATTCGCCCATGTCGAAGGCAATAGAATATCATTTGAACTTCGTTCCGAAGAACTGAAAGCTGAATCATTGGTGCTATTTGTCGATGACCCAGGAGGCACCGATATTATTGCTGAAAAGAATGGAGTCATCCTAGATGCTAGAAATTCAACAGACTTTGAAGACTATCGAAGGATGGTAGAATTAGTTTTAGAAGATGGAATTATTTCTCCTAGTGAAGATCAATTACTCTGGTCTGTTAGACAACAAATTGGAATTGATGATTCTTATCACGTACAAATGGTGATTGAAATGTGCGGAGAAAACACACTCAAAGAGTGTACAAATTGTGGCGGAATGGCCGAATTATATGTCGAGTACGGAACTTGGTACTGCCAACAGTGTGAAGAGTGGTGCTAAATTTAAAATAATTATTTATAGCGACTTAGCCGCTTGATATATAGAAATTTTTTCTGAGAAAAATATCTAGATTATGATAAATATTTAGAATCTAAATAGAGGTATTCTTCATAAGGTAAGTCGGGATGGCTTAAATTGGCGAGAGTAATGGGTGAACAAGTATTATACATTGGAATTGATTTAGGGACATTTCGTTCAGTTATGGTTTCCTCAGATAGTCACGAAGAAGAAGAACTTACTGTAATTGGAACTCCAAAAGATTTGATTGCAAAGAATTTCCTGAAGAGAGATGTGCTATTTGGTGAGCAAGCACTAAAGAATAGACTCGCTCTTAATCTGTTTAGACCATTGGAACATGGTGTAATTAAAGACACACCTGAAGACCGTGATTTCATCGCTCACTTCATTACTCACCTTATCAATCTATCAGACCCGGAAGAATATGACCGTGTTGTTGCTGTTATTGGAGCGCCTGCTGAAGCAAGTTATGTCGATAAGACCGCTATCTTTGATGCTGCTGCTGGCACTGTTAATGCTGCAATGATTATTTCAGAACCTTTCGCTGTTGCTTACGCACTTGATATGATCGAACATACATTGGTTATTGATATCGGTGCTGGAACAACTGACTTGTGTAGAGTCTACGGAACTATTCCAAGTCCTGATGACCAAATGCACACAGAATATGCAGGCGATTACATCGATAGAAAAATTATCGAAGAGATTCAATCCAAGTATAGTGGTGCTCAAATCACCAAAGACATGGCACGCAGATGGAAGGAGAACCACTCCTTTGTTGGAACATCGACTCCTGATGAACCTGTAATGGTAGATTTCTCTATTGAAGGTAAAGCAATGACCCTAGACATTACTGATTGCATCCAAAAAGCATGTGAAGACATTGTTGACCCGATTGTCGAGAATGTCAAACTATTGATTTCCGGTTCTAACCCTGAATACCATGACCAATTTAGAAGAAATATGATTCTAGCTGGTGGCGGTTCAGGAATCAAAGGCCTTGGTGCTATGATTGAGCGCAGACTAAGCGACCTTGGAGATGTTAATGTTCACGTTGTAGATGACCCTGTTAGACTAGGTGCTATGGGTGGTCTAAGACTTGCTATGGAAGTTCCAGAAGAAATGTGGAAGAACCTAACTCTAGCATCTCGCTGATTTGACTGTTCAAATAAGTATTAATCATCAATCTTGATGAATTATTCCTCTGAGTCCATTCCGTATTTTTTGGCTAATTCTGGGTCGATAAGAGGTGATTGGCAATGTGGACATCTATCACTTATGCTTAGCATATTTGGCCTAATTGCCAGCACTGCCAAGCATGTTGGGCATGCAGCCAACATTTCTCCATGCTCTAGGTCAAAGTTTGAGCCATCATTTTGAGTGGAAAAATATGCACTCGAATAACTTGGATTAAAATGGAACAGTACTCTTCGCGCTGAGCCAAATGTCGCCCACCCAATTAAGAAAGTTAACAAAATACTAGACACATTACCGAGTAATATGTCAAGTATAGAAATTAAGACATTGAAAGCAAAAAATAGACATGCTAATCCAATAATTGACGCACCTGGCCAATAAGCCCATTTTGCACGATTCTTATATCCATTCCATACCATCAAATTGAGAACTGCTAAAAGTCCAATTGCAATACCTTGGATATTTGTAGGTAGTAAATTACTTGCAAATGCGAACCCTATCCATATAACGATCAATCCATCAATAAAAACGATGAATGTAGTTCCTCTATGAATTCTAGCAAAGGCACTGGAAGCCCCGATGGACTTAGCAGGGTTCATCCCCGCCACAACCAAATCACTTCCTCTATCAGGCTGCATACATAGCGCAGTAAGTGCTTTACTTTGAATGATTGCCTATTTTGAGATTCAGATTACATATTTCTGGGCGAAGGTGTCAAAATGAAAGAACTACACCACTGACCATGGCGATGCGTGATACCGACGTCGAAATTCGCAGTTCCAGTCTTTCTGGTAAGCGTATTCTTCTTGGAGTCAGTGGAGGTATTGCCGCTGTTGATACTGTAAGGTTAGCCAGAGAATTACGAAGACATGGTGCAGAAATTAGCGTCATGATGACTCACTCCGCTCAAAAAATTATCACCCCATTAGCAGTTGAGTGGGCTACTCAAACCAAAGTAATAACCGATTGGAATAGTGATTTGACTGCTCTTGATGAAATTGATGGAATTCTAATTGCTCCCGCCACTCGAGACTTAATGGCAAGTTATCTCCATGGACTACAGCATGGTCCAATTTTGATGGCTTTAAGCGCCGCTAGGACTCGAAAATGCCCAGTACTGATGATTCCAAGTATGCATTCAGATTTGGCTAATGACCCAGTTACCGATGAATTGGTCGAACAAGTAAGAAAGCATGAAATTTCAGTTCATTGGGGTAAGGAAGAAGAAGGCAAGAGAAAGACTCCCCCTCATGAAGAAATTGTAGCAAGGTTTGCTCATCAAATTAATTCTACGAAAAATAATCGTAAGGCTGTAGTAATCACACTTGGAGCAACGCGTTCAGCAATTGATGATATTAGATTTGTTCAAAATACAAGTAGCGGCGCTACTGGATATGCAATTGCTGATGACCTATATCGAAATGGACATGATGTAACATGTGTGGCTGGAGTGACATCTGTTAGTCAGCCAGAATGGTTGCCTTTGATAATTAGAGCGCTAAATCCTAGTGAGATGTTGGAAGAACTAAAGGCGATTTCAAAAGATAAGATTGATGCTTGGGTGCACACTGCTGCGGTACTCGACTATGTAGTAAGTAATCCTGCCCAAGGAAAACTAGCAAGTCAACAAGGTAGTTTGAATGTTGAACTAATAGAAAGCGAGAAACACATTCAGGTGCTCAAAGAGATATGTCACAATTCCGTTAGGATCGGATTTAAATTAGAGTCTGGAATCAAACAAAAAGACTTGATATTCCGAGCAGTTGCCCAGATTGAGAAATCTGGCATGACTGCAGTAATCGCAAATCGGCTAGAGGATTTAGATAAAAATGACAAGCCAAGAGGGTACTTAGTAGACAAACAAGGCAGTCATTTTATCCTTGATAAAGAGAAAGATATGTGTGAAGCGATTAGAACTTTTATTGAAAGAGGAGTCTGAGGGAAAATCATGCGTAGATTCGCAATTATTGGCCATAGAGCTATGTCTCAAGGTAAACTACCACTCAATGACATGGCTGGCGGCGCAGGCCGTATGGATGTCATTGTTCGAGCGCTTATGGCATCATTAATGACCAGCCATGGATTTCGAAAAGATACTGAAGTAATCCTTCATTTGCAAGGTGGGCCGGGACCCAATAGACGTATTCGAATAGATGGTGCTGCGGTTAAAGGAATCCATGCTGAAGAAAGGTCTGTAGCTGGACAGATCGCTAAAGTTCTAAAAGAAACTTCACCGCCAAAAGGACGCTGGATCGAACGCTCAAAAGGAATATGGGACAGTAGAGGGGATATCCAAGATACGATTGAAGATTGGTCTCAGGCAACAATAGTTGCTCTTGATGCTAGTGCAGAACGATTATGGAATAATGATTCAATCATACCGATGCAAAGTAACCCACTGTCAAATTTTCAAGAACTCGGTGAAAATTTATCTGTTGAAGGAATCGACATTGGATTTATTCTAAGCGACGATAAGCCATTGGAAAGTGACTTGCCCCCCTCTGTCAAACTAAGGTCATTGGGCGATATATGGCTTCAAGGGCATATGGCAATTGGAATTTGCCACTTTCTAATGGACGAAGGTGTCTCATTAAACCTGTGAAAATCACTGTAACCATACAGGATACTTTCCTTCACATGATTCTAAACTCCAAGTTAAGAGTCTATCATCTAAAGCAAGTGGATGAGTTTGAGGCCATGTTGGGAGACATGAAATGCTCGACTTATGCTCCATTACAGCATCACAATCACTCTTCTCCACAGGAGTGTGGTCAATACTTGCAGCACCGATAGTGAAAGTTGCAGTTTTTTCATCATTGTTAGTTGAACCAAAGGAAATAGCATCACGGTACCATCTCATTCCCAATCGAGTAATTTGATATTCTCCATTCCAAGTTGGTGGAGTGTTGAGATTTAACATCAGTTCTCCGTGTCTAAAGGCATTACGTAGTGCATCCTCAGGGTCACTTTCCCATGCCGGACTAGCTTCAATATTTGGCCATCTACTTACGTGTGGAGCAGAAATATCCACGCTTGGTCTTCTGAGATTTTCAGGAATCATCGGTAGTACATTCAATGCTTGTTCGATAACGTCCACAGTTGCTTCAACTGCCTTATCCATACCTTCCTCATCAAAAGAAGTTAGAGAAGAGGCGATTGCTGGCATTCCATACAAACCTGCTTCCCTTGCTGCACCCATCGTTCCGCTATGATAGGAATCCTGAGACATATTAGGCCCCAAATTCACACCAGAGACAACTAATCGAGGAACTATTCCTGGAAGAATGTGCTCTAACCCTTTATCCAAAGATACAATCATTGTATCACATGGTGAGCCATCTAATTCAATAAGATGTAAATTATCTTGATTGGTAATATCCCATTGCTCTCTTAGATTATTCCTAAATCTCCAAGTCAGTGGAGTCATGAGATTTATTCTCATTCCGGTGGCTGAATGATTGGTGCTTGGTGCAAAAACAACTACTTTATGACCTCGCTTGTTAAGTAACTCAACTAGGAGTCTAATGCCAAGTGCTTCTATACCATCGTCGTTAGTAAGTAATAACCAACCTAGGTTCGGGTCATCATTCATAGTTAGTCCTCAACCTTCTGCGACCGGTCCGAGTGTTTCATTGTTCGTATTAATCTGTGGAGCACCAATTACTACTAAGATAATACCTGTTACCAAAATAGGACCGCCAATCCAAGTCCAAAAACCTGGTAAACCTTCATCGAAAATTAGAAAACCGATTATGGAGCCAAGTATTGGTTCCATAGTAACACTTGTCGAAATAACAAGAGGTGAAGTATATCGTAAACATGTGTTGAGTCCTGTATGACCAAGTATGCCTGCTATTAGAGCCAAAGCAAGGAACCAAGGTAAGAATTCTCTATCAGTCCAACCAAAAATACCGTACATAGAAAAATTGGATTCGATTAGCCATGATGCAGGAATTAGAAGTACTGCACCAATTAGAGTTACAAAAAAAGCATAAAGGAAAATGGGCATCCACTTCCTTAACACTCTACCACTAACAAGGTATCCTACAACAAAAACAGCACCCATGAAAGCCAAAAAATCGCCCCATAGAGTAACTGTGTGATCCCCTTGCTGATGACCTTGGTCGAGTAATGCAATTACCGCGCCTGTAAATCCAATACATGCACCAATAATTTCCATCTTACTAGGACTTCTTTGACCAATCATTACCCTAGCAATAACAATCATACCGAGAATTATTATCAATGGGTGAGCGGTCACAAATAATAATGAATGAGTCAATGATGTTTGGTCTAGACTTGCGACCCATGAGCCGAAATGTAGAGCAAGTGCTAATCCACCTCCGAAAAGCCATAAAATAGTCTTACTTTGAAACATTTGACTTTTGATTTCAGAACTAGTTTGCCGCCATTGAAGAACAGCAAAAGGTGCCAAAACCAATGTTGTAAGTTGTAATCTCCAAGATGCCCTGAGTAATGGTGGTACTTCATCCACTTGCTGGAATAGAGCTCCAGCACTAGATACTCCAAGGACTGCACCGGTTAGTAAAAACCACACCCATGTAGGCGTGGTTTTGATAGAATCCATACCATCACTCTCAAGCTTTCTCTGCATCTATGATGGCGTCAGAACTACCACCGCCACCGATGATACCTGCACGCTTGAACAGGTAATAAATTCCAAGTCCAATAGATAGATTGAGAATTATAAATCCGAGCAATCTACCGAAGTACCACACCATAGAGGAGGAGTCAGGAACAAGAGTATCAATGAATGAAAGAATACTACTTTCTGTCCCAAAGAATGCTTCTCCGGTTAGAAGTCCAGCAGCAACCATGAAAGTACCAAGTAAAATTAGAGCACGTTGCTTTTCCGCCTCAGTAGTTCCAGATTCGGCCTTAATCTTCTCAATTCTTGGTTTGAGGTTCTTGTCTTCCCACTTATCTCTTGCATAACCACCAATCAACATCGGAAGTGTGTGGGGAACATCCAGATACATTCCAAGTCCGAATGAAGTACCCATTCCAGTTGCCCATTCAACAAACATACCGAGTAAGAAACCGAGAGCAAGTAGTGTTAGGTCTCCTTGACCTTCAGCAAAGATAACAGAGAAAGTAGCGAAAGCATTTGCCTGAGGAGCAATCAGTTGAATTGTTCCGTTTGCCAACTGTATGGATAGGAAAATCGCAACACCTGCTCCAATGATTGCTCCAGGTACGACGCCCATGATATTACCTTTCGATATGTGATATGGACGGTTTCCAATGTAAAGGCTGTTTTTGTAGTCTCCAATTACAGTTCCAGACATCGAGATTGCAGAACCGAAAACGGTGGTGCCAACTAGACCCAGTAGTACAGCATCTTGCGTATTTAGGTCAAGTAATTCTTGAGCATTCAAAAATACTCCAAGTAGCATTAGAAGAACGATAAATGAGGTCCCAGACACTGGTTCAATTCCAGTCTCGCCCATTACTCTTACAGCTATTGCCCCAAGAAGGAATGTTGTCATAATCAGCACAGTGGCGAAAATAAATGACGCAAGAATAGAAAATCCACCGAGAGTGAAAATCAAAATCATAGAGAAGAAAGTTACAATCATGAAAATTGGTATATGTTTTAGTGGCCATTCATACCATCCTCTTCCTTCCATATACTCTTGACTTCCTTCACCCTTCAAAGCATTACCAATGTCACCAAAAATATTCAGGAAAGTTTTGTACATCTTGGCAAGTCCGAACATTCCACCACCGACAATTGAACCGATAGCAATGGTTCTAACTGTCTTGGAAAATATTACCATCTGAGCAGCACCTGTGACGCTAGGATATTTAGTAGGATCAAAGGCATGCATTACGGCATGATAATCCTGAACAGGTACAGACGCACCTAATTGAGCCTCATAGACCGGAACATTCAGCGCTACTGCGAGAGGGACCAAGAATAGCCATCCGACTAAAGTCCCAAGATTAACAAGCAGAGCCACACGGGTTTTCATAAACCATCCAATAGCAAACATGGATGGAGTTAGAGCAACTCCGACATAAGTATAGGCAAAAGGATTCCAACTCTCATCACTATTCCAATGCGTATTCTTTAGTGATGAACCATCACTCTTAATTCCTGAAGGCTGGTGTATTTTCCCATGAGAATAAAATGTTGCTAAACCAACATCACCTATGTGTAATGTCTCGGCTAACCAGTCAAACAAAGATAGTTTCTTATCGTTAAGCCAGATTAGTGGATACTCGATAAGGAATAAACCGATCATGGTCACTCCAGTCCAAAAACCAATCTTTTTCAGTGAATCTCTAGCATGCTCTACCGCTCCAGTATTAACGTCAGAAGCGATATCTAACATCTTCAAAGTTGCTTCAAAACCAGGAAGCGGAAGCGGGTCTTCGACAAGCCAAACACGTCTAAATATGATGAAATACATCACGCCCAAGAATCCAGCAAACATACTTGCGACTATTCCGATAAATGCCAAATTGAATGCTTCACCATCAGCTAGACTAATCAATGGACCCGAAGCCAATTCATATTTAGCATCAGATGCTAACAGGAAAATAGCAGGGAAAGTAAAGATAAAACCCGTAGAAGCGTGAGTTGCACCTGTGGTTGCAGATGTCGCAATATTAACCTCCGAAGGTGACCATTTTAGAGCCATACCCAAGATATAAGCAATATACCAAGCCGCTGAAATTGCCAAGCCAAGTTTCAACCCAATGTATGCAGTAACTCCAGAAAAGACGGCACCAATTCCAATTCCAAATAGAACTTTACTTGTACTCCAGTGTGATACTTCAAATGATTCTTGAAGATTTTTCTCCTCTAAATATTGTTCCAAAACCCCTGTATTGAGATTATTATACATCTCATCATCAAGCCAAGTCAGAGTACCTTCCTCAATAGCCTTCAGACCTTCAGGAGTTACAGGTTGTCTATAAGCGGATTTTTGAACACTCATTACTTAACACCCAGCATGCGCTCTGCGCATATTGTCAACCATGCGCGGACACTTCAATACTATTGCTATTAATTCCTTCAAGAATATGTATGATTATTGAGTATTATTCGTCATCTAAATTCGGTCTATCCGAGTTCTTTTTAATACATTTAGCAGGAAGTCCGCCCCAAACTTCCCCATCTGGGATTTCCTTCCATTTACCGACCAATGCGTTAGTGGCAATTACTGATCCTTCTCCGATAGTTACACCAGGCTGAATAGTGGCTCTAGCACCAATTAAGCAACCTTTCTTGAAAGTGATTGGTGAAAGAATTAATTGTCCCTTTTCGACTAAGTGGCCATTTATTATGGCACCTCCGCCGATAACAACATTATCCTCAATTCGAACCATTCCTGGATCGTTCAGATGAACTGTATTGAGTTGGACTCTTTTGCCGATTTTCGAACCTGCAAGTCGGTAGTAAAAATTAGCGATTGGAGAAGGTACAACATGCGTCAATACTGGCCATGTAGCACGGTGTAATTGACCACATATGGCCCACCTGACAGTCATCCATGATTCAAGTGGAGCAACTCTTTTTTCACCCTCAACTCTTACATGCAAAAGTCTTTGAGTCAGGCCAGAAAATATTAGTAATCCATGAATGTAAACAATGAATGCAATGACTAATGAGAATGCGGTTATTGTGTAAGTTATCAATTCACTTTGGCCATCAGAATAACAATGTATGTAATCAAATACTGCTAGAGCAGGAACTAGAGGGATTCCCCATAGCACAATCATGTACACAAGTAACAAAAACGTACCTATGGCTTGCACCAAAGCGAAATTCCTCATATTATCACCCTTATTCAGTAATTATACCAAGGTCTTGAGAAGAAGCACCGGCGGCTAAAGCACGATTCTTAGCATCTTCTTCCTCTGCGACTCTAATTCCTTCTTCAAGGTCAACCTTGCTGGTAAGATAAGTTCCTGCTAGAATCACTACTGTAATAGATAAAATTGCCACTCTACTATCAAAAGTAGTACTTGCTATACCATACAAGAAAGTACCAATCATAGCAGCAGACTTACCTAGGAATCCGAAGAAACCAAAGAATTCAGAAGTTCTGGTTTCTGGCACCAGTTGTGAAAACATTGACCGAGCTTGCGCTCCTGCTGAACCCATAGCAACTCCTACAAACATACCAAGGATAATCCATTGCAAAGCAACTCCAAGTCCTAATGGTTCCCAAACTTTGTCTCGCATAAATTCAGCCCAGCCATCAACAGGACCGCCTTGGTCTACAATAGTAGGGTGTCGTTCACCAATCTCGTCTTCCCCGGCTAATGGGCCGTCAACAAAGATAATTGCAAAACGATGGTCACTAGCATTGTTAAAGTTTGCAGCAATTGCAGTAGCGTCTGAAACTGCAATATTATTCGTTTCTTTTTCGACACTACCAGCCTGGTCGGAAAGTAAAGATGCTCCAAGTATCCCCACCACTACTATTCCGATCATTGCCAAAACCCCAATCATACCAAGTTCTTTACTTTGTATAAACATAATTCCTCCACCAATAATGGCAACAAATGCTAAGATTACAAGACATACAAGTAAACCACTACCAATGGTTGAAGAACCTGAACTTTCTTTGTCATAGTCAGTAGAATTAGTAGGGAAATATTGCTGGAAATTATCTCTAAATTCAGAATCTCCTGAAGAAGTTTCTCCAACCCAACTTTCATACCCCCTATCGTATAGAGTCGTTAGTTCGTATTCCGAGGTCTCATTATCCCATTCGAAGGTAAAGTCATATCGTTCAGCATCTTCTTCACCCTCAAGTTCTAATGGAGCAAAACCTGCTGCCACTACAGCAACAAAGCAGTAAATTAACAAAGCCGACATTAAAGCAAATTTTGTACCTTTGATATCTGCAAGTTTTCCAAAAGCAATAGTCATCGGTATTGCTACAATATTAACAGTTAACAAAAGCATTACATTCATACTTTGGTCAAGCCTCAATACAGATTCACCGAATGCGCTAGCCATACTTGCAATGGTATTTACTCCATCATAAAACAGGAGATAAGCAAGAAGGAAAAACGCTAAAACTTTGAAACGCTTTATTTCCTTAAAAGTAGTAAAAACTTGAGAGTATGCTACTTTTGTAGCATCTTTGATTCCTTTCCATTCCATAGTTGAAGGGATATCTGGTTCTGGAGTCCATTTGAACATTAATAATCCAAAACCCCACCACCAAATAGCAGAAGTTGAGAAAATTACTGCCATCTTAAAGTTTGTATCCCAACTAAATGGTCCCAGGAGAATGATAAGGTGGAAAATAAGAATCATAGAACCGCCAATGAAACCATATGCATAGCCCCAAGTAGAGACATGATCTTGACATTTTCTTGGTGCCAAATAAGGCATAAATGAATAATAAATTACATTACCACCAGTAAAACCAATAGTTCCGATAGTGTACATCAGTGCCAAAATTATGTATCCTTGAGAACCAAAATATGGTGCTGCACCCATGAGTGCAGTGAAAATAATTCCAACAATAGTATACCATTTAAGCAACTTTTTCTTAATCGGCATCTTATCGGCAATAACACCGAGCGCTGGAGCAGTAATTACAACAAAAATCATTGAAAAAGTTAGAACCCAAGCATAAAATGAATCTCCAGATTGACTACCAGTGGCAGTATTGTATAATGCAGCCATTAGTGCAGGTGCAATAACTGTCATCACGGTTAGAGCATAAGCCTGATTTGCCCAATCATAGAAATACCAACTTTTCAATGCCTTCTTTTTATCATCAGTCATTGAATTAATAATTTCCTTTGCAGACAACTCTGCAGACTCATTCATGTTAGCATTCGCCATATCAGCCATAAACTGTAGTTTTGGAATGGGGTTTATCAATTAGACACCTGCATTTCTCATTAAGTGTAGTAAATTACACTGTTTTGAAAAATATC
>Ga0315315_10002012_pt1 | contig 18652 bp, 16 predicted proteins | sample M140m3416metaG_FD_203699 | JGI IMG/M metagenome (GOLD analysis project Ga0315315, IMG submission 203699) | Ammonia-oxidizing marine archaeal communities from Monterey Bay, California, United States - M1 40m 3416 | ecosystem: Environmental > Aquatic > Marine > Intertidal zone | place: USA... | reverse complement strand
TTTGATTGGGATTATGGACCAAATAAAAGAGTTCTTCAATTTATATTTTCGTGTTCTATACTCTTTCTTAATAGTATATTTACTAGATGTATTTGTAAAAGTAATAGAAATTATATTCCGATCGATGCTCTTGGATATACAAATAAGTTAAGATATGGAATAGATGTTTAATATAATTATAAAATTGATTTAGAAATCAAGTGTCTTTAATAAATATACTTGATGCCTAGAAAGAAAAAAGCAATTGTCGAAAAAATAAGTGATAAAAAGAAAAAAGAAGATACAAGAATGATAGCACAATATTTTCAGGAAAATGTAAATTATGTTGAAAAATATGGGAAAAAAACTATACTTTTATGGCAGAGTGGAAGTTTTTATGAAATTTATACAATTAAAGACCCGGACTCAGATGAATTTTTATTATCTGAATTTGATGAATACATAAGACTTACTCATATGAATATTGCTAATAAGCACATTAATTATGAGTATAATGGTAAAAAATGTAGTGTTTTTATGGCTGGATTCAATAATTCTGATTATTTACTTGAAAAATGGGTTAAAGTATTAACTGACGGCGGATTTACTGTTCCTGTATGGTATGAGTATAAATCTGTTGGTAAAAAGAAAGAGCGCAAATTATTACAGATTTTCTCTCCAGGTTGTTATTTTGAAAATAATAAGTTAGAAAGTGAAGACTCTAATAATATTGCTTGTTATAGTATATTGAAAAGTAATGGTTCACTACTTAAAAGAACACCATCTCTACTTTTTGGATGTGCGAATCTTAATATTTATACCGGTAATTTAACACTATTTAATCATGAAGTTAAAAGACAAAATATTCATAATCCGGTTGTATTTGATGAATTAGAAAGATTTAATTCTATTTACAATCCACAGGAAATTATATTTATTCACAATTATGATGATAAAAATAAATTGCAAGATGTAATAAAATTTTCTGGTATTAATTGTAATAAAATACATTTTGTTAATCAAAAAGAAGATGGAGAATTTTCAGAACAAGCATTAAATGCCGAAAATCAAACATATCAAGAAGACATTATGTGTAAATTTTTTGATATACCAGATTATGATAGTTATTTAGAATCATCTACTTTAAATGAAAGACCAATAGCACTTAAAAGTTTGTGTTTTTTATTAAATTTTATTAACGACCATAATTCAAAATTAACCCAGAAAATACATATGCCAACATTTGATAATAAAAGCGAACACTTACATCTTGCAAATCATTCATTAAATCAATTAAATATTGTAGACACTGTTTTTTCAAAAGGACCATATAGTAGTGTTGTAAAACTAGTAAATAAATGCGTAACTCCTATGGGGAGAAGAGCTTTTAAAGAAAAACTTTTACATCCTGTAACAAATATTGAATATTTACAAGAGCAATATGATATTATGGAATATTTAATTGATAATTGGGAAGAATATGCATATTTGCGAAAAATTTTAAGTAAAATTAAAGATATAGAATATTTGTATAGAAAAATTATTTTTCAAAAAGTTGACCCTATTGAATTATATCAATTTTATAATAATTTAGAATCAATTAGGACTATTCATCAAAAACTAGAGAATGACGAAACTATCAATAAATATATAATTAATAATATTGATATAGACATATTAAATGTGTGTGAAAAATTACAGTCCACACTGCAAAAGCATTTAAATCTTGATATTTGTAAAACATTAACAAATAACAAATATGATATTAATTTTATGAATAAAGGAGTGAATGATGTTTTAGATGAGGTTGTTGAAAAATTCGAATCTATAGAAAAAGAAAAAGAAGAATTATGTAAATTTTTTGATAAATATGTTAATATTGGCGAAGGAAAAGGTAAAACAATCAAAAATATGACCAAAATTCATTTTACAGATAAGGGAGCAATGTATATGTATTTAACTCCGGCAAGAGCAACAAATTTAAAAATTGGACTAGAAAAAGAAAATATTACAAAATATGACATTAAATATGAAAAATGTAAAGGAACAAATAAGATGTTAGGAGGAACAAAAATGAGCGCTTTTTATACATCTTACGTTCAGAAAAAATCTGATCTATCCGAAATACTTGAAAGAGTTTATAAAATTTTTGTAGAAGAATTAAAGAATTTTGATAAAGAAATGTTTAACTTTGTTGATTACGTTAGTTTATTAGATGTTGTTACCAGTAAATCATTTGTATCTAAGAATGAAAATTACTGTAAGCCTGTGATAAGAAAGAAAACTAAAGCTTATTTTGATGCCAAGAATCTCGTCCATCCTATATTAAATCATGTTGCAAATGAAACTTATATTCCAAATGATGTTTGTCTTGGAGAGAAACAACACGGTATGTTAATTTATGGAACAAATGGCGTGGGAAAATCCAGTATTAATAAAAGTATTGGTATTGCTATTATTATGGCTCAATCCGGTATGTTTGTTCCTGCTAGTTCGTTTACATATTATCCATATGATGCTATTTTTACTAGAATAATTGGTAATGATAATTTATTTAAAAATTTATCTACTTTTGCCGTAGAAATGAGTGAATGTTCTAGTATTATTAATATGAGTGATGAAAATAGTTTAATTCTAGGCGACGAAGTATGTAGTGGAACAGAAAATAGAAGTGCTAATAGTATTTTTGCCGAAACACTTTTATGGCTTGAGAAAACTAGGGCTACATATATTTTTGCCACACATTTTCACGATATATTAAATTGGCCCTCTATTAAGAAGATGAAATTTTTATCAGTAAAACATATGTCTGTAGAGTGTCTTCCAAATGGAACGTTAGTTTATACAAGAAAACTAGAAGATGGTAATGGGATGACCGAATATGGATTAGAGGTATGTAAGTCTTTTGATTTCCCACAGGACTTTATAAAAGGAGCCTTTAAACTTCGTAATAAGCATTATCATAAAAAAAGTCACAATAGATTAAAAAGTAAGAAATCATCCTATAACTGTAAAACATTAAAGGGAAATTGTTTTTTATGCGGAGAGGAAGGTGTGGATATTCATCATTTAAGTCCGCAAGAATTTGCCGATGTTAATAATTATATAGGAAGTTTTCATAAAAATCATGAAGCAAATTTAGCAAATGTTTGTAAGCCCTGTCACGAAGATATAACTAAAAATGGGATTATACATAGGAAAACTAAAACAACAGAAGGATTCATGTATTTAGAACAATAATTAATCTAATTAAATATTATATGGTAAAAAAACGTAACAAAAGAACAAGAAAAAAATATAAAAAAAGAGGAGGTTTTACAGACGAACAGTTAGATAAGTGTAATATTAGATTAGAAAGACAGGGAGTAAAAAGTCGGGTTAGAAGATTAAGGATGTGTAATGACAGTAATGCTACGGCTGATTTAGATACACAGGAACCAGCTCCGGTCCAACCAGATCAAACTATCGCACAACCAAAACAGCCTACTGAGTTAAAACAATCTTCTGGAGTTCAAAGTGTTATCGCTCCTTTAGAAGAACCAAGTATTAAAGATAGAGCTAGTGCTTTAGAAAAACAATTTGGCGAAACTGGTATGAGAAAAACTAGAAAAGCATTAAAGACCACTATTGGTGCTTGTAGGGCTGCTGTTGATAAAAAGGGAAGAAAATACTATTATAATGAAGCAAATGAAAGAACATGGAATCCAAATGATGAAGTGTGTCATCCAAAGGAGGGTATTGAAAAAACAGGTAATAAATCTGGAGATTGTATAGGTGCCAGATATAAAGGTGGAGAAGAATATTGGTATCACCCTACAAAACAATTTTCAACACACAATAAGAATCATCCAGGATGTTTTCCCGACAAAATATTAAAAGCAAAATTAGCATCTTCTGAATTATTTCAAAAAGAAGAAGGAATAATAATTGATACAGGCACTGTAAAAAAACCAAAAAAGAAGAAGAAGAAGAAAAGAAGAACACGTAAAAGTCATCAGCGTGCTGCTAGTGACAAAAACAGACGCAAACAAATGAAGGAGAATGAAGAAAGAAAGAAAAAACAAGGCCATTCAGGGGGTAGAAGGCGAACAAAAAGGAAGAAATCTCGTAAAAGGCGTAGATAAGTCGCGTTATTTAGACATATTATAAAATTAAATTTTTTTCTAATTTTATAATATAATATGCCAAAACATATGAAAAGATCACATAAACGTAAGAGCCGTCGTCGCTCACGCAGAACCCGTAAACGCAGAGGAGGTTTAGTTAGTTGCATGAGAAAATGCCGTGATGATGCATCAAAATCCGGAAAAATGGCTGCTGTTATGCAAAAGGAAGTAAAAGGTCTTGCCGCCAAACCACTCGCAAAGCAAATGTCTGCTTTGGAAAAATACAAAAAAGCCGCTATGAAACAAAAGGATATTGCTAGCAAAGGAGCCGCAGATGCTAAGGCAGCTATTGCCGAAGCTAAAAAGGAGACTGCTGGTCCAGTTCGTGGAATTCACGCTCTTAGATCAAAGACGGGTGGTAAACGCCGCCGTAAGAGCAAACGCCGTCGTTCCCGCAAGAAGTCACGCAAGAGCCGCAGAAAATCCCGTAAATCCAAGCGCCGCCGCAAGAGCAAACGTCGTCGTTCCCGCAAGCGCCGCCGTTAAGTAAATATATAAATTAAATTAATAACTTATATATTTAATATTTGGTTTTTATATATATGGCAGCAGACCTATTAACAGCATCAGGATTATTTATATATAATAATTTATTACCAATTTTATTAGTGACTATTATGTTTTTTGCTATTACTATATTTTATGCATTAAATAACATTCATTTAGAGGAACCAAAGCTAAAAACTGAAAAAGTAGTTATTTTAGAGAAAATGGATAATTTACAAACGGCAGCAAATAACCAAATGCATGATAATAAATATTGTGGTGATAGTGTTAAAGATTATAGTGACCCGAATATAAAAAAAAGCACGTGTTCTGCTTTAGGAACTTGTGTGTGGGTAACTGGAAAAGATGGTTCAGAGAAAATTAGTAAATGTTTGGCAGCACAAAAAGGAAATACAAGTGGTGTTGCTCCAGGTAGTTTAGGACCAGAAGACAAATGTTTTAAAAGAAAAAATGGACAATTAGCTCCATGGGAAGAATTTTATTATCAAAATGGCCCTGCGTCAGGAAAGAAACTTAATAATAGTTGTTAATGAAAATTGATTTATAGATATTATATTTTAAATATGTATAACTAACGATGATTATACCAGTTAAGTGTTTTACTTGTGGAATGGTTCTAGCTGATAAATATTTATATTATGTAAAAGAAGTTCGTAAGATAAAACTACAAAATGAAATGGATGTTGATGAAGATATTTATCTAGATGAGAATAATATACAAAAAACCCCTGAAGGACAAGTTTTAGACAAATTACATTTAATGAAAATGTGCTGTCGTAGACATATGCTTACTCATGTTGATATTGAATAAATAATTAATTTTATAAAATTTTTTTAAATCTACACAATATTTATATGGTTCGATTTACTAAACGATATAAATATTCAAAAATGAATGGTGGTAAAAAACGCCGTAGAAAAACTATAAGAAAACAAAGGCGTAGGAAAAAAACAAAAAAACAAAAACGTAGAAGGAGACGTAAAACCAAACGACGCATGAAAGGTGGTTCTGCCGTTCAAGGAAGAGGTTTATTAGCATCTCCAGCTTGTAGTGGATTTAATTGTGACTTACCACAAAATGCCGGTGCAATATTTACAAAATATTCAAATAATAATAACCCATTTTTTCCTGATCCTATGAGTTTAAATAGAAATGTTAAAAATCCTATCTCGCCAAAACCAATGGCTAGTGCCAAAAAGGGAGGAAAAAGACGTAGAAGAAAAGGCCGCAAATCAATGAAGGGTGGCTTTTTTTGGGATGATTGGGGTTTAGGAGATGGGTTACTAGCTTATTATAAAGGAACTAACGCAGCATTAAATACAAAGCATTTATACGCAGGTAATAAACCTGAACCAAGTGCTACTCCAAGCGATCAACCTGCTTTACTTAAAAAACCTGGTTATACAAAAACCACTCCTAATGTTCCAACTTTTTACGAACAAGGCGCAACAAAAGCCGCCGGATATAGAGTTAATAATTAAAATATAATTAAATAATATATGAACGCTTATAAATTATTTAATTCATTGTGCACTCCAGCACAACTTTATTTAGGGTTGTCAACAATAGCTGTTATATCAAGTTGTATTCAAAATATCGGTAACCCAAATTCTTTTGCTTGTGGATTAATGAAAGCACAATCTCCAGTTAATAATGTTGTATATATTATGGCTGAAGTTTTATATGTATTAATATGGACCTACTTACTTAATTTATTATGTAAAAAGGGATATACTAAGGTAAGTTGGTTATTTGTTTTACTACCATTTATTGCTATGTTTGTTTTAATTGGACTTTTAATACTTTCTTTAAATCATATGTAAATATTAATTGATTAATAATATTAGTTTATTAATATTTTAAAAAAATATGCTAATGAGTATATATATGGATTCAAATGCTATATCATGGAAAATAATTGGCACAATGTTTAAAGATAACCCAAATATGATTGTAAAACACCATATTGATTCATATAATCAATTTTTTGATACAGGGTTACGGGATGTATTTAAAAATAATAATCCTTTAAGGTTTTTTAAAGAATTAGATTCCGAAACAAATCAATACAAATTAGAATGTGAATTATATTTTGGGGGTTTTGACACAGATAAAATATATTATGGTAAACCCATAATTTATGATGAAAAGAATGGAGAAAAGCGGGAACATTATATGTATCCAAATGAAGCACGATTAAGAAATATGACCTATGGAATTACTATTCATTATGATATTGATATTAAATTTAAAATACTTATTGATAAAGAAGATGGTTCCACTGGTATGAATAAGTTTAGAGTATTAGAGCATACTGAAACAATGGAAAAATTGTATTTAGGCCGTTTTCCTATTATGTTACAATCAAATCTTTGTTTATTTAACGGATTAAATCGTGAAGCGCGTTTTAATATGGGGGAATGCAAAAATGATCGGGGTGGATATTTTATCATTGATGGGAGTGAAAAAGCAATAGTCACGCAGGAAACTCGTGCTGATAATATGCTATATATTTTAAAAGACCCAAGCGATAAATATTCTTTTGCTGCCGAAATAAGATCACGATCCGAAGATGTTAGTAAACCAGTAAGAACACTTTCTATTAGAATGGTTAGAGAACAACCTTCTATAACTAACAGACAAATTGTTGTGAATATTCCTCAAGTAAGAAGAGCTATTCCATTATTTTTAGTTTTTAGAGCATTAGGAGTAATATCTGATAAAGAAATAATTAGACATTGTTTACTAGACTTAGAAAAATATAAAAGTTATATAGATTTATTTATTCCAAGCGTTCATGATGCCAGCACAATTTTTACTCAAAATGCTGCTCTTGAATATATTAAACAATTCACAAAAGGTTATACAGTAAATCATGTTCTTCACATATTAATGAATTATTTTTTACCTCATATAGGTGAAATGAATTTTAAGTCAAAAGCTTTGTATTTAGGTTATATGGTTAAAAATTTATTAGCCGTTTCTGTTGGAGCACAAAAACCTACAAGTAGAGATAACTATAGATTTAAACGATTTCTTACTTCTGGTGCTTTAATAAAAAACTTATTTCAAGAATATTATAAATTACAACACGATAACATTTACTTAAAAATGGATAAAGAATATTTGTATAATAATACTTTGGATAAATATCAGGATGAAAATTTCATAAAATTTGTAACAGAAAATAGAAATCATTATTTTAAAGATAGAATTGTTGAAACAGGATTTAGGAAGGCATTTAAAGGAAATTGGGGAGCTCATCCTCATACAAAAATGGCTGGAGTAGCACAAGAGCTTAATAGACTTTCATTTTTTGGTACAATATGTCAGTTAAGAAAAACTAATTTAGACATGGGAACTGGAAGAAAAATGATTGCTCCTCGTCTTATTAATGGAACTCAATATGGTTACTTGTGTCCTTTACACTCGCCAGATGGGGGAAATGTGGGGCTTCATAAACATTTATCTATTTCAACCGTTATTACAAAAGGATGTTCTGGATTACCATATATAGAATATTTTCGTAAATTACCAAATAGAGGTGTTAAATTAATTGAAGAATGTTCTATTGAATATTTAAAAAATACAACAAAAATTTTTATTAATGGTTCTTGGATAGGAGCTACAGATAATCCGATTGAAATAATAAATTTAATGAAATTACATCGTAGAAATAATATGATTGATATTTTTACTAGTATTGGATTTGATATTAAAAAAAATGAAATTGTTATTTGTACTGATTCTGGAAGACCAGTAAGACCTCTTTATTATATTATGAATAGTGTTGAAAGTTGGGATAGAGATATTTTAAAGGATAAAATATCAGATGGATCTATTTCTTGGAATCAATTAACAAAAGGATTTGGTAATAAAAAAAATCTTCTTATTGAAGATTGTAATATAACTCTTAATAAAGCCACCCATGAATCACTGTTAAGAAACGCATCTGTAATAGAATATATTGACACTTCGGAAGCTGAAACAATGATATTAGCACATAGTAGTTTGAGTAGAGAAGAATATTATGATAATAAAGTAACGCATATGGAAATTCATCCTTCATTAATTTTAAGTATAATGGCAAATCAGATTATTTTCCCAGAAAATAATCCATATCCTAGAGATGCTTTTTCTTGCGGACAATCTAAACAAGGAGTTTCTGTTTATAGTTCTAATTATCAAATAAGATTAGATAAAACGTCATATGTGTTAAATAACGGTCAAATTCCGTTAACTAAAAGTAGATATTTAAAATACATTACAAATGAAGAACATAATTATGGTGAAAACGCTATAGTTGCTATTATGTGCCACACTGGGTATAATGTAGAAGATGCTGTAATTATAAATAGAGGTGCTTTAGATAGAGGCATTTTTAGAACAACTTATTTTAATACATATAAAGCACACGAAGAAGTAGAAAGTATGCTGGGAATGAAAATAGAAACAAAATTTATGGATACAAATAATGATAATGTGTTGGAAACAAAAGAAGGTTATGATTATAGTCATTTAGATCCAAAATCAGGATTAATTAAAGAAGGATCAAAAGTTGGTGAAAAAACAGTTGTTATTGGAATGGGAACAAATAGTATATTAAATCAAGGTGTTTATGTTGATAATTCTATAAAAACCAAAAAAGGTCAAGTTGGGGTAGTAGCTCATTCATTCATGAGCACTGGTGAAGAAGGAAAAAGACTAGCCAAGGTTAAAATTCGGTCTGAGCGTATTCCACAAATAGGTGATAAGTTCTGTAGTAGAGCAGGTCAAAAGGGTACAATAGGAATTATACTAGATGAAGCAGATATGCCTACTACATCAGAAGGAATAAAACCAGATATTATTGTTAATCCCCACGCTATGCCGTCACGTATGACAATAGGTCATTTAGTAGAATGTATTACTAGTAAAGTAGGAGTTAATCTAGGAGCTTTTGGAGATTGTACTGCTTTTACAAATAAAGGTTCGAAACATAAAGAATTAGGTAAGGCATTAACCAAATTTGGATATCATTCTTCAGGTTGTGAATTATTATATAATGGAATGACTGGAGAACAATTAGAAACTGAAATCTATTTTGGACCTACATTTTATCTACGTCTTAAACATATGCCTAAGGATAAAGTAAATTACAGAGCTAAAGGCCCCAGGACAGTATTAACCAGACAAACAGTTCAGGGAAGAGCTAATGATGGAGGTTTACGTATAGGTGAAATGGACCGCGATTGTCTTATAGCTCATGGAATGAGTGCTTTTATAAAAGAATCTATGATGGTAAGAGGAGATCAATATGAAATGGCAATATGTAATAAAACGGGTTGTATAGCAATTTATAATGAAAAGAAAAATATTTTCTTAAGTCCAATGGCTGATGGTCCATTAAAATTTGTCTCAAATGTAGATGACAATATGAATATAGTAAATGTAAGTAAGTATGGAAGAGATTTTAGTATAGTAAAGGTTCCTTACGCTTTTAAATTATTGGCGCAGGAATTACAAGCAATGAATTGTCAAATGCGATTAATTACAGAAGATAATGTAGACCAATTAATGAGTTTAACTGAAGGAGATGATATTAAACTATTAGGTTTTAATAATTTAGAAGAAGTGTCAGAGAAGACTAAAGATAATGATATTGAGTCAAAACGAATGAGAGTTAGAGGTATGAGAGAAAGCGCAGCCATTGATTATGAAAAACTGATGGATCATACACCTACTCCTGAGCTTGTAGCAAACGAAGATTCTTATTTTCAAGATGAAGCTCCATTATATGTAGATCCAGTTAGACAGGGAGATAATTTTGAATCATTTGGAGATGATATGCCTTTCAGAGATAAATTGGATGATCGTGGACGAAAAAGTCAATATAGATTTAACCCAGGAGATGTTGTTGTATTTGAAGATGACGTCCCTCAATACAAATATAGAATTATTGAGTTTGATGCTGAAGATATGTCTTATGTTACTCAGGCGATTGAAGGTCCATTTGAAGGTAAATTTAGAGATTCTTATACAGATGATATAATGACTCCTCCAGTAAGATCACAACCATATGACCCCAATAGTCCAGATTTTGACCTAACAACTCCTCAATCCGGTCCAAAAACACCTGATTATCCTTTTGAACTACCATCTCCAAAAGCCGGACCTTCTCCAGAAGGCGTACCTTCTCCTGGTTTTGTAAAATATGATACTTCAACGCCAGAATTACAGGAAGAAGCTTTTGATACAGACGATGAGGATTCTATGAATCTTGAAGATGATAGAAATGCTCCAAGATATATACAAAGACCACCCGTTAGTATATCTCCAGATATTGAAAGTGATAATATGAGTTATGAAAGAACTCCTCCAGAGGAGAAAGAAGAATTAAATGAAAACGGAGAAAAAATATTAAATAGAATTAGTTCACTAGATAAAAATCCTGCTGATAATGTTGGATTAGATAAATTATCCACTATAGAAGATGATTCCCCAGAAGGAGAAGAAGGTGAAGATGGAGAAGGTAGTGGAGACAAAAAAAAAATAATTTAAGTGTTTTATATTTTTAAAATTGAAATAAATATAAAACTATTAATTGTATATTATATAATGAGTAAGGCATCAAAAGCAACTAATTCGCAAACAATAGCAAAGATATTTAAATCTAGAAAAATTATGTTAAATCTAGCAGAACGCAGAGGCTATAATATAGATCAATACAATGATTTTAATATTCCAGAAATTGCTACTCTTTTTGGAACTTGCAATTTAGATATTATTCTAACAAATCCAGAAAATCAACAAAAATTATATTTTAAATATCATTTAAAAACAAAAGTAAGTAAAACACATATCCAGGACTATATTGAAGATTTGTATAATGTAGAAGAAATTTTGGGTCCAGACGATAATTTAATTATTGTTGGAAAAGATAAACCAAATGATACTTTAATTAATGTTTTAGATATGGCTTATAAAAATGAAAACTATTATGTAAATATTTATAATATGAATGATTATTTATACAATATTTTAGACCACACGTTAGTTCCTCCACATAACATAATAAGTGATGATGAAAGAAAAAATATAGCAAAATTTTATAATATAATAAATGATTCACAGTGGCCTGAAATATCCAGATTTGACCCGGTAGCTCAAGCTATTGGGTTGAAACCATCACAAGTAGTAGAAATTACTAGGTCTAGTCCTACTTCTTTAACAACAAAGTATTATAGACGATGTAAATAAATTGTTATAAATATATATAATGAATCCAGATACATTAAAACAAAAAATAAATTCACTACAACAAGTTTGGGACGCTCAGACTAAACAGTATGTAAATACGTATCCAGATAAAAAATTTGGGTCAAATACAATATTAAATCAAAGAAGTTTTAATAATTTAGTTAACTCTTATAGCAAAATGGTAAGTCTTGACGCACAATTACAAGGTCTAAGCACCGGAGTAAATCAAAATTTAAAAATGTGGGATAATAAATTAGAGTCTTTAAAAAATTCAATAGGTTCAAACAAACAATCTTTAATGAATGAATTAGGCAATAATACAGCATCAGGAAGAATGAGAACAGATAAATATAATTCCAATAGTGAAACATATATACAAGCTTCTTTTTACATTTTAGCCTTATCAACAATGACTTTTTTTATATATAAACAATTAAAACATTAAATAATTTATTTTAAATTTGTTTTCTATGAATAGTTTATATATATGGCTGATTTAAATCAAGGGATTATGTTTAAAAAATTTATAAAAAAGCATAAAAAAAAGACAAACTATAAAAGTTTAAAATTAATTTCATCGGGAAAATTAAATATTGTAAATAATCTAAAAACACAATTTAATTATTCAAATTTTAAAGAAGGAATTCAGATGCAGATGCAGACTGATATGCCAGTGGAAAATGCTGTGACAGCAATAAATATGGCAGAATTAAATGAATTAAAAGCAATAGAGATGAATTTTAATAAAGATATGACAAAATACACACAATTATATAAAAAATATTTAGAAGAATTAGTTACAAGACAAAATGAAGTAAATACAGATGTTAAGTCAAAAGTAATAAATTATAATGATGGTAATACAATATCAAAATATTATGTAAATTCACAAGGTATTGCTAGAAAATTCCAAGCAGATTCTTGGCAGGGCCGTGATAAAACTAGTTGTTCTGACCCTGTAAAAACTGTTGGTGGTGACGTTTTTAGCAAATTATCAACTGGTCCAAACATGGGAATAGGTGAAATGTGTATGGACGGTGGACTTAATATATCAGATGCTGGAGGTTCTGTAGCATGGCTTGATAATTTAGGATATAAACATATATATCGTGATTTTAGAAATAAAGATAAAACTTGTCCCGATGCAATTAGAGATTTAACTAGTACTCAATTTAATGCCGTGCCATCTGGATCTATGCAAGAGAACATTGATAAATGTGAAATTACTAATTTAAAAGGTGGAACTTACATAGAGTTGGTAAATTTAAATAGAAAATTAATGGATTCTATTACACAAATGAAAAATCTAGTAGATAAATTAGATGTTGAAGATAAAAAATTGGATAATGAAATAAGTAAACAAAAAACATTATTAATGGATAAATATAGTGCTTTAGAAAAAGAGAAGGAAAAAATTAAAAAAATGCGAGATTCAAATATTACATTAAGCGCCGAAACAAATGAAATATTACTAGATACAGGTTCAAGTAATTTCAAATATTTTATTTGGGCTGTTGTTGGAGGAACTTTTGGTTACGCAATTTATAAATATTCTTCTCAGTAAATGAATTACAACTTTTTTATCTATATATATTAGATAATATGGTTTTTAGCGAACTATTAGATAGTATAACATCTGCATTTGACAGTCCTACTAGAAAAAATATAAGACAGAGAAATATTAAACCTATAAATGAATTACAACAAGGTATGAAACTACTTCAACAAAGAAAACATGTTTTAAATAACTTATCACAAAGTCCATTAATGGAATCAATGTCTGCTTCTATGAAACAATATAACGGAGCTTCAGATAAATTAAAAAATGTATCAAAAGATGAATTAGAAATATTAAAACAATTAGAAGCCGATTTTAATAAAAATTTATCATCTTATTCTCAAAAATATAAGACATTTATGGAAGGTTATTATAGTGCCGTCCAGCAAGTTGAAAAATGTAAATCAGATTGTTTAACAAAATATCCAAACGGGTCTACTGCTTGGAGTTTTAATAGACAGGCTTGTGCGGGTGGATGTGATTTAAAAGGCCCATATGTAAGTAAATGTGAAGATACTTTTACAAAATCACGTAAAGCAACATTAGGCGATTGTTCTACCGCAACTAGTGGTAAATGTATGGATGAAAATGTTGTATTGGGACAAGATCTATTTGTCGATAACATTGAAAATGCTGATAGTAATAATGTTACTATTAGAAAAGGTTGTTGTGTTTGTGGAGGTGGTGGTGGTGGGCCACCTTCTACAACAATAAGAGGAAAGACAATTAAAAGTTGTGATAAAATGCCTGCTGCGTTTGGTTATACAGCTTCAACGGGTGCTTACATTAAAAATACTTGTTTAACAGCCCCTGTTGCTAGTCCTCAATCAAATTCTGAGTTATATAAGCAATATGAAGCACTTACTTCTGAAAATAAAGGATTGATAGAACAAGCGGAAACTATATTTAAAAAAATTCAAGAATTCAATTCATTAAATAGCACCTTAGATATAAAAATGTCATCTGCTAGAGCGGATTTGAAGAAAAATTTGGATGACTATAGTACAATTTATTCAAAATTACAAAGTAATAAAAAGTATGGGACAGTTACATTAGACGGACAAGTAGAAGATATTGATTTGAAAGAAAAAAATCAAATGTTACAATTAGGTATTTGGGGGTCTTTAGCAGTTTTACTTGTATTAGTAACACTTGACAAGTTGAAGAAATAATTTTATAAATTACTATATATATATAATGTTTCAATCATCAAATATTCAACAAAATCCGGATAGCTCAGATTTGACACAGGCTGCTAGAAATCAATTTCAAGAACAACAGCCTACATTATTAAATACAAAACATCAAAATACTATAAAAGATATTCAACAACTTCAAGACGTTGAGAAATATATGTTTAATAATTTACAAAGTTTGAATAAATCATCTGGAACTGATTTACAACAATCAGAAGTTATTAAATCACGATTAAATGAACTTAGCACTATGAGAATGGGATTATTTAATCAACTTAAAAATATGTATCAAGATGGACAATCAGAGACGGCAAATAGTAGAAATAATCTAGCGGACCAAATTACAATGGTGAAGGTCATTGAAAATGAACTTCAAAATGCCAAAAATGAACTTACATCTTTAGAAAAAGAAAGAAAGAATAAAGAAAGACTAGTAGAACTTACAGATTATGAATATGATAGATATAGAGCGCATAAAAATATTCTTAAAGTGATTGCTTATGGGGCTTTAGCTGTTTTATTTGTTATCATGTTAATGTCACAACCCTGGTTCCCAGCAACTGCTGGTGTAGGACTTATCTGTGTTATAATTGTTGCTGTATTAGTTACCATTGGAGGAAGAATTCTTGATAATTGGCATAAAACAAATATTAACTATGATAAATATGTATGGGGTAGAAAGGGTTGTCCTAGTGGAAAATGCGGTAGTGGAAAAGATACAGAAGAGTGGGACTTCGGTAAATTCTTCTCTAATGCTTGTGATGATATTTCTAATAAGTATCAGGAAGGTAAAAACGCATTACTTGGTATTAAAGAAAGAGCAGAAAATTCAGGAAAAATTAAAGCAGCATTACAAATTGAAGCAGGAGGACAAGGTGATAGTCCAGATATAGATACTGCTGGTAATGCCCCACAAGAATCTTTTAGCACAATAGTTAATCCTAGTCAACCAGAAGGTCATGAAAATTTTCATTCATTATTTTAATTTAAAATCTAATAATTATATATCAAAATAATGAATAATGCACAGTTAAATCAATTAAACGACATGATTAATAATATGAATAATATTAACGTTTGTGATGCTGAATGTCAGAAAAAGAAAAAAATAACTAGGCTAAGAACTCAATATAATAACGCTAAAAATAGATTAAATAATGCTCCGGCAGAAATAGAAGCAACGAGAAAAGCTTATTTTGAGGAAGACAAGGGAACTCAATATTATAACCAATATATGGAAACTGAATATAAAAAAGAAGCACAAAAAGAAGTTAATGATTGGAATACTACTCTTATTAACCCATTAGTGAAACAAATAAAAGATAAAATTGGTTATTATAGAAGTCAAAACCACTATCAAAATAATATAAAAGACTATTATAATTATAAAAATGAAATGTTAAGTGATTTAAAAGAAAAAGTAGAAAATACTAATGCTAAAAAATATACAAATGATCGTCTAGCATATTATTATGACTACAACAGTAGTGTAGTTAATAGCTTTAATAATACTATGTTTTATATTTATTGGTCTCTAGCAGTAATTGCTATATTTTTATTTTTATATAAAAAACAGTTTTATAATGCTAGTTATTATCCATTTATTATTTTAATTATTGTAACACCTTTTATAATGCATAAATTTTATGAACTTGTTTTCTCCAATATTAAACACGCAAAAATCAATAATTTATTTTTTATTTATTTTGTTATTATTATTATATTGTTTTTTACATTTAATTTTCTCTCCAAATTACCTTTTGTAAATAATTTACAACCAGAATAAGTTTATATTAATATAATTTTTACTCTAATTATATTAATGAATTTCGAACAAGCATATAAACCACCAAAACCATTTTGGGCTATGAGTATACCTGAATTAGTTGTTTATAACAATAAATGTAAAAGATTAGATGAATATTTTTTTAAAGGAAAACCATTAAAAACTCTTCGTACTGGAGGTAAAAATATAAAAAAACGAAGAAAAACTAGAAATAAAAAAAATAGAAAAACAAGGAGGCGAAAAAATAAAAGAACCAGGCGGCGTAGAAAATTATCGACAATAAGAACGACCAACAAACATCATTCCGACCAAACCGAGACCAAAACCTAGATGATAGTTATACTGCATTGTTCTATATATTTCTAACCAGGCCTTTCGCTGGTCTTCATCATCTAAGTGAACTACCATATAATCACTTTTTGGATGTAAAATATAAAAGAAATAATTAACAATAAAAGAAGTTGCTAAAACAAAGCATGTATTAGTTAATTTAGTAACCTTGAAAAATTTGTTATTATTTAATATAAAAAGAGCCAATAATGATAAAATAAATCCTAAGGCAAAACCTTTAAAATATATCATTTTACGTTCATTTGCTATCATCATATATCGTTGTTTATTTTCATCATCTAATAATTCCATTAATGGTTGATTCAAAGCTTGTTTATCAACACGCAAGCATACAAATATGGACGCTACTATAAATGCTCCAGCAATAAGACACGATTTTTTACAAAACATCTTTTATAATATAAATAAATATTTTCATTTATGATTTTTTGGAGAGAAAAATATAATTCATAAAAAATTTATTTAATAATTTTTATGAATTACTCACTTTCTTCTTCGTCACTTTCACTTTCATATGCGTCATATACAATCTTATAACCCCACCAACCTTTATTTCTATATTTACCACATGCCTTATTTAAATATTCATATAGGTCAACAGCCTTAGGAGGTTTGGCACTATATTCATTCTGATACCATTCATTAAATCTATCTCTGATTTCAGATTTCTTAATTTTATCCTTGGAACTAGCTTTTGCTACATTTTCTTTAAAGAATTGACTATAGAAATCTTCCTTTTCTCTATAAGCCTTTGTCGCTGCTAATACAATATCACAATCTTTTACAAATCCATCATTATCATTACATTTTTCAACCAATAATGCTGTAAATACTTGGGCCCATGTTTTCATTTTATCTGTAAGTTTACCATCTTTTAAATAAATGGGATTTTCTGGATCATTTACTAATCCAGCTGCCTGTTTAACTACCATTTCTTCTGGATCCACAAATTCAGCATTAAATGGAACATTTTTAATTCTTCTCCAAGTTCCTCTATCATTAGATTTAATTTCAAATGGATTATTTGTGCTACAAACTAATGTAAATTGTGGAATAAACTTAACCATTTTCTTTTCATACATTCCTCTTCCTTCAATTTCATCACCGCCTGTAAGTTGTTTCATAATACCCTCATTCAATTCATCTCCTTTACTGGGTTCATCCATACTAACATATCTTTTTCCTCTTAGCTTAGCTATTTCTGGAGTCGGTCCACCAATTCCTTTTCTTTTTTGCGTAATAAGACTAATATTACATTTATCAGAATAACTACCTAGCACCATATTCATTAAATCTACAAACATTGATTTACCATTACCACCACCACCTGTGTAAACATTAAATGATTGATGTGTATTAATTCCTATAAGTGCTGCTGCTGCGTGATCCCACATATAGCGTCTTAATTCTTCATTTGGAAATATTTTAAAGAAGAAGTCATCTAGTTCCCCTTTTAGTTTAACTTGTTCTGGGTCTGATGGATCATAAGGTCTATAATTAGTGCCAGTAGATAGAGACACATAGTCTTCTGCTATTCCATCTCTAAAAATCTTTTTTTTAAAATCATATACTCCATTTTGGAATCCTAGTAAGTAAGGATTACTATCTAATTTTGGTTCGAGTTCTTCATCCCAAAATCTTTCCGCACATTCTTTCATAATAGATGTTTTTTGTGTAGCCGACTTTAACTTTATAGCAATTCGAACAAATTCAGCACTATTATCAATGTGTTTAGCTTTTTCTGCTTCAGTAATTTCATCTTGTGCGGCCTTTACTTTTTCATCTAGTGATCTAACTGTAAACAATTGATTAATTTTATCACTTAATTTTCGCCTTAATGTTGTTCCATTATCATCTTCTACCCATCTA
>Ga0315315_10002011_pt1 | contig 18652 bp, 18 predicted proteins | sample M140m3416metaG_FD_203699 | JGI IMG/M metagenome (GOLD analysis project Ga0315315, IMG submission 203699) | Ammonia-oxidizing marine archaeal communities from Monterey Bay, California, United States - M1 40m 3416 | ecosystem: Environmental > Aquatic > Marine > Intertidal zone | place: USA... | reverse complement strand
ACAGACTAGCAACTTAATATCAAGTAATCTAAATCTAGCTATTGATGATACTAGCAATTATGTATTACAGACTAGTAACTTAATATCAGCTAACCTAAACTTAGCCATTGATGATACTAGCAATTATGTATTACAAACTAGCAACTTAATATCAAGCAATCTAAACTTAGCAATTGATGATACAAGCAATTATGTATTACAGACTAGTAACTTTATATCTTCTAACCTAAATTTAGCTATTGATGATACTAGCAATTATGTATTGCAAACTAGTAACTTTATATCAAATAATCTCAATCTAGCCATTGATGATACAAGCAACTATGTATTACAAACTAGCAACTTTATATCAAATAATCTCAATATAGCCATTGATGATACAAGTAATTATGTATTGCAAAGTAAATTTGAATTTACACAAGGTATGGTAGTTCAAACAAAACATAATACTTATAATGAAATGGAAATACGTAGTGGAACAGATTGGGAACCAATTAATAATAGTATTACAGATGGCTTTGTAATATCTATTAAACCAACTGATACTGCTTCTAAAATCCTCGTATCAATGACATCTCATATTGGGATAGAATATTCTTCTGATTCAAGATGGTGGGGTCTTAAATTATATAGAAAAATAGGTAATGGAAGTTGGACAGAATTAAGTGATGCAAATGGCAATAAAACCGGCAATGGTTCAAGTAATATAAATGGTACAGGATGTTGGATATCACATAATTTAGGAGCAGAATCAAGTATTTATTCTCATTCAATTACAAATGTATCAGGTTCTTACCAAGATGAACCGCAAACAACAGAAAATGTTTATTATACAGTATATTGGAAAAATAAGGTTGGTGAGCTAAATAGTGGATTACTATTTTTAAACAGATCGGAAAATATGTATAACAATAATTATCCTGCTCCTTCGTCAAGTTGGACAGCGGTTGAAATATGGAATAAAGGAATAGCATATGAACCACCATCATATACTAATCAAATCCAAATTAATACAGAATACAATAGCGTAGGCATCAATACAGCTCCTGCAACTAACTCAGATAAGTTAACTGTAAATGGTAATATGAATTTATTAAATGGTACATATAACGTTAATGGACATGATATAATACTGGATACTTCTAATTACACACAAAATACATCAAATACATTAATAAACAAAATTAATGATTTATTAGCTAGGATAGAGATATTAGAAAATGCCTAATTTATTTGTATATAATTAATATAAGATATTAAATAGAGTGATATATAAAAGATGAATTATAATATCTTAGAATTTGATTCATCAAATATTAAGATATTGAATGATATAGAAACAATATCTGGAAAAATCAAAGTAAATGGCGTTGATAAATTTCAAGAAACATCTAATTTTATTATATCAACATCTAATATTTTAACAACACGAGTAACAACTCTTAATAATACTGTATTAGATACAAACTCAAAGATTAAATCAACTGTATTACCAAAATCCACATCAACAGATTTAGGTGCTGTAAAAGTAGATGGTACTACTATTACAATTGATAGTGCAACAGGTGTAATTAGTGGGAGTCAATCAGTTGATTTAAGTGATTATGCAACAAAAGAATATGCTGATTCCATATCTTCTGGATTAACATTCAAAGATAATGTAAAAGTTGCAACAGTTGGTAATTCTTCATTATCAGGATTAAACGATATTGATGGAATCGGTGTTATTTCAGGAGACAGAATATTTGCTTTTAGTCAAACAAATGAAGCTGAAAATGGTATTTATATTGCTGCAAGTGTTTCATGGACAAGAGCAACAGATTTTAATACAACAGCAAATATAACAAGTGGCTCTTTTATATTTATTGCAAATGGTAATGTTAATGGAAACTCTGGTTATGTATGCAATATAAGTTCTGCCATAAGTACAGTAGGGACAGATCCAATAACATTTTCTAAATTTTCAAGTGCTGGGCAATTATACGCCGGTGATGGTATTTTAAAAAATGGTAATACACTATCATTGAAACCTAAAACAGATGGTGGTATTGTTGCTGATACAACAGGAGCTTCTATTAATTTATCCAAAAGTTTAATTGCTGGAACACTACCTATCAGTAAAGGTGGTACAGGAGCTACAAATTTAGATGATTTAATTACATTAGGGCAACATACAACTGGTAATTATGTTGAAAATATAACTTCAGGCAATGGTATTTCTGTTACAGGAGCTAATGCCGAAAAATCAACAGTAAATTTATCTGTTGATACAAAGGCAAATGGTGGTTTAACATTTGATACTAATGATAAACTAGAATTAGATTTATCTGCAACAAGTATATCTGGAATATTAGGACAAGCAAATGGTGGTACTGGACATTCATCATTAAATACAGATATAATTACCGAAGGAACTAATAATAAATTTATAGTTAATAATTTATATAATGCGCCATTAACAGTATCTGGTGATATTTTGCCATCATTAACTCAAACTTACAATCTAGGATCACCTGACTATAAATGGAAATCATTATATGTTGCAGCAGATACAATTCACATTGGTGAAACTCAATTATCAGCAGGTACAGAAGGTGGTATTGAGATGTCTGCTATAAGCTTTACAGATACTATAAATAAAATATCTTCAAATGAGTTACATTCATTAAAAGGTGTCACTAAAAATATTCAACAGCAAATAAATGATTTAAACTTAGATGATATAGCTGACGGTGCTACAAATAAATATATTGTCAATGATACTTATAACGGTACTATATCTGTAGCTTCAAATTTCAATGTAGGTAAATATTTTTCTACTGAAAATCCCAATGGCAACCTTTATGTATATGGTGATATGACAATTGAAGGCAATATTAATACAGTAAGTCCTCTTATTACACAATATCATAGACATCTTTCAAATTACAATATTGGCTATACTGATATTACTAATGTAGATGATACATCAAATAGACCAAGTATTAAAATAGAACATAATGTTGGTTATTCCAATATTATGGAGATATCATGTAAAGGTGATGATGGTGTATTTATAATAACATCAAATGGCAATATTGGTATCAATAAACTTGAACCAACAGAAAAAATAGATATAGATGGTAACATATTATTTACAGGAACAATTAATGATATAACTACAACAGAACTTTCATACTTAGATGGTATAGATTATAATATTAAAACTAGAATTGATACAAATAACTTAAATCAATCTAATTATGTATTATCTTCATCAAATTTAGTAAGCCAAGATATCATACGAATTGATAGCAATAGCTCAAATTACACCAAAAACTCTTCAAACATATTACGAGGTTATGTTAATACATTAAATCAAGATACTTCAAATTATGTAAATGCTATAAAAAATTCACAAGGTAATCTACATTCTTCTAATTATATAAAATCTACATCTAATATTATTAGTAATCGTATTACAAATTTAAATGCCGATTATATAGCTAATGGGACAACAAATAAATATATCATTAATAATACACATCCAGCTGATTTAACAGTATCAGGTGATTTTACTATAAATGGTACTGATACAACAATAAATTCAATTTTATATTCATCTAATTATGTTGAAATAATAAATAATACTCCAAATACTGCATTTACTATAACACAATACGACCCATCAAATGATGTTTTTAGCGTATTAAATACTACAGACGAATTATTAAAAATTAAAAGTAATGGTAATATTGGCATTGGTACAACACCATCTAGAAAATTAGATGTAAATGGTGATATTAAGTTTACAGGAAAATTATATCAAGGTGATAGTGAATTCATAACTTCATATTGGTTAAAGAATGGCAATGATATATCTATTTCAAGCAACGTTATTATAACAGGTGATTTAACAGTATCTGGTACTACTGCCACGTTAAATACAGATGTATATGCAACTGAACAAGTAGATATACTTTATACAGGCGCTGATAGTATAGCTTTTAAAGTTAAACAAACAAATTCAGCAGATAAAATATTAGTTGCTGAAAATAATACAGGTGAAGTTTTTAGTATTACTCAATCAGGAGATTTAAATTTTAAAGGTGGTTTATATCAAGATGGTACAGCATTTCAAACATCATATTGGGACAAAGCAGGAAATAATGATTTATATTATACAGTAGCAAATGTTGGCATTGGAACTAATATTCCTGCCCAAAAATTACATGTTGTTGGAGAAATAGTAGCCACAAATAAAATAACATCATTTTATTCTGATGAAAGACTTAAAACAGATATAGAAATAATACCGGATCCTCTAAATATTATTGAACAACTCAATGGCTTTTATTATAAACCAAACGAGTTAGCTAATTCATTTGGAATAGAAAGTAAACATAGAGAATTGGGTTTAAGTGCACAAGAAGTTAAAAAAGTATTACCTGAATTAGTAGATTTAGCACCATTAGATATAGCGCGCGACGAAAATGATAATATAGTATCTAAATCAGGTGAAAACTATCTAACTGTATCTTATGATAAAATGATTCCAGTAATAATAGAATCTATTAAAAAACTAAATAGTGAAATTAAATTGTTGAAAGAAGAAAATAAATTATTAAAAGAAAACATTAAAAAGAATTCTTAAATACTAAATATATTATCAATCAAAAGTGAGCAAACATTTAGTTTTTATGATATCATGATTGATAACATTATTAACTTTTTGTTTACAAGAATTATTTTCTATCATTTTTTTATAAATATTATCGTAATTATTTATTGCATATGTTATTATATTGTTATTGAATATCCATCGAAAAAAGTTAAGTTGTCCAACAGTCGTTTCAATATAATCAGTACGTTCATTATTAATAAAAAATGTAATTCTATGATGTCTTCTGAAAGAATCAAAATTGAATTTACTATATGATTTTAACTGTGCCCGATAATCTTGATATAAATTAATTTTACGAATATTTTTTTTATATTCTTTTGAATCATCTAGATAAGAATCTTCGGGATAATTGCTATAAATATTTTTATGCTCATCAATCCAGTAATAAATATTATTACTTTTTGAATAATGTGTTACCAACCATTCAATAATACGCAATGATAATTTATGATTACCATTAATAATATTTTTAAGTGTAATTTTATATTCGGTATTTTTGTTATAAAAATCTGTTAACGATGATAATAATAGGTTTTGACCTAAATCACACATTTCTTAAATAATCTTTATTACATATTCTTTAAGTAATAAATATTAGAAAATAAAGTAAAACCAAATTAATAAGATGGTGAGCTGCCAATTTCTAATGTATTTTGGCGTAAATCAGGCTCAATAGTGCTAATTAACCATGGACCTACGGCATTTTGTGGGTTAGGTATTTCAGAACGTAATTGTAAGTTAGCGTTTCTTAATGATTGACCAACGGTATTAACGCCAACGTGATATCCAGCAGTTAAATAATTTTGGTCACCTACATTTCCTCCACCGGATGGATTAATGCGAGCCCATTTGCTGTCAGAAGCGTCTTTGGGTAATAAATCATCAGCGGTTAATCTATCGCGGGGATAGCAAGCTTGCATGCTTTCCGAAGAATTTTCTTGTCCATATGATGCATATTGACCGTCTCCACCAACAGATGGCATAGATACTTCGGTTCCTTCCCCTGGTTCCGCGTTTTGTTTGAAAACTTCATTACCACTTGGTTCAGAAGCACCATAATTACCTATACCAGAAGAAGCCATTGATGGGTCGCGTTGCATGTTATCTACATCTGCAACTGAACCACCTTGGCTATTTGCGAATCTTTCATAGTAAAATGGTTCTGGAACATTTCCACCCATTCCACCTCCACCCATTTTATTCATTTGCATTGAACGAGAATTATTACATTTGGAGTTATAGGTTAATAATAATAATAGAGATAAAAGCAATAAAATTGCTATTGAAAACGATATTACTACACTTTTATTAGCACCCATATTTATTTATACTATATATATCTATCTATTATTTACAATAGATTATATTTAAAATATTTTATATCAATTTTATAATAATCTATTAATTTTTTCTTCTTGTATTATTAATAACTCATTAATATTATTTAAAAGGTTATTTGCTTCTTTTGTATTCTCGAGTTCTTTGATATCCTTAAATTTATCCTTAATATTTTTATGATCCTCTTGATATTCTTCAATTAAAGCATTATATTTGCTTATTTTAGTCTTAGTATTTTTTCCCAATAATCTTACCCTATCTTCTATTTTTTCAATAATATCATCAATACAAAACCATTCACTAGCATCATTTTGCATATCTGTTATATCCAACGATTTAATAAGCCATTTATTTGAAGTATATTCACTATAAAAATATAACCCAACATATTCAATTGTTAAATTAATAATACATTTCTTATAATTATTATTTTCTTTTAGCATGGTTACGACTTTATCAATATCATTTATATTGAGATTATTATAAAAAATATTATTAAACTCTTTATTTGTTATTATTACATTTATCGTTTTTGTTTGATTACAGAAACTCGTTGTATATAACTCTTCTACATCACTTTTTTCAAAACTTTTACCGAACCATTTATTGGATTCTTTCAATATTTCATCTGCAATATCATTATCTATTTTAATTAAATCATTTATAGTATCGTTATTTGTTTCATTTGATATAAATAATGTTAAACTATAACCCTTGCCATTTAATAATTTTTTTATACTTTTAATCTTAACATCTGTAATTGAAAGTTTTATGGAGTCTTTTGATAAAGATATAAACTTATTGTCCTTTTTATATGGAGTTTTTAACATCACTTACTTACCTTTATAAATAAACTTAATACTTTTTTATATTAATATTTTACAAACATAAAAATAATTAAAATTATTAACCAATTTTATATGGAGTGCTATTTATAATGGTAGCAGCCTTAGGTTTGCTTGTCATAAACATGTCCACTGGAGAAAATTGTATTAATGCATTTTCTAAAATATATTTAAACATATCCTTTGGTGTTTTTTTAACATTAACAACAGACCCAAGAATCTTTATTAATACTTGTCGTATACTTAGTGTTCTCATTTCACATTGTTGTGTTGGTACATCATAATAATTACCCCAACCATTCGCTTTTGTTAAAAATGCATGAATTATGCGAGCATAATCACGAATAATTAAATGACCATTTTTTGCTAATTGTACAGGTGTTTTAATACCCTTGGATAATCCAAAGTCATATATCATCATGTTATAACCACATGCTTTCAAATAGTATTTTTTCCCGTCAAACTCATATTCATAATATCCTTTTTCATTATTCATTTGATACAAAAAGTTTCCATAGTGAGCATCATTATGAACATATCCTACTAAGTTTTGAAATGTGCCAATAGATATAAATACTTGAAATAATAAATTACACATTAAATTCATATTACCAGCGACATCTCTATTTGCAATTAATGTTTTCAAGTCACCGTGTGCTAATTCATTAATAGATACTAATTTTAATTTACTTGGCATAATCATTTTTTCACCTTGATAACTTATTAGCGAATCTCTTTTGCAAACAGCATGTTTATGAACAGCGGCAAAATGCTTAGTTTTCTTGGTTAGTAATAATTTATCTGTAATTTCTCTCATCAACTTAATTTCTTGCAGATTGTCTTTTGTAGCAGCCATGACTTTTGATACAATAGAAAATCCACCTAAACTTTCTTTAATACTTGATAAATATATTACACCATAAGCACTTTCTGTACCTATTTTTTTTACCAAATCAATAACATTTTTAATGGTGTATCCGCGTTTACCATCTTTGAATATCTTGGTATCTAAACAATCGCTTTGGCTTATGCTTTTTAAACGTGTTTGTAAATATTTAGAAAATTTAACACGATTATCAAGTGTAAACTTATTAGCAATTAACTTATTTTTAAGAAATCTCTGTATACGTTTGGCTTTTGAATTTTTTTTAGATATTGAGTTTCTGGATACCTCTACAAACGCTGGAGTTTTGGATTCTGCTTTAACGACGTCATTTATAAAAACCTTCTTTGATACGCTCTTGGGTTTTTTAGAAACACTTTTAGGCATTTTAACTTTTTTATAATCCTTTTTAACTTCATTTTTCTTATTGGGATCCTTTTTAACTTCATTTTTCTTTTTACTGTTTTTTTTTACTGCATTCTTTACTTTTACTACCGGTTTGCCTTGTATTTTTAAAACTTTACCGTGGTCAAGAGAACCTTTTCTTGGAAAACACCATTTACTTTTGCCTTGATTATATATTTTCAACGCGTCAGTATATTTCATTGTATTTACTATTATATTAATAGGTAATTATTTATTTTATTAATGTAATTATGTCATCTTTTGAAAAAAATGATGATGACAATATTGATAATGAAAATAATATAATTGATATATTAGTTGAATATGTTAAAGACGAACTACTTAAATCAAATATAAGATATGAAATTGTTAAACCAATATTAATTTATTTACTTTATTATTTAATACCATTTATTCTGTTTATTATATTATTAAATTTTATATCAACAATAATAGCAATATGTATTGTATTTAAATATTTATTATAAAATAGAATGAGAAATAAAATATCAGGTGGTACAAATATATCACCATTAATATCATCTATGATTTTACTTAGTGCTAGATTATCAATGGATAAAAGAAAGCTAATGACAGATAGCGTAAAATTATCTACAAAAGCCCCCAAAAAAATATTATTAAAAACGGTGAATATATTAACCTATAAAAAGCCGCCAGTAAAACCAGAACCAGTCAAGAAGGTTAAATCTACTAAAAAAAGCAAATCTAAAAAGGAAAAAAAACCTGCTAAAAAAACTAAAAAAATGAAAGGTGGTGGCAGACAAGATTTTTTTGAATGATTAATATATCATACCTTTATTTTTATTAATATTGATTATAGAATCACTGATAAGCTTATTATTATTAGTTTCATTATTTTTATTATTTATTATAAACCAACCCCGTCTATATAAACTAGCGTTTGTTTCAAATGGTTCACGCTCAATAGTATATAATAGACCTTTATCAAATATAACAATATTATCTGCTTGCATTTTTATTACATAATAAGTGCGAAATTTTATATCATTTTTTAATAATTTAATAATTAAAATGGATGAAGAAATTGTTGAAGAGTTTCGCGAATTATTTGATTTTGATAAAGCAAAAAAAACCGTTATTTTAGATAAGATTATAACAGATGATATAATAACTGGTGATAAAATAGATATATCCGATGATGTTTATAAAGATACTGGAATACACGAATGGGCTTCAAAAATACCCACATTAGAAGGTAGTAAATTGTTAATAAAAAAATTAATAAAAAATCCAATAAATGACAGAGAATTATTAATATATAGGCAAAACTCTTTTGTAGATTATGATATTGATATTGAAATATTAAAAGATTATGAAGATGATATATTATGGATATATAAAATAGCAGAAGAAATTAGTGACAATTCTTCAATAGAAATATTATTTCCATCATCTTTCATAATAAGTTATATTAATTATTTTGAATATCTATTGGATACTTATCATATGTACAAAATATATTTTATACCAATTACATCTATATTATATCCTGTTACTACTTTTTTGGCACCATATTTCTACTTAAATAATTACATGAAAATGAATATAAGCTTTTCAAGTTATATTAATACTATTTATTATATTTTCTCAATATTACTAAAACCATCTGGAAACTTTCGTCAAGATTTAACTAAATTTGTAACACTATTTTTATATGTAGGTATTTATCTTTATAATATGTACCAAACATATGAAATAGCAGTATTTTTATATAATACCAAAGAAAAATTACATGATAAAATGGAAGGATTAGTTAAATTTGTTAAGCATTCCCTTAATATAACAAAAAATGTATCTAAAAATGTATTGGATGCATTTTTTATAATAGAAAAAAACTTTGAGCATCTTGATATCAATAACACAATGACTGATATTTATAAACTATGGAAAGATAAAGAACTTAAAAATAAAGTATCCGCTTTATTAAAAACAATATACGGTATTGATATATTATATGCTATTAATAATTTGCTTTTAACAGATAATTGGTCAGTACCATATTATAATGAAACAGAAACAACTCTATGGAGTGCAAAAAATCCAGTATTAAGTGAAGAGCAAGTAAGTAATCCAATAAATCTTGATAGAAATATAATTGTAACTGGACCAAATGCAGGAGGTAAAACAACTTATGTAAAAACAATTTTATCAAATGTCATATTAAGCCAGACATTTGGCATAACATATAGTTTAAAATCTAAAATGATATTATATGATACAATAAACTCGTTTATGAGAGTATCAGATGAATTAGGTAATAAATCGTATTTTGAAGCAGAAGCTGAATATTGTCTAAATATGATAAATAAAGCTAAGGAAATTAGTGAATATAATGAAAAAGGGCTGTTTTTAATGGATGAACCAATGCATTCTACGCCACCAACGGAAGGTATGGCAACTGCTTATGCAGTCATAGAATATCTAAGTAAAATGTCTGGCATATCCCTAATCATTACTACACATTTCCATAAACTAGTAAAATTAGAAGAATTATATCCAGATAAATTTATTAATCTATCGGTTGACGCTATTCCACAAAACGCTAAATATTACTTTCCTTATAAAATCAATAAAGGTCATTCATATTTATGTATTGCAATTGAATTGCTGGATATTAAAGATTTTCCAAAAGAAATAATAGATAATGCGATTAAAATGAAAAACAAAATATGTTATGATTTTAATAAATAATGTATAGTTTTTTATTTAATCAAACTTATATCAGCATTTTTGTTATTGCTTTACTTGTGTTTTTAATAATGTTCTTATGGCGAAAATTAACTATATTAGAAGGTAATTACTTTTTACTTGAAAAACGTGTCAATATTATAAAAAAAGAAGATAGAACTGAACAACTATCTAAAAATCTAGAAAAATCTGATGCCGTTATGAAAGAAGTTTTTAAAAATAATATAAAAAGAGGTTCTTGTAATATTGATGATACCGTGTGCAATATTCCTAAGGATATTGATGTGGAAGAATATATTATGGAAGATATTGAGAATAATATTGATATAACAATTGTAAATGTAGAAGATGCTAATAGTAGCAAGGGTTCTGTAAATGTAGTTGAAGAAATTGTTGAAGATGAACAAAAAGAAGAAGATATTAACGATGAACAAGAACTTGTATCACATATTGAAGATATAACAGGTACGGCGGGTACAGCAGATATAGCTGATGAAGCTACAATTGAGTTTACTGATACTAATGATAATGCTTCAACAACATCGGAAATAACTTTTAATAGTGAAGACGATAAATCACTTAGTAAAAAGTTTAAGGCTATGAATATGGAAAAGTTACGCGAAGAATGTAAAAATAATTCATTAAGTACAGAAGGAACTAAATCAACATTAATAGCTCGTATTATTGATAATATCAAAAAACAAAAATAAAAAATATTGTATTTCAATAGATAATTATAATAATGAGTTTTCATTCTACAACAGAACCAAAGCCTCACTGTCCAATAAAAATGTCTGATGGAAGATCTTTTACCGATTACCGTCCTAGATGCATGGTCAATTCTGAATTAATGACTGACGTATCAAACAACAATATGATTAAAAGCAGCTATGAAAGCAGAGTATTTTTACAAGAAAATGCCGAAAAATTAATGGAACGCAATAGATTAACGGTTTTAGACCGTCTTGCACCATGTGCGCCTTGCAATAGACCTTTTGATGACCCTGGTACTATGTATCCCGAAAGATATGTAGTAAAATGTACTCCTACAAGCTGTGAAAAGATTGAAGTCAACAAGTATGGTTTAGGAACAAGCACCAGAGTACATCTCTAATTTTTTTTATTAAATCATAAATAATTCTATATATACATTATAGAGATATAATAATGATTTTTAATGATCAACATATAAACTTAAAAGTTACTTTTTTCAAAGATTATTCTAAAATAAAACTAACTGGAAATGTTAAGAACCCTGGTCAATATAAAAATATAGTAATTATGGCGCCAAATCCAATTGATAGAATGTCTAATTATTCTGGCTCTGGGCTACCATTTCCTAATAATGAAATAGCATTTGAAAATACACCAAATCGCGAAGACATAACTGGTTCGGGAGTTATAAATACTGAGTTTTATTACCCAAACAGTTTCTATATGCCCGATGGTATCAATAAAATTGTATCTTCTGTATTTTTACAATTAATAGATAAAAATGATGTTGTATCACATGTTTATTATAATTTACATGATATCAATGCTTTAAGAACACTTGTTAATAGAGAGGCTAGAAAAGGCCCAGAGTTTTACGGCGCCAAAGATTATATACTACCAATTGCAACAGCAGAAAACGTAATGAGAGCATATGCTAGTGCTAAAATTGAGCATGATATCGCATAATCTATTCAAAAGTTAATTTTGTAAGACATCCTGCTGTATAGCTTAGTAATGATAAAATGACAATTATAATTAAATGAGCCAATTTTGCTGTTTTAAATACATCACAATATTCTGTGAAATATAAGTATATTTCAAATATTGAAATCTTAACTAACATTCCAAGTAATACTTCAAAACCAAAGAGATATCCTAATGCAAAATTAATAACAATATGTGATATTAAATAAACTTTATTTTCAAAAATGTTGTTATTGGGATTGGGATAGAAGAAATCATCAAAATAACTTAATCCATGCACGCATCTTAAAAACGTAAATGCGAAGGTTGATAATATAACAACAGTTAAATACATGTAAAAATATATTGTATTCATTTCTTTTCTATATATATAACATTTTATATTTATTTTTAATAATACTTTTTTTGAGATATTTATCTACATTACTATTTAAGTTTTTCTTTGAATAATAAAATAAAATACCTTTCGTTAGTATATCTTGTTTAAATGTCTCAAAATATGTTTTAACATCATTTGTTGTTATGTCTGTAAATAATTTATAATATTCTTTATTAGTTAAAAACTTTTTATTGAAAAGAAAGTGAGTATTATAATCGCTATTATATGATGTTAAACTATGAAATTTTTTATCTTCAAACTTAACTAGTTTGGTATTTTTGGCATCTTCAACATCTTGATTTGTTATTTTATAAGTTTTTAATATTTTAATAATTTCATTAACAAGTATCGGGTAATTTTTAGCTTCACATTGTGTATAAATATAATAATATGATGATTTTGCATTCATTATATCAATATTATACGAAATTCCTACATTATATATAAGACCTAGTTTAGTTCTAAGTATTTTATAAAATATACCAGTGTGAAAATTAAATAATATTGTACTTAACAAATTAAGTATAACATTTTCCTTTGATAAATATTCTATTTTTTTACAAACATATAATCTGACAATTACATTATCATTATGTTTATTTTCAACATGTATCATTTTAAATTTATTATTATTATATTGAAGTATAGGATATATATTACTACATTTATTATATCTTTTGATTTTTCCGAAATATTTTTTGACATTTACTTGCGTTTCCCTAACCTTATTTCTAGGACATGTAATACTTATTAATAAATTTTTGGAACATATTTTATTTTTAATAAATTTATGGATATCCTTCATAGTAAACTTCTTTACCTTTTTAATATGACTTTTGTAATCGCGCATATGAAAGTATTTCGGATGCAAATATTTAAATATTTTTGTATCAAACTCATATTCCACATCTGATGTCATATTATTAAGCTCTTGTACAACAGCATACTTTTCTTTTTTTGCTATATTTTTATCAATATAAAAGTTTCTAATACTATTAGACAATATGTCCATATAAAATTCTAAATCTTTATACAAACCATTAATATAAACACACATATCATACTCGTCTACATATGCATTACTATACCCGCCTCTTTTTAATATTTCATCATTGACATATTTAGAACTTTTATATTTTTTAGATGTCAATCTACCTAATAAATGTTCATAATAATGTGTTAATTCACTTATATCCGGTGTTTCGTGGTTAAATCCCAATAAGTAGTTTGTGGATATATGAGTTAACTTTGTGTCTAATGGTATTATAATAACTTTAATGTCATTATCCAATACATATTTTTTGAATTTAATATCCATGTATCTATAAAAAAGAGTACATAATTTATAAAATATCTTGATTTTCTTAAAGCTTAGAAAAATCCTTAGAAAAATAAAATTATGTACTCGTTTTTTATTTAAAAATTGACTTATAGATTTTATATTAATATAATTATAATGGAAAGTAATAATACAAAGACACAAGTTATCATTAATGACGATTGTATTAAACAAATGAAAGAATTGAAATCAGATAGTGTTGACATTATTATTTGTGATCCTCCATATAATATTGGTAAAGATTTTGGAAATGATAGTGATAAGCAAGAATTAGATAAATATCTTATATGGTGCGATGAATGGATAAGTGAATGTATTCGTATTTTAAAACCTAATGGAACATTATATATTTACGGATTTAGTGAAATATTAGCATTTATAAGAGTAAGAATAAATATAAATGTAAGATGGATAATATGGCATTATACTAATAAAGTAGTTCCATCACTTAATCATTGGCAAAGAACACATGAAAGTATTTTATGTTGTTGTAAGGAAAAGCCACATTTTAATCGGGATGATGTTAGAGAACCATATACAGATACATATTTGAAAAATGCTGCTGGCAAAGTTAGAAAGGCAACTAAGGGTAGATTTAGTAATGGTGAAAAAGAAACTGTATATAATGCCCATGAAAATGGTGCTCTTCCAAGAGATGTCATTAAAATATCTGCTCTTGCAGGTGGAGCTGGAAAAAAAGAAAGAGTTAATCATCCAACCCAAAAACCATTAGAATTATGTGAAAAATTAATTAAATCTTGTAAAAATGGCAATAATACACTATTAGTAGTACCGTTTGCAGGTTCGGGTAGTGAATGTGTAGCAGCTAAAAAGGAAAATATTAATTTTATAGGGTTTGAAATAAATGCAGAATATGTTAAGATATGTAATGAAAGGTTAGATGCTATTACCGAATGATTGGAATATTTGCGAATAATTAATTTTAGATTTGCTATTATCTATCTCCGTTGAGCAGACTTTATATTTTTCTATATCTTTTATATTAAATTTATACCATAATTGCGAAGACATTGAAAATGTAATATCACTATATTTTGATTCCCAACCAACAACTAAATTAATTTTCTTACCTTGTTTTCCTATTTTTGGTGTGAGACTATCTGTTTTAAATACATAATAATCTTTGGGAATTATATACCACATATACTCTATTAATTCTTTTTCTTTTTCTTTTCTAATTAATATAGAATAATAATCAAACGAACTATCTCTTTTTTTTATTTCTTTTAAAATTTCATCTGGATTTCCTTTATTGGCATCATTGCAAACGCTAGTTAAGCGATATGAAGATATGCTAATATTATTTCCTTCTACTTTTGTAGATTTATTTGAATAATTTATGTTATCAAATTTATTATCCTTGCCAGATGCATGATTACCATTTGCACAATCAGTAATTAAACATACTTTTTTAACGATACCACAATTTATTTCTTCCCAAACGCTTTCCTTAATAGGCGCTTTATTAATCATATGATATCCTGTAATGACAGCATGAAACGTTTGTTTTAATGTTTTAAATTTTTTTACTAATGTATAAATATTGTTTTTGGATACTAACCATTTTCTGCATATTGACTGAATTTTTATGATTTTGATGATGTCATCTTGTGTAAAATCTTTCATGATTACTTTGAATTACAAAGTAACATATGACAATTCAATTTTTATATATTTTCTCACATATTTATTCTTTAAATTTGATATTCTAAGAATTTCATTACTAAATGAGAATGAACAAACAAGTTATTAATGCTACTAAAATCGCGTAAGTCATATATTGTTAATAATGTAAATATTTCATAACATTTTATTATATTCCATGGAGATTCTATTTTAAACACATATAATAACAAATTCATTAAATATGTTAACATCAACGCATTTGTAGTAATATTTTTATAGTAAATATAATAAAGTTGCAATGAATACACTGTATAATAAAATCTAATATCACGTTTTAATACTAGGTTATCACATTCATTTTTTATGCTATCTATTTTACGAAAATAGTGTACAAAGCTTGTCCCAAATAAAAAGATATATATATTAGTAATGCTGGATATAAAGTATAAAATATATAAATATGATATATTATTATATCCAATATAATATTCAATATCATGAACAGTCTGTGTTATTTTAACCATTAGTGTAGCTAGCGATTTCTTATAGAAATTATTTGTAGTCAATGTAAATAAAAATAGATTTCTAAATGCTTTATTATAATATATAGATAGTATGCCTAGAACTTTACCAAAATAATAAGCCCAGTATGGATAAACACAATAATGAACCTTCATAATAACTCTTAAATCTTTATTTTCGTTGTTTTCATTATATATATAGTGACATTCGCGATGAAAATCAAATGCTACTACATCACAATTCTTGACAATTTTGTTTTCAGGAATCATATTGAAACAAGTTACAACATTGCTATTATCATCTAAACCAATGATTAGTCTGTAACAAGATGCAAATGGAAATAAATAATATGGACCATCAATATGTTTAGTATAAAAAATGGTATCAGAAGTATTTTCATCTTTTGTTGATGACGGCGCAGTAACATAAATTTCATTCATGTCATTTAATATATCAATATTATAATCTTTTGATAAATTATTTTTAAACATATTAATAATCTTATCGCTTGTAGCTAGTTTCAAAAATAACATTGATATGTCAGTTGGTAATTTATTATACCATATATGTGTTGATTTATCTTTTGATGGGTTTTGAGATATTACCCATTCTCTCAATTTATTTATATCATCTGTTTCGTTTAATTTTGTTGAATATACTCTGTTTTTTTGATGAATCCATGGAAAATAAATAAGCATAATAATTCTATATAATATTATATATTTATTTATTATATATGAAAAAGCAAGAAAAAAAAATATGGAGTGTGGATTTTTTAAAAAGAAGATTATTATATATTCAAAGACTTAACATGTATAAATATATTATGAAAATAAAGTAAAATAAATTATTCTACTTTGTCTCTTTTCTCAGGTAATACATATGGTATTTCTAAATAGTCAAATATATCCTTTTCAGATTTTATTTTATCAGTAGTATCTATTATTTTTCCCTTTTTATCTTTTAATCCATACTCGGATAATGATAATTTTTTTTGTAGTGCAATACGACGCATGTAAATATTAAATTGATATGAACCTGTAAAGTAAAGCAATGCATAATAATAATATGACGGGTCGGCTATTAATATATCAATACGTCTTGCAGGCAATTCAGGGGACAACTTACATAATCCCATAAACTTATTTTTACCATTTGCTAATGTTTCTATAATATATCCAGATGACTTTAACTCAGTAATAAGATTTTTAAGTTCTAAGTCTTGTCTGTTTTTTATTAATACATCAATATCTCCCATATCACTGTTTTTACGTCTGTAACTACCAACCAATTCAAACTCAATATCTTTATAAGTCTTATTAAATGTCTTGTTAATAATATCGTAGTGTTTTTTTCCTTCATACATTGGAATACGTTGTATCATATCATCGTAATATTTTAAACCTATTTTTTGTTTGTCATTTAATAGCTCTGGCTTTTCTTTGAGTTCTTCAAATGAGTTTACCTTTTCCATTAAGTCCTTGATTTTCACTGGTCCTACGCCATACAAGTTAGCTAATTTACGTTTTAGTGAAAACTTAGGGTCAGCCAGTGCTCTTTCAACAGCATTTATTTTTCCAGTTTCAAAGTATTCTTTTATTTTTTCTTTTATTTTGTCACCAATCCCTTTAATATTACCGAAACTATCTAGATTATCTAACTTGTCTGTTGACATTTCAATGGAATTTATTACCTTGCTATATGCACGTGCTTTAAATGGCTGTTTATTTAGTGTCTCATACTCTTCAAGAAGTTTGAGATTTTTTATGATTTCTTTTTTAGGTTCAATTTCTGGTTCTTTTAGATTTTCTTTATTAATACATCTACCCGTCTTAGGATTAATTACTTTACCTTCTGGACATTCTGTTTTCTCGCATTTTCCTGTCAATTCATTTCTTTTCTCATTTTCTTTGCATTTATTTACACATCTACCAGTTTTAGGATTTATTTCCTTACCTTCCTTACAAACTTTTTTCATTGTCTTTGATATATTAATATAAAAAATATATATTCAATTTTTATTTTTAAATATATAAAAACATATAATGTGGATTTGTATGTCAGTGTGTGCGTGTTGTGTTTGTATCTCTTGTTTTTCTAGTTTTTAGCCATGAATGGCAGTAGAGGGTGCACTAGGCATGGTATGTAATCGCGACGCGAGTATCCATACACTCGCTTCATTTTGTCGCAGTTCTCAGATACT
>Ga0315315_10002009_pt1 | contig 18657 bp, 12 predicted proteins | sample M140m3416metaG_FD_203699 | JGI IMG/M metagenome (GOLD analysis project Ga0315315, IMG submission 203699) | Ammonia-oxidizing marine archaeal communities from Monterey Bay, California, United States - M1 40m 3416 | ecosystem: Environmental > Aquatic > Marine > Intertidal zone | place: USA... | reverse complement strand
ACTGAAGACGGTGTAAGATTTTATGTACCTGCTAATTTAGTTAGTATAAACAAGGAGCAATTTGAAAAATGGTATAATAGTCCTTATAGAGGAAAACTAAACACTATTGTAGAATTTAAAAATTAGTATTAATGAGCATACCTTTATTTACAGAAAGAATTCCTTATAAACCTTTTGAATACCCTGAGTATTATACAGAAGGTTGGTTAAAGCAAGCTCAAGCTTTCTGGTTGCATACAGAAATACCTATGTCAGGTGATGTAAAAGACTGGAATGAAAAACTAACACCAGCTGAAAAAAATCTAGTAGGTAATATCCTATTAGGTTTTGCTCAGACTGAATGTGCAGTAAGTGATTACTGGACACAAAAAGTCGTATCATGGTTTCCTAAACATGAGATACAGCAAATGGCTATGATGTTCGGCTCACAAGAAACAATACACGCTGTAGCTTACAGTTATTTAAATGAAACACTTGGACTTGAAGATTACGAGGCGTTTTTACATGAACCAGCTACGGCTGCTCGTTTTGACAATCTCGTGTCATATGATGGCAACGATCCCGTGGGTATCGGAAAGTCATTGGCTGTTTTTAGTGCTTTCGCAGAAGGAGTTTCTTTATATTCCGCTTTTGCAGTCCTTTATTCTTTTCAAATGCGTAATTTACTTAAAGGTATCGGCCAACAGATGAAATGGTCTGTAAGAGACGAATCTTTACATAGTAAAATGGGTTGTCAATTATTTAGGCACATGTGCTCACAAATACCAGAATTAAAAGCTGATTGTGAACATCATGTTTTTGAAGCGGCATTAACAATGCACAATGCTGAAATGACTTACATTGGTAAGATATTTGAGATGGGTGATATAGAAAATTTAACAGAATATGATTTACGACAATTTATTAAAAAACGTACTGGTGACAAACTTGCGGAGCTTGGTTATACAAGCAAAGTCTGTTCTACAAATCCAGGATGGGACTTCTCAGAAGGAACTTACGATCACAAGTCTATTGAAAATATGTCTTGGTTTGATCATCTTACCGGGGGCCATACTCATACTGATTTCTTTGCTATTAGGCCAACTGACTATAGTAAGGCAAATGAAGGCGAAGATTTTGAAGATGTTTGGTAATGAATAGAAAGATCTTAAAAATTATAGCAACAACCAAAAGACTGACGCCAGTTGAGAAAATGACTACTCGTATAGGATATATGGGTGCTGGTTTTCTCGTGGCTGCTCAGTGGACTATAGAGCCTAAATTATATATTATAGGTTTTATATGTATAATGATACAAACTGCTGCTAGAAAACAATGGAACTTAGTAGCTTTAAATATAAACGGGCTATTTGCCTGGACTAAACATTTAATGTCATGAAAGAAGATAAATTAATTTTAATGAAAAATAAAGTTGATCAATTAGGTAAAGTTGTAAACCAACTTATAGTAAAATTATCTCAAGTTGATCAAATGAGTAAAGGTACTTTAACAGCTTTTCAATTACATATAGGTGAGAGTAAATGGAAAAAGTTAGTTGAAGATCTTAAAAAACTAGAACAACCAGAACAAGAAGAAAAAAAGTTTGAAACAGATGTGGAATAAAGACTGGAAAAAAGGAGTTGATTACCCTTCATGGGGTGATACTGATGTATACAAAAAAACAATAGGTGGTGGTTACTTATATAATGGTGAAACACCTAAACAAGCTTATGAACGTGTTTGTTATAACGTTGCAAGACGTCTAGAACGTCCAGAATTAGCTAAAACTTTTTTTGATTATATATGGAAAGGTTGGTTATGTTTAGCTTCTCCTGTGTTATCTAATACAGGTACAGACAGAGGTTTACCTATATCATGTTTTGGCGTAGATGTTGCAGATAGCATACATGATATTGGAACTAAAAATCTAGAAATGATGCTACTAGCAAAACACGGCGGCGGGGTTGGTATTGGCATTAACCAAATTCGTCCTGCCGGAGCTAATATAAAAGGAAATGGAACATCTGATGGAGTTGTGCCGTTTTGTAAAATCTACGACTCAACAATACTTGCCACTAATCAAGGATCTGTCCGAAGAGGAGCTGCAAGCGTTAACCTTAATATTGAACACCCCGATTTTGAAGAGTGGCTTGAAATACGAGAGCCTAAAGGAGACATTAATCGTCAGTCGCTCAACCTCCACCAGTGCGCTGTGGTCGGCGATAAATTCATGCGAAGAGTTGAAAGTGGTGATCAAAATGCGAGGAAAACATGGGGAAAATTATTACAAAAACGTAAAGCAACTGGAGAACCTTATATCTTATTTAAGGGAAATACAAACAAGAGTAATCCTACAGCTTACAAAAAGCACGGATTAAAAGTGCATATGACAAACATATGTTCTGAGATTACATTACATACAGATGAGTCTCATAGCTTTGTTTGCTGTTTATCAAGTTTAAATTTAGCTAAGTACGATGAGTGGAAAGGCACTAACTTGATATATGATGCTATCTGGTTTTTAGATGGCGTATTAGAAGAATTTATACAAAAGTCAAAAGGTAAGGTTGGATTTCATAACTCTGTAAGATCTGCTGAAAAAGGTAGAGCTTTAGGTTTAGGAGTTTTAGGTTGGCATACATACTTACAAGAAAAAGGTTTACCTTTTGAGGGTTTATTATCACAATATGAAACAAGAAAAATATTTAGTCAAATTAAAATCGAGTCTGAAAGAGCTTCAATGGCTTTGGCAGAAATTTTTGGAGAACCTCTTTGGTGTGTCGGTACTGGTTTACGTAATACCCACTTACGCGCTATTGCTCCTACTGTTAGTAACTCTAAGCTTAGTGGAAACGTTAGTCCAGGTATTGAGCCGTGGGCCGCTAATGTATTTACAGAGCAAAGCGCAAAAGGTACTTTTATACGTAAAAACCCTACGCTCAAAAAAATCTTAAGAAAATATAAATTAGACAATGAAATTATATGGAATCGAATACTAAAAGACGGAGGGTCTATACAGGGCATAAAAGCATTAGACAAAATTACATCAGGTCCTCACGACATACCTATCAAAGAAATTTTCAAAACTTTCAAAGAAATTAATCAATTAGAATTAATTAACCAGGCTGGTATAAGACAACAATATATAGATCAAAGTGTAAGTTTAAACTTAGCTTTTCCTAGTGTTGCTACACCTAAGTGGATTAATAAAGTACATTTTGAAGCTTGGAAAAAAGGTATTAAAACCTTATACTACACTAGAACTGAGTCAGTATTACGTGGAGATATTGCTGAACAAGCAATGGACGACAGTTGTCTTAGCTGCGACGGATAATAAAAAAGGGGATCATTACGATCCCCTTGGTTACAGGAATTATTGGGTATGGTGCCCATTTTATTTTTATTCCTATTAATTTTGTGATAACAAGTAGTATATTCTACTTTGTATTTCTTCTTTTGAAGCGGTTATTTTAAAACTTAAACCTGCTTTCCATTGACCTTTAGGTTTACCATCTTTGTCAAGTAATATAATCAGTGGAACTGCTTTTATTTGATCTCTTAAAGAAACCTTTTGATCTTCTAAGTATGCCATTTGTACTTTAGCACCTTTAATACCTCTTAAATCAAAATTATTACTTTCGTTCCATTTTGCATTTATATGCATTAGTGTATAGTCTTGTGCTGTTGCTGTGAAAGCAAACAGTATTAATATAATTGTAATTAAATTTTTCATCTTTTATAAACTTTATCTTCTAATTCTTTGATTGATTGTTTGTTATCTAATATATCCTCTTTTAATCCGTCTGTTGATTTTTCTATTTGAATTATAGTTGCTCTTACTAGTTCATCTTTTAATTGGAATTCCATTTTTTGAACAAATTCATCCCCACTAAAATTTTCTAGCTTATTGTTAAGGTCTTGAATATCAGCCTGTAAGGTAAACCACATACCTGCTAAAGCAATTGTTCCCCCTACGATCATACTTATAGTTTTTAGATCTAATGTTAATTCAGTTGTTTCGTCTACTTTCATTTTTTGTTAAGTTTTTTAATTTTTAATAATGTGTATATTATAGTACATAAAAGTAAAATTATTTTTAGAGACATCTCTAAGTTTGAAAAGCTAATAATTAATGTTATAGAATTAATCGCATATAGTTTCATATCTGTAAAATCCATTTTAATCAGGTATTTTTATGTTGCGTACACCAGATGGTACTTTTGGTTTATCAAAAGTTTTTACTGGCACCGACTTATTATTATTTTTATTGTTATTTGTATTTCCACTTCCTCTTCCTTTACTGTTAGAAGAAAAAGAACTAGCAGAATTGTTATAATAATATACTTGGTGTGGATTATAGTATGGTCTATACCAACTAGAGCCATAACTGTAGTTGATAATTCTATAATTAATTGGTCGTATTAAATCAATAGGTATACGTAAAGTATCACCTTGTTTATCAATAGCTAATACATGTGTTATTTGTATTTGTGGTCTTTTTTGTATTGAGCAACTACCTGCAATAGCAATTAGTGCAAAAAGGGCAATTTTCCATAATTTCATTATTTAGTATTTAGTTCTATTATTTTATCTATTCGGTCTGATTCTAATCTTAAAGATCTTATTAAAGCTTTACTTACACCTAGTTTAACTAAACTATCTACTTGTTGTTTTTTAGTTAAAGCTTCTATTTGATCTCTTCTTTTTAAGTTGTTTATTTCTTTATCAGATAAACCTTCAAATCTTTTTTCTTCCTCTAATCTTTTCTTTTCTTCTCTTTCAAACTGTAGTTTTTTCTTTCTTTCTTCCTTCTTTCTTTCTTTAACTTCAACTTTTATTTGATCGTGTTCTTCATTTCTAATACCTAAATCCCAAGTTCTCCAACCTAAACCTAAAGCTATTCTTTCCATAGATGAGTTTCTTGAGTCAGTCATTTCAGTTAAAGCGCTTATTTCTGCTATTATTCTTTCAATAGGTATATTTGCTACTGCTTCTGCTGTAGAACCTAAAACTCTATATGATGGACTTAAATTTAATCTACCATCTCTAGTTATTTCCCAACCCCTTTCTTCTATAACATCTTTTTCAAACTCTCTAGTTCTTAAAGCATTGTTAAGTTTTCTAAGTTTTGAACCAATAGGTGGTGATAAATTAATAGCTTCTAATAATATATCTGCATTATCTTTTGCAAACGGATCTTTTTGTTCATTTTGATAAAACTTAATAATAGTATTTTTAAGTGTAGCACCTATTGCTCCGTATATACCAGAGCCTCTTAATACAGTGTCTACCATGTTATTAACTATTCTAACATTTTTAGTTTCATCTCTTCGTTGTTGTGCTGTTTGTTCTTCTAATGTTTTTTCTTCTTCATCATCAAAACCTGGTATTAAAGTAAATAAAGCACTTTGTAAAGCTGCAAACATAAAGTTTTGTACAGCTCCATAATATATTATTTTACTTATATGTGTTTTAGCATCTCCTCTTCCTGCTACTAAATCTTGCGCAGACCTTTTCATTAATCTAGTATACTGCATCGGTGTATTTTGAAATGCTAGTATTAACCTACCAAGAGGGCTTGCTTGTTGTTCTGAAATCATAGAAGGATCAGCTGACTGTTGTGATTCTTCTGATATTCTTGAAAAATCTTCAAATGCTTTTTTCTCAGCTTCAACATCACTTAAACCTTGTTTTTTGTATGTATTAATTCTATTTCTATAAAAACTAGCACCACCTGAAGCAATAGCAAAACTATCTGCCATTTGTGTAGGTAAAAATCCTTGTTTTAACAACCATGATAAAGCAGCTTCAGCTTTATTGTTAGCGCCTTTAACAGCACTAGCAAGTTCAGCTTCGTTAATATCACCTTTTAAACCTGCTCGTCTTTCTTTTAATTTAGCAGAATTAAATATTCTAGCAAAATCAGACCAATATTGTTTTTGATTTGCAAATGCAGCTGCAGCTTTTAACGGGTTGTTGTCACTCCAGTTTATAAAGTTAACTGAAGATATTGTTTGTAATAGTGCTGATTTTCTGTTAAAGAACATTATAGCACCAATAGATCTGTTAACCCAGTTATTAAAACTATTTGTTAATCTGTTTGTACCAGAAGGTCTGTTCGTACCATTTTTCATACGATACATCATATCTTCTATAGCTTCTCTTACTCCTTTACCATATGTAGCTTCTATTTTATTTAAATTATCTTTGCTAAATATTTCACCAGAGTTTTGCATGAAACCAGAATTATCTAAAAATCTTTTTCTACCTTCACCAGAAGTTAAACGATGTAAATCTGACTGTATGGTTTGAACATCAAACCCTCCATTAGGTGATAACCAAGTATCTTGTTTAGTTATTAGTTGTAAACCTTGAGCAAAACTAGCCATTATAGGATCGTTTTTAATGGTATCTACTAACAACTTAGCATCTCTTTTTGATAAACCTGCTTCAGATAAATTAAAACCCGATTGATCCATTAGATAAGCTCTTACAGCTTGATCGTATGTAAAATCTGTTTTACCTTTTGTAGGTATTTTTTTATTTAATAAAGCTCTTGCTTCTGGACTTCCTTTAAGTAAAGTAGAATAATCTAGCTTTAAAGTTCTTCTAAATGTTTCTATTTGTGCAATAGCTTGCTGATAGGGTTTTATCAGATTGTTATCAAAAAACTCAAATTGTTTTTCACCTATTTTACCTTTACCTAAAAATGTATATACTAATCCTTTAAAATCTTCTGCGCCTGGTGGTAAGAAAAACTTAAATCTACCTTTATCTCTACCTTCTCTTCTAGCAGCTATATCAGAATACCTTGCGTCAGCTTTTATACCTTTATTTTCTTGTAATATGTTGTTAAACCCTTTGCTTAAATCTTGATCTTGTACAGATTTAATTTTGTCTAATTCTTTTTTAACTTTAGGAGTTTGCAAAGCTTCTTCACCATTTTTTATAACTTCATTAGCTTTATACTGCGTATAAATTATTTCTAAACTTAAAATTTCACTAGAAGGATTCATTTCTGTATTAGGTAAAACCCAATGCAAATTAGGATTTTCAACAATATTATAAACTTCCTCAACTGGTTGTTGACTAATCAACCTTGATTCACCTGTTCCTTTTTTATTATCAGCATTAGCACCTTCTTTTTTACTTACTACGCCTCGCGCAATACCTTTTTTTAGAGCGTCTATATCATTACTAGGATTATACTTTACATCTTTTGATGCAAACTCTATTATTTGCTGAATATATCTTGTAGTAGCTAACGACTTAGAATAATGTTCGTCGTGAGCACCTTTTTCTAATAAAGAAGGATCAGTAAAAGAAACTAAAGGAATTAATCTTCTAATAAAATGTCCTTGATAATCTGATTGTAAACCAAGTGTATGTATAATGCCATCAGCACTTTCAGGATTTTTTTGAACTATTTTTACTAATGTAGTTATTAAGTTATCTAAAGCATCTAACTTAGCATCGTTTTCTTGTTGTACTGTTATTTGTAAATCTTTATTATTTTTTAATTCATTTAATGTTTCAAGTTTTAATTTACTTGTTGCAACTATACTTGTACCAGCAAATTGTAATGCTTTTTTTATTTCAGGATTATTTTTTCTAATATTATTATATTCATCTTTACTTATACCTAAAGCTTTTAAAGCGTCTGCAAGATCACGATAAACCATACCAGATCTTCCAACTGTATCGTCTACTTTGTTTTTACCTGTACCTTGTAAAGTGTAAGCTAAAAGAACTTTTTGTTCAGGCGTTAAGTTTTCTTTTAGTAAAGGTACTATATTTTCTTTAATATAGTTTTTTACTGTTGAATCATCTTTTTTTGTTACACCTAATTTTTTAAGTAAGGGTGACATTACTTTTAAATCTATAACATTTATATTGTATAAATTTGAAGGTATAGAAGAGTTTATACTATTTACAACAGCATTTACAGCTTTATTATAATCTCCAGTTTTTTCATATACGTCTATAAAAGTATTAGCGACGTTGTTTGAAAATTTAATACCAAATTGTTTTAACTTATTTTGTATATATTTTTTTACTTCAGCTATTATTTGAGGAAGTTTTTTACCAGCTTTAATACCTTTATCTAGTAATTTTACAGCTCCTTTAACTACTGTAAATACTTTATTTATAGGAACTCCTGAAAATATAACTCCTTTAAACTTACGCTCTTGTTCAGTTAAATAATCTACAGCTCTTTCAGTTGCTGTTTTAGCTTTAGCAGGTGTAGCAGATAAAATAGTACCTGCAACTTCTCCTGTAGTAATACCTTCAAGAGCAGAGTTAGTTCTTATTCTTGATAATAATGTTAATATAGCTTTTGCTGTTTGAGCTTCACCAGATCTATTAATAAAATCAGGATCTACTTTACCATCTTTAATACCTACAGCTGTTTGAATATCTTTTACAGTAAGGTTGGGTTTAAGTTTATATTGAAAATTATTACCAACTCTTATATCTGTTTTATCAAAAAATAAATCTAGTAATTTTCTTGGCAACTTCAATGGTTTACCACCAACTCTTATTTTTACTTCAGGGTTTTTTAAACTACCAACAACTTCTACATTCGTGTTAGCTTTTAATGTACCTAAAACTGTTTGAGCATTTTTTAATATAAATCTCTGTATGTTGCTTGGATTGTGTTGATCGTTTATATTTAGCTTAGTATCAGTAATTACTTCTACTGGAATATTTAATTCTTCAGCTAAAATTGGTGCAGAAACTTCTTCATTTAATGTGTTTAGCTCATTAATTTCTACTGTTTCAGCATTTTGTATTTTTCTTCCTAGCTCTGATTCTTGTATTGCACCTACTGTTTGGCTTTCTAATGTTTCGCCTTCAACACCTTGACCAAAAACATTTATTGTTGCAGGTGTTGTTTCTGTAACCGTTTCTACAGTTTCTACAGTTGATGGATCTGCTATCTCTTGAACTTGCTCTGCTTCTACACTTACAGTTGTAGGTCCTTCAGCAGATTCAACACCTAATCTACCAGCAAGACTATTAAGTCTTTGCATACCGGTATTAGCCATATATCTATCAAAAGCAATTTGATTACCATCAGCATCGACCCTGCTACCATCATAGTTTTGAGCTATAAGTAGCAGTTCTGCTTTAGCACTTTCTAAATAAGTTTTTCTGTCTAAACCTGCTTTTTCTCTTATGTTTTGTGGTATACCTTGAAAATATTTTGAAGTAGCTCTATTAGCTACTTTGTTAACCATATCATCTACGGTTTGAGCTTCTACGTTTATTTCCGATGCTACATCTTGTAGTGTTGCTGCAGGTTTTTGAGATTTATCTTGCGCTACAACTTCTACACCTTCTAATGCTATTTCAGCTTCATTTTTAATATTATAAATATTTTGATTTAAATCAGATATTTCTTTATTTATTACATTAGTTATATTTGCAGAGTCTGAATCAGTAAATTTATCACTGCTTTGTACGTTTAATAATTGAGATTTTAAAGCATCTATATTATCTACGTTAGTGTTTATTTCGTTAATTTGATTTTCGCTTAATGAATTAACAAGTTTATTACTTGCTTGTATTCTGTTAGCAAGCTCTTGTCTTATTTTTTCTTGAGTTGAGTTTATAACTGCAACCTCTTCAGTTGATAAATTTTTTCTATATTTACTATTTTCTAACTCAGATAAGTTTAACATTAAAATTAATATACCTTTGCTTTCTGAAGTTGTTCTTAAGTTTGCTGAAGCTTTTATTTTATTTACCTCTTTTACATTTCTGACAGATGTGATATTAGGTATTTTTATTGTTTTTCTACCGTCTGGAGGTGTTACATCTTCAATAGGACTTACTGGTTCTGATGGTGGTGTAGGTTGTGTTGGTTCGGTTGGTGGTGTTGTATCATCTTGAGGCGGTGTTGTTTGATCACCTTTAAAAGTAGAATCTCTAAAAGCTCTACCAGTTACAGCAAACGCTTTACCACCAAAAGCTCCTTGAAGAGCAGATTCTAAACCTTCTGTACTCCGCATTACGTCCCAACCACCTTTTACAGCTTCTTCTAAGCTTTTACCTTGACCAAGTAGTTCGTTTATTTTTTCTATACCTGATTGTGTCCACTCCGTACCACCTTCTTTACCACCAGCAGCTAAAAGTAAATATAATCTTTTTTTAGCACCTAAAGTTAAAGCGTTTATATAGTTGTTAACTCCTTTTATACCAGCTTTTTCTAAAGAATAACCAATAGTACCTAACGCAGCGGGGATTAATATTTCATTTTCACCTTGCTCGTAAAGCTCTCCAAGAGTAACACCTTTTGATTCAGCTTTTTGATCGTTATAATCTTTTATAGCATACCCAACCATATCACTTGCTAACCCAACACCAGCTGTTGCAGCGGCCGTAACATAAGACGCACCAAACGCTGTTACAGCATTTATAACCGCAGCTATACCACCACCGACTTTATTTAAAGCACCTTCTCTTTCAGGTAAATCAGTAAAGCCTATTGTTGGACTTTGAAAAGCATTTAATTTTTCTATTTCAGCATTAGCTTTAGCAATAAGCTCATCATTATCAGTTATAGTTCCTAAAACAAGCTTAAACCTATCATCAACACCTTGAAGCTGTAATAGACCATTTGTTACACTATTTACAATACTTTTACCAACTGGTAATTCTTTAGCTTCAATATCACCTCCTTGAGCTAAAGTTCTAGCTTGACCACCTGAAAACGCTATAGCTTCTTCTTCTCTTTTTTTCCTTTGTTCTAATTCACTTTTAGAAACTCTAGCTTTTTCATCAATAATATTTATTTCTTTTAACTGATTAGGATCTTTAGTTATATCATATTGCTCTACAACCTGCGGATCTAATCCGGCTTGTTCTCTATTTTGATCTACAAATGATTGTATTATATTGAAAGCAGCTTCATTTTCTAACTTTCTTTCTTCTTCTATAGCTTCATAAGCTGATTTGTCATAAGTTGTGTCTGGTGTAATAACAACTTCTTCTAATTCTATAGGATTTTCTTCAATTAGTTTTTGCTCAAAGTTAAAATCTCTTCTATCTTTTATAGCTTCTTCAGTGTTATCAATAACAATTGTAATACCTGGGTTTGCCTTCAAATATTCGTCAACAGTTAAATTTGCTTTAGCAGCAGCCTGTTCAACTTGTTCTTGAGTAAATTTTTTGTCTTTAAATACAAACATAATTATTTACTTATGGTAAAACTACTTCTTCTTGTACTTGTTCTTCAACTACTTCTTCTTGTGGTTGTTCTACGTTTTTAGGTCTTGGTTCTCCTAAAGGAAATTTATTTCCTATTTCAGTTTCTAAAAACCATTTTTTATAATTTTCTTGAAACTTTTCTTGTTCTTTTTTATTTAAAGCTTTAGCAGGTTTTAAATAGTAATCTGTAACCTCAGCTAATATATTATTATTAAAAGCTATTGCTTGATCTGAACTTTGATATGCGCCTAATACACCCGCTGATATTTTATTAAGTTCAATATTAAAAGGTAAACTATTACCTATTAACTCTTTATCTACCATGTAAAAATCCTGAACCATATTATTACCTATATCTTCAGCTTTTAGTTCTACTTCGCCTTGTGCATCTTTTTTTCTATATGTTTCAGTTACTCCACCTGTTAATACAGGTTCTTCAGCTTTTTGTTCTTGTTCAAATATTTCAGGATTAGTTATTTTAAAATTATTATTTTCTTCTGAAACATCCGGAATAGAAACGAACATGTCTTGTTTTTCGGATAACTCGTTTAGTTTATTTAAATAAAGTTTTTCTACAAAACCTGTGTCATCATAAATATTAAATGCTAATTTATTAATATCATCATCTTCAGCTTTTATATCCATTTCACCTTTTAAATCACCAGATAAAACGTTCATACATCTATATCTACTTTGAGGTGTACCCATTAAATCTATACCACCCATAAGACCCGCTTTTTGAACTACCTCTGTCCAGATTTCTACATTACTTGCTATATTTTCTAAAGATATTTTTATTGTTTCAACGCTGTTTACTATATCTTCAATGTATTTTCTTGCATATGCTGGATTATCTGCTGTATTGTTTTGTAAAGCTAACTGTATATCAGCATATTGTTTTACAAACGGATCATATAAAGCTGCATAATCTATACCTTCTTGTTTAGAATCATCATAACCTAATTGATAACTCATTTCAGATTGTTGTTCTGAAACTTTATATTGGTTCTCTTCGTTAAGACGTTTATTTTCTAAAAGTTTTTCTTTTAATCCCATGATTATATTTATTTGAAAAAGTTTTTTCCTTTACCCATTAAAGAATTTCCAATAGAACCAACAGCGCTACCCATAGCTTCGCTTTTAGCCTCTTGAGCTCCATACTCTCTTTGTTTAGCTTGTTTTGTTTGACCTCTTAAAAAGTCAAGTTTACTTTTATCTCTAGATTCTTGAGCTTCAAACTTATATGATCTACCCGCAGCATCTGCACTTTGTATTCTTTGTCCTTCAGATATTTGCACATCTTGCAATCTTCTTTGTTCTGCTATTTCAGCTTGTTGTAAATACTGTTCTCCTTGTGCTCTAAGTTTTTCATTAGCAGCTTCTTGTTGTTCTATACTCGCAGCAACACCTTGTTTGCTTTGTAACGCTGCTTGTGCTAAAGCAGTTGCACCACCAGCACTTGCACCCGTAGCTCTTAATGTATCTAGTGTATTTGCTAAAGCAATATCAGCTTCTTCTATTTGTATTTCAGAACTTTTTGTAGCAACACCTAAATTAGCATATGGATTACTAAGTTTACCAGTAAGATCTTTAGCTAAAGAGCTTAAATTTGTAAAATTATCATAAGGATTAATAACTGCTTGTCTAGAATTTTCTAATGATGCTATTTCAGCATTAGCTTTTCTTCTATCTCTAGCAGCTGCTCTTTGTCTTCTTCTAGCTCCTCCACTTTTAATTAAACCACCTGCTAAAGAAAGAGCTCCTCCAATTATAAACGGCAAAGGCATAATATATATTTTATTTTGTTAGACATATTTTTAATTTTAATATGATGATTCTACAGTTTCTGATGATACTGCGAATAATTCTTTTCTTTGATTTGCTACGTTACTTAAACTAAATTTAACTGTACTAAAAAATCCTTTAATACCAGTCATATTGTTTCCAAAAACCACTTCACCGGCCGTAGCTGGAGAGTTGTTTAGTATGTTTGCAAAATATTTATTTTCTTTTCTTTTAAAACTGTTTGTAAATAAATCAGTTGAAAAAGAACTTAAGCTTGTTGGTAAAACATATTTACTTATAGGTACTTGTGCTACATCACCTGAGCTAGCATTTAAACTATCTACTGTCCAATCACTACTACCTTCATAATTTATTGTTTGAAATACTTTAACTGTTGATGGTTTAGCATTTAAAACTACTGTTACATCTGAGTCTTCTACTAAATCATAAAACTCACAATAATTACTAGAGCCATAGTGCTGATATAATTTACCACTATTAGTTGTAAATAAAGTAGAACTTAAACTAAAAATAAAAGATGGTCTATATGTTAATAAACTAGTCCAACCTTGTACGCTTTCATCAAAAGATAATGTTTGATAATTTTGAGCTTGAAAAGCTATTGTTTCTGCTGCAGCTATTTGATGAGTAATATCACATTTAAAAGAAGCTGGATTACTTGAAGATACAACAGATCTAACTCTACCAAGCATTTCACCTACAACTTGTCCACTTGATGTGTATTGGTAAATGTACATACCTGCTTTAACATCTGTGTTTCCAGCATTTAAACCTAATGTTACATCAGTACCAACATTAGTTATAGAACCTCCTGTTTGTGCAACAAAATTAGTAAGTGGTGTTTGTATAGATAATATATAATTTTTAGTGTGCATGTCCCAACCACCTACTATTCTACTAGTAGTTTGTTGTAATTGATCTCTAAAAAAATCATGCATACCATAACCAGATATTTCTACAATTTCACCAGATGTAGATAGTCTAAGTACACATCCTCGTTTTTTATCAGTAAAGTATTTTCTATAACCATATATAGCAAAACTTGTAGGATCTGTAGATATACCATATTCTCCTTGATAAGGAACTATTTGACCTATGACTAAGTTAGTGCTTGTTACCGCTGCATTACCTTCTGCCGAATATATAGCATCTTTATCTATTAAAGCTCTATTAACTTTGTCTTCTTGGAAAATTATTAAATTTGTATCTTCAGCATATAATTTTTGTATTGATCCTTTCGCCGGATCAACTGACCTTGTTATATCTTCACCTACTGAAAACTCGTTTGTTTGGTTTATACCTGTTCTTGAATTAAATACACCTGAATGTATAAGCGTATTAAATCTATTTTGATTATTAGGATTATCTTCTACAATATGAGCCTTAACACCTAAATCAGTTATAGTATTATTATAACCACCTCTTATTCTAGCTTCTTCAATAAACCAATCATTAGCAATATCAGAGTCATATTTTTCAGGAACATTAGCATATCCAGATGGCTGACCTGCATCATTTGGGTCTACAGGATCGTTATCAACAATGTTTGATAATTTCTTCAACCAATATGAGTTAAAATATTTTAATTCTAATGTAGCAGCCATATTCTTTTATTATCACTTATTTTTTATCATTATTACACCCAACCTACAGATCCTGGAACTGGTCTAGCACATACAGGATTACTAGATACACAAGCTCTAGCATAAGTATCACTACAACTACTTGCATCACCACTTATTTTTATACCGCTAGTATTGAATTTTGCATTAATTCTTATTTGATCAAACGGTTGTCCTGACTGTGTAGTAAAGCTATAAAAAGCAGGAAATGTTGAACCTATTGTAGCGCTAGTCCAAGGGTTTGCTAAACTAGTGTCTGTATAAAATAAGTCTACATATTGAGCATAAGGCATTGGAGCATATCTTAATGTGTTTCCTGTGTTACCACATATGTTATAAGAAGCGCCATTTGAACCTAAATGATATGAATAATATTTAGGACTTGCACCACTGGTAACGTTACTACCATCTTCTACAACACATGTACTATAATAAAGATCGTTAGAATTAACCCATAAACATAAAGAGTCAGCATATATTTGTGCTTGATGTACATATGCGTCTTTAGCTATAATAGCATATTCACCCGGTTGATCCAAAGCAAAAACAGTTGAAGCATATTTAGTTGAATTAAAACTATTATTTAATAACTCAACATCAGCTAAAATATTACTATTATTTACATCGTTTATTTGAGACCAACTACTTGATGAGTTTGTTCTATGATAAACAACCCAATCTAGGTATGATAAAGTAAAACTCATACCACCACTGTTATTTGTAAATGCTTGTTGCATGTTACATTGAAAAACAACTGTTCCTTGAGTTAAAGCGCTACCTAGTTTATTAGTAAAATTAGAATTACCGGTATTAGTATCTGGTACAATTGGAAAATCACTTCCAGAAAGAGTATTATCAGATAAATACCATACAGCATTTATTACGTTACTACTGTTTGTTGTATTTGGTATAACACTTTGTTGTGTAGCTGGTATTCCAGCACTTACAACGCCTGAAGCTAAACAACTAGAAATAACCCCACTATTAACCGCTACAGCACCTACTGTTATTTTTTGTGTTTTACTTACACTAAGACTTCCTGATTTAGCAACACCTCCCACTACAGCATCTTCTATTTTTAAAGTTAAATTATATACACCAATAGGTGTAGAATTAGATTTTGTTATAACTCCTGTAGCAGAATCATAAGCAAAATAATTATTTGAATTACCTGATGTTATACTGTATCTTAATTCACTAGTGTTATTAGTTGCTGATCCATTGTTTCCGTTTCTAGTTCCTACTGCTGTTGCGCTTGCGCTAACTGTTATATCTGGTAAACTTGCACCAGCGGTAAACTCAGGAGCTAAATTACTCAAAGAACCTGTAGATGTAGTTGTGCTTTCATCACCAGATGTAGTTTTCCACTGTAATTCAATTGTATAAACTTCTTTAGAATCTCCATTGTTTTCATAACCTGCATTAGAATAAACAAAAGTATTTACAGCTGTTTGAAGTCTATAGCCAGTACCAGAGGTTATTAAAGTAAAACTACTAGTTCTATTGGCTCCTGAAGCATCTGTGATTGTCATTATAGGAAATCCAGCAGCAATATCAGTATTAGCAAAATTACTACCTTGATTATTTTGAGCATAAAAAACACCTGTTACATTTGTAGATGCAGCCATACCTTCATTTTGTGCATAAGACAAAGCTGATAAACCAGCAACACCATCAAAACCTGTGTTTACGTCTGCATTTAAATCTGCTATTAAACCTGCTGTAGATGTTTCGTAAAATAATTGTAATAAAGTTTCTGTTGGTTCTGTTTCAGCTACAGATAATTGTGGAACCATTGTTGCATCTGTTAAACCTATTGTAGTGGTTCCTGAATTTAAAGTAGCTAATCTAGCTATTAAAGGATTTGTGTCTAATTGATAAAAATTAGCTGGTGTAGTTATATCGGCTGTTGCCATTTTTAAATCATCAGCATCAGCTATAGTATCAGCCGTCATTGATAAAGGTAATATTTGAGTACCACTTATATTTACAGGGAAAAATTGAACATTATCAGCAACAGTATTATTTACTCTTCCATATAACCTTACTGAACTTCTAAATTGTTTTTGTTCTGGTCCTACTTCAGATAAATCTCTTGGAACTTTATTTATATTATCATTTAATAATACAACATGACCTGTTTTACCGTCTTCATTTGTAGGAAAAGTAATACTACTTTGACCTGGGTAACCGTCTAAAAATCCTGGAAAATAACAATTATAATAATCTTGCTCTTGTTGTTTAACAACTATTTTATAGGAATACCAACCTAAAGGATTATTAAGATTATAAGCAAATTTTACATCTGGATTATTGTTGTTTGATAAATAAAGAAAACTATTTACTTCACCATCTGTAATAATTGTATAAGCACTTCCTACGTTAGAAACATTTGTAACTTTTACAAAATCAGTATATTCACCTCTTAAATAAGAATTAACAACCGGAATATCAACTTGATTAGCAGCTAAAGTAAAAGTAAAAGTATTACCACTTATTGTTGTTGCAACACCTGTTGTATTAAATCCATTACCTATTTGATCTGCATATAAACCTGGAGTACCAGTTTCTGTATCTACTGTACTAGTTATTGGGCTATTTACAACAACTTTTAAAGCGTCTCCAAACCAAGCTTTTAAATCTTGAGTAGTAGATTTATACGGATGATAAAATGTTGAACCACCAAAAAATGTTCCACCTTCAGTAACACCAGCATCAACAGAAGACAATATAACAGAAGATTGTCTACCAAATTTATCCGCTAAAATAAAACCTACTTGATAATTTCTATTTTGTTTTAACGTATGATTAGGATACTCAGCCCATGTAGTAAATACAGATGCGCTTTTTGCGTTAGCTCCTACATTATAGTTTAAAGTATTGGGAGGCGTATGTTGACTTTGAAAATTAGCATACATTACTCTATTACCTGAAACTTCTTGAGCTAAAGCTTTTACAGGTACTTTATCATAAACTCTTATAGTTTGTCTTTCTGGTAATGTTTTATAAGGTTTTCTTGATTGATAATCATAAGTATAAGTACTTATACCACTTGTTGTTGGTGAAAAATCACTTGTTAGTACTGTATCTAAAACTTTAACTGCTCTTGCATCTGATTCTTTATATAATATATCTATAGCTATTATTTTATATGTATCAGCAGTTTGATTTCCTAGATTACCTTGAATATCTGGAAGAGGTATAACTAATTCAACGTTTTGTACTCCATTTTGCATAAAGTCTAAAATAGTACTTCTATAAGCAGCATCTTCATCGCCATTAAAAAAATAACCTTTTTGTTGTGGAATAAAAGCTGGCTGTGTAAAAGGCGCCATTAACGAATACTCATTATCATCAAATTTAAATCTATAACTAAATCTTACAAATAAATCTTCTAAAAAATCTGGATCACCTGGCCAATCTACTCCACCATTAAAATCATAAGTAATATCTTTTCCAGTCATTGTTGTGGCTAAAAAAGTTATAACATCTGTGTTTGCTATAGTTTGACTTGGAGCAACGTTTAATGTAACTGTTACCCCTGATATATTGCTTACGTATAAATATTCTGTAGCTGGTATTTTTATAGTACCATTTGCTTGTTTAACAATAAGCAACATACCTTTTTTAATATTAGCATTTGCTTGAGCTAATGTAATAGTTACGCCAGAAGATGTAGCTCCTGTTACTTCTAAAGATTTTAATAAGGTTATTGCTTCGTAAGGATTATATTTGGCAACAGATATTTGGTTTTCTTTAGTATAATACCCTAAAGGTTTTGTTACATTTATTTTTCTAGGTTGATTTAAGTTGTCTGTAAAAAATAATAAACTTTCTACTAAATTAATTCCTGTTATAAGATTATCTTTATTGAAATTTAAAAATGAACCTTCTACCAATTTAACATAAGAGTTATTGTTATATTTATATATATAATGATTAGTATTATCTGTTAAAAACAAATATATAGTATTACTATTAGAATCAGTAAAATAACCTATTATTACTAAATTAGCATTATTTAAATCAGTTCCTG
>Ga0315315_10002005_pt1 | contig 18685 bp, 13 predicted proteins | sample M140m3416metaG_FD_203699 | JGI IMG/M metagenome (GOLD analysis project Ga0315315, IMG submission 203699) | Ammonia-oxidizing marine archaeal communities from Monterey Bay, California, United States - M1 40m 3416 | ecosystem: Environmental > Aquatic > Marine > Intertidal zone | place: USA... | reverse complement strand
CGTCTATGGATTCTCTTTCTCCCACAGATGGCAAAAATATCGCCTCTTTAAGTACTGCTACCGCGTCAGATTATGAAGAGGTTATGGAGGCTTCTGCAAAAGCTTTTATAGAGTGGGGAAAGTGGAGTGCGCCTGAAAGGGGAGAAATCGTTCGGCAATTCGGCGATGCTCTGAGGGAAAAGAAAGCGTCTTTGGGCGCCTTGGTTTCTTATGAGATGGGTAAAAGTTATCAGGAGGGTTTAGGAGAAGTTCAGGAGATGATCGACATCTGCGATTTCGCGCTTGGACAAAGTCGAATGTTGTACGGACTCACAATGCATTCAGAGCGCCGTAATCACAGAATGTATGAGCAATATCACCCATTGGGAGTTGTGGGTATTATTTCTGCCTTTAATTTTCCAGTAGCCGTTTGGTGCTGGAACACTGCCCTTGCTTGGATTTCGGGTGATGTGTGCGTGTGGAAGCCTTCTGAAAAATCACCGCTTTGTTCTATTGCTTGTCAAAACATTTGGGTAGAGGTTGCAAAGGCAAACAACGTGCCTGATGGGGTGTCGTGTGTGGTTAATGGAGATTACAAAGTGGGGGAGATGCTAAGCAATGACAAGCGTGTCCCGCTCGTCAGCGCAACTGGATCAACGAGAATGGGAAAGCTGGTGGCGCAAGCTGTTGCCGCTCGTTTGGGGCGCTCTCTTCTGGAGTTAGGGGGGAACAATGCGCTTATTATTACGCCGGACGCAGACCTTAAGGTGGTTGTCCCCGCGGCAGTCTTTGGTGCTGTTGGAACCTGCGGCCAACGCTGTACCAGTACGCGACGGATTATTATTCACAGCAGTGTTTATGATAAGGTTAAGAATCAGTTGACTCAAGCGTACAAACAAGTTCGAATCGGTGACCCCCTTGATGAAAACAACCACGTAGGGCCACTTATAGACCAAGGGGCTGTGGATGGTTATTTGGCGGCACTTAAAGATGTTGAGGCGCAAGGAGGAAAGGTGTTGGTGCCTGGTGGTGTTTTAGAGGGTGCGGGGTATGAGAGCGGGTGTTATGTTAGGCCTGCAATTGCAGAAGTGACAAATGACATGCAAATCGTTCAAAACGAAACGTTCGCGCCAATATTATACATCATTAAGTATGAAACGATAGAGGATGCAATCGCGATTCAAAACGGAGTGGTGCAGGGGCTTTCTTCTGCGATCATGACGAATAACCTCCGTGAAGCTGAGTTGTTCCTTTCTGCGGCTGGTTCTGATTGCGGAATCGCAAACGTAAATATCGGCACTTCGGGAGCTGAGATCGGCGGAGCCTTTGGTGGAGAAAAGGAAACGGGTGGTGGCCGCGAAAGTGGTTCTGACGCTTGGAAAGCATATATGAGGCGTCAAACAAACACCATTAATTATGGGAAAGATCTGCCGTTGGCACAAGGGATTAAATTTGAACTTTAAGCAGGGTTCTATTTCATTCGTTTGACAGCCAATATAAACATACTGATTGCGGTTGTTTTTACTGCTGTTTTACTAATGCTCGGGTGTGCAGGTGGGGCTCAGAAGCAGGGTGAGAGCCCGACCTATTTGGCGATGTTTTCTTTGGACGATTCTACAACAGTAGATGTCTTGGTGTCCATAAGGCAAGATGACTTGGTTTTTATGAATGGAGAAGAGCGGGTTTTGATGCGCTCTGTTTCTGGGGGTGGGTATTCTGTCCCTGTTTTTGGAGGGGCACTCATGGGTGAATGGATAGGAGGGGGGGGTGAAAGGATTTGGAGGGGTGACTGGGTTGATTCGCTTCGAATCAAGGAGTACCGTGTGCCGCTAGAAATCGCGCCCATTAAAAACAAAATTGCGCGAGGTGGAAACGAGGAAAGCTCTGTTTGGGATACCGATTTGGGGAAGTTGAAAATGGTGCAGAAAGGCGATTCTATTGCCGCCACGTTTTTAACCTCAACCGGAGATTATCGCTACCAGGCAGGGAAGATAAATCCCGAAACATCTCGCTTTAAAATTGGAAACTTCGACGGGGCTCATTTGTTTTCCTTTGAAGGAACCATCAAGCAAGATTCCATCACGAATGGGGTTTTTAAAAGCGGAACTCACTACGCCACAAACTGGAGTGGGGTGAGGTCCACGACCAACCGTGTGGACTGGAGCGTTAACCAGGAATGGAACCCACAATCAAACGTTTTTATCGAGGGGGTGAATTCTGGGGGAGAAAGAGAGGTTTGGACCAGGGAGCGGCTGGGGAGGTCTGGATACAAAGTCCTTGTGGTAGACGTTATGGGGACCTGGTGTCCAAACTGCATGGATGAGGCCCGGTTGTTGAAGGAGCTTTGTGAAGACTACCCGGAGATGGTTGTGGTATCGATGGCGTTTGAGCGGTCTGGGGGTGAGGTGGCTCTTGGGCGAATCGCCGACTTTAAAGAGGATCTGAAGCTCCCGTGGGAGGTGTTGCTGGGCGGTATTGCAAATAAAAGAATCGCTGACTCAACCCTCTCTTTTATTGGGGGGGTTAAGTCATTTCCTACCACCGCGTTTATACCTATCGAAGGGGACCCCGTGATTCACTCTGGCTTCAGTGGGCCAGCAACAAGGGAGTCATATGAAGAAGAGGTTGTCTTTTTCAGAAACACCATCGAGTCTCTTATTCGGGAAAGTCGTTAACCTTGTCTACAACGATTCTTTTATCTCTATTTAAAAGGGCCCATGAGGTGTTAAACACCAACTTTCCAATCTCTCCTGTTTTTGTAAGCATTATTTTTTCTACATCATCACCCGGCGCATGGTAGTCTTCATGAACGCCGCTGAAATAAAAAATTACAGGGATGTTGTGTTTTGCAAAATTATAGTGGTCTGAACGGTAGTAAAACCTGTTCGGATCGTCAGGCGCATTGAAGGTGTAGTCTAACGTTATGTTTGTGTGGTTTTTATTGGCTTGTTCAGATATTTCATGGAGCTCTGAGCTGAGTTTGTCGGCACCTATTAAATAAACGTATTTTTCATCATCTGCGTGGGCCTTATCAACTCTGCCCACCATATCAACATTCAGGTTGGCAACCGTGTTTTTTAGAGGAAAGACTGGGTGATCAGCGTACCATTCTGAGCCCAATAAACCTTTTTCCTCCCCCACAACATTCATAAATAGAACGCTTCTTCTTGGTCCGTTTCCGTCTTTGTGTGCCTCCATATATAACCTGGCAACTTCCATCACTGTAACCGTTCCTGACCCGTCATCATCTGCCCCGTTGTTAATTTCTCCATCAACGATGCCTATGTGGTCATAGTGGGAGGTGATTACAACGAGCTCCTCTTGAAGGGTGGGGTCTGATCCTGGGAGGTATGCGAGCACGTTTAACCCATTAAACTTATGCGAACCCATGTCAATATTGTGGCTCCACAAGTGGTCAATTACTCCTGTGGGGCACATGCCTTTTTTTTCAGCTTTTAACCTTGCTTTTGAAACGGAATTTATACCCTTTATTGATGAAACCCAGTCGTCACCTCGCTTGTCTGACAATAAAAAGGTTGGGATGGTTGAGCCCTCTCCATCTTTATCCCTGTTTAAAACCGTTGATTTGCGCATCATATAAAGCTTCATTCTCCCTTTAAATGTGGCGTAGTCTGGGTCTTTCATAAGCACCACGAAAGCGCTTGCCCCCAGTGAGTCTGCAATTTCTCTTTTTAGTGTTGTGTTGTTCGCCCACACAGACGCTTCGTCTCTGGGGTCCCCAGATAGAATAACAACCACCTTTCCTTTTACATCTAGTCCTGAATATTCGTTAATCTCTTCGTTTATAATTCCATATCCCGCAAAAACCATCGCTGAGGAATCTATTGTTAAATCTTCTATTCCTGGGTAAACAAGGAAGTCGCTAACAATGTTATATTGGTTATCACTCACAACGACTGTGCCCCCATTAATTTGGGTGTTGATCATTGGCACTTGTTGGGTGAACGACTTGCCGTCATAGGGGCTAAACCCAAGGCTTAAATAATAGCTTTCCAAATATGCTGCGGTAAGATCTGCGCCCCGCGTACCCGTTTCTCTACCCTCAAAACCATCAGACGCAATAATACTTAAGTGTCCCCTCAGGTTGTTTGTGTCTAACCTCTCTGAGTAGGTGGCAGGGGAAAGAGGTTCTATCGCCTCTGTGTCTTGCGCAAAAGCTGACCCTATTCCCAATAGGATTGCAAAAACACAACACGTTATTTTTCCTACTCGCCTTGCGTGACGGCCTCCCTCGAATTTGGCGGCCATAAAGGCCTCTACAATTTGAATTGCTTCTTGTTCACTAACAAATCTTGCTGGAATACAAATAACGTTCGCGTTGTTATGCGTTCTGGCAAGTTTTGCTATTTCTGGCGTCCAAGCTATTGCCGCCCTGATTTCGCTGTGTTTGTTCGCGGTCATCGCAACGCCATTGGCTGATCCGCATATCAAAACACCCAGCTCTGAGGTTTTATTATTTATATCGTTTGCAACTGCGTGGGCAAAATCTGGATAATCTACACTCTCTTCTCCATCTGTTCCGCAATTTTTCACTAAAAAACCTCTTTCTTTGAGGTGGTTACTAATTATTGTTTTGTAAACGGGTCCAGCGTGATCGCAACCTATGCTAATATTCATGAAAAATGAGGTTTAAAGAGGTTGCAAGATAATTAACAAGCGTTGTTCATTACCTCATTAAAAATTGTTGAAATCAAATAATAAAAACAATTAGGTTATAAAGACCATACGTGCTAAGCAATAAGTGGTCGTCAAAAACCTAATTTTTAAGTCCTGTGTTTACAAAATCTTTTAATCATAATTTGGGTCTTTGTTAACTTTTTAAAAACCGAAAAAAAGTCTTTTTTATTATTTATATCTTTATTGAAGTCCCGTTGAAAAAACACCTTAAATACCTGATGAATAAATATCAAGCATGTTTAAAACATGTTCACTTGGAGTTGATTAATTCTATAAATACTGAAAACAAAATTATTTTGGATATAGTTATACCTGTTATGAACAAGACTACTATAACTACTAATTATTTAAAGAATATATATATATTATTAGTGTGTTTAAATATCTCATTCTCTTTTTCTGAAATAAATGCTCAAAAAGATTTAGAAAAATGTGAGTGGACAGAATATTTTTTTTCAAATGGTAACCTTTCAAGTGAAGGGTGTTTTGTAGATGGAATTCCAGAAGGCATTTGGAAATCTTATTTTAAAAGCGGTACTGTAAAAAGTTTGGGGTTAAGAAATAAAAACAAATTAGAAGGTGTCTGGAAATTTTATAGAGAAGATTCATCACTTGAAAAAGAAATTTCTTATCGCAATGATAAAAAGGAAGGTAGAGAAGTTAAATATTATGAAAACGGGAATATTTCAATAATTACAAACTGGTTGTCAGGATCAAAAGAAGGATTTGAATATTATTATTTTCCAGAAGGACAGATTCAATATAAATTCAAACTGAAAGAAAATAAAAAACACGGAAAATCTATTGAATATTCACAAAACGGAAGAAAAATAAGCTTTACATCCTATAAAAATGGTTTGGTTACTTCAATTGAAAAGTTTAATAGATATAACAATCAAGGAGAAAAATATGGGCTTTGGAAAGAGTTTCATGAAAATGAAAACATAAAAGAAGAAGGCCCTTTTAAAAATAATCTAAGGCACGGTGTGTTTCGTTTTTATAATCAAAGGGGAGATCTTCAAGATGTGATACGTTATGAATTTGGAATTAAGATAGATAACGACAAAGATTTAAGCAATACAGAAGTACGCCGAACATTTGATGATAAGGGAAATAAAGAAGAAGAAACAGCTTATAAAAATGGACTTAAAAATGGTGTAAGCAGAACTTTTAATGAAGATGGAGAGGTTGTTTCATCAGCTCTTTTTAAAGAGGGAATAAAAATTGGCAAGGGAATAATAGATATTTCAGGCAACGAACAAGGCGATTGGAAACTGTATTATGATGATGAGTCCATCAGAGCTGAAGGTAAATTTGAGAATGGAACCAGAATAGGAAAATGGGTTTTTTATCATTCAAATGGGTGGGTAGAACAAACAGGATCATATGATAAAGGAAGGCTCGATGGAAAGTGGAAATGGATGGACGAAAGTGGGTTTATCATTAGATCCGAAGAATACAGCAGGGGGCTAGAGCATGGAGAATTTGAAGAGTTTGGTTTAAATAAATTATTGATTTTAAAAGGGTTATATAAAAATGGTATGAGAGTTGGTTTTTGGATGTATCACGTGAACGACCACATTGAAGAAGGAAACTATCTCAATGGAGAGTTGGACGGAAAATGGGTTCATCGGTACTCAGGAGGAGATAAAATGTTTGAGGGAGCTTATTCATTTGGCCAACCAGAGGGCACACACAAACATTGGTATGCGGATGGCACAATCAAAATTTCAGGAAAATATGAAGGTGGCGCAAAACATGGAAAATGGAGGTATTACTTACAAAACGGTGAAATAGATTATATATACTTGTTTAGACACGACAAGTTGTGGAAAGTAGATGGCAGAAGGGTGGTGAGAAATAGAGATTCATCACGACCTTGAGCCCGTGGATAATTTAGATAATATTCTTTTTGAAAAATCAGCTGAGGCACGCTTTATTCTTGAAAAAGGAAAAGTAATAAAAAGCAACAGGCACGCAAGAAGAATATTTCATTGCGAAGAGGATGAGTGGGTGGGGTTTGATCCATTGTCAAAAGACTCAGGAATATTTCATTATTTACCAGACGAACACAGCTTGCTGATTAGTAAGCTTAAAAAATCGCGAAAATCAGGCAGGGTAATTAAGATTTGTGTTCTTGCAAGAAGAATAGATGGCAGTGAGTTTCATTGTGAGATTAAAATAGCTCAAATAGAAAAAAACATAGAATCTCTCCAAGTAAGAGATATTTCTGAAAGACTGTTTTACGACAATGAAATAAGAGAAAGCGAGGCAAGATTTAGGGTGTTGTCTCAGTTTGCAATGGAGGGAATCGTTTTTCTCAGTGATGGAATTATTCAAGATTCAAACGAACAATTTGCGATCATGTTTGGTCACGAAAGCGTGCCGGTGGGGGTTTCTATCCTAGATTTTATAGACGAAAGAGATTGGCAGAGATTGTCTGCAAGGAGGAACTGGGGAATGCGGTGTGAGTTAAGGGGGGTCACAAAACAAGGGAGGTCTATTTATCTCGAAGCAACAAGGAGTGACGGAAAAGAGGAGGGGAGCGAGCAAATTTTAATGCTCTATGATATTACAGACCGCAAACGCACAGAGTTTGACCTGCTTCAAACAAAAGAGCGATTTAGAATGTTGGTGGAGTCGAGCCCTATCGGTTTGTTTTTAATCGTTGATGGACGAATAAAATATACAAACACGGGCGGGTTGGAGCTACTCAACGAAAGGGTTGAAGACTACATTTATGACGAAGTGTTCATTGATTTATTTAAAGACGAGGATAAGGTTGTTGTTAAGGAAGATGTAGAAAAAGTGAGAAACGGTGACAGGCCGCCGTACCGAGAGGTAATGATGATTCTTAGGGACGGCACCGAAAAAGAAGTAGGAATAAGAATGACCCTTTCTTTTCACGACAGATCTCCTGCAATCCAGGTCACAGTTACAGACCTTAGCACGAGAATTCAGCTCATGAGGGAGCAGATGAGGGCGACCCTGGCAGAAGAGTCAAACCTGATGCTTAAAGAGGAAATAACAAAGCATAAAAAAACACAAGCGCGACTTAGGGACGCAGAGGAGTTTAACAGATCAATTATTGAGTCATCCATAGATATGATTGTTGCGTTCGACATGGATGGTAACCTCCAACAATACAATCACGCCTTCTCAGTGGAGTTTGGAATAGAACCAAACCAAGAAAGCACACCTAATTTTAAAGAGTTTCTCATAGATGAAAAAACAGCTAATGGCGTTTTTGATGAACTCCAACAAAGAAGTTATTTTTCGGGAGAAATAGAAGGCAGGAGGTTTTCAGGAGAAATATTCAGTATGTTTATCTCGGTAGCCACAATGAGAGATGGCGCTGGGCGGCCCTTGGGGGCGATGGCTGTGGGTAGAGATATAACAGATATGAAGTTGGCGGAAGAGGAGCTTAAATCAAGCGAAGAAAGGTACAGGGATATTTTAGAAAACGCCACAGACATTATTTTTGTGGTGGACTCCTCGGGGCACTTCACATACGCGAACCCCTCGTTCTATAAAAAACTTGGTTTCACAAAAACCAGTCTTTCAAAAACGACAATTAAGGGAATCATTAAAAACTTCCCCACAAAAAACAAAGACTGGATAAATGTTTTAAACGGAAAACAAGAGGAACGTGTGTTTATAGATTCAAATGGGGAAGAATTAATTGTCCTGGGGGCATCGTCCGCCCAATATGACGACAACGGAAAGGCCATTGGGATGCGAGGGATATATTTAGATATATCCGAAATGAGACGCCACGAAAAAGAGGCAAAATCTCAATCTGCAAAACTCGACTCAATCTTTGACTCAACTCAAAACTTGATCATGTTTACCCTAAACAGAGATGACCAAATCACCTCATTTAACAACAACTTTAGAAGGCTAATGGAGGATAAGCTCTCTAATAGCGTGGAGCTTGGAATGTCTTTTGTGTCGAATATCTCAAAGTTTATTACAGACGAGTCTTATCAAGGGCAGATTCGCTTATTTAAGAAGGCTTTAAAAGGCAACGCAAAAGACTTTGAGCTTCCTCTTAAAATAGCCTCGGGTGAGGCAAAGTGGTTTCACATTTTTCTGAACCCCATTTCTTCAGATGATGCTCAAAATGAGATAAGTTGCATTGCATATGACATTACAGAGCGAAAGGAAATCGATAGGGCAATCCGTTTGGCACTAAAAGAAAAGGAAATCTTACTTAAAGAGGTTCATCACAGAGTGAAAAACAACCTTCAGGTGATAAGCAGCCTTATGAGCCTTCAAAGATCATTTGTGAAAGACCCAACGCTTGTTCAGGTTCTTGAAGAAAGCCAAAGTAGAATTGCGACCATGAGCTACATCCATGAATCCCTCTACAGGCACACAGATTTCTCATCAATAAGTTTTGCAGACTACCTTCAACGTTTAAGTACAAACCTTATTCACAGCTACTCTACACCAGACTGTGAGGTGACTCTTCAGTCCGCGTTTGAAGACGTTTACCTTACCCTAGATCAAGCGATCCCAAGCGGGTTAATTGTAAACGAACTGGTGTCAAACGCATTGAAATACGCATTTAAAGGACGAAAGAGGGGGATTGTTTTTTTAAGAGTCGCAAAATTAGATGGCAGAATCGAGATTGAAGTGAGAGATGATGGCGTTGGGTTGCCAGAGGATTTCAGTCTTAATAAAAACGAATCCCTGGGACTGTATCTTATTCAAGCGCTTTCAGAACAACTAGAAGCAAAACTTGTGGTAGAAAGCATAAAGGACGGTCGTAAAGGGAGCTCTTTTTTAATTAGCTTTGAGGCGCACAATCTGACTTAAACAAAACATAAGATGGCAAAGAAAATATTAGTAACCGAGGACGAGAGCATTGTAAGAAAAGATATTGAAAGGTGCCTGGGACAGCTTGGCTATGAAATTGTGGCTTCTGTAGATACTGGCGAGAAAGCTATAGCGGCAGCGTTAGAGCACAAGCCCGACCTGTGCCTTATGGATATTATGATCAAGGGAGACATGAATGGTATTGCCGCCGCTGAAGAGATTAAACGCAATTTAGACGTCCCTGTTATTTTCCTTACTGCATATGCGGATGAAAACACACTCGCTCAAGCAAAAATGGCAGAACCCCACGGATACATTCTTAAACCATTTAAGGATGCAGATATCCAGTCTGCGGTTGAGATGGCGCTTCACAAGCACAGCAAAGAGCTTGAGTTAAAAAACGAAGCGGAGTTTCTTCGGAGCCTTACAGAACACAAATCAGGCGCGGATATTATTTTTGTGAAAAACAGAAGCCGCCTGATGCAGGTCAAGCACGATGACCTTTTGTTTGTGGAGGCCCTAAAAGATTACGTTGTCATACATACGAGAAAAGAAAGCTACACGATCCACAGCACAATGAAGGAGATCGAAAGAAAGCTGAGTGACAGGCGTTTTGTCAGGGTGCACAGAAGCTACATCGTAAATATTAACGCGATTGAAAGCATCAAATACTCCAACATTACAATGGAGGATATGGAGAAAGAAATCCCTGTGGGAGGGTCATATAAAGACGCGTTAGCCGGCAGAATAAACCTCCTTTAGCACAATAAAAAAACCCCGCATAACCGCGGGGTTTTTAAAGCTCCTCCTCTTGGACTCGAACCAAGGACCCTCTGATTAACAGTCAGATGCTCTAACCAGCTGAGCTAAGGAGGAATTTAGATTGGTGCGCAAAAATACATCAACGAAGCACATTCCGCAATACTTTTGCTGCTCTTATTGATTTTTTATAGATTTTTTTTCTAAAACCACACTCTAATGTCTTTAGTTACTGTAGGAACGGTTGCGTTTGATTCGATTGAAACCCCATCAGGCAAGGCTGAACGTGTTGTTGGTGGCGCCGCCAGCTATATCGCTTTAGCTGCGTCTCACTTTGTGAGAGAGCAGGAGCTTATTTCTGTAATAGGGGAGGACTTCCCAAAAGAATTCCTTTCTATACTAGAGTCAAGGGGTGTTGGATCAGAGGGTCTTATCACAATTAAGGGGGGTAAAAGTTTTTTTTGGGAAGGCAGTTATCACGAAGACCTCATCGGAAGGGACACGGTTACAACGGAACTAAATGTTCTCGAGGGGTGGTCGCCAAAAGTACCACCTGGCGCACTTGACTCGAAATTTGTCATGCTTGGAAACCTTGACCCAACCGTTCAACTTTCGGTTATAGATCAGCTTAAATCAACACCAACCTTAATCGTCTTAGACACGATGAATTTTTGGATGGACATCGCGATGGATGGGCTAAAAAAAGTGATATCAAAGGTCGATGTGCTTATGATTAACGACGATGAGGCGAGACAGCTTACAGGTTTTAAAACCCTACCCTTGGCAGCTGAAGCGGTTCATAAAATGGGTCCAAAAACAGTCGTAATAAAAAAAGGCGAACACGGGGCAATTATGTTTGAGGATGGCCAGGTGTTTTACAGTCCAGCTATGCCGCTTAAGAAAGTCGTTGATCCTACTGGAGCCGGAGACACTTTTGCGGGTGGGTTTATCGGCTATTTAGCTCGGCTTGGTGATACCTCATGGGAGGCAAAAAAACAAGCTGTGGTTGTGGGTTCTGTCCTTGCCTCGTTTACATGTGAGGCGTTTGGCACTGAGAGGTTAGAGTCTCTTCACGAATCAGAATGGCATGACCGCATGAATAAATTACGCGCCATGGTTAAGTTTCGCTCCATAAGAGGCTAAACCTTAACCCCCCGACCTAAGCCATGGGCTTGGGTCTATAGGTTGTCCGTTAACCCACCATTCAAAGTGCAGGTGAGGGCCTGTGGTTTGGGTTCCGCTATTTCCAACCGAGGCAATAACGTCCCCCATTTGAACCAATTCCCCCACCTCTTTTAACAAAGAAGCGTTGTGTTTATATATAGATATGCGGTTATTTCGATGCTGTATTGCAATCACATATCCGTGTGCAACAGTGTAATCAGAGACTAACACCGTTCCGTCATCAACAGCGTGAACAAGAACCCCCTCAGCAGCTTCAAGGTCAACACCAAAGTGACCATAACTAAGATCGAAACCATCAGACACACCCCCTCCAACAGGTTGGAAATCAAATCCAATGGCCATCGCGACATCAGGCCCACTCCTTCTTAGCGCAAACCGGTCTTCACCCTCAATACGCTCCCTCAGCTCCAAATCTTCATTACTTGCCGTAGGCAAAGCCCCGTCCCCAGAAGGATTGACGGAACCCCTCATTAATCCGACAGACACACTGTCCACAAGAATATCACCCCTTAAAATCGACTTTAAGGAATTCAAATGTTGTTCTTGAACAGAAAGCATCTTAAGTGCACTATCAGCATCCAACCTAGCAGCAGCAGCATCCTCTCGGTATTGATTTGCAACAAAACCAGGAACAAGATGTTCGGTTAACGGTGTATGCGCGATGGCTAAATATGAAACCACTACCACAGACAAAACAAACCCAAGCGCAATAACGGTTAGTCTTCGGCCAGACAAAAAATATGCCCTACGCTCATGAAACGTTGACTCTTCCTGAATGACAACCCTAAATCTTTGGCGCCAAAACCGCTTATTTTTATTCACTTTTTTCTTGTTAGCCACGTCGCGAATATCGGCCAACTATAGACAAGTGTAAAGTTCTTCACGAAATAAGCCAAGAATCGAATAATTTAGCAACTTCGTACGTTGACTCTTGATGAATCACTTTATGTCTAAATATTTAAGTCTCTTAACTATACTTTTTGCCACAACAATGGTCATACAGGGATGTACGACAAAACGAGACGGGCGAGCATATCGGGTTTACCACAATACCACCGCGAGATATAATGGTTTTTATTATGCCAACGAAGCGATGGCAGAGGCAGAAAAGAAAATCATAGACCTACACGAACCCAACTGGGACGTTGTTTTGCCAATATTTTTAGATACAGACGAGAATTCCTCTCAGCAGGTTTATCCATTAATGGAGAGGGCTATTGAAAAATGTTCAAAGGTGGTTGATCGACACACAATGAACCCTTCAAAAAGGGACAAAAAGCCAATGAAATGGCCTGAAATGAACAAGTGGATTGATGACAATTATACTGTTATTGGCCGTTCATATTATATGAAGGAAGATTTTGTAAAAGCAGAAGAAATTTTCCTTTTTCTTGCAAGAACACTTGACACTCCGGACGCACAAGCTTGGTCTTACAGTTGGTTAGGAAGGATATATCTACGAACAAACAACCTGATAAAAGCCAACAACATGCTTGCGAAGGCCTTGCAATATACAGACGCATCTCAAGAGGCGAGGATACACACGGGTTTGGCGTATGCTCAATACTACATTCAAAAAGAAAATTTTGAGGAGGCTGTCAACCAAATTAAAGACGCAATTAAAGAGATAAAAAAGAAGAAGGATCGAGCGCGTCCATTATTCATCCTTGCCCAATGCTTAAGAGAAATGGGCGACAGCGAGGCGGCTATTGAAACGTTTAAAATGGTCGTGGAGATAAGAACCCCCTATGAACTGGAGTTCCAATCCAAGATTCAACAGGCGATGACTTATGAGCGAAGGGGAGGCAACAGCGCCCCCATTATTGAGTTGCTTGAAGACATGCTCGATGACAGTAAAAACACAGAATATTTCGACCAAGTGTTTTACGCCCTTGCAGAGGTGGCTTTGGAGGACAGAAAAAGAGAAGAAGGAATAAGTCACCTCGAGACCTCAGTTTATGTGAGTGAAGGCAACTCTCGCCAGCTTGGAAAGAGCTATTTAAGACTTGCTGACCTCCACATGGAGGATCTTCATTATGAAACGGCTCAAGCATATTATGACAGCGCCCTCGTGCACATGCCCGAAGACAACACCCGGAAGGAAGACGTTACAAACCTGGCTTCCAACCTTACTGACCTGGTGATGAATCTTAGAATCATCGAAGAGCAGGATAGCCTTCAAGAGCTCTGTGACTTAAGTGACGATGAGAGGCGAAGAGTAATTGAAAATGTTTGGGAGGACATGGTTGATGACTTAGAAAGACAAAAAGAAGAGAGGGACGCTGCAAACAGCGCGGCGATTTCGGCTGCGGGGTCACAGGGTGTGGGAATGTTTTGGCCATACAACGGGTCATTAAGAGTGAGTGGACAGCAAAACTTCTATGACTACTGGGGCGACAGGGTTTTAGAGGACCACTGGAGAAGAGAGAATAAAATAGATGCCTTATTCTCTAATCAAGAAGAGCTTGAGGATTCAGAAAGTGAAGAGGCAAAAGACCCGTTTGATCCCGCTTCACTTCCCACGGTTGACGAGATGCTATCAAACCTTCCTTGTGAGCCAGAAGAAAGAGCAAACTCCTTGGCCCTTTTGGCAGAAGCATACTACATGGCTGGCTTAGATTATAGAGAGAAATTATCAGACCCAGAAAATGCAATTCAGACCTGGGAGGACCTGCTAGACCGACTTGACAGCAGCGCCTTCCACCCCACGGCGACCTATCAGCTTTTCAGAACATATTTACAACGAGAGATTAACGAAAACTTTACAAACCCCTTTTGTGAGTCTTGCAACTCGGAGTACTGGGTAAATCAGATCACTAAAAACTACCCCGGAAGCGAATGGGCCAAACTGATCGAAAACCCAGATTTTTTAGACGCAGAAGAGGAAGCGTATGAATTTGAGCGATTGGCTTATGAAGAATACCTCACACGTTATTATGCAAGAGATTATCAATCAACCCTTCTCGATATTGATGTACTCATTAATGAAAGGCCAGAAAACCCACTTCTTTGCAAATACAACCTGCTACGCGCCCAATGTGTGGGTGGGCTAACGAGCTATACGGGAGATAGAACCCCCTACTTTGATGCGCTTAAAGGAATCCTTCAGGAGTGTCCAGAATCAGAGGAGGCTGCTTATGCGTCCTCAATACTTAGGCAATTGGGGGTGGATTTGGGTTCTGTAGGTGAAGCACCAAAAGAAGAAGAGGAGGAGGTGGCTAACTCCTTTGTGTTTGACCCAAATAAAGAGCATTATTTTGCAATATTAATACCCGTAGACAAAGGGAGTGGGGCAGAGGTAAAGGCCCAAGCATCAGACTTTAACAACGCGTTCTTTGAATCAAGAAACCTTAGAATTACGAGCAATCTATTAAGCAGAACCCACCAAATAGTTTTGGTTAAGGCGTTTTCAAACCTATCAAAAGGCATGGATTACTACACTGTTTTCACAGGAAATCGCGAGATGCTGATTGACTTAAATTCAAGCGGCTTGGACATGTTTGTGATAAGCAGTGTAAATTATATTGAACTTTTTAAAAACAAGGACCTAGATGAGTATGTAGATTTCTTCAACACTCACTACCTTTCGACAAAATCCAAACAAGAACCATGATAGGCTCAATGAAACGTTCCACAGGAGCACAGGCAACACACTCAGATAGCGGAATTAACCGTATTGTGGAGGGCACAGTGATAGAGGGAACAATACAAAGTGACAGCAACCTTAGAATTGACGGTAACTTTACCGGCGAACTAACCACCAAAGGCCGCCTAGTTGTAGGGCCTAAGGGTGTCGTAAAAGGTGTTATCAACTGTTTGTGTTGTGATGTCGAAGGTATACTTGAGGGGGATGTGACGGTTTTAGAACTTCTCGCAATGAAGTCGTCAGCGACTGTTCAGGGCGATTTGAATTATGGTCAGCTTTCAGTTGAGGCGGGCGCAAAAGCACTTGGCACCTTCCGCATGGGGGCTCCTAAAAACAAGAAGATGACAGAAGAAAAAGCAGCGTCTAAAGCAGACGCAATGGCCTCGTTAAAATCTTCAAGGATACCCTCAGAAGTAGAGGCTCTCTCAAACAAAAAGCAAACGGTTGGAGCCGGATCATAATCCCCCACAACGCGAGTCAGCCCCGAGGTTAAAAACCACCAAAACCGTATTGCGCTTTGCGGGCATCGGAACCACGCTTGCATCAGCCATAGGCCTAGGCGCTCTTGGGGGTAGGCAAATAGACGACCACTTCCAACTTGACAAGCCATTAGGGACTGCTGCTGGTGCCATACTGGGCTTGGCCTTAGGGATGTGGTCGGTCCTCAGAAACATTCAGATCAAATAAAAAACATGAACAGATTTATTGCTAAAACGCTGCTTGTTTCTCTTTTATGCGTCATGATTGGGGGCCTTCTTCCTTTTTTCTCAGACATGGCGAGCCAACCCATTTGGTTTTCAGCAATCGCCTTCTATGCTTTGCTTACAATTTTACTAAGAAGCTGGGTCGCTAAATCACAAAAAGGATCTGCAATAAAATTTTCTACGGCGGTCATTGGAACAACAACCGCTAAAATGCTTCTCACCATAGTGATTATCACAACCTATCTTGTGTCTAAACTACCCAACCGAGAGCTGTTTGTGTTTGGGGTGTTTAGTGTATTTGTTGCCTTTTCGGTACTGTTTGTGATAGACGTTCAACAGTTAATTAAAGGCGGATGAAAGAAAAGTTATATTCTTCCATTTTTTACACACTTAATATTCGTACTTTTGCCTCGTTTTTTGAACAGATTCACAGCATGATTACTGAGTTCGCCAAACGATTTGCAATTACCACTCTTATAATATTAGGAGGGGTAAGTTTCGTTGCCGCTCAAACCGAGGGACACGGCGAGGTTGATGACCACACCCATGACGCCCACGGCACCCATGATGCCCATGACGAGGGTCACAACTCGCTAGATGATGGTGAACACGGTGACTTCGTTGCCAAAGACTTTATTATTCCTCACATCGCAGACGCGAATGAGATTCACTTTTTTGGTGACCACCACAACGGCTTCAGCCTACCCCTTCCCATGATTTTTTACGTAGAGGGTAAAGGGCTAGATCTATTTATGAGCTCAGAATTTCACGGCTCACACGCGACGGTAACTGCGACAGGTCCCAATACAGGCACAGTCTATATCAAGCATCCTGATACAGGAATAACATCAGAGGGTGGGGAGTCTTTTTATGACATCTCTATTACAAAGTCCGTATTCGGGATGATGTTCATTATGACCCTCTTGGTGATTATGCTGAGGTCTATGGCGAGAAGCTACTCAAAACACCCAGGCAAAGCGCCTAAGGGGCTTACAAATGTTCTAGAGCCACTTGTATTGTTTGTTAGAAATGACATCGCAGTGCCCATTATCGGAAAACACAAGGCGGGTAAATTCCTCCCATTCTTACTTACAACATTTTTCTTCATCGTCGCAAGCAACCTGCTAGGTCTCATTCCTTTTATAGGTGGATTTAACATTACAGGAACAATAGGCGTTACCATTGTTTTGGCGCTTGCCGTCTTCTTTATATCGACAGTAAATGGAAACAAAAACTACTGGGGCCACCTGTTTTGGCCTCCCGGCGTGCCAAACCTTGTAAAACTACTCGTCGTTCCAATTGAGGTGTTTGGAATGTTTCTAAAACCCACAGTTCTTATGATTCGTTTGACCGCGAACATGACTGCGGGACATATTATTATTTTGTCATTTGTTAGTTTGGTTTTTATTTTTAACCAAAACTATGGAGAGATCGCTGGCTATGGCATGGGTGTGTTCTCCACCTTGTTTATGATTTTCATGTATTTCCTGGAGCTACTTGTAGCCTTCCTTCAAGCATACGTTTTCACACTTCTTGCGGCCATTTATTTTGCAGATGCAACACAAGAAGCACATCATTGATTATAATAATTACCTAAAAAACAACCCATCATGGAATTGATGACCATTCTTTTTGAAATCACTACTGGCCACGGACTCGCGGCTCTTGGAGCAGGAGTTGCTGCTATTGGCGCCGGAATCGGCGTTGGACTAATTGGTAAAGCGGCGTTGGAGTCGATGGCGCGTCAGCCAGAATCTTCGGACGACCTTCGTGCCAACATGATTCTTGCGGCCGCTCTCGTTGAGGGTGTTGCTCTTTTCGGAATCATTATTTGTCTACTTGTAGTCCTAGGCTAGTCCAATGGGAACGCTGTTAACACCCGCTTTCGGTACGGTATTTTGGGCAACCTTGTCTTTTTTGTTGGCGCTCTTTATTTTAAGAAAGCTCGCTTGGGGACCAATCCTAAAGGCTTTACAAGATCGTGAAGAAAACATACAAGAAGCGCTTCGCTCTGCTGACAAAGCACGCGAGGAAATGGCGAGCCTAAACTCGGACAATGACCGCTTGTTACAAGAGGCGAGAAGTACCCGGGATGCAATGCTTAAAGAATCTCGAGAAATGGCCAGTAAGGTCGTCTCGGATGCGAAAGCGAAAGCTAAAGAAGAAGCCTCAAAAGAGGTGGAATTAGCTCGCGAGGCGATCCAAATTGAGCGAAAAGCGGCCATTGCCGAACTTAAGGCAGAGGTGGCGAAATTGTCTATTGATATTGCTGAGCGTCTTCTTTGCGAAGAGCTCAAAGATTCAGACAAACAAAAAGCGCTCGTTGATAAGCTCATCGATGAATCGACATTGAACTAAAAAATGGCTAGTAAACGCGTAGCATCCAGGTACGCCAAGGCACTCCTTGGTTTTGCTTCCGAAAGGAATGAACTAGATCTTGTTGAGTCAGAACTCCGCACGATCTCTTCATTGATTGCTACGTCTCGGGAATTCGAGCTTTTGCTTACAAGCCCTGTTGTAAAACCGAATAAAAAGAAGGCGATACTTAAGGCGATCTATAAAGACAGCTTGAGTGAGCTAACCTTTGGTTTTATTAATATTTTGGTAACGAAAGGCAGAGAGTCGATTCTACCTGCAATTGTAGCAGAAGCGCTTTCTCAATTACGTCTAATAAATAACATCCAGGCTGCGGAGGTGCGCTCTGCAACACCACTGGAAGTGTCTTCTCGTGATAATATTTTGGCCGAAATAGCCAAGATTCACGATGGAGTCATTGAACTAAAAGAAACGATTGATCCTGACCTCCTAGGAGGTTTTATCCTGAGAATGGATGACAAACAGATCGACGCTTCATTAAAGCGCCAGCTCAGCACGCTGCGCCGAAAACTATCAG
>Ga0315315_10002002_pt1 | contig 18709 bp, 29 predicted proteins | sample M140m3416metaG_FD_203699 | JGI IMG/M metagenome (GOLD analysis project Ga0315315, IMG submission 203699) | Ammonia-oxidizing marine archaeal communities from Monterey Bay, California, United States - M1 40m 3416 | ecosystem: Environmental > Aquatic > Marine > Intertidal zone | place: USA... | reverse complement strand
TACTCGACCTTCCAAATCCGCAGTGCGGAAGAATTACGCACGCAAAGCAGCAGGGAAAAGAGCAAAGAGAGTGTAGATTTAAATAAAGTATTTAATACACATATTCTTTTTTCTTAATCAGTGTTTCCGGGTGTTCTTCTTGTACGTGTCTAAAAAGACGCAGTAGACCGAAGAGTCAAAGACTTTGTTGCAGTACGCACACCGCATAATCTTCATGGCACCAATTACAAAATAGACATTGTTTATACGGGGAATGTTATTTAAAAATGTATTTTGTTGATACATGTTCAATCTACACAACCATACTACTCGTCATAGCATGCCCGCTGCTCGCCGCAGGACCGCCTCCACCATTGCCCCCGAAAGCCGAATTAGCATACAGCGTAAAACGCATGGGGTTTTCAATGATATTCTGAAGTGTCAGACTGTCATTGCGGGGATTGCCGGGAATGGTTTCTCCAATATCCTCGTTAAAGTAGAATCTAAATCCGTCAAAACCGTCCATCTCGGTGCCCATGACGCGGTGGAACTTGCCGTCTTCGGTTCGGACACACAAAACATTTTGATTCCCTCTTTGGGCAGCATCGAGAAAAGGTTGCATGAAGTCCTCATTGCTTAACATGTCATCATTCACTTGCATAAATCCATCTGGAAGGTCATCCATGTTTTAGAGTAGGAATACTCAAGCGCTTATAGTCGATGTAAGTCTACTCAATCGCTATCCAAGTGGGGTGCAGGGCCTGCCATGTCGTCCTCTGAGCCCACTTCGTCGTCGAGAAAGCCCCTATCAAATGACGTCTCCGATCTCACGTCTTCGTCGCTGGATCCGCCGCTTGCACCAGCTTCATCATCCACAAAGGACCGAACGAGCTTCCTCTTCTTCTTCTTCTTCTTTGATGATGGATCGCGCACCACCACATCGTCGTCCACTGCGGCACCGCCAGTGTCCTCGAAGAGGGACGAAATCGACCGCTTGGGCGACGCAACCTCGCTCTCCTCGTCGGACGGCACCGCTTCAGCGTGGTGCTGCTGTTGAAACGGCAACATCACCGGGCCGGCGACCATGGGAAGTGCGTCGACAGGAGCAACCTCTGCAACTTCGCCAACCGCCAGCCGCGCTTCGGCGTCCACCCTTTTCAGCATTGCCGTGAGCGAGTACTTCTTGCTCATCTTTGTTGCGGCATCGCGTGATAGGCCCATGCACAGTGCCTGCTCCACAAAGATGCGCTCACCAAAATTGGACTCTTTGCTGATGACCTGCAGAAACAAGCGTGAGATGCGTGTGCATGATCTTCGCAACCAAAGGAGGGGAGCCCACGAGTTTGGGGGAGCTTTGGGCCATGAGTACGGCACCGCCAGTGGACAGCGGATTGTCGGTGAGCTGCGGCCGCTTCTTGAACTTGGACTTCTTTGCCTCTTGCCGCCGGTAGTTGGGGTTCTTGACTTCGACCCGATAGTCGTTCGTTGGGTCAATGTCCACGCCCTTGGCCTCGGTGGTGGCAGAGTCGATGCCGTACATGCGATGCGTGCCCGAGTAGTCCCCGAAGGCAGCGAGGAACGCCTCGGCCACCTCCCCAACCGCATCCGCCTCAGCTCCGTGCTCTTTGAGGAGAGAAATGTGAATCACGCAAGGCTCATCGATCGGAGTCCTGGATTTGAACATCCATATGCCATCAAACAGCGGATGCTTCTTGGCCTTGGCCTTGCTGTTCGCGCAGCCAGTGTCCGGAAGCGCTGCATACTGCGCATCAGTGATGAAGGATCCGGCCGTGTACACCTGCCCTCCCAACTGCGCTAGATTAGATCCCACCCCCTTCCGTCGCACAAAGCATGGGATCGCAGAGACTTACCTTGCTGAACACTTGACGTCCGTCGGTCATGCGCTTGGTGAGGGTTGCAATTGCGTGCTCCAGATGCGTAGGGGACATTTTCTGGAACGCCTTGATCGCAGGCGCATCAGAGCGGCGTGAAGTTCGAATCTCGGTGGCTGTCGGCACGACCATGAACTCTGCCGAAGCCATGTACGACCCAGAACTCTGAGGAAACACGGTATTCTTGGAGGGCTTGTCGAACGGGCCAAGGTGCTCCCGGATGGCATCGACAAAGAGTTCCTCGGCAAAGGAAAGGTACTTGTCGGAGATGGCTTTGCTCACGTACCTGCAGAGTGTTAGCCCCACATCAATGCATCCCACGACGCCGAGCACGCACCATCGATCTTCTCGTTCCACAATGACGAGCCCGTCGGGGTTGGAGTTGGCATTGTCGAGCGCCTGCTGCAGGAACTTTCTTCCGGGGTTGAATCCGCACGAGACGGCCACCTTCTCCACCTGCGCACGCCGTCAGCCACGAACGTACCAATGAAGATTGCATACTTACCTGCGTGAGCAACCCGTCGATAGAGTTTTGGTACTTGTTGGTCTTGACTTCCTCGAGCTGCAGAAGCCCGTCCTGCTCGGTGATGCCGTCCTTCGTCTGTGGGAGGGGTCAGGTTCCGGCTGTACGGGTGCCAGCAAAAGGGGCTTGCCTTGATGAGCATCTTGACCGAGGCCATGAAATTCGAGAAGTACTCGGTGTCACCGGTCAGCGAACGGTAAAGGTCCATGCCGACCAACAGTCCTTGCGGGTTGGGGTACCTGCACGGCAGATCAGACACCTCCCACAGAAGTCGGACAAGGCAACCCACATGTTGCACTGGTGAATGATCCACTTGCGCTCCTCGGGAAGGCCCGAGAAGGTCGGAAGGCGGTACAGCAAATGGTGAAGCACCAGCGTCTGCATCCCGATGGCAAAGTCTTCAATCCGCTTGAACTGCCGGGGCGTCAACGTAATCCGTGCCCTTTCGAGCAAGAGGCCGAGGATCTGACTGCAGCGAAGAGGTGAGGGAAGCGCGTGGAGGGCGCAGTGGAGGGGGGGGGACGCGCGTCGGAAGCCTCGAGGGCGGACAGTTGCGAATGAAGAGGTGATCGGCCGGCGCGCCCACCGCCGCAGCGCCCACCAGCACTGCCCGCACGTTGTCGATCGCACGGCGCAGCTTCTCCTCTGGGATGGCTGCACGCCGAGCTTGGTTCCGGTGCGTTTGGACCTGCTCGCCACGAGGTTAGACCCTCTGCCAGCATCGAGGGCGCACGCCGCGAGCTTGCCTTTGGCATGGTGACCGCCATGGTCCGGCTCAGCTGAGCAGGGCTGAGCTTGTGCTCGTTGGCAGTCAGGATGGCGCCGCCCCGCTTCATGCACTGAACAAGCTTCTTTTCCCAGCGCCCATCGTCTCGCGGAATCATCATCGTCACCTGCAGTTGTGGTGAGACCCCATACCAAAGATGGAGGAAAGTGTTGCACCTCTGTAAAGCCCGTCTCCACGCCAGTCTGCTCCAGCAGGCGCTGGTTGGTGGTCTGCTCCTTGTTGCCCTCATCGTTGATCTGGGATTCCGGGTTAGACCTCCAACAGACGCGGACAATGCAACAGACTCACCGTGGTACGACAGTCGGTGTTTTCGCCCCCTTTGCCGGGATGTTTGCTCGCAGCTTCGGTCTGCAGGTCGCTGCGCTTGGCCATTGGACCGAGCAGTCGACCCACAAAGTCGCACACATCGCTCTTGCCTGCATAAAAGGTGAGCGCATTCGGCGGGAGTATTTCGCGGGAGGTGACGCACCCGACTCTGGGGGGCCCTGCACGATGATGCGGGCGCCGTGTCGGGTGGACATGAGCACCGTCAGCTGGTTGACAATGGCAAAGTAGCCGAGCATGGTCTGTCGAGGCGTGTACTGCCGGTACTCGAGGAGAAGGATGCCGAGGAGATCGCTGATGATGTTGTTGACGACGCAGCCCTCGCCGTACTCGATCGGGAGCGGCATGACCTCGGGATCCTGCCTGGCATTGAAGTCAACCACCTCTGCAAGCGCTGGGACGACACCCTCGGGGGGCTGCGGGATGTCGTCCTCGCTCATCCGCAGCATCGTACGAATCACCGGCAGGAACTTGCGCAGGATGCACTCGACGTCGCTGCTCCGGCGACGTTCCTCGGGGAGCGCATCCAGCTCGGCCCGAATCTTGCAGCCCAAATCGCCCTGAGTCTTGTACTGCCGCGCAATCACCGCAAACATGTCGCTCGGGAACTGCGCCTGCGGAACGTCGACCGATGGAAACTGCAGCACCGGAAAGTCGCGGCCGATGCGCTCGTCCCCAGTGACGGACACCTCATCGCCTGAGCAACGTCAGAAAGGCACTCGGCTCAAACGTGGCGAGTGGGACTTACCGTGGTACTGGGCAATGTGGTACTGGGGCGCCTGAATGTGGAGGGGGCGCCGGTCGCGCTCGTACTCTGCATCTCCCACGTACATGCGCTGCTTGTTGTTGGAAATCACGGCGGACGGGGGACGGTATTCCGGCCGAAGAAATCGCTTGCGACAGAAGAGGTAGTCGAATCCAATGACCAGCTCCTGCTTCTTCTTCTGCAGTAAAGGCATCAGCGGCGGCCCAACCCCACACGAGGAGTGGGAATTACCGTCATGTCAAACGGAGAGAATTCCCGGACAAGACCTTCGGTGAGCCGGTACACAAAGCCTCGCTTGCGAGCATCGTCAGTGATGGGACCAATCTTCTGCCACGCCACCTAAAATAAAGGTCGGTAATTGCAGACCGAAATTGGAGCGATGAATTGCAGGGACTTACCGCCCGATGAAAGGGGTGCCGGATGTGGTCCTGGCAAGCCCGCTGCGTCTTGTGATGAAGCCGCGACAGCACGTTGTTGCGGTTGCGATCGTTGAGAGACGCCCATTCGTCGAAAGAAAGGTCGTCGTATTCCGCCTCGAGGTCGCGGTCGGCGCCGATTGGGGCTCCCTCCTGGCAGAAGAGGATGCTCTGGAACACCTGCACTCGGCAGATGAGTGTGAGCCACTCCCAGATTGAAGTGGGGGCGTGCGGGCAGGGAGTGTACCTTGGACTTGGTGATCCGCACCAGCGACACTGGCGACGGAGGCGGCTCGCGCGGGGAGATGTTGGTGCGAGCCACCGCAGAGTTTTCGACCAAGCGCTGGAGCTCTCCCGTGAACGCCACCTGTCATGTGGTAAGACCAAGGCGACCACCGCACGCAAGAGGAAACGCCGCACCATGTCGGGCAGCGCGCCGAAGAAGTGGAAGTAGTACCTGTGCAGGGTGAGGCGAGGCGGGCGGGATGACCGGGACGGGCTCTCACCCCAGAAAGTGCTCGTCTTGGGGGACGCAGCCGGGGTTGGACTGCTCCCAAGGCGGAAGCTCGTCGCTGTACACCCGCTCCAGCTCAACCTGCAATAACGGTCACCCAACGGAAAAATCGCGCGGAGAGGGGAATGCGCACCGTGATGCCCTTGTTGAGGACAGCAGCGGTCAGGATGCCGTTCAGACCGCACACTGCAGCCCCAATCTGTGGCGCGTGAGCCCCCGCACACCCCGGAATCGAGGGAGAGTCGGCGCACCGCTTCGCCCTTTGTCACATCTGCAAAGGTTGTTGGCACCCCTGGCTGGGTCCACAGCTTGGCGGGCGCCGGGAAAACGAAGTGATCGCGCTGGACGATGTCGCCTCCGCCCGCAGAAAAGCTCGCCACGGGAGGCCAAAACCTGGGCATTCCACCGTCACTTGCCATGATTTTGCCGCGGATTCAAAAAAAGTGGGATTGGAATGTAGCCGTTACAATTTGCCGTGCAGCATTTATAAAAAAATTGGCGCCAAACCGCCACAATTTCTCACATTCCAGCAGCTCAAGATGGCCGGTAACAAGGAAGTGGTGGCAGACAGCGACTCCGAATGGGGGTCGGACGCTGAAGAGGAGGCGCCCAAGAAGGTTGCCCGCGAAGAGGTCGAATCCGGCGACGAGACCGAGGAACTCGCCTCTGAAACCGAGGATGAGGGCGAAACCGGCGACGAGGAGGATGACGCCGAGGCCAAGAAGGCAGCCGAGGCCAAGGCCAAGAAGAAGGCGGACGCTCTCAAGGCGAAAAAGGCGGCCGAGGCCAAGGCCAAGAAGGATTCCGAGCCAGCCAAGCCCAAGCCCCCCGCCAAGCCCAAGGTGGCAAAGTCGCCGTCCAAGAAGCGCAAGGCCGAGGGAGAGAAACCTCCTGCTGCGAGCAAGCCAGCGGCCGAGAGCAAGAAGGCAGAGGCTCCCGCCAAGCCCAAGGCGCCCAAGCCCCCCGAGGTCTTTGCCACCCAGCCACTCAAGGACGGGACGCGCGAGGGCATGTCGGCCCAGCAGGAGTGCGACGCCTTCCTGGCGCACATCAGGGCCAAGAACAACGAACACCAGAGTGCAGTGGACACCTTCATCAAGGCGGCCTCGTCGGACAAGGGGAAGCAGCCCAAGAGCACCGTAAGCACATTCCATTCCATTCTTGCGCGCCATTTCTAACGGAAATTTAGGTGGCAAAGTTTAATGGCGATGCTACGACTGGCCACGTGCTCTCGAAGAACGCTCGCATTCTTGTGGCTCGCTACTTCCAGCACGCGCAAACTGCAATCGCCAAGCTCGAGAGGGCGGTCGAAGCCTTTGAGGCGGAGACTGGTGCTACGGCGGCCGTTACAATCGGTCTGCCAGGCGCCAAGCGCAGCCGCACGGCCTAGAGAAGCTGGCCAAAGCTCTTCAATACCTGTGGAGAGTTAGCGTCGAATCCCCCCCCCGGGGTTCCGCACAGTAGCGTACCTTAAACGGAAGCTCTGCACACAATAATCCCACCGAAACTGTTCGCTTTACTATCTCCCCCAAATCCTTCCAGTAATTCGTCAAGAATAAGATGCCAATATAGATTGGCAGAATGAGCTGCAAAAAGATGTACCTATTTGATGCCGGTGAGCCTCGAGTTTAGTTGCACACAGCGCCACGCGTACCCCGTTGCCAGAAAGGTGCAAAACGAGTCCACGGGCGGACTGTCCTTGCACTCGGTAGACAGCTGTACATCATCGGCAGTGGAGATCCACCCGGCCACTGCGTTGAACGATGAAGAAAGCCACGGCGCAGGAATTAAATATCTCGACACCTCGCACACGCTCTTGCCCCCCGCCCGTTGTGCAAGCTTCTGGATGGTGGCCCAGGCCTAGCAATACAATCGATTGGAAAAAGCACAGAGGAACACTTCTGAAGAGAAACTCACCGAAGAGTAAGACGCACACTCTTGTGGCACTTCTACCAAAAAGTCGGATATCTGGTGTTCGTGCGTGACTATCCACCCGTCAATGATTCCAAGCGTCGCGGTAAAGGCAGCGTCTTTTATGGCACCCATTGTTCCAGCCTCGGCCTGAGGAAAAGTTAGCCCGTTGGCCAACGCCATTTTCACAGTAGAGGCACCTCTTCGGTGGACGTGGGTTTAATCTCCCAAAATAAAACATTAATTCCCACGAGTATTTCGTCCAAGTATCTGTATCGAATTTAGACTCCAAATTTAAATGCTAAATTGGCAAAGGAAATTACCGCGATGCAACCGGGGCCATGTCAAAAAAGAATTCCCGTATTGAAAACAGGAAGAACGTAATCAACAGCAGGATGAGCGTTGCATAGAAATGCTTGACAAAAATTACAAAGGGGAATTGGATAGCGTTGAATGCGAATTCCGGCATGACCTAGTTTCAAAACAAGTTACAACTGCTGTTGGCAGAAAGGGGGCGCAGGATTATCACCGCAATAATGTCAATAACATTGTTGTAAATGCGCGAGACTATTCCTTTCTTTGGGGATTTGATTTGTTGGGGCACTTTTCGGAGGGATGCTAAAGAAACCATCGCCTTTTATTGGGGTGAAAGCAACTAAATACTACGCGTGGGGCTTGGAAGGCTTCTTCTTGCGGTGGCCGTCGCCACTGGAAACAGCACTGCCACCACCACTGGTGGCAACGCCGCCACCGCCACTGGTGGAAGCAGATGGGTCCACAAACGCACCTGCAGTTGTAGCATCGACAATTGCAGCTCCAGTAATTTTCGTTGCGATTTCATTAAAAACGGTTTTTTCGCATTCAACAATTTCTTGGAGATTATGGCTGGCTTTGACATCAGCCCACTTCTTTGCTGTTTGGTCAAAGTGGTCAATCAGAACGTGGGGAATCCGAATGACGTTGGCAGAGTTGTAAATTGCAGCGCCCAAGTAGGCACGCATTTGCATCTTCATTTCCTCGGGGGCAACTTCCACACTGTGAGCAGTCGTTTGCGGGTACGCCACAAGCATCTCGCCAGTGTCAGGTCCTGGAGCGGCAACAATTGCAGATGAAGTCACAAGCTTGTAGATGGTTTGGCTAGCGATGTAGTATTCATAAACTGCACCCCAACGGGCTTGATAAGCGTGAATGGCTGAACCAGCCGTGTCGATTGCAGTTTTCATTGTAGCTTCAGTATCAATTTTAGTGTTACCAGCACCTGACGTGGCTAAGGCAGGTTCATCATTAGCCTTAATGAACTGATACCAGAAGTTATAAATGTCGTATGTGGCGGTGGCATCGGAATGTGTTTTGATCTTGATATCATCGCCTGAACCTGCAGTGTTAAATACTCCAAGATCCTCCCACGTGAAAGGCTCGCTTTCCTGGCCTTGCGATGGCTTGTTGATGAAAATGGTAGAAGCAGTGCCTGGAGTTGCAAGAACAAATGCTGTTTCTCTCTCAGTCCTGTGAGTTTTACCCGGGAATTTTCTGTCTGAATCGAGACAGAGAAGATAGCAGGTTTCAGTAAGTCCAGACGATCCCATGGCTTGAGGGTTGCGAGTGCCTAGTTTGGGTAAAGAAAGTAAGCGGGGCATCACGCAACGACAATGCGATATAGTTCAATTACCTCTGTCGTAGCTCATGAGCGGATAGGATACACCGATTTGCAAATTGGTGATGGGATCGGTGACAACACTGGGAAGCGGGAACTGCACTGGAGCCAACTCGTTCTGCTTGATTCCAGTCACCTATTTTCAAAAACATTAGCATCACTCTAATTCCTGGAGAAAATAGGGCAAAGTCTTACATTGAATGTGGCGTTGGGTTCGCGTTGGTAGCCTTGGATGTCAGCACCAGCTGGCACAATCATGACCTGTTTAACCAAGTTAAGTGGTGTCCCAAAGGAAAAAGACGCACAAGATTCTCACCGTTAAGGGAGCAGCAGTCGCCGTGGCTGCCATGCGAACGTGCTGAAGAATTTTTCCCAGCACCTATTTTCAAAAACATTAGCATCACTCTAGTTCCTGGAAAAAATGGGGCAAAGTCTTACATTGGTTGGCTGACCACCTGCAACACCAGCTTTGTAGTAGTTGAAGGCGCCAAAGCAATCAGTCATATAACGCTTCCGCGCCTCTTTGTACGATGCATTCTCGTCGCCAGTTGGAATGGAACGCGCAAGAGCCGGGACGAGGTTGGTCGATTCGGTCATCAGGCATTCGTAGCCGAGCTCGATCAGTTTCTGCATTTCATTGTTAGCAATAATTCCAGTACGCAATGGGAGAGTAGTTTACCTGCTGAAACTGCTGCTTCTGGAACGTGACCTTGCGGTTGACGTCGGCAGCAAAATCTTCCGGCGAAGCCAGCAGGTCTGAATCACAGTGAATGAGTCTTTCAGTGGGACTAATTTTTTGGGGGGCAAGAACAACTTACTCGTATCGATGGTAACGTCGTTGCCGTAACGAGCAAGTTCGACTTCGGTCTTGACCTCGCGGGAAGTCACAAGACTAATTTCCAAAAGTTATTTTAGGGCGGTAACAAGGCATAGATGGCAAGGACTAACCGAGCAGGAGCACGCTCGGGAACCTGCTCAACGCGACCTCCCATCATCTCATGACGGGTAACCACAACCTTGTAATTCCGGGTAATTCTTTTGCCAAGAACTGCCCCCAAATTAGCCCCCAATCAAAAGCATAAAAAGGGGAACAATTTACCAAGGTTGATTGGATCGGTGAATTGAGCAAGATGAGTAGCGATATCGACCATGACATTTTCGGCCCCTATTTCTCCATTAATTAGTTTGGTATTGGATCGGAGAGAATAAGGGCAATGACTCACGGCCGCGGATGGTAAAGTGAAGACCGTGACGACTGTCGGTGGCGCTGAAGTAATTGTCGGCCGAAAACTGGCCAGACTCATCTACAACCATTGAAGCACCAAGAAGACCTTGGACCGTCGCCTTGATGTCGTCAACATTCCAACGCTTACCGGGCACGAGCTGGCCCTTCTGGACGTAGAGATCAGTTCCAAAATCACGACCGCTCATTATAAGAAAAGATTACTTATTAAGGAGGACGGGGCAAATCATTTATATCTCAAGGCTCTTAAAGTGCGTCTAAATCACTTTGAAATTTTCTTTCCCACCAGCGCCAGCTCCCACCCCGATGCAGTGCGATGAACCACGAATGCACGCTTATCAGCCTTTTTTCCGCGGGCATTCTTCAGCGCAGAGACCGCAGATTTGCGTTTGGTGGCCGGGATTTGCGAAAACATGGGCATGATGCCAAAGAGGCACTGGGTGCCGTCGTGGGCAGTAGCGTTCAAAAGCGTTCCATTCTTGCGCAGGTTTGTAAACCCGCTCTTGGCAATCAGAGCGTCCTAACACCCGCGGTCAGAACTGTGCGCTCGTCGCATCTGTTGGGGAATGCCACTAACAATGAGCGGCCCTCCCCGCTCAAACTCGGATGCTTTGAACATTGAAAGCTCGAGCGTCGCCTCGGCCGCTGTTGGCACCGATTCCACTGGGAGATCGCCAATGGCGGGTTCGCTCATGCAGCGGTAGAGCATTGCGCCGTCGTCGCATGCCACAATCACGCACCTTTCCAACGGTCAGTGGCGCATCGGAGGGTGTGCTATCCGCTGAAAATCCTCACCCAATAATGTCGTGGCCTGCAAAGTCTGGGTACGTCTCTGGTGACAGGGGTGAGTATGCTACGCCTGGATTGGGACGGCTGGGAATGAACCAACCCTTGAAAGCGACCATGCCATACCCACACTGCCACTGATGCGCGTTGTACTCGTTGTTGAGGGCGCCAGTGCGATGGAGGGCGCGCAGGTTGGTGCAAGGCGTCTTGTACGTCTGCTTGTGCTGTGCTCGCGACTGCTGTGTCGTCTTGAGCTCGATGATGGCAATTTGTCCCGATCGAGTTATGGCGATGCCGTCGAGCTGCGCGCCGAGTCAGGCCAGCCGCGGGATGACGATGGAGAAATGCAAAACTTGCCTGGGTGTGGATGGGGCCCGCCGCAACTGGCACCTGCGCCCGCACCATGCGCAAGCCGTGCTGTTTGCACCTATACGCCGTGGAATCAGTGCCAGTGCGCCCATCGGGACAACTGCGCTGCGACGTACGCTGCGTCGACGTGATACATGTACTTTCCGAGTTCGGTGCGACGGGGCAACTGGCCCGATCTGGCATACTCGCGCAGATTGAGATCGGTAACCTGCCAGAGATGAAGTGTTTAATGCATCGCTTATAAGAGCGCCCGAAAGGAGCAAACTTACCCGCCCAATCTGAAGGCCCTTTCTCTTGGGAAATTTGACAGGCGATTTGAAGGGCTTATTGCGGCGGTAATACGACTTGTAAAAGGTGGTGACGCCCGACCGGCCCTTGCGAGTGACTTTGGCAAATTCGAATTCTTTTACTTGGCGACATAAGCTGTCCATCTGATTGAAATGGAAAGGCTGGGGAGGATTAACGTTTTGGGTATGACCAAATGCAATTGTGTTACTACTTACGCAATTGCCAGAGTCAGACACCTACACAAAAGTAAGCCACTGGAATTTGTCAAAGGGCGGAGCGGGCCATACCCAATATCAAGCCAGAAGTTTGTTGGCATTAGATTTATGGAGGCGTCGTCTGCGCAAATAGGGTCACGCCTCTTCCTGTAAGGCGCCCTGCTTTGAAAGAAAAAAAGGCGCACATTCTCACTGGTGTGCAGGTGTCCGCACTGTCCGTGCGAGTTTGACAATCGGGCAGAGGCGAAGCGGCACATCGCATCGCATGCGCCAAAGACGTATGCGTGCACTGCATGCGGGAAGAACTTTGCGGACCGGCCCAAGATGCTTGCGCACATGAAGCGGGTGCATCCATCGTCGTGGCACAAGTAAGGAATGGCACGCCGGAAAGGGCGACGGGGGCACTCACCCCGCATTGGCAAAGGTGTGATTTTTGCAAACGGTCGTACACGAGTCTGGCAGCTCTCCGGCGCCACCTTCGCCAGTGCAGGGCGAGGGAGCCCGAGGAGGCCACCTTCTCGTGCAGACAGTGCGGAGTAAAGTTTCAATCGATGACGGCACTGCAGAAGCACGAGAAAACCCACACCTCCAAGTCGATCCGCTGCACCCAGTGCGGCATACTGGCAGGTCCCGCCTTGACAATAAGCGCTGCGCCTTTTTTGACACCCAATGATAGGTTCCGTTCCTGGACTATGTGGCGCACGAAGCAGCGCACGCTGCTACTGGGACACGATGCACGTCGTGCGGACACATTGCCGCGTCCAAGTCGGCACTGATCAAACACATTGAATCAATGCACGCGCGAACGACCCACAACGGGCCACAGTGCAGCGCCTGCGGAAAGTGAGTGCGCATCCCGTACACCGGCACGCCGCCTAGCTGACGCTACTCTATTAAGGTGTTTTACGAGTGCTATGGATTTAAAGGTTGTGCTCCGCCAGCTTCTGCGCCTTGTAGTGCCACTCACGCTTGACGGTAACAGGTTCACCTGTGGCACTCCAGCTGCAGGCCGGTGAGTGTTTGCCCCAATGGTTGGGGCGGGGAGGAGCGCTGACCATTCTCCAGCCCTTTGTGGAAGTCTCGTTTCGAGAGGACGCATAAACGGAGCTTCCATGTCGGATGGAAGCGTGTGGCTCATAGCCCTGGGCGTTGGTGTAGCCATTGCCTTTGTTTCGGCTGTGGCGTCGCCCATCATTTCGCGGACCATCTTCAAATCGGACTGACAAATGTCGGCCAGGGCTTTGAAAGGCGCCATGTTCGGGTAGTCTCCCGTCGATCGACCGTTGCTGTTGGGCAGACGCGATAGAAATTTCCTAGACGTAGTAGGGCTAGCGCATAATACAATCTTTCCAACGTCCTCTTCAAAGGCCGATCCCTCCTCGAACAGCGCAAAGCTCAAGAGCGTCGCGGAAGACTAGAGGGGTGTCAGCAACAACCGCGAACGAGAGATGATGGTGGTCACTTACCAGGGGAATCTTGAGCTGGGCTGCAACCTTTGTGGCGATTGGCGCAAATGCCATGGGCATCCTGCTCACCCGTTCAAGATCGTTGGGACCAGACATATGGACGCCCCACAGCGCTGCGCTGATGATGCGTTGTCGTTGAATCTCTGGCAACAGGTCGGACCGGCCGAGGAGGCACCCCAGACTCACGTAGTCGGCGAGTCCGCGAATGCCACACTTGTTAGCCGTGTCCGGCGAGATCCACCGTTCGTGCGATACAATACGCTCGACGGCGTCGCGCCTGAAAAGCTGCCTGCCGACAACGTGAGCACCGTCCAAGCAAATCCGCAACAAAGGATTTACCCCAGCGTGGATTGCTCGGTATAAAGGCTGCCACCGGCATCTTCATCATCCGCCATGGCCACAGTGTACACGGATGTAAGCGTCGACGAAAGTGAAGTTCAGTACGACAATCCAGTAGACAACCCCGCTCTGTACGAGCTCGCAGTCAGCGAGAATCCCATGTACTCGACAGCGAGCAAGCCCGCAAAGGGGCACCGCAGGACGAAATCGCAGCTGTATCCTCCGCCGGAAGAGGGTGCCCTCTACGACGATCGCGTCGTTGCAGAGCAACAGAGGCCCAAAACCATGCACCTTGAAACGGCATCGTCGACCGAAGAGCCAGACTACCTGCAAACATCGTAAGCATGCTTATCCCCATTTCCCAGCTGTGGGGTGCTCACGCAATGCAGGGGCATTGACGACAATGCCCTGGCCCAACGAGTTCTTTTGGGAGAAGATCAGCCCACGTACCACTATGTAGAACCCGACGCGCTTATTGATCCGACCAAAAAGGAGTCTGTTCCCAGGTGGTGTTCTCCTCCAGTGCTCGGCACTCTTATTCTTGCGGTTGCACTGGGAATTGGTGCAACCGCTTTGGTGCTTGTATCGAGGGAAGAAGGAGGCAATGATGCATCAATCAAGACGGGCGCATCCACCGCTTCGTCGCCCGGAATACCACCCGGATTAATTGCGCCATTTATTCTCGCAACGTATGGCACCCCCTTTTGTGCGCTCAAAAGGGGCGTGCTAAATGATTCTCTCCCGATAGATGCCCCGATGGATGGAAAAGACTGGACGGAAACTCGCTGGGAAACATTCCAAACATTCATCCCGCCTTTGCGAATGATGCGCCCGACATTGAAGGCGAACGACTCTTCCTGAGGCCGAGCAACGGAAAAGCTCCCCCGGGAACAGTACAAGAGGACGCAACAAGCGCAAAGGGGCTGTCGGTACCCTCGGTAAGCGTATGGGGAGACACACACAAGGTACGTAATCCATCCCTCCCCACTGGCCACGGTGCTCCGCTGATTGGTGGGCACAGCGGATTACGTACGTGCAGGACGACAACGCGACCGGGCTCTTGTTTGTGACAGAGGCCACTGCAGCCGTGGACAGTACAGCCTCGGAGACGCGGCCCAAGTCGCTGAGTGTTTTCTATTGTGTAAAAACGTAGGATGGAATGTAGATTTTTATATTATAGAGTCAGCATTTTTGACCGTTAGAAATGGCGTGCAGCACGGGAACGCTGGGGAGTCGTTTGGGCGGGGAGGGGCTCTTCGTGGTGGGGGTGCGGCAGAGCGATGGGACGGTGATGCTCAAGAAGAGTGCCCTCCCCCCCAAGGTCCGCAGTCTCACCGCCCACCACTTGGCGAGCATGTCTGTGGTGTTTGGCGCCAAGGACCGGACGCCGTCGCTGCTGGACGCGTGGCACGGCATGACCGGGGAAGTGGCCACCATCATTGTGGTCAGCAGCTTTGTGCCCCTCATGCCCCCCGAGGTGCTGTGCGCGCTCGTCCCCTGCGTCACAAAGATGAAGGCCCCCCTCGAGGATCCCGGTGCAGTGTACGAAGCGCTGATGATGGCGGGGCTGCCGCCGAACCAGATGCGGGACTTGCTCACCACGTCGCTGAAGCGCGAGCCGTTTTACGACGCGTTCCACCGCACCCTCCCCCGCCTGCCCCTCGACGGGATTGGCGCATTCCTCAGCGGGTGCCACGACCTGTGCGTGACGACGCTGGTGCTGCATTCCGGGACGGAGAGTTCGCAACGCGTGCTGGACTACCTACTCAGCAGCGGCATTGACCGCTCTTGCCGCATGATGGCGAGTTTGCTTCTCCCCCTTCCCGTTTGATCGCCGCCCTAATCCATTGCAGATCTGCTACAACGGAGTCGACCTCGTGCCGTTCTCGCACCAAGCCATGAAGGATTCGCTGTGGCGCGAGTGCAAGGTGCCCCACTTCGACTTTACGCCGTCCAAGAAGCGCAACGACTACTTTGGCGCCACTGCAAAGGAGAAGGGGCTCAAGGATCAAAAGCCCACGGCCGGAACGGTACGGCGTCTCCCAAACATCCCCCTTTGCCCTGTGCCTGAGGGATGTCTAGGTCTTTGTGGCAGCAGGCGTGACGCGGACCCCCGACAAGAATACGATGCTCTTGATTGCGATGGAGGTGCGCTGCGTTTTTCCATCACCTCCACTTGTTCTTACCAGCCCAACCAGGTCAAGCCGACGGTGGCGCTCTCGGCCAACGGCGCTCCAAAGTGCAGGGTGATGATGATGTGCACAGTGAAGGTCCCGCGTTCGCACGAGGCCTTTCGGCACTTTTACGCGGCCGCCAGCAACTTGCTCACGACGCTCTCAATGACCAACATGGCGAGCAAAGGCCCGGTGAGCAATTGCGCCCGACCAAGACGGCGGCGAGTGCTCATTGTCCATGTCTAGATTCAACCGATTCTCACCATCATCGGAACGCCCGAACAAGCGGTCGAGGGAGCGCTCACGCTGTACAGGATGGGGGCCAAGGGGCTAGTGCTCAAGTGGGGCAACATGTTTTCCGAGCCCCACCACTTTGACGAAGAGCCCGTTGCCGCAGAGGCAGTGGTGGACCATCTGGCGAAACATGTGTGCATCAAGATGGGCACGGTCCCAGTGGCGGAGCTCGCGATGCGCGTGTTCCACGGATCGGGGAAGGGAGCAATCGACAGCGACGGCACCAAACTTGGCATTGACGTGCTACTGGGCAGACGGATCTTTTGGCACATGCTCAAGGAGATCAAGCACCACATCGCCAGCTCCGAACTCGAGGATGAAGAGACTGTCGAGGTGAGTATGCCCACATTTCCAAGCACGCCCTCTACTAACTGGGATCATTCAGTGCATCCCGTTCAAGAAGGAATTTACTCGCAGTTTTGCCTACTTTGTCAAACGGATCTACGACCCAAAACTCAATTCCGGGTTTCCACTTGAATACGCCCTGATGAACACCACAATGACCGAAGTGTGCAATGCATGCTACATTGACGTGGATATCGGGTTCCCCATGGTTGCTCACGACGTTGGGATTATCCACACCGAAATGGTCTACTTTCCCGAAAGATCTCTCCGCCGCAAGACCAACGAACGAACTGTCGATCAGAAGCGCACCAAGAATATGCTAGAGTAAAATTACAAAAATTGTCAAAATTGTGAACACCCCCAAAGGCAGAGCCCAACTCAATATCCTATGCTTATTATCATGAGGAGACTCTGTTGTTGTTGGCTCATCAATGGTCGCCGTAGTGGTGGTAGTAGTGGTAGTGGTGGTGGTTGTAGAGGTTGTAGTAGTAGTTGTAGTGGTGGTGGTAGTGGTCGTCGTCGTAGTAGTAGTAGTCGTTGTTGTCGTCGTAGTGGTGGTGGTGGTGGTTGTAGTGGTGGTCGTTGTTGTCGTCGTAGTAGTGGTCGTCGTAGTAGTGGTCGTCGTAGTAGTGGTGGTGGTGGTTGTGGTGGTAGTTGTAGTGGTTGTGGTAGTAGTCGTCGTTGTTGTTGTCGTAGTAGTTGTTGTGGTGGTAGTTGTAGTTGTTGTGGTGGTCGTCGTCGTTGTTGTCGTCGTAGTAGTGGTTGTGGTGGTGGTGGTCGTCGTAGTAGTAGTGGTGGTGGTTGTAGTGGTGGTGGTAGTAGTCGTCGTTGTTGTTGTCGTAGTCGTAGTAGTAGTGGTCGTCGTCGTCGTCGTTGTTGTTGTTGTCACGGCATTTCCCCCTCCGTCTAGCACAGTAATGTCGGTGACTGTGATATTGGTAACGGCCGAACCATCAATAGGGTTCTGTGCAGTGCGGGCATTGTATCTGTCCATGATGTCTTGGCGTAAGCTGGCGTACATCCCGCCCAAGTTCAAATTAAACTTCATTGATGCGACACCGGTGATGGTTCCGTTTGTAAAGTCCGAGACGGCGATGTACCCAGATAGGTTTGTAAAAGTATCTGTGAACGTGCTGTTGTTGATCCATTCTTCAAAGAGGGGCTTGTGATAAGACTCGTTGAATGTGTCAAAATCGGCGTCAATTGAAATTGGAACCTTGAATGTTGTGAACCAAATCCGTTCAATGTCGGCGGCATTCTCTATGCACGTGTCGCTTGTGTACGGGGGATCTGCGTACTGGGTTGCGCTGTACAAATTACCGCTTCCAACGGAGATTTGAGTTGGTGCACTGCCCGCCGGGCACTCACTGTGCATGACAAGTTGATCGTTGGTCCCGCCTCCTCTGAACGTACTGCCAATTACCGAAACCGACGTTGTTGTTGGAATAGAGTTGAGTGAATAGACGTAGAGGGAAGACTTGAAGCCGTCGTCTGTGTTCGTTCCAAACGAGGTGGTCGTCTCGGGCCCGTTAACGCGGATGAACGTAACGTTCTGTACAGCTGCAGCAGTGTAGTATCCCGCCACGACAATGCCTGCACCTCCTGTGGTGTCAATCACTGTGTTTTTCACCGTCATGTTGCTGCCGGATATGATTTGCACGCCCGTGTTGCCAGACGCCGTAAGGGTACATCCGTCGACAACCCCGTGAGAGCAAGGAGTGTACGGATTGTACAGAAGTGGCGCAAAGAAGACGGAGTTATCGGTGTTGTTGATTGCAGTGGAATCTCTGATGACAACATAATCGGACGCCTCAAAACGAAAGCCTCTGCAGTTTCCGATGACCGTCACCAAATCCATGGCATAGTCGTGATTGGAGTAGTCTGCCTTGGAAATGTTCATTGCCCCGCCACCAACTTCACCGGTTCTTCCACTATAGCCTTCTATGGTCAGTGAAGCCAGTTGAACCACCGTCTCGCTGGATTCGATGGCGTATCCATCGATTGTATCGGTAAAAAGCGTTATGCCGGTGACCGATAGAGTTCCGCCCGTGCCATGAATACTGTGATCGAATTGGAAATCAGTCCACACACTTCCGCTCCCGTAGATTGTGAGCGTAAAGGTTTCGTACATGCAATCATCACAATACGTGGTCAGCGATTCGTTGGTGTCGCAATTTACTATTAGAATTATCTCGCTGCTTATTGAAGAAGAATTATCAATGCAGTTATTTTGTGGATCAACGGTGGTGGTAGTTGTTGATGTTGTACTCGTCGTTGTCGTCGTCGTCGTAGTTGTCGTTGTAGTTGTACTCGTTGTCGTAGTTGTCGTTGTAGTCGTTGTAGTGGTCGTGGTAGTGGTTGTCGTAGTTGTTGTAGTGGTGGTAGTGGTCGTGGTCGTGGTAGTTGTACTCGTCGTCGTAGTAG
>Ga0315315_10002000_pt1 | contig 18722 bp, 21 predicted proteins | sample M140m3416metaG_FD_203699 | JGI IMG/M metagenome (GOLD analysis project Ga0315315, IMG submission 203699) | Ammonia-oxidizing marine archaeal communities from Monterey Bay, California, United States - M1 40m 3416 | ecosystem: Environmental > Aquatic > Marine > Intertidal zone | place: USA... | reverse complement strand
GAGTAGAGCAAGGATCAAGGTCAATATCGCCTAATAATGCACTTATATAGGGTATATATTCTGCAGGAGTTAACCAATCATCCTCTATATGGAGGATTCTTCCAAGAATAAATTTATATTGTCGCCACGATAGTTTCTTCTTTTTCACATTTGTATGAAACTAGCTCCTTCACCGTCATGTTTGTAATGGACAAGGGAGATCTTCTCCTTATCTTGTATTAAAAATAGAGATTCTTTTTCTGGATCTATTGCTTCTGCTCTTGTTATAGCCTTCTGCATAACATCGGACATTCCACTCATATCTCTCTTATTAAAGTCATTAAGAGCGTTTATTAAGTGATCTACTGTCAGATAGAACATTGTTTTATCCTCTTCTTGAGCATCAGGTACATAAACCATGGCGCCAGGCCCCTCGTTTCCATAAAATTTTGAATAAAATTCGCACATATCTGCACAAATCCGTTCAATTGTTAGTTTTAATAGTACTTTTTCCTTTTCTCCTGTTGCCGCCCTTAATAATTTAGTTAGTAGCTTGTTTCTCCTGTTTGTCATTAGATTCTCCAGATACTCCAGTGTAACTCTCTTCCGTTGTTTTAACAGGTTTAACTTTAGGTACTGATTTTATTAGATGTCCTAATCCAGATTTCTTCAAAGTTTCTAATAGTTTTGGCAAAGGTCTATATAGGACGACTGCTTTTTGCATATTTCCTATTTTTTTTATAAGTTTTCCATTCTCGTCTCTTAGTTTTGTTAGTTCTTCTTGCCTTATTAAGTACTCTGCTACACATCGATAACGTCTTTTCTCGGATAGGTTAATTTCAGGATAACGATCACAGATGGTGCTAGTTCTCATATCGCTGAAAGTTAGTCGTATTTGATCTGCAAGAGATAAACCAAGCATTAGATCTGTTGTACTAGTTTCATATCCTCGTATTAAGTCTAAATAACGTCGTAGATCAGGTGTTTTAAAACTACCAGAAGGTGGTATAAACATTTCCACCTGTTCTATTAGCGATGGCATTAGATGTTCTCTAAAGTTCTCTACTGTTACGGCTTCTGTCTCTAACTCCGCAAAGCGATAGCTCTGATAAACAGTTGTCGTGTTCTCTGCTGGTTCATAATCGGTGTTCTCTAATACGTGTAACCACTCCTCAGTATTAATTATTGTCATTCGAGAATGTAGTCTTCTATGATGTTAGCCGATTTTCGGCATTCGTCCCACTGTCTCTTGTGATCTGATATTAAAGACTGTTCATAAAACTCTCTAAGTTTATTTTTTTCTGGTTTAAAATCTGGATAGAGTTCTTTTTTACTTTTATTAGACATCCATAGAGACTCGGCTAGCATCTTTTGACTATCAGTAAGTAAATTATTTTTTAGATCCTTCGTGGACACATCTGCTATAAGTTCGCTAAACTCCGTAAGGAAAGGATATTGTTTGTTATGAAAAGACCCATTACTTACGCAGAGTTGGTTTTGATTTTGATCTTTATTCCGTTTGGTTATGTTGGAGTCCAGCATTTACACGGGTTTGTCACAGATAGAATCAGTATAGAAATAAAACTAAAGTGAGTAAATGTCTGAAGATAATAATAAAATAGGCGCCACCATAACCTATGACTCTCAGCATGCCTTAGATGCTGCAAAAGCTTATAAAAAACAATTAGCTGGTCAATTAGGTCATAAGTTAGCTAGTAGACCATATACTCCTAATCAACAAAGGCGGAATGAGATAGGTGTTAATTTACAGGATGCTGTTTTAGGTAAGAGATCTCTTCCTCAAAATATTGCTGCTTCTTACCCATCTGGTAGTGCTCCATCAAAAGGTACAACAACTGATCCTTATTTAAAAAAATCTGGAGGTGGTTATTCTGGTTGGCATCGTACTAGCCCAGTTAATATGAGTGGTGCTTTAGATGATGATGCTTGGGTTAGAGGTGCATACCAGTCGTTATTAGGCCGAGATGCTGATGCACAAGGTTTAGCTCACTGGAAAGCAGATCTAGCTGGCGGTGCAACTAGAGATAGTGTTGTTTCAAATATCAAACTTCATCCTGAATATAGAGATAAGTTTATTGGTGAAGCTTATAAAAATTTATTAGGTCGAGATGTAGGTTTAGAGGGTATTGATTACTGGAGTAAACAGTTAGAGGGAGGTCAATCTGAAGATTCTGTTATTGCAAATATAAAGAGAAGTGATGAATACGGTAGAAAGCAGCAAAATGAGATGCGCTCCGCTATCAGTCCTAAAACTCCTACTCAATTATTAAATGAAACTTATGATGATAGGATTGCGACGTTAGGTAGAGATTGGCAGAGTGCAAATGATAAAGTTCAGAAAGATTGGGGAACATCACAAGATCATTCTCCTTTACTGACTACAAATGAAGGTAGTATCTATACTCAAGATCCTGAAGCTTCTCAATTAGCATCAATTAATTATTTAGCCTCTCAAGATGCTTCCGAAGGTTCCCCTAGTATTTGGACTCAAGCATTACAAGATGCAGGGGCAGCAGCTATTAAAGGTATTGATATTCCTGGTATTGTTTCAGGTTTCTTTAATTCAAAAAAAAATAAAGGTTCTGGACAGATGTTGGATAACTATGCAAAGTCACTACCTACTTTATAATTAAGCAGCCAGAGTACCAAAGTCAATACTTGATGCAATACCCTCAGTAACTTGTCCAAAGTTTGTTTGTTCTTCTATTGTTTCGTTTACAAATCTCCAATCAAGGTCAGTAACATTCACACTTATTGAGTAAGTAGTCTCTAAATATTTAATATCATTTGTAATTAAAAATAAGTATCTTCCAGGATCTAAAGTTAATACAGGATAGTCACTATTTGGTAATTCACCTTCATCATCTAGATAATCAATTGCAGCTTCCTTTGCTACATATCCTGAGTCATTGATAGGTAACTCTTCCCTTCGACTCTTTTCAAATATCTGGTAAAAAGCTAGTAATGTATTCTTATTTGTATTCTGCTCATAAGAGAACTGGCTATAATTCTGTGTAAATTGTATTGACCGTGGTTTTGTTAACTCTATTTGATAAAAAGTAGTCTGTTTACGGGATAAACCACCATGTGAGTTTTTTATTTCAACAGTTCTAAAAATTGAGGTAAAATCACCAAGATCGATTGGATCATAAATATTATCTCCGTTATTTTTAGGTAGTGGATCAGATCCAAAGTAGGAAGTAGGTCCATATGCAGTAGGACCTGTTCCTCCAGTTGGATATGATTCGACTGTTCCGAGGTTATAGAAACCTGTATTACTGGGGATTGTCGTTAGATATCTGCTCATTATTAGACCCTAAACCAGTAAATAATGCATGCATGGGGTGATTAATATCATCTCTGCCATCTTTTATGTATAGTTCATTCATTATTCTAACTCGTTCAGCTTGACGCATGGTTCCCTCTTTTCCAGTACCTTCTTCTTCTTTTGTTGGATAATTATGATAATCAAGAGCAATTTCTAAATGATTTAAGCGAGCTTGAGCTTCTTCTTTTGTATCACACCATGCTCCGAAAAATGTCTCACCAGCAAGTATTACGCTTGGGGCATATTGTTTTTCTTCTAAATGGAAATTACTGGGTACTACTTGACTGTTCTTCAGAGTTATTTTTTCTCTCTTTGTAGTGATTGAAGATGTTGTCATGGCTTAATTTAATTACGTCGATTTTTGTAGGGGATAACTCGTTATCGAGTTCTTTGATTGTAAGGTGCAGAGGGTTGCAACAGAACGCTTTACATGATTTTTTTGTAAAGATTCTGTATTTACCTGTATAACCACGGCTTAACCAAAAAGCAACCCTAGATGCTGACTGAGTTTTGCCGCTATGAAAAGGTGAGGGAAAATATGCAACTGATTCACTTCCATTTTTCTTTGTTGAGCCTTTCCATGCCCAACATTCATTTTCATCTCCTATTTCGACCCGATCCCAGAATCTTTTTATTTGCCAGTGCCAGCGAAAATCAAAATTACGTACATCTACTTCACATCTATTTTTCTTGATTTCCTTCATGCAGTCCAAACATTCTCCCATTAAACCAAAATTACCTTTATGAGTTGAAGAACCTTTTGCATGCCAAGGACATTCATAATCATTTTTCATGTGATAATTTAAATTAAATTCATCTGCTTCAGTAGAATACTCTGTAGTTAGCTTTTCGTATAACGTTGCAATATTTTTCCATATTTGTTGATTATCTCTATTTTCAGTCGTTTCTTCAGGAATATAAGTTTCATAGTTACAGATTCTTCTAACAGTTTGATAAGGAAGCCGGTAAGTTTTCGATAATTTCAGACTACTTATACCTGACTCACTATCCTGTCGTAATCTAGTTATTAAAGCATTATTAATACCTTTCTTACGTTTTTGAATACTCTCCTTTGCAACATCTGCCCTCGTTCCCCAGTAATAATGCGAAGGATTCAAACAATACTGAGATTCACAAACAGCCCGACGAACAATAATTGTTTTAAGAGGGTTAGAAGGCTCTCCAGCCATGGCTAAAAGAAGAGGACGTGCGTCTCGCCCTCTATAGGACAAACAGACCTTCTTGCTGGTAGTAAAGCCCTGAAAAATCGTGTGATTACATTGATCACGCCGCTTTAAACACCAGCATTTATCCTTTCCTCGTAGTTGAATTGCTATTTGAAAGGCTTTTACAAAGGTAATTTGGTCTGTTGGTGTAAGTGATGTGGCTAAGAAAGCATCCATTTAGACGAAAACAGTTAGGGTGCAGAGTGTTCTACACCTTAAACCTCTTCTGGCGCAATGGCAATCATTGAACACCCAAAATCCGAAAATTTTTCCTTCTTTTATTTACTTCTAAGGAAGAAGGGGTTAGGTATGTGACTGTATTTTTACTTATATACACTCATGTACCTATCCATAACGCTTACGTACCTGAGTAGAAAGGCCATTTTTTTTAAGTTTTTGGGTGTCTATATTAAAAACACTGTGCTACAACCTTTTTGAAGGTATTTTTCCGAAAATAATCCTTTCTCCCTACCTATTTTTCGGCTTATTTTGCTATTTTTTAACTATATATAAAGTTATTTTCTAATGAGATTAGGTATGTGACTGTTTAATTGTTGTTGAACACTCATATACCTATCCCTACCTATGCTTATATAGTTCTTCAAAAGTTGAAGCAAAGCCTTGTGCTGTATCTTCTGTTTCGGCATAGCGGCACATACCTCCTCCCGGTACACAAACACGATGAAAAACATGACCGTGGTTGTTTATTGTTTCAATTGTTGTGCCGTGAGAAAGTGTAGTCACCCTGTTAATTAGCTTTCCGATGATAATATTATAAAAAGGTTATTAAAAATAAAGTCAAGAATCATGAATCCTAATGAGTTTTTATTACGTTATTTTACTGATTTAGGTAAACTTGATATACCTTTAAATATCAAAGACAATAGTTTTGGCGGTAGGTTATCTCGATTGGGTCAACGTTTTGGTACCCCTTTAAAAAGACTTTTAAATCAAAAAGCTTCAATTCCTAACTTATTATCAACGGCATCAGAGACAATTCCAGATCCTTGGGGTAGGACATTAACTAGTAGACCAATTATTAATACGTTAGGTGGAGAAGTTGTAGATGTCGCTGCATCTACGCCTAGGTCTTTCTTAAGTAAGGTAAGGGGTTTACCTAGTGGTATTAGTAATAGGTTTGCGGGTAACCCTGTGGTTCGTAATATATTATTAGGTACAAAGAGTCCAATTGTAGGTCAGGTAGCAAGCAATCCTGTAGTTAAAGGTACTTTAGGAGTAGGTTCAAAACTATTGAGTTTACCTGCCCAATTAGCGATTGCTGAGCTTTCTGAATATAATCCTTATGGTGATCCAAGCAATCCAGAATTATATGGGAAAGGTCCAGGAAGTTTAGAACATGCTATGACACATGGTGGTTATTCCCCACTTTATAAATATCAAATTAGAAATGAAGAAGAATTTCCGAATGATTATCGAACACCATCACGTCATTTAGAGACAGGAGAAGGTCCTAAGCATCTTGAAACAGGAGAAGGTCCTAAGCATCTTGAAACAGGAGAAGGTCCTAAGCATTTATCTGAAGAAGTCGATAAGTTCTTAGAAGATAAAGAGGTAGGGAAAGGTAAAACAAGGTGGGTCGGAAAAAATTCTACTTGGGTTGATAGAAATGGTATTGTTATAGCTCCAAGAGTAAATGAAAAAGGAGAGGTAGTCGGTCCTGACCTTGGTGAAAATATAAGTGACTATTAGGAATAGTTATAATTAAGAGAAATAGGTAAAGATTAATGAACGGCGCAGGATTCGATCCAGCAGGATTAGACATGGCAGATTTAGGTGATCCACGTCGTCAAGAAGGGCTACCTGGTGGCTATGCAACACAAGGTCAAGCTGTAAGTGCGCCATATGCGGAAGCAAATATAAGAGCTGCAGAAAAAACTAATCCTATGAATGCTGCTTCACAGGAGCCAGGTATTACAGATAGAGTCGATCACTTTTTAGCTAGTATTGGAGCTTAAGAATGGGAGACAATGACTTTCCAACTGTAATGGCAAATGGTGGGAGTTGGGAAAACGCTTATGGTTTAGCTTCCCAATGGAAGCGCCGTTCTAGTGGTAGTTCTGCTTCATTTAGTAGTGGTTTAGGATTGCCAACAACTGGCGAACAAGCTTCATATGAGTCTGGAGACGGTTCTGATGAAGATCCTTGGTTTACAGAAGAGAGAAGAGTCTTTTAGTTAGTAGGTTTTTAGAGCGTAAAATTATATATAAAGCGCAGAGTTTAATAGAGTAGATGACACAGACTAAAGCTGAATTATTACAAACACGACATCAGGGTGATATACGACTCGGTGACGCTGATTCGACGCACTACGTAGGATTAAAGGCTCCAGCTACTGTAGCTAGTAATCTTGTTTGGAGTTTACCTGCTGCCGATGGATCTGCTAATCAAGTTCTTAAGACAGATGGATCAGGGGCTTTAGGGTGGGCTTCTGATGCTAATGCACCTGAAGGAACCGCTGTTTTATCTACAGGTGAAACTGGTACAACTAAATATTTAAGAGTAGACGGAGATAATACATGTTCTTGGCAATTAGCAGTTGATGCAACAAAAATGCCTCTCGCCGGAGGAAGTTTCACTGGAGACGTGGTGTTCACTGGGGATGCCGCAAATGTAACTTGGGATAAGTCAACAGATGATTTGATTTTTAATGATAATGCAAAAGCAATATTTGGTACTGGATCAGATCTTGAGATCTACCATACGGGATCTGGTTCTTATATACAAAACAAGACAGGTACTTTATTTATAGGATCTAATTATGATGACGATGATGGAGGAGATATTCGGATACAACCTAAATATGGTGAGAACAGTATTGTTGCGTTGGATGATGGAGCCGTAGAACTCTATTGCGATAACGTCAAAAAAATAGAAACCACGTCAACTGGCGTTGACGTTACAGGTACAGCAGTTGTTGATGGGATAACAATTGATGGTGCTTATGAACAAGTAGCGGAAGCAGTAGGAGCGTTAGAGATTGATTGTTCTACTGGGAATTACTTCACAAAGACGATATCAGGCAACAGTACATTTACCTTTGCTAATCCAGCTGCTTCAGGTTCGGTGACATCCTTCACTTTGGAATTAACACACTCAAGTGGTACCATTACATGGCCAGCAAGTGTAAAATGGAATGCAGATACAGCTCCGACATTGACCGCCGGTAAGACTCATTTATTTATGTTTGTTACGGATGATGGTGGTACAAGATATAGAGGTTCTGCTCTTGTTGACTATGTGAACTAGACATGGATTTACAAACACAACGCTTGATACAAGGAGCAGCTGGAGCAGGTGGGGATAAGGTCTACGTCGATGATCTATTTAGCACGTTTTTATATAAAGGAAATGGATCGGTTAGATCAATAAATAATGGTCTTGACTTGTCTGGTGAAGGTGGGTTGACATGGATAAAAAACAGAGATAATGCGGCTGGTCATATGATATTTGACACAGTAAGGGGAGCTGGTAAGTATATAAAGACTAATTCAACATCAGCAGAAGCTAATGACGCAGGCAGGCTTTCTGCTTTTAATAACAATGGATTTAGTTTAGGAACTGAAGCGGCTGTAAATGATTCCAGTTATCAATGGTCCTCATGGTCATTCCGCAAGGCACCTGGGTTTTTCACCATAAAAGAGTATTCAGGGACAGGTAGTGCTCAGACTTTGACCCATGATTTGGGTAGTGTTCCAGGTTGCATAATGATAAAACGTCTTGATGCAGCTACTTATGACTGGGCGGTTTATCATAGTGCGTTAACGGCTGGTGATTATCTTAAACTTAACGATGTTGGTGCGGCAGCATCTGGGAACAATAGATTCGACCAGGGTGCTCCAACTGCTACTAACTTTGCAATAGGCACAAGTAGTGATGTTAATGCTTCAGGTGGTGAATATATTGCGTACATTTTCGCAGGAGGTGAGTCCACAGCCGCTACTGCACGGTCTGTTGTTTTTGATGGTAATGATGAATTGACTATTGCTAGTAGTTCAGATTTTGATCTTGGTAATACTTTTACATGGGAGTTTTGGATAAGACAAGATGAAGCCAATGCTAATTGGCGTATACCTTTTAGAAGAGATGGTGGTGATTATTACTATATCCAAGTTGATCAAAATGGAAAGTTACAGTGGACTACAGATGATAATAAAAATTGTGATTCAGCAAATGGAGCTGTTCAAAGAGGTCAATGGACGCACTGTGCTTTTGTTGCAAATAGTGGAACAGGTCAGTGGTATGTAAATGGAATTGCAAGTGGTGCACCTCATACAGGAATAACAGGAGATGGATATTCTGGTAATTTAATAATAGGTGGATGGGGTGATAATAGCTCTTACTATATTAATGCAGCACTATCAAATGTAAGAATAGTCAAAGGAACAGCAGTTTATACAACAGCGTTTAGACCACCAACAGAGCCATTAACAAACATATCGGGAACTGTACTTTTATGTTGCAACAATAGTTCAGTAACAGGAGCAACAGTTACTCCTAACACGATTACTGCTACTTGGGGTACACCAACAGCATCAACAGATAGCCCCTTCGATGGCCCTGCTGCATTTACCTTTGGAGATGCAGGGGATCAAAACGTAATCAAGTGCGGTGGCTGGACAGGAAATGGATCGACTACAGGTCCAGTGATTGATTTAGGTTGGGAGCCACAGTGGATATTAATAAGAAATACTGATCTCACTCATGAACCTTGGATGATTTTAGATAGTATGAGGGGGATTCCTACTGGCGGAAATGTTGTATACCAAGAAGTCAATAGAAACGTGGTAGAAGATACTGGCGGAACTTTCCTAAATCTAACTCCAACTGGTTTTAAATTGACACATGGTGATGATAAATTTAATGGAGATGGTCATACCTACATCTACATGGCAATCCGCCGTTCAGATCCGTTGGTACAAAAGCCTCAATTGGCTACGGATGTATTCGCTATGGCTTATGGAAACTCAGGCGGTACAAATCCATCATTCGTTTCTAATTTCCCTGTTGATTTTGCTTTTACTAGACAACCTGCAACAAGCGAAGCTTGGTATACAGCAGCAAGATTAATTCAAGGTAAGTATTTACATCTAAATGATACTGATGCTGAAGCTAGTGCAAGTAATTATCTATTTGATCACAATAACGGTTGGCGTGATGGAAGTGCAATAACGTCTTATCTTAGTTGGAACTTTAAACGCCACGCTGGTTTTGATGTGGTGGCTTGGAAATCTGGAGGTGGTGCAGAGACACATATGCATGGATTGGCGAAGGCTCCAGAAATGATTTGGATAAAGAATAGGAACAGTACAACTAATTGGAGGGCAGGTCATAAAGGATTGAACGGCGGCACAAATCCTTGGACGTATGGATTAACTCTTAGTTCAGATGGTGCAGAATTTGAAGAAGTAGGAACATTTTGGGATGGTGTAGTTCCTGGTGCAACATCCTTTAGAACTGGTAGTTCGTCTAATGTTGGTGGTACGTCAGGTGATGAATATATAGCCATACTCTTCGCCAGCGTTGACGGCATCAGCAAGGTTGGTTCATATTCTGGGTCTGACTCTACTAAAAATATAACAGACGTTGGTTTCCAGCCTAGATTTCTTATTTTGAAAAATATTACTACTGGTGGTGAAGGCTATAATTGGTATGTTTTTGACACGACAAGAGGATGGGGTTCAGGTGCTGATAAAGCTCTTATGCTTGATGATAATGCTGCTCAATTAACTTCAACTGATTATGGTGCTCCTACTTCAACAGGTTTTGATTTAGTAGGTAATAAAGGTGGTACTAATGACGCTGGACAAACATATATATATTATGCCCACGCCTAATTATGTACTTGAATAATTAACTCCTTTAGAATTATATGTATCTAATTTGAAAACATGACTGAATATCGTAAGAAATCCGACGGAACATTAGTAGTTGGTGCTTCTGCTTTTAAAAATTTATTTCCTAATACAAGTTTTCCAAAAGTACTCGATGAAGCTTTAGTTAATAGTTTTGGTTATGATTGGGTTTATGACGGTGCTCAACCATCTACAACACCTCCTTACGAGAGTGTAGTTAGAGAAGGAGTAGAACAAGTTTCTGGTAGATGGCAAACAAAATATAAAAAAGGACCTACTTTTATAGATACTAAAGATGATTCTGGAAATGTAACTTCTACAGCAGCTCAAAATGAAACTGCTTATAAAGCTCGTGTTGACAGTGATATAGCTATAGGAAAGAGATCAGAGCGTGATCGATTATTAAAAGATAGTGATTGGACACAATTGGCTGATAAAGGTGGATTAGCTGATTCCAAAGTTACAGAGTGGGTTACTTATCGTAAAAGCCTTCGTGATTTACCTACTGCTAGTGGTTGGCCTCACACACATACCCTTCCAACGAAGCCAAGTTAAGGCTCTATAGATTAGCCACTTTAGAATAGAAAAAATAATTCGTAGTTGTATAACTAAATGGCCTACATTGGAAGACAGCTGGCACGAGGAGAGAATAGACTCTTCGATGATATATCTAGTAGTTTTAACGGAAGTACTACAGCTTTCAACTTAACTATCTCGACGGTTGCTACAGCGGCTGCCACTCCATACCAACTCTTTGTGAGTCTTGGTGGGGTGATGCAGAAGCCCAATACAGACTATACGGTTGCAGGTAATCAGATAACCTTTACTACAGCTCCGGCAGCGGGTCTTTCCTGCTGGATCATGATGCAGGGTGACACAATTGATCAGGCTGCTATTCCAGATGCGTCAGTAACTCCTAGCAAAATTTCTGGCAGTAATTTCGCATTTACAGGGGACATTAGGTTAAAGGATGGTGACGGTTCACATTATGTAGGTTTTGCAAGCCCAACGACTGTAGCTGCTAATAAGGTATGGACTCTCCCTGCGGCTGATGGAAGTGCTTCGCAATATTTACAGACAAACGGTAGTGGAGTTTTAGCTTGGTCAACAGTATCAATAGGTGGTGCAACAGGAATTGATTTTAACGACAACGTCAAGGCTCGTTGGGGAACTGGAAATGATCTAGAGATATTTCATAATGCCTCTAATAGTGTTATTAATGACGCTGGTACTGGAGACTTATTACTACAAGTAGGTGGTTCGACTAAAGCAACTGTATCGTCTACAGGGTTTGGAGTAACAGGCGCATTAACTGTTTCTACGAATGCCACGATTTCAGGAAACCTCACAGTTTCGGGGACTACCACCACGGTGGATTCTGTCACCCTTAGCGTGAAGGACAAAAATATCGAGATGGGTGTTGTTAGTAGCCCATCAGATACGACTGCCGACGGAGGGGGCATCACGCTTAAAGGTGCCTCAGATAAGACAATAAATTGGATTAATTCTACAGACGCTTGGACTTTTTCTGAGCATATAAATATTGCTTCTGGTAAAAAATTAGGAGTTGGGGGAGCTAATTATGGTACATCTGGACAAGTTCTTACATCTGGTGGTAGTGGTGCGGCTCCTAGCTGGGCTGCTCTTCCCCCTGGAGGCAACACCTTTAGCGCAGTAGCTAACGGATCGATTGCTAATAATAAAGCAGTTAAGGTTGATACAGATGGCAAAGTTAGTGAGATAACAGAAGCAGTAACTTCAGCAATGACTAGTGCTGGTGCTAGTGATTTTAGTACACACCACGGTCCTACTGGTCAGTGGCAGTCTACTGTTAGTGTGGCTGATGACAAAATTATTTTCTCCAGGCAAGTAGGTAATGATATTAAAGTAGGTGTTTGGACCTTATCATCAGGTGGAAGTGCAATAGGCAACGTATCAACAGTGTCAGAAGTTACTGCTAGCACTGGATCTAGTAATGGTTTTACACGTCTGTGTAAAGTTGCTGATAATAAATTCTGCCTTGTCTGGGGACAATCAGGAACAATTAGTGGTAATAACAGTCCTATCTGGGCAAGAGTTGCTACGGTAAGTGGTACAACTATTACTTGGGGTACTGCTGTTATAGTATCTGCTCTCTGTAGAGTAAATGAAGCTGGTAGAACATCTATATTATATGACCCCGATGAAGAGAGAGTAGTTGTTACCTTCGTAAAGGATGAGAGTAGTGTCTACAATCTAAAAGCAGTAGCTTTATCTATTTCTGGAACAACAATAACTGTAGGTACTCTATCAAGTGCTCTAACTGATGCCTGCCAATTCGTTGATACATGTTATGACACTACGAATAACAAGGTACTTTGTATTTTTACACATACTGGTTATGGTCATAAGGCTTATATAGCTTCTCTAACTATTAACGGCAACAATGCTCCTACATTTGGTTCGTTCGTTGCGGCAAATGATATGAGTTCTAGAACGCCATCAATAGATTACGATCCTAATCTAAATAAATTCTTATATGGATATAGAGCAGGTAGTGGTTCATCAAATGAAAGGCTATGTGCAAATTTTGGATCTTGTAATTCGTCTGGTGTCATCTCTATTCAAGGTGGAGATACAAATCATACACAAATAAATAATACAAATACATCAACCACAGAAGCTTGGCTTCAGATTATTTATGATGATTTTATAGATAAGTTCCATTGGGTATGGAGAAGTCCTGGTGAAGGCTCTGGACAAATCTATCATAACTATATAACAATACCTTCATCAGGTAATTCACTAACTGTTCCAACACGAACCACTCTAAATACTGTTGCTACGCCTACTAATTTCTCTCAGAATTTTACTAAATTTAATGACCATTATTGGATATTATCGTACAGGAAAAATTCTGGGTCATCAAATGTTGGAGGCACTACAGGTTGGTTATATAAAATAACTGCAACTTCAACTAACTTAGCTAATGCTTATCAATATGTAGGATTTGCAGATCAAGCTTATACAAACGGTCAAACTGCAACAATCAAAACATTTGGCAATACTGTTGATACTTTATCAGGTTTAACTCCTGGTACTAGATATTATGTTAGAAATGATGGGACTGTAGGAGCATCTCAATCACCAGATACAATGGCTGGTGTAGCTATTAGTTCCTCTAAGATGATAATAAAAGCATATCAGTAAATGGAAATCCCATTCATATAAATGATCAACCTTAGAGATAAAATTATTAAATCTCTCCTAGCTCATGCCAATGGAGAGATACAGATACATCTTGCAAATGTTGAAATTTATTTAAATAATCCCGCAGGTATTGGAGAACATTCTGATATAACGGGAGCAATACAGGAAGAGTTAGATCAGGTGGCTAAATGGGAGGATCAGATATCGGTTATTCAGAAGTATTTAAAAAGTTCAATGACAACTAGTTAATTATCGAGTATAAATAAGATATACGTCGATAATAAATAGTCGTGGCATTAACTAAGCAAGTTGAACAAGCATTATTAGATGCTCAAGATGATTTAAGAAGTGCTCTAGCTTTCTCAGCAAGAGCAGAGAAACCTTATGTCAGTAAGCATATTGCTGATATGTCCTTACGTCTAGATGCTCTGATGGATGTCTCAGATATTCTTGAAAAGATATTAGAAGATTAATCTTTTTCTCCGTATGTACGAGCTTCATAGTGTTCCTGTAACGCTTCTACTATCGTTCTTTTTAGTTCATTACGCTTTTTCTTACCTAAACCAACACTGGAGTCAATCCTGACTTTTAACCAATAGGATACATAAAGAAAGAGGCAGAATGGAATGGCATCAGACCAGCTAATAGCATTCCATGCCTCTACAAAATTTATAAGACTAAAGGTCATCTAAATCAAAACTTGTACTTAGCTCCGATTTTTGTTCCATAAAGGTTGTCATCTTCTTGTGTTAATAGTGAGATTTCACCATAAATTCCAAGTCTTTCTGATGCAGCAATGTCACCGCCAAGCTTTCCAGATAGACGTGTTTCACCGTCGCCACCTTCAGGAGCGATAACTGCTGGACCACCTTGTACATAGAAACCATAAGTTTCGTTGCCGCCTTCATAACCAATATGGATATCAGTTACAGATCCTTCATAGTCAGTACCTGTGAAACCAGAGTTAGCTTCAACATTTACATATGTGCCTGCGAATGCAGCTGGAGTAGCTACAGATGCAGTTGTTGCTGCAATAGCAATAAAAGTTTTAATCATGTTTAGTCCCTATATAAGGAATGAGAGTAATTACCTAGTAAGGCTAACATCCCAAAACCTAGACACTGCAAGGGTTTTGCCTATGCCAATTTATTTTCTGGCAGTATTGTAGGGGAAGAAGTGTGCTTTTGATCGGAACTCCGAACCACTAAACCTTTAATAAATGGTCTTCCTTTCTTGGTGAAATGATAGATGTTTTTGAGCGATAACTGGTTTTTACAGCAATCAAGAAGTAGAGATATAAATCGTTTCTGGCCTACAGGTTTTGACCCCGTATCTTCACAGAAGGAACAGTAGCTCGCATAGAGATGGAAGCTGCTATTACAATATCTTTCTTTTGCATCTTTTGCTGCAGGGATTTTCTTACCTACAGATGAAACGGCGTCAGGATCATGAACAACTTCGGACTGGAGCCATTCAACTAGGTTGTTACTATTCAATAGAATTTCATTCCTAACCTTCTTCAATGAAGGTACTTTTTCGTAAGTATCAAGAAGATATTCTCTCATTTCTTCAGTACTCATTTGTAAAACCCAGTTAACTAACCCAGGTAAATAATTCTTCCATAAGCCCTTTACCACTCCATTCTCCATTTTTATCATCTCTTTTGCCTCAGAATTTTTATCCCATAACGAGCGATTAAACTCCACGGTTAAACGGCGTCTAGTTAAGCCAGAGGTGTTATCAGTTGTTTGGATTGGTTCATTGGCGCAAACCATGACCATGCCGGTATATACGAATGGCTCACCTACATTTTTATTTTTTTCTTCAAAGCGAAGATTATCCCCTCCAGTAAGTGCTTTAAAGATCTGTGCAGAGCCTCCGTAACGCTCTGAGTCGTTGATAAGGGTTAGTCGCTTACCTTTTATCGATGCGATCTCAAAACGGCTTTGTTCGAGCTGATTGAGGGTAGTACTTGCATAATTCCCATTACCAACTAAAGAGCAACATAGATTTGCGAAAGTAGATTTACCACGTCCTCCTGGCCCAATGACTTCAAGGAATCTCTGTAGTTCGTGTCCCTGACCTACTAAGCAAGCTTTCAACCATGCTCTAAGAACTTGAACTCTATCCTCATCTCCATACTGAGTTCTTTTTAGCCATTGAATTATTGGTCCTGGATTTGCATGAGGGTCATAATCAAAATCAAGTCCCCATGTTAGAAAGTGTTCGGGATCATGATCTAGGAATTCTCCTGTACTCATTTCTAGGACACCATTATGGAAAGCAAGTCTGTCAGGATCATCATCCCAATAGGTGTGAGTGATATACGCCTGAGTTAGGTTAACTACGTCACCGATCAGATGAGATGTAAAGCCACCTGGCGTAGGAATATTTTCCCTTAAAAATAGGTCTTGTACGAAGTGTCTATATTCATGTTTATATTCTTCTCTTCTCCATGTACCTTTACTGCTTTGATAGAACATAAAGGTATCAAATTTAGGATCGTATCTCCATCCACATTCGATTACCATTTGAGTAACGAACTCTGCAAGTTCTGAAGCAGGAGGAGTTTTAGGTCTGCTTCTTCCTTTTACTTTCTCTTTTATTTCTTCCTCTTCTTTTTTAGAAGGGGTTCCCATAATTGCTTTTATAGCACTATTCATAGTTTTCTCGGCAAACTCAGGACTATCATTTTTAAATAGTTTTCTAGCTTTTTCAGCTAATACATCGGCGGCTTCAACTACAAAACCACCTAGTTCTACATATCCATCTTCCTTTGCCTTAGCCCTAAGAGTATGGATACCTGCACCATTTTCAGGAGCCGGACCACCTTCTTGGCGTTCAAAAGTACCCCATTTCTGTTCGCAGACACCTTCTTGGAAGTTATCAGCCTGTGCTGACCAGCCAATCCATTCCTTTAAAAGACTTTCATCTATTTGATGTAAGGCTGCTCCTACAGTTATCCATTCTTCATAATCGACACAACGGTCTTCGCTTAGATGATCTAAATAAAGCTTTGCTTCGTTTAGAAGTTCTTCCTGTTGGTATTCAGAGCCTTCTTCATAACTGAGATTTATCTGTTGAGTTACTACCCCTTGTTTAGGTGTTTTTCTAAATTTTGTAGTGGGATGTGCCTTTGCAATTGCTTTATATAACCACTCAGGTAATTCAGGAGGATTTTTCGCATACTCAAAACCACCATGAGAAGTTGTGAAATATCCTTCAGTCTCTGGGTGACTGCCCATAATGGCACCTTGCCTAGACCTAAACAGGATTTCAAAGGCAGGTATACCTATTTTTATTGTTGCTTTATCTGGTAATAAGGATAATTTTGAAGCGGGAATACTATAAAGCATTCGTTGTCTTCCTTCTTTTCCCGATGAGATAGTTAAAGTAGGAGGAAAAATCGCTGAAAGTGGTGCTCCAGCTAGCTTTTCGAGTTCTGGAATTCCTTCTGGTCCATCAATATCAACCCATAAAAGACCACCTGCGTTGGACCATTGACCTGTAATTAAACCTATGCCAGTTGCTTTTCCTTCTTCTAATTCATCTTTAATTTGATCAATCGTATATGGTTGGGACGTCCAGCCAGCAAGATAAGCCCTTTTCTCACGTAATGGCGTAAGAGCCCAATCTTTAGGTATCAGGTCGAGGTTAATCTCGCCAGCCGTGGTTTGGTAGTTAGGTTGTTTTTCTTGTGGAGCAGTAGGCACAGTTTTGTCTCGTTCGCGTAATAAGATGTTGATACCAGATTGAGGTTAGCGGTTTTTACCTATTTAGCCAGTTTTTTATCCTAAACTTTTTCTGTATCTCTAATTTATAAGGAATTAATCTGTCTTTTTATCCTCGTTTACGGCATCCATTTCTAATTTTTCAGCTTCTTGAGCAGGGAGTATTTCTGTGTAATATTTCTCGACAGCATCAAGCCATTTCTCTTTATATTTTTCGATTGTTGAACTTTGTATAACAAAGACTTGAACGGTTTCCCGTGTTGCCACAAAGGTCATAATCAATTCTGGTTTTATATTTACTGTGTGTTCCAGAGCTAGGGCATAGGCTGCCATCTGCATTTGACATTTTGAATATTTCATGAAACCTGCTCTCTTCATCCCATACAAATTTTTAGGGGTATCTGAGCCAGGCCAACGAGCATAGTAGGGACCATTACTTGTTTTTAGGTCTCCCAGTACAACTTTACCTTTATATTCAGCAACGATATCTGGAGTACCTGCCCATCCCCAGTTTTTTTCTTTATTTCTTCCGGGATGCCATACGCGAGAGACACCATCCCCTCCAACTACCCATGAGAAATCATCAGGATTAGCAGGATTTTCTGCCCATACAATTTTTTCTAATTTTTCTAAATTTTGAGGTAAACCATTCCAAAAATCTGCAATTTCAGGATCATTAATTTGAGGATCTGTATCTTTTCCTAATAGAAATTCTTCCATTAGAGAGTGTACTTTTGTTCCTCTAGCAGCGGCGGCTTCTCTTCCTCCTGGATTCTTTTTTGCCCAACGTTCTAAAGCAGCTTTACTACCTGAAGTAGCTGAAAGAATAGTAGTTACTGAAGGTAATGCGCCATATGGAGTTTTATAATGTCGAGATCCATCAATAGTGAGACGTGTGTCACCTTCAGAGCGATAATCCAAGAAGTCTTTATATCAGCTCTAAGGAGAATAACCTTACTTAATCTTGCTCAACTCGTAGGTTCTACGGTAACTAAGTGTTTTTTAGCCTCATCCATATCGTTAAAGAATTTACAGCTCCCTGTATAGCAACTTAAGTAACGTTCAAAGGTACTTTTTCCTCCAGTTAATGGGTATTTATGGACAGTACCTCCTTGAGGAGTTGTTAGAACTAACTCTGGTTTTTTCATCATCAGGATGTTGGTGTTTTTCTATTCTATCTCTAATCGTGTTCTATTTCTGGAGGACGTTCTTCAGGATTTGTATTGAAACAATTGTCGATTCTTTGCGCAAACTGCATGTTTTGGAACTTACCTACATGTGCTTGAATTCGTGCATGGATATCAAAAGCAGATTTAATTGCATCTTCAGGACCAATCATTAACTTTGAGTTAGCAAGTAGACCTGCGGTCAAAAT
>Ga0315315_10001998_pt1 | contig 18735 bp, 13 predicted proteins | sample M140m3416metaG_FD_203699 | JGI IMG/M metagenome (GOLD analysis project Ga0315315, IMG submission 203699) | Ammonia-oxidizing marine archaeal communities from Monterey Bay, California, United States - M1 40m 3416 | ecosystem: Environmental > Aquatic > Marine > Intertidal zone | place: USA... | reverse complement strand
GCGACCCGACGTCCGAATTCACAGTAAAAAAAGGGGAGGGGGGGAAGGGTGCATAGGCTTATTTTTAGACGTGAACAAAAGTGTCCGATGATAGCACGCGCCACAGCGAGCGGGCCGCAGATATTCAACGAGACTTTCGTGTGGCCCTTCTATCTGTGATGCTTGTATCCTCGCTGCAAATTGAGCACTGCTTATTCCAATGTCGACACGCTCGTCCGTCCTGCCAGGACCGGAGCCTGAAGAAGGCTTCATCCACCCTGAAGGTGCAATGGAATGTGATGTCCAGGAGCAAGTTGAAGAAGATGATCACATCAACCCAGTGGACTTTTTGCGTCAACTACAAGTTCCAAGCCCACCCAAGAATACTGTAGGCACTTCTCAGCATGGCGATGACGTACAGAGTCACTCGACTCATATCACCAGCTCAAATTTTGTCATTCAACTCGAAGCAGCAAGGACTGAAGTTTTTTCTTCCACTCAGGAAACATCTCAGTCAGTCAGATCAAGCACGCCACTCGAAATGCCGATTGCATGCACAGAGTGTCGTGTTATGAAGACCAGATGCACCAGACTGTGGCCAACGTGCAGCCGATGTGCCCGAAAAGGCTACGTTTGCGTGTACCCTGACCCAGCCAAGATGGGAAGGCCTCCGAAACGCAAACTCAATCATGTTAGTGTGTCTGAAAGCAGCTCCGAGAGCCTCTCATGTCGAGGCACCATCCATCCAAACCAATCCGACCTGCAGTCCCTGTCAGATTCGCTGTTTCGTGTGCCTCATAATGGCTTTCCTGATGCCTCGCCTCCAACGTCTCCTCCGTGTATTATCTCACACGACGACGATTATACTTCCAACAAGACGCTGAATTCTCTAGGTGCAGTTTCCCTTGTAATCGGCCAGTGCCTACCTCTTTTGTTTTGTAAGCGCATGACTCGTCTCTTGGTGAGAAGCTTCTTTCTGTAGTACAATCGACATGTTTGGGTTGTCAGTGAGTCAGTGAGTCGGTTCTCGTTTGCAAGTACGTTTCCTCTCCCCCTTTTTCGTCTGTTCCAAGACTGCGACGTAGCCGTCTTGGCACTTGTGCACGCAGACCAACATTTCGTATGGGAACTGCTCAATAGCAATTCGTTTGGGTGGTTTGCATGCATTGTCAAAGAGATAGGTCATAAACGAGTGGAACTCTTCCTTGGAGTCGTAGTACGAAGCCCATACCTTTTCCCACTCCATTGAAAACTCATCCTTCTGGTACCGGAATGCTGGTCGGACGTGGGTTTTGAGTTCGAGCTTGGGTGTCAGGCTCTTAAACGCATTGGCGCTGTACATGCACTGCATGAGTGCAATGAAACGTGTCAAAACTAGGAAACGTTTCATAGTATACAAGTTTGCTGGAATGCGTTTGCTTGCGTACACTCTTCTACCCTCGTATTACTGTGTTACAGTACACTCTTGTACTAGGCCTTGATCCTCTTTGCGCAAGCGTCAACCTCATCAACCTCGTCGACTTCATCACCATCGTCAACGTCACAATCCGTATCTATGTCACTGCTCTCGAGTGCACGCTTGAGAGGACGAAGCTGGCGGTTTTTGATAATGGTCGCACACCAGTCATCAAACCACGGAATGGAACGAAGCGCCAACTTCTGGGCATCGTCCAACACAACAGCGGGTCGTCCAACCGTGTTGCTGCAGGCCTCCTTTCCGTCGGCATTCTCGTAGAAGTTATTGACGAGGTCGTCCAGAAACGAACCAGGATAAAAGGGAAATAAGTCGCCACTTGAATTGTACACGATGTTGACGCGTTCCTTCCACTTTGGCTTCCTCTCCCAGAACATGTTCAGCAGCACTGCCAGCTTCATGTTCTTGGACACCACTTTGCGCATTCGCGCAACGTCCCTGCGCTTGGCCGCTCGTTCATACCACTGCATGGCCCACGGCAGTGCAAAGAAGTCGTCTTTCGAAGAAGGCGAAATCTCGTACCGCGTGTCGTCTTGAAACAAGTGCAGTGCAAACTTGTCCAAGACCGATCCAGGATTGAGCAAGTACTCAAACCCTGTTTCGTCCATGCGCTCTACCCAAACGCTTGAGTTCTTGCAAGGCGAGTCGTTGGTGTAGTTGGCAACGATAAGCTGCATTTGGTGCTCAAACGAAATCTCCTGTGACGCCGCTTTGCGACGAACGCATAGGTTGTCCAGCCAATCTCTGAACCAAGGTATGGATAGTAGTTTCATCTTTGAGGACACTGAGAGCTCTTCTGGTGGGTTGTTGGCCCCTCCCTTCTTGTCCACAAAGTACGGCTTCAGGTTATCGAGCAACTTGCCTGGTTTGAAAGCATAGCTTGTGTTTCCAACGGCCATCTTGATGGTGTCACGGTGCTTTGGCTTCTTGTCCTTGCAGAACTCATGCAGCCAATTAATCTTTTGTTCCAAACTAGCCCTATACATGTTTCAAACTTGGCAAGTTCTAACGAAACGTTTCGTTTTCGAAAAGCGGAATGCGTGTGGTGGAGGTTCTCTGAAGATTTTGGTGATTGAGAAATCACACAGCCCCTGTCGTGCTCGTTGTACCTGGTTTGATCTCACGTGAACAGATAGAATGTAAGTTATACATTTTTACTTAATTAGTGTATTTTAAACGGTTATGGACTTGTAGCAATTACGACAAGGTAAAACCTAGCTTTTGGAGCTGGGTTGGTGACGCGTCCGTATATCTCACAATCGCTTCAATGGTAAATCCCAACTTTGACAATGTGCTAAGCCGAAGTCCGCAATCGAGAAGCAGGTCAGCTTTCACGCTTTGCAACGACGTTGCATTTGGAAGCTGTCTCAATACGTCAATTGCAAACACAGTCTCGCCGATACATTTGTCAAGCAGTTCAGTAGTTGTGATTTTTAAGATGGACATTGCCTGAGAACCTGCCAACGACACTGCGTCCATCGGACTCACCAGAAAATGCTCCAATATGTTGGCTCTTCCGTATGCCAAGTTCATGGTATTACAGAATGCAGCGTTTGTCAGGTGAAGGGCGTCAAAGCCGATGTGCTTGATCTTGGATGCACAGTCAAACCCACGCGATTTGAGTTGAGTAGGCGTCAACCCAGCGACTAGAATGTTCAAAGGGTTGACTCCAGCCGCAATGAATAATTCATAGTTGATATCTTCGTCTGCACACAAGAGTGATTTTGAGGCAGTGATATTTGTATTGTAAAACAGAACAATTCTAGATCGAACAGACAGCGTATCGACATCGGTAACGGTTCTCTTCATCTGTGACAATGAATGTCAAATCCCACACTCACAAGGTGTTGCGCATAGCGCACATTTAGGTTTTGGCATTCAAAATGATGCGCCGTGCACGTTCTTCTGGGGTCGCATACGCTTCATCGTTGACACGATTTGGTTTCATGGGTGGAGGGGTCTTGCACGTATTTGAAGTTTGCAAGACCCCTTTTGCATTCGCACATATATATTTGCAACGAACATCCTCGACCTCGTTGGCCTCGTTGGCCTCGTTGGCCTCGTTGGCCTCTTTGGCCTCGTTGGCGTGGTTCAATTTAGGCCTGATAGGAATCGGACACGTGTATGCAGCATTCTCGTCAAGCTCTCTCTTACGCTTTATGTTGTTGATGTTGAGCATGGCCTTCTTGGCAGACGTATTCAACGTGTCTTCTTCCTCGATCAACATGAGTCCTGCGTCGCCACGGAAGTCGTCGATTGCAGAATCAACTGGGTTGAACGTCTGACACCAACGACGCATATTCATATCGAACTTGTTCTCCTCGACTGTCCAGTCAGCAAATGGAGTGAGGGATAAGGCTTGCCATTTCTTGATCATGGCAAACTTTGTGCGAATGCATGCCGATTGTAGTTTGATGACCTCGGCGAGTTTATGGAAGTCGATTGCTTTATTAGGAATTGTGGGGAGGTTGTCTGTTTCAATGAAACGATTCAAACGGTTTCCACGTTGCTCAGTGTTCAAACTTATGTTTGGTAACATTCGAAAGGTGAGATGCGTTGGTTTGACAGAAACGAGGTGAGAATCTTCGTGACTCGATGCTACTAGGTAGTAAGAATTATTGCAGAAGGTTCCTACTCTTACATCAGACGTTACAGACAAATAAAACGAAACGAGCGTAATTCTGTTTACTGCGATGGTGCAATCATACCGAGGCGCTGCTGGCGCGCGCGCTCGCGTCGCTCATCCTCGGTACCCGGCTCAAGGACGTACCAATCGACTGGAACTCGGAGAACACCGTACTTTTCCGTGTTGGTGTTGACCTTCTTGTAAATCGTCTTCTCAAGCTGAGCTTTTCGAGTGTCCGCGTCGTCGTACTTGACTCCGCACAAGTACGGATTGACCTGTTTGTTCTTGCCCTTGTCCTTCTCCTCGTTCCAGACCGCGCCAATCTTGTGCGAAAATCCAGTCACCTTTATGAAGAACGACTCTGGCATCTTGGTCGGAGTCTTGAAATCAAAGTCTCGAAAATCCGGAATGTTGACCTGTGTGAAGCTGAGTGGAGACTGGCCTTTGCGAACCAAGTGCCCAGCCGAATTGACTCGTGGTTGCTTGACAAAGACTGGCATATCATGAGAGCGCCGGCGCTTCAGCACCAGTTGGTCAACTTTCTGCCGGTGACGTTCGAATGCAGCGTCCGCCTTTCTCGTCTTATCGGAACTGACTTTTGATGCACGGGCCTGTCTGTCCTGTGCTCTCATGGATTCGTTCTGGGCCTTGCGCATGGCTTCCGCGATTTCCCTTTCATCCTTTGTGAGTTCGCGCTCCTCTCGCTTCTGTCGCTTTGCCTCCTGCTCATCGTGCTTCTTCTCCTCGCTCCTCTTCTTCCGCTCAGCAATGCGCTGATCAACCTTCTTCCTCTGCTCCATTTTTGAGTTGCGGTGCTGCATCGACTGTAGGTAGAGGTCATTATCAGTAATATTGCCATCCTTGTCGACGCCCTTTATGACGGGAAGTCTGTACTTGCGCGCAAGAAGCGCTTTCCGGTACTTGTCTGCGTACTCGACCAAGTCTTGATCCAGACGAGGCCGCTGTCCGACCATCACGTGGAACATCCAAATCTGCCATGGCTCAAGCACATCTTCGTCATCTTCGTCATCTCCATCACATCCATCTTTCATCTTTGTCTTCATGATGCGCTTGTTGATTCGAGCGAGCTCGTTTTTTGCATCGGACACTGAGTTGAATTTGAAGAGCATTGCATAATCCAGGGGGGTTCCCGGTGCCGGTACCTTGGTGTCGATTCGACTGGTTCTAGTGCAAGCCGGAGGGAATGGAACTTTGACGCTGGGTTCCAGCTTTGGCTGTCGAATGATGAATCCAGGAACGTCCATTGGATTGACCTCTGGAGGTGCACCCTTGAGGTACAAGTCCTTCTCCTCTTGAGAAAGAAGATCAAATGCACCCTCAATCCACTCGCCTGGCTCCTTGTCATCGTCACAGTCGATGCCGTAGACGCACTTGCGTCGAATCGCCGAAATAGCATCAATCGTGGCCTCGCGAGCAGCTTGTAGCCGATCAACCTCACGACAGGCCTCCTCTTTCCTGAGTTCGTAGGAGGCTCTCTTGACCACGTTTGCGCATGCACCAACAGACACAGCCTTTGCAGTGCGGTCAATGGTGTCCCGGCGCGCCCGAATCAACATAGCAGCTTTAGCAATCTCGTCTTCGACGGCGGTGTTCTTGGTGTCAGTGCAGTCCATGAGCCGTACGTCCTTTTCCGAGTAGATGCAGAGCTTCACATCATCCGTTTGCTCCTTCCACAGAGCTTTTTGCTTCTGCTGCAACTCCAGCCGGCGGTTTGCCTCTATCGCCTTGTCTTCTCTTGAAACCAAACGAATAGTCTGCTTCTCTTCTTCGGGCGGCGGTCGCAATATTGGATGGTTTAACATCTTCTGCTGAATGCCTTTGGCATGCTGATGCTTATCGGCGACACGCTTTCCCCAACTACTTGCCTTCTGAGCTGTCACCCTATCGAGCACCGATCCACTGGATTGAAAGTTGTGACTGGAGCAGAGCATCGGGTTGAGCTCAACAATGTCGATGCAGAAAGGACGGACGCGGTAATCAAACGTTCGTCGAAAGACATAAGCAAACGTGAGCGCCTTTTCCTTTTGCCTCTTCTTTGGGCCAATGGAGTGCACGTTGAGGCGGCGAGTCTTTTGTCCCATCGCCTCTTTGTTGACACGGTTTGCGACTTTCTTGATGCTCTTGACGTTTGCACCTACTAGGGTGTGAGCACCCTGTCCATAATCGGAAGGCCCTTCAAAGCTTTGGAACTTGTCTCCTTGAGCTTCAATCAGCATGCTGTGCAGATTCTCAATCTGCCATGCCTCAGCCATGTCCGGATCTCCGCACTCAAAACGTTTGTGATTGAACTCGTAGTATGCCTGCTGAAGAGCAAAGCAAGCCCATAGAGAAGCACTTCCAAGAGTCTTGTAGTGGTCTCTGAAGATGTCTGGAGCATCCGGATCGTAGACAAACAGCTCGCCGTTTGAGTAAGTGTGGCCCATCTTGGCATGGAGTGCTGGCATGTCACCCATCTCCGTGTAGCAAAGGTTATACATCTTCTCTAGAATTTCCAATGCAGCGTCCTTGATCGCGTCGTACTGGGTAATGTCAAGCCTCTGGCGTAGCATCTCCTCAGCCTGATAATACCGATCGTCTTTCCACTTTTCAATGTCAACTGGAGGCTTGCCTTTGCGCAGATGCACTGCAAATTCTTCAGCGTCGTCGACTTCTTCTTCCTCTACCTTGGCCTCCTCCTCCTCTTCAACTGTGTTAGGCCTGCTTGGGCCAGCCGCCGAGATTGGTGCGTCGAACTCATCATCGGACTCATCAGAGTCGTCACCTTCCATTGAAAAACCTGCTTGCAAAGAGAATCGAAAGCTCAAGCAAGGTCAAAAGGCAAGCGCAATGTAGAAAAGTAAAGAAAAGTATTCAAACTTGAAACTTCCAAGTTTCAGAAACGTTTCAAGAAAAGCAAGCACCTGGGAGGTAAAATGCGTCTGAGAGAGCTTCTGGTGCAATTTGTATGTAGAGTGCCACCCTCTCTTTATATCCTCTTCCAATTCTACTATTCCATGTAACGCACAGACACCTCTTTATATGATGAGGTTGTTTGCCAGCGGCTGCGGCGGGCTGCGGCGCGTTTGCGCAAACTCTCCTATACAGCGCGCTCGTCCCAGCATATACCCTCTTCCCCATCCTCCCCTCCCCAATCGCATGTACTATTCACATTCACAGTAACTTTAAACCGTTACAAAACTTTAAGTTTGAAACGTTTCATGTTCTTAAACACGTTTCAAAACGACGCTCGGCACGAGCGTCGAGTCTTCCCGCCATTGTCGACGCGACGCTCGTGCCGAGCGTCGAGAATGTACAACTCAGCCGAAGCGACGCTTGCGTTGAGCGTTTTATGTAACTGCTTCATTAAGTTTTTACATGTTTGTTCCTAATTAGGAAAGTGTCAAATTGTAACGTACAGTGACACGGACGTTACAGTCCGTGTCACGAAATGTGACGCTCGGCGCGAACGGCGTCGTCTCAACCCATTTCCCGCCATCTGCCGACACGACGCTCGGCACGAGCGGCACGTTGGGCACATTTGAAACCTTTCTAAACTTGTGCAAAGTTGATGTAACGTCGATCATGATGGTAGTGTACAGGTGAGATTTTCTTACCCCTCTCACCACAAAAGAGAAGAGTAAAAGAGAGGGGAGCTCTACATAGCCTCTGCTCCTCCCAGCACCTTCCTCTCACGCATTCCACCTTCCTGACCGTTACGACACTTGGGCATTTACTATGAATCCTACAACCTACCTCCGTACCTTAGAGCAGTACCGACAAAGGGGAGTCGAGCCGATCCACGAGTTCATTGAGAGACAGAAGATGTCGGGCTCTGAATTTCTTCACTTGGAAGACATGAGCTGCATTATCCTTGCCAAGGTCAAAAACGACCTCATCTGCGAAGGTGCGCACCCCATCGAGGTGATCACGTCGCTCATACACTCCAATGTCGAGGAGGATGTTTTGGATCTTTCATACAACTTCTTTTTCGACGAGGTTGTTGCCGTGCGTGACATGACTGCCAAGTGCAACATTGGCGATAATACGCTTGCTGAAAGCATTGCTTACCTGGCTCTCATCAAGAGTTGTGAGATCAACGGTGTTCCAGCAGTGTTTGCGAGGCCGGTGCTCTTCGATTTCTGCTTCAAAAAGGGAGGCGCGGACATTGTCCATTTGACTCAGAACAATCCTCCTGATTACCAAGCCATGGATGGGTCCAACCCGACGGTCTTCGGCTTTTGGGGCATGGTCATCTTCACTGGGCTGATCTCCTTTATTGAGACAGTCGCTGATGCCGGGCTGGACATCAACACTCCTATCCGAAAGGTGCCAGAGGCGTCTGGAGATCAGTTTATGGATCCGATGAGTTTTGCCCTCTGGCTGTGCCCGGGCTACGACTCGGCGATGGCTCTCATGTGCAATGGCATCAAGGTTCAGAGTCCGAGCTACGAAATGTGGCACACATGCACACACATTTGCGCCTACCAAAGGGTCATGGAGCGCGGACGAGCGGAGAACACCAGCAACTCCTCTCACCTGGAAATGGTCAAACGCCTCAACGGGACAGCTTCCACTTCCTTTCGCAAGATGCTCGAGCACGGATATTTTTTCGGCGTCGAAGAGTTTATGCTTACACTTGAGTTTCAGTCCATGCCACACCTCAAGGAGATGATTCGGCACATGGACAACCAAATTCTCATCGACTGGGTTATTGTCTCTGTTGGGTACGAGAAGGCGTACAGTCGCCTTACAAAACGCCACAACGACGTCAGATCGCGCAAGACCTTTGTCGGCAAATGGTTCTTTGACAACTGCGAGCCTCTCCACCAAGCTCAAATCGACAAGAAGCGCGAGGAGCAGAAGCAGCAGCGCAAAGAGGCATTGGAGAAGAAGAAGGCTGCACAGGAGGCTGAGCGAGTCGAGACCAAACGCCGACAGGAGGCGGCGCTGCAGGAGCAGCGCACGCGGCTGGAGGAGAGGCGTCAGCAAATTCAGGCCGAGGAGAGACGCCAAACCGAGGAGCAGGCCAGGCAGCAGGCGCTTGAGCGAGAGCAGACTGCCAAACAGGAGGAGGAGAAGCGGATGGCCGAGCAGAAGCGCGCCGAGTTTTTCGAGCGCATCGATCAGGTGAAGAAGATGAACGCCGACAAGGAGCAGCAGCGCAAGGAGCACCTTGAAAAGCAGACAAAGGAGGCGGAGGAGACGGAGCGGCGCGCGTTGGCTGTTCAGCGCAAGCAGCAGGAGAAGCTTGCAGAGATTGAGCGCGCCAAGGACTTGAAGCTCAAGGCGGCAGACTCCAAGGCGAAAAAAGTGGAAAGGGCACAAGGAGTCAAGATTACATTCGTGTCTCCTCCTCGCGTCTTCTCTGCGCCAACAAAAGCACTCCTTTCCAACATGGCGTCGAGCAACAAACAGCCAACAATCCCTGAGGAGCACGAGGACGACGACACCAAGAGCACTTTTAGCATCGCCACTACCGCAGTGCCGCTTCCGCATCCGACTCATCACTTTGGAGAGCGAGTTGAAGAGCGCAGCGGCGACATGGCAAACATTCCGGACCTTGCTCACGAGATCAAGTGGACGCTCAAGCACGGCGCCGTCGCTGCCGGCAACAAGGCAAACACGGTTGTGCACAGAGGCCGCAACGGCGGCCTCGACATTGTGACGGACAAGTCGGCAAGTGTTGCAGTGTCGGTCTGGCCAGCGGCGCGTCCGCCATCTCCTGCAGGGTCACACAAATCGACATGCTCGATTGCATCCTCGTCTTCCATCAAGTCATCTGCGTCTTCGCAAATGAGTTCGATGTTGGCGTCTAGCATGTGCCTCAAGTGCGACTCCAAGTCTCGTGATTTCCTTGCGTGTGTCGCATGCTTCCACATTTCCCTCTGCGCCGACTGTGCGACCGACGAGCAGACTTGCATGTGCTGCAACCAGACCCTTGGCTACCGCCGCGTGTTTGTGGCTTAGAAAGTGGGAGTGAATTTGATCGAAACGTGTTGTTTGAGGTACCGGACAGGACAGTTTGGACAGTTTGGACAGTTTGGACACGAGTCACTGAACGCGCTGGCGTGTGTTGCGCGTACTGCGTCCGATACTCCTGTGAACTGTGTTGCACGCATAGAGTCCCAACGGGTGCATAGAGCAATACCACTTGTCTGGTAAATCATAGTGTGAAAGTGAGTCGTACAATCCGTCTTGCACAAGCTTTGAGCTTGGAGGCGGGAGCAGTCTCCATTCCAAGCACCCCGAACACTGAACCCATGTATCCATTTCTTGGCTGCATTGCTCCTGCTTGTCGGCTTGCGGCTGCTTTGGTTCTCCAATCTGCATCTTCAAGCTTATAAAATCAAACGTTTGTTTTTCCACGTCTTCTTCCACATCCTCGTTCTTTGCTTTCAAACGAGAGGAGCACCTCCTTTGTTGCACTTGGATCGGTTGAGGCGGTATTTCAACTGGTTTGGGAAGAGGCTTGTTGTTCGAAATTCCGAGTCGAAATCGAATGTACGGGAACACTGCCGTAGTAAGCACATCCCTGTTCGCTTCATGAAAAAGGACTCTGTAAAATTCAGACGGAAGCAATCCCTTGGGAATCAGGTAGTCTCGAAGCTTGATGGCGTGCTGCACGGAGTAAACCCTCCCGTTTGAGTTTTGAAAGACTGGAAGAAATGAGGTCTTTGCCAACTCCATTGCAGTGTGCATGAATTTGAAAGTGACGCCATCAACCACTCGTTTCGACTCTTTGCATATGAGCCGAAGGGTAAGCCACATTTGAAAGGAGTTGCTGTCCAGCCCACCTGGGGTGTTGATGCACTCTTGTGCCAACGCTGCAAAAATGTACTCGACGATATCTGGGCAAAGGGTGATCCAACCAACATCTTGCTTGGCAGTAAATCTCAGCACCGAAAACAACTTCTGTGCCCTTTGTGCCAACCCGGTTGAAACCACTTCTGACGAAAAGAGTGGTTCTCGTGGCTGATCAACAGTCGGAATTTTGAATTGGCGCGTGGATGTAGACGGTGTATTGATTCTGTCCAGCGAAAGTGTAGATGTAGGCTTCAAATGGTGCAGTGCACACATCATCGATTTTCCAACGACTTTAGACGTGAACGCGCCTGGTATACTCTTCCAATAAAATGGTTCCGTGGAAGGTCTGTAAAACTTGATCAACGTCGAATTCATCAAGGTCTGGTCGTTCTTCCACGCATCAAATGCCTTTTTCGAGAGCTGGGGAGGCAATGGCCATAGAGTCTTGTTTCCAAATTGTTTCGGATAGGACGCATCTTCTGGAACATTGTCTTGCTGTCCTGGCTCGAGTTCACATTCGAAACATATTCTAATGCACCAAGTGTATTTTGTCTCCTCGCCTCGTTGCCATCCATTATTGGTCACAACAACCAGTGCTCTAGACCGAACTCGCTTGTCGGCCAGCACTGCCGAAGCTTCAAACGAGTTTAGCCATCCAGAATCCGAAAACCTCCTGAGTGTGTCAACTTGAAACTTTGCAAGCACGTAGTTGTAGTCTCGGCACACGTTTTGATTTGGAAGAGACACCAACGCGTCCATTGGGTCTATAATGTAGTAAGGACCGTGCTCACCTGGGTCTTGTGCGCCTCCAGGAGGGTTGAATTGTGGATTCGCGTTGTCGTCAACCAAATTCATACTTAAATAATCCCAGTTCCGTTTGGTGAAATGCGTATGACCAAGAGAAAATACGGATATGAATTATTTTTTTCTTTGCTTGCTCACGGGTTCAGCACTTTCAGAACAGTCAGCACGGTCTGGGAAGAACACACATACATACAGACACAGGTGCACAGAGATATCTACTTTGGCTGTTGAGCATTCTGCTTCTTGCGACTCGCATGTGGGTCAAGTGGCTTGCGCTTCAAGAGTAGGATAGTTTCAACTGCGTCGTCCGAGTCGGAGTCGGAGTTAGAATTTGGTGGTCTTGATTGTCTTGATTGTCTTGGTTGTCTTGGTGGCTGTGGTCCTCCCGGAGAGCCGAGCACAGGGCGTGCATGTGCCGTCACCACGGTTGCCATCGCCGGTGATGCCACAACCACAAGACGTGACGAAGCTGCAGGACTGACCAGATTCGAGGGCACAGACGAAGCAGGTGGAGCAGATTGAGCCATTTGAACAGCCGAGACAGTAGCAACCGCTCTCACTGCATGTGGCGCAGGTGGCGCCGATTGCGCCGGTGGCGCCGATTGCGCCGGTGGCGCAGGTGGCGCCGATTGCGCCGGTGGCGCAGGTGGCGCCGGTGGCGCAGGTGGCGCAGGTGGCGCAGGTAAGTTCAGTGATACTGGCGGTTCCAAAGGAGGCGATGCCATGGGCAAAATTGTAGTAGAATGAATCGACGAGCTCGAGCTGGCACAGTTGTTGAGTCCAGGAGACGGACTTCTCTTGCGCCTGCTTGGCCTTGCCCTTTGCAGTATTTCCGAGACGAGCTCGGTTGCAGTCTCCATTGCCTGCTCCTCAGTACAAAACTGTGAGCACCAATCATCGTAATCCTGAATGCCTTCGGCTGCCAACCACATGACCACAGCTTCCATGGTCCCCGGGTTCTCCGAATATATTCTCTGTGCCATTTTGTCAAGTCGACTCTGGCGACTCTTCTCTTCCTCCTTTTCGTTTCGATGCCGATCTGCTGCGGAAATGCGTTCGTGTCTGATCCTTGCGTTGATGGTGTCTCGGATTGAAAGGTGGAGAGAGTTGTTGGTGCCTTCGTACTCAAACTGCGTTGGAAAGTCGTCTATAGCTTCCGATTCGTCTGTACCAGGCCTGGCAAGAGCGGTGCACACTTCGCGGCAGTAGGGACACTTGTACTGGCCTTGTCTGTTGCCCCTGTAGATGTCTTCAAGCGTGCAGTGAACACACACTTTCTTGTCTTCGTCGGCGTAGCCCTTTTTGCAGGCGCATCCTTGCAGATTGGCAACCAATCCGATGTTGACAGTGTTGGTGCAAATCGCACAGTCGAACGTCTCGTCTGGCACTTTGGGAGGTTCCCATCCAAGAGCTTGCACAAGGTATGACGGCTCGCAGCGGCCACAGTAGAACGGATACGATCCACCTGGTGGGTAACGCGTCGCGTCTACGCATTCAAAGTGGAAGCCCTTGCCACAGCCAGTACACTCGGTACGGATGCCAGGAGTGTTGCATATCATGCACACGTCATTGTCGGGCTCTGGCTCAACACACTGTATAATCGGAGGGTCTGGGCACTCTGTCTTGGGCGGGCGAGGACCCGGAGCTTTGCCTTGGCATCTGCACTGGTGTTCATAGTTCAGCTGCATGTCGCGAATGGCCCTGTTGGGAATTGCCTTTCGAAGGTAGCCCCGCATACTCTCCTTGTGCGCATCGCTCGGATCTTTGCATCCAAGCGACTTGGCTTGCGCAATCGCCTTTTCAAGATCGAGCTCTACCTGTTGCTCCAGCGGCGACAAACACGAAGACCGCGCAGATGACTCGAAGTTGGCCTGATTGCCAACAACTACGAGAGCAGATGAAGGTTCAATGGCTGGAGAGTCCAAGGCTGCAGACGACTGAGGAGATACTATCGGATTTTTGCCATGCACCACAATTGCAGTTGAAGAAGATGCTTCCGCAGCAGAATGAGTACATAGACTGGGATTGAATGCGAAATGAGGAGAGTGTGGCGCGGTCACCATTGCAGTCGGTGTAGAGGGACCGCGGTTTCTGCAAGCGGATGCCGGTCTGCCAGTTCCAGCACGATTGATAAGTGCCTTGACTTGCGACTTGAGCATAACAACTTCATTGTTGAGCACATTGATTCTATTCTCGTACCTGATATTCCGCTCCTCGAGATTTTGGTTGCTCTTCATCATGGCGGTGATAGAGCTGGCGAAGGAGTTCATCTCCTCTCTAAGCTGCCGAATTACAGAATCGGATTCTGAAACACGGTTCACTGTAGCTGCATCTGGAAGCTGAATCGGAAGAACTCCAAGTTGTGGGATGGGGAATCCATGTGGGCGATTGTTGAATTCCACGTCTTGTGCAACAAATGCGATTGCAGCCGTTTGGTCAGAATTATGCTCGATCTCGCCGTGGTACTCTAACTCTTCCTCTTCCTCTTCCTCTTCCTCTCCTTTCTCAACAGCACCCGCTGCACCACCCTCTGCACCCTCTGCACCCTCTTCATCCTCCTCTCCAAACAGGTCACCGTCAAAAGATTCGTCGCTCTCGCCCTCGTCCTTGTTGCCGCGATTGGCGTCACGCATGTCATCAGCATCCTCAGGCTCAGACTCCATCATTCCGCCTTGCTCGTCGAGTGCGGCCATCTCTGAAGCCTCTGCGAAAGACAAGGAAGATTGGAAAAGCAAGCAAGGTCAAAAGGCAAGCACATTGTAAGAATATGTAAAGTATGAAACGTTTCAAACTTGTTTCAAACTTGCAAGTCTGAAACGTTTCAACCACGGGAGGTGGAATGCGTTGGTTTGAGCTCCAAGTGGCAAAGCAGGTGTAGAAGCTGGCAGCACTCTTACCCATACTCATTTTACTTGTACGGTATAACGCATACACACACCCTTATATACTACACACTTCTTACTGCGGCTGCGGCGGGCTGCGGCGCGTTTGCTCAAAACTCTCCTATACGACGCGCTCGTCCCAGCACATACCCTCTTCCCCACCCTCTACTCCCCTGCGACTATGTGTTCACATTCACAGTAAGTTTTAAATAGTTACAAAACTTTAAGTTTGAAACGTTTCATGTTCATAGAGACGTTTCAAAGCGACGCTCACGCCGAGCGTCGAGTCTTCCGGCCGCTGCCGACGCGACGCTCGCGCCGAGCGTCGAGTCTTCTTTGCCACACTCACCTGTACTTCGATTCCCCAAGACGTTTCAAAGCGACGCTCGGTACGAGCGTCGAGTCTTCCGGCCGCTGCCGACGCGACGCTCGGCGCGAGCGTCGAGTCTTCTTTGCCACACTCACCTGTACTTCGATTCCCCAAGATGTTTCAAAGCGACGCTCGGTACGAGCGTCGAGTCTTCCGGCCGCTGCCGACGCGACGCTCGCGCCGAGCGTCGAGTCTTCTTTGCCACACTCACCTGTACTTCGATTCCCCAAGACGTTTCAAAGCGACGCTCGGTACGAGCGTCGAGTCTTCCGGCCGCTGCCGACGCGACGCTCGCGCCGAGCGTCGAGTCTTCTTTGCCACACTCACCTGTACTTCGATTCCCCAAGATGTTTCAAAGCGACGCTCGGCACGAGCGTCGAGTCTTCCGGCCGCTGCCGACGCGCCGAGCGTCACACGTGACTGTTACGTAACCAACATGTAACTGAAATTCAAGTTTTCAAAAGTTTAGCTTCCTAATTTGGAAACTTGATTGACGAATCCGTTATATGAACTAGATTATCGGTGTCACGTCACGTTACAATCGAAAACCTTCCTAATTAGGAAGGTTGTTTCATTAACGAATACGTATCACGGTACAAGTATGGTAGTCATACTCACGTTTGTCTCTGCAACAGCATTCGTAAAAAAGAGAGGTAAATAAAGTGGTCGGTCTACAGATCACTTGCCCATGCAGAGCCTTGCTCCAACGCATTTCGCCTTCTTGAACGTTACGAAACATTGAAACGTTTCAAACTTGAACCAAACTTGAACTTACTGTTCCTATTATTCCTACTTATCCTACTTGTGTGCAGATACAGGCAATCATGCCTCTCGAAGAATACGAATACGAATTAAGAGCAAAGTGCTCCGACTCCCGAGCCAACCCCCTGGTCGACAAGACCGCGGAGAGCTCAATCTTTCGCAAGCAGACCCCCCACGAGCATGACATGGACGTTGCCACGAACGGGACTGTAGTCCGTCTTCCCAAGACCGACTTTGCACGTGGCTTTGAGCTCTCTGCTGAGACAGCGGCTATGCTTGCCGAGTACAGTGCCTTTGAACGGGGCAAGATGGCGCTCTCCAAGTCCAAGGCCATCAACGCGTACCCTTACAAGTCTCACGTCAATCACACTCTCGTCAACGTTTGGCCTGCAGAGGGAGATGAGACTGCAGGCGCGGCAGAAGAAGGGGAAGAGCAGACCGAGTGGCCTCGCGTCGAAGAGCGCACCTACACGCAAACCGGCTTTCACGATATGCAGGCAGAGATTGACCGCCTCGCCCGTCTTCCCGGCACCGTGCCGAGGGACATTATGGCAGCCAACTTGTCGATCTACAGATCCGGATGGGCCACCGCCGTCAATCGCAAGTACCTCACCCTCACCGATGCGCAGCAGGAGCGCAAAGCGAATGCCGGTTCTTTCGTTCCATGGGAAACGATGACTCGCATCCAAGACGGATTCAGTGGCGACTACTGGATTAAGGAGCAGCTTGCCGTCCCGGAACTGCGCGACAAGCGGAGCCGCGACGTTCAGCGTGAAGGTGCTCTCGCCAATTTGAGGCACGCGATTTACTGCCTCTCCCTTTGCGCATTCGAAGCTCGCCAGGAAAACAAGGGATTCGATTGGGAGTCCAACCCGGCATTCACCATCACTGACTTGGCAAAGGAGCACTGGAAAGACGCTGGCGATTCAATGGATCTCTTCAAGCGCATGGCAACTCGTTTTTGCGATGCCAACGAGCGTGCTCTCCACATCAAAGCAGTGCTCTGGGAAATGTACCACAACAAGCACCATGCCGAGCCAAAGCACTACCTACAACTTCTCGACTCTGACACGGACGAGGATCCGAAAATCAACGAGTTCCTCACTCGCTTCAACAGCGCCGAGATGTCGCACATCAAGGCCAATGCCGTCAAGGCCTGGCAGCGCGCTCGTGTCTTCTTCCTCTTCAAGGGCTCCATCAGCGGACTCGGATGCAACGCCAGCTCGAATCACACAATTCGCGTACTCATCGACTGGTGGCGTTCGTTCACTCACTTCCAGCAACTGATGCGCAAGCAGGAGGCGGAAGCGGAGTCGATGGAGGTTCCTGAGGATCAGCAAGATTTTCAGGCTGAACTGATCAGCGGCGAGGACGGCATGACCTGGAAGAAGCTGCCTCAGGAGCTGAAGGACGAGGCAAACCGCCTTTGGAAGGTCGGCATCGAGAATTGCCGTGCCCAGGCTGTCCGCGACAACGAGGCCCGCTTCCGCGCCGAGGAGGAGAAGCGGCGTCGCGAGTCGGAGCAGATTGTTGTTCGTACCTCCGGCGAACGCTCCGTCCTCGCCTTTCCCAAGCCGTCTGCTCTTGAGGCATTTGCCGTCTCGCAGTTTGAGCGCCACAACCCAGTGTTCAAGAGACGGGAGGATGCCAAGAGGCGCCGTGCAGAGGAGAGGGCTCTGAACAAGAATGCGGGCAAGCGTCCGAAGAAAGCTCCTGCAGCTGCGGCGGCAGCGTCTGCTTCTTCTTCCTCTTCTGCTGCTTCCTCGTCCAATACCCGCAAGCTCTACGCCATTGAGTTGTCAGACGAGTCAGACGAGTCGGACGAGTCGGACGAGTCGGACGAGGAAGGCATGACCGCTGAGCAGCAGAAGAAGATGTACAAGAACCTGCTCAAGCAGCCTAATGATGAGTGGCTGACCGACTCGTCCGACGAGGACGACGACAACTAGATCGAGGGAGAATGGATGGATCGATGGATCGATGGATCGTGTATGTGTGTGTTTGTAGCACGTTTGTGTCTGCATTGGAACGGAAATGGGAGCGTTTTTGATTGAAGCGTGCGTATGTGTATGTGTGTGTGTATGTGTGTGTCTGTTCTCTTTTACAGAGATTGGAGAGGTTGGTTGGCGTTTTGGAGATGAATTGTTCGGTTCACAAGAAAACACACAAATTCAAAATCACTCATTCAACAAGCCTGTCCACTGAACTGCACACTCACAAGCTTTGCTGCTCGAATCCATACGCATTTGCTAGTGAACAACCTGTCCGTCTGTCCGTCTGTCCGTTCGTTGTTCCGTCTCTACACGTCTCCACACGTCTCCACACGTCTACGTGTCTCCGCGCGCGCTCTCCAGTGTGTGCACCAGTGTGTGCCGTCTGCGCGCTCTCTCTCTCTCTCTTTGCCAACGCCTTTAGAAGGCGGCGACGCCATGGGCGGCGAGCGGATCCTCCTGCTCCATCTGCTCCATCTGCCCCATCTGCTCGCCCTCGGTGCCGTCCTCGCCCTCGCCCTCCTCACCCTCCTCGTCCTCCTCGTCCGAGTAGCCGGCGGCTTGGGCAAGGCACGGAGGGAGCGGAAGCTCCTGGTCGTCAAACCACGCGGCGGTGTACATCTCGGGGTTCGACTCGTGCAGCACGCGCATCGCCTTGCGTGCCACGTCGCGCAAGATCTCGCACTCGCGCTTCATCTTCCTCACGCGCTTCAGCACGGTCGGAAGGACGGCCGGGCCGAGCTTGCCATTGGAGCTCTCGGGCTGGATGGCGGTGCCCTCCTCGTCGGGGAGAAGTTTGGCGAGCTTGACCCAGTTCCCCGCGTTCTTGGCCTGGTTCGCGGCCGCGTTCGTCTTGTTCTTGGCCGTGCGCGCCGCCTCGCGCGCCGCCTCGCGCTCCGTCTGCTGAGGAGGGGCAGGGTTGGCCGCCGGGTTGGCGGCGTGGCGGGCGCGCAGGCCGCGCCCGTTGGCGCCGCCGGCGCCGGGGCCGCGCGGGGCCTCGTTGGCCTCGTTGGCCGCCGCGTTGGCCGCCGCGTTGGCCGCCT
>Ga0315315_10001997_pt1 | contig 18736 bp, 22 predicted proteins | sample M140m3416metaG_FD_203699 | JGI IMG/M metagenome (GOLD analysis project Ga0315315, IMG submission 203699) | Ammonia-oxidizing marine archaeal communities from Monterey Bay, California, United States - M1 40m 3416 | ecosystem: Environmental > Aquatic > Marine > Intertidal zone | place: USA... | reverse complement strand
AATACGACAATTTCGGCATTTCATTTGGTGTCTTATCCGATGAAGGTACCAACAAACCTAACACCTTGTGTGAAGCTGCAAAATTACGTAGTGTATCGTCAATGAAAATTGAGTAAGGTACTTGCCGTGGTTCAATAGAGATCCCAATTTCACCGTTTAACGCCTTCCACCACATTCATAACAAATAGGAAAAAAATACTCTATCGTCGAGTTCAACACAACAGTTTTGCTTGGCGTAATGTGCAATGTTATATTCAGCTTCACACACACAAAACACTCGTTCAATATTTAGCGGAAAAACATATCAAGCATGCAACATGCACCCAATCTCTTATGAATTCATTTACTTGATTCTAATGAATTTTTTCTTCGGAAGTCTTACATGCGGCATGCTAGCTGCTAGCATGTTTCCTCATCAAATGGTACTCACCAACCCAACTGCATCCATGGTACCAGTTCCACTACTGCTGAGCACTCTCTTCCACACCGGAAATATATCCTTGTGGAATACACTGTATTACAAACAATTGCGACAAAAATCCATCCACATGCTTGTTTTACACACATGTCTACAATTCATGCTCTCTACAGAGTTTGGATTCATACAAACGCGATGTGTTCTTCTACTCACATGTTTTGTGCTGTTCTATTCTCATGTATCGAATTCTCATGTATCGGCAATCGTCATTGATCTTTATTGTGCAACGATTGTATGCATTCAAAACACGCTCAATTTCGTATTCTTTATTCAAGCGCTAGAATACGTATAATCTTTGACACGTCAAGATCACACGCTTCGCCATCTTGATCACTTCCCAATAACAGTATATCCCCTAAAGTGTACTCAAAATACTGCGGAAACTTTGCTGAAAATACATTCACGACGTCATGCTCACGAGCGTGTCGTCTAGCAACTGCAACCCCATTTTCCACCGCTCCACATATTTGCAAGCTCTGATAATCAAAGAAGACATGCGTCAATGTGTGATTCAATTGAAACGATCGCGTCCTGCCATCGGCACATAAGCTTAAAACCAAATTCATCATGGATAAACTTTTCCATAAAAAATCTGATTAAATCAACTTCTTTGTCGCTTCGATGGAGGCATTACAGTATACACGTTGTGCGAAACATACGCCATGAACTCGTCAATCGTGTCACTATATGGAGGTCCGTACACTTCACTCAAATATCCAGTGAAGTACCACAATTGACGCAACTCGTAAGCGTCCAGATTTCTGAAATGATAGAGTGCATCTACATCCTGCATGATATTGAGTAGCTCAATCATTATAGTTTGGACTTTATGTACTCGCCCATGCTTGGTCATTATTCAACCGAAAAAAAAATTGAAAAGAAAAAATGGAAATCGTTGTTGGTCTCGATGAAAGCGCAGTAGGAAGCTTGATCGGGAAACTTGTAGCCGGTGCAGTGATTCTTCCCGAGTCAACCGAACTCAATGTGTCTCAACTTTGCGATAGCAAAAAAATGACTGAGAAAAATCGCCTCAAGATGTTTGAACAAATCACGAAATTATGTCAATATGGCATCGGCGAGGTAGATCATCAAGAACTCGATGTCATCGGACTTGGCCAAGCTAGACGCATCGTATTTCATCGAGCACTCGATGATCTACTAGCAAAACATCCCAATCTGAAAATTGATAAATGCATTATCGATGGTACCCTTGCATCAAAATATAAGACCATTCCGCATGAATGCATCCCAAAAGCCGATGCAAAGTTTCCAAACGTTTCAGCAGCATCTATTGTCGCAAAAGTGCACAGAGACAATTGGGTCTACCATTTATGTGAACGTGAACCGGAATTATCCGCACTGTACGGATGGAAGAACAACAAAGGATATCCGTCTAAAATGCATCTCGAAGCGATTCGTACCCATGGTACAACGCAATATCATCGGAAATCATACGGTCCATGCAAAAATACATGAAAAGCATTTATCATTTCGAATACCGCGTCTGACTCACAAACGAAAGATACATGTCAACGAACTGATGATGTCATTCAAATAAAATTTGTTGATATATAATGTGGTCCGCAACGAATAAGGTAAGACGCTTACATGAAATTCGTTACAGAGGAAACATAGATAAAGTGACTTTCTTAAAACAACATGAAAACATACCAGAAACATACAAACCATTACAAATAAATGAAGCTAAACGTGATGAGTTAATAAACAAATTTACGTCAGATGAAAGCACTAAAGAAATTATGGATCGAAATGATGATATTTATAAGTTCTTTAAGGCTTTCAAAATTATCGAACTTACTGAAATTTTAAATATCATCATGAAAAAAATTGAACATATTAAAGAGAAAGCACCGGAAGCGGTATTGCTTGTAAATACACCATACCTTTTTTTGACAGGAAACGAAGTTTATAAGTCGCATTATAAGTCGGAAGATTTTTTAGCTGTAGAATTGTATCGGAGAAATTTGGTTGACATTCAAATTCACCAAATAGAGAGTAGGCACCAAAAACTACCTGAACATTGCATCCTCATCGACGATGCTTGTTATAGTGGTTTGCAATGGGATGATAGAATTGAAAAGCTACAAAACTATGAAAATACTAGGTTTTACTGCATTATTCCGTTTTATAGCACAACATGCAAAAAAATGTTAAAGGAAAAACCCCAAAATGTAGATATTGAATTTGGAAAATATATGCTCAGCGCTCAAGAAATTCCCATAAACTCTTTGTCGTGGCTAACGGAATCTGAACATAAATTCACAAATCGTCCAAATAATATTACATCATCTAAACATAGCTTGAAGAAGATTATGAGCACACCAGATTATAAAATTGCAGATGAGCTCAGCACATTTACAGCATATTTTGCAGAATTAACAGATACTTCAACAATAACAGAACATTATAAACTGCCTAGATCCCAGATGCCATTTTTTGAGTTCGAAAAAAATGCTGAACCTTGAAGAAATCTCCATTCAATGTAATGAATGCGAGGTGGAAGAATGGAACATTGAGTTGCTTCATGAAAATTATGCATCGGGGTTATCTTCATGGAAAAAACACATGGAGCACTACTCGAAATAATACACATAATTCGCATCATTCATATAGTCGTCGAAATTGCCCATGCTGTTCTGCAAGCAAGCGCATTGGACGATCTTTGCATCACACGAATAAGCCTTTAAAACACGAAGGATCTTTTTTGTCGTTTATTCCTGATGAGTTTTACGAATTCACCATCTCTCATCGAATTGTGCATAATAGGATACAGCGCGCCAAGTCGATGCAGACGAATGATATTATATCGTGCAGTATATGTTATGATACGATCAACAACAAAGATAGAAAGTCGTCCTTGCCATGTGGTCATCTATTTCACAAATCATGCATGGAAAAATGGAAATGGGAATGCAATCCTAATAAAGCATCCTGTCCTTTGTGTAGAAAAAGCCTAAATTGGTAGACTGAAGAATGCATTCATAAATGAATAAACAAAAAATGATCTCTCGCTGCAAGACTCGAACTTGCGACATTCTGGTCCCTGTAAATATATCTTGTAACAGCCAGATGCTCTAACCAACTGAGCTAAACGAGAATTCTTTATACTTGAAAGCAAGAGTATATTGTATAACATTTGAACGCACAAAACCGAAAAAATACAAAAAATATTGGTATCGTATAAAATGAGAACTTTTTGGAGCGTATCAGAAAGACAAGTTATGGCGACAAGAAGACATGCCCTTTTTGCAAAAACATTTATGCCAAGCAAGATATTTAATGAATCTGGAGTGACAAATCTATTACATAACTTGACGATTCAACAAAATGAATTAAATGTTCGACACTTTTTTTTTGACTAACATATAAATGGAAAAAGATAACGACAAAGACGAACCCGAAACACCGAAGTCAATTTTAGATATTGGACAAACTGAATATACGACCAACAGAAAGTGCGAAAAAATAGACGAAGAACTTCCTTTTCACGAATTTATAAATAAATCGCAGAAGCACTGCGGAGATATGGAACCATATTTTGATGCGAATAAAGGATTGTTATGTTGCAAAATACCTGGAAATAAAAAAAGAGGTGGCGATAATACTTGGACCAAAAAAAATTACCTCATATGGCAGAAGAAACAGTTCATAAAACGCACTCGTGATAATTCTTCTTTTCACTTTGTCAAATGTGATGAAGATATGAAAAAGCTAATTTTAGAAAACACAAGTGGAGAAAAAGTGACTGGTGAAACTAAATTTGAAGCAGTTCAATATTGTTCCATGAAAATGAACTCCATCAGTGATGATTTCGTTGTAGTAGGGTATGACTCATCCAAAATTCTGAATTTGAAAAAAGATGCACTTTTTAATTTACCAATTGATAAAAGCGAAGGTCAACTATGGGTATATTCGAAAATTGAATTAAAACAATTGTTTGAAAGTCATGATAAAGAAAAAGAATTTCTGCCATCGGATTCTTTAAATCAAAAGACTTTGATAAGATTTGAAGAACTGAAAAATCATTCCAAAAATGAGGATTCAAAACTAAAAGGTCTCACTGACAAAGATATCCATAGCATTTTTCATGACATAGACCTCGATCTTCCAAAACCCCAATCTTCCCAAGTCTCACTTGATGACACACAAAAACTTCAATTATTCAATGTTCTGAAATACTCATCATATAGAAGCGATTATGAAACTTGGTTGGACAAGAACGAAGGCTCGGCTATATTTCGATGGATATGTTCCATGCTATACAACCGTTTTATGCAATCCAAACTTGGTCAATGGGTTGAATACTACATGCCATGGACAGTTAAGAGTGTAAGAAAAATAAAAGGAGCTTTCGATTGGATCAAATCTCATCCATATTTGTGTTCCATGGCGGTAGCCATAGCAAGTGGAATAAAAACATTAGGGTGTGTGTACGCATCCTTCAATAATGACATACATAATTGGTTCCAGGTTTCAGAAAAGCTCGTCATGGGGCTTTTGTATGAATCACTTGGTCATTTACCACAATCACTAAAAGTTGCACTTGCTCTTTGTAAATGCACATTATGCGTATTGAAATCGGGCACGCAAATTATTACTGGTAAAGTATCCGGAGTGATACAAGAAATTATGTTTGGTTGCGTACGCGAAAACTTTACATTTTTGGGACAAGGATTTGCAATGTTTACACAAATGTTTATAGGTGGTACATCTGGACTCGTAGGAAGCACATTCAGTGTTGCAAAAGATTACTCAGGCTTAACACCGATGTTTGACTCTATATTCGGAGATGGTGGGTATGTTCAAAAGATAGCCTTGTTTACAGGTTTTAAAGAACAGCAAGATTTTGATGCAGTCACCGCATATTCAGCATGGAATGAAAGCATAGGAAAGGTTTCGGATAATTATAATAAAGTTTTTGCTTTGCATCAAATATTAAATTTCGATCGGGATGTTTTAATTCCATTAATTCGATTTGTCGCACCGGGCTCAATCGAAATGATTGACAAAATTTTCGATCTATTCAAACAAACATCAAAGACTACTTATGAATGGGGTTTGGATGTCGGCACAAGAAAAGGTTTCTTTTCAAAAACCTCTGGTGAAGCTCTAAAACAAACAGCAAATATACTAAACTTCGTCGCGTCAACCAAAGATAATCTGGTCGCCTTGGAACAAGAAATCAAAAAAATGAGCATAGAGTTGTACCAGATGTATTTACTGATGATACAGACAGTCAATATGATAAAAGAACTTTCTGAATTTATTTGTTGTGGTCTTAAAAGATCAGTTCCAATGATGGCACCATACCTTTCGAATTGTGGTGACAATTGTTGTCCCAAATATATAGAAAACATGCTGACATTGATACATAATCCGGATTTCATAATTGAAGAAAAAGGCAATGGAACAATCATAGTTAGAAGAAAACTTTTACAAGAAGCGGAAGATGCGTCAGCATTCAATTAAGTGTAACATGTACGATGTGAGATTTAATTGTATGTACTATAATAATGACAGATTTACATCAAGCTCTAGTTCATAAGTTACTTGAACATGTATCCGATGAAGTGTCTTCATCTGATGAAGTGTCTTCATCCGATGAAGTGTCTTCATCCGATGAAGTGTCTGATAAAAAACGTCTTATAGTATGTCATGCTTCTGAAGATCCACGTATTCTAGAAGAAAAATGGCATAATCATGACACACTAGATAATGATCAAAACAAAAAACCAACACACACTCACAGTATTTCAGCTGAATGGCATGAAACCACTCATCTTTGGGGGCAATTTGATGAACTAATGTTAAAAAGTTGTAATATGCATGCACTCTTTGATGACTTCCCTATATATGACAAAGAGAAAGACGGTGATGATGAAGATGTTTGGTGGGAAAATCAAGAGGGACGAGTAGATTTAACACCAACCAAGAATTCATGGCATAATATTGGAATACTTCTTAAAGCCGGTGGGAAACTATATTTTAACTATGTAAATGATATTTATGTATTTTTAAATCCGATGCAAGAAGATGCTGATCTTTGTTCTAAAGTTAATGCAATTTTTCAAAAAAACAACATTGATATGAGATTTGAAGACGATCTTGAAGATGCAACATTTGAATTTGAATCAGGACCATTTCAATTTAACATGTGGACTTTACATAAAAAAATAATACTAAAAAAAAAGATGACAGAGTGGACTGATCATCTCCAAACTGTGCGTGAAAAAAACCCAACAAAAAGTTTGAAGGAGTGTATGCAAATCGCATCTGCGTCGTATAAAGGAAATACCAAATCCAAAAGTTCATCTAGTTTGGGTGGCAATAAAAGCAATCGTAAAACCAACAAGGAAAGCTTGAGTCAAACGAACAACCATGTTTCTAAAAGTGATAAAAAAGGTGATAAAAAAACACAAAAGTTGAAAAAAGAATCAAAGGAAACACTGCAAGATATAGTTGGGTTTTCAAAAGACCTTTTATCCGTCACTGACATACTTTCTGCTGATCACTTAAAAATGCTGCAAAAAGCATGTAAAAAAATTCATCATGTACACGAGGAATTAAGAAGCAAAGAAGAAGAATCTTCCGACGAAGAATCTTCTGACGATGATAGTGATAGTGACTAGAAATGCAAGCTATTCTCGTTTTGTTGTCATGTTGTTTCGTCGATCAAGACGATCTTTTAATTCTTTTAAAAAATCCGCGGATGATAATAACTTCGAAAGTCTAGTTACAGCATCGATAGCTTCCTCATTTTTTTCATCGTTTTTGAGTTTTGCCTTGACTGTATCCTGATTTCTACCAGCTTTATCATATTGTTCGGCATGTTTGTTGGCCTCTTTGTTCAACTCTTGTGTCACACTCTCTTGTTGTGACGCGACCTCTTGTGCCACACTCTCTTGTTGTGACGCGACCTCTTGTGCCACACTCTCTTGTGCCACGAGCTCTTGTGTCACCCCCTCGTGTCGTTGCGCAGCATCTTCTTGTTGCGCAGCATCTTCTTGTTGCTCTTCTTGTTGCTCTTCTTGTTGCACGGCTTCTTGTTGCACGGCTTCTTGTTGCACGGCTTCTTGTTGCACGGCTTCTTGTTGCACGGCTTCTTGTTGCACGGCTTCTTGGTGTGCACCCAACCTGGTTTTATCACTCTCTTCCATAACACCTGAAATATATTGTTTCTCTAATTTGCACTCTATATCACGCAAACGACACTCACATGTATGAATTCGAGACTCAAGTTGCTCAAGTAACAACATTTGACTCTCTGAATTTTTTTCTATTTTTTTGTCTTCTTTTTTTTTGTGTTGTTGTTGTTTCTTATTCATCGGTGTCACTTGAAATGTTGCAGCCGGACTCAAGAATCCAAGACCCATTAAAATTACCCACAAAAAAATACTTGCGTAAACGCAAACAGTAAATGTAAACAAGCTCAAGATGATCACCTAAAACGACAATGATTCAAGATTGATGTTAAAAATTACATCGTCAGGTTTAGGTCCCACTTTTTCTTCTACTTCTTTTTCAAACTTTTTACATAACAACGAGGTCTTTCTTTGGCATTTCTTACGCTCATTTTTCAAACGAACAATGTCCGGATCACTATTCCACACTCGTTTTTGATGTTGTAACCATGCACTCTCAAGACGTTTTTCTGCAGACATATATTGTTTTCGTTCATTCTTTAATCGTTCTCTCAACTTTTTCAGTGCTGAATTTTTATTGATCGCCCTGCTCCTTCGTTGATTGTAATTGCGCACATGTTGAGTATGTTCGGTTGCTAAACGTTCCAGACTTGAGTATATTGCGGTATCGTCTTCTCTACGACTAGTAATTTCTGGATCTTTTGTCCTGCACACCGGACAACGCGCATCGTATTGAGCCGCTTTAAGTTCACATTTTGTATGAATTTTATGCATACACACCGGCATACATAAGAAATTATCGGACTCGTGAATTTCGTCCAAGCAAATAGGACATGTATTATTATTGTTACAGTTCATTCTTTATCACTCCCAAGAAAATCTCACATGTGAATTTTCGAACTCAACGAGCGTAAGAAGGCCCTCATTAGATTGGCTGAACGTAAACACGAATGCTGTACAGCATGTTCATACGCAACTTGTGCAACATCTCTTCGTGTAAATTTTCCAATAAAAATAAGTGACCCATTCACCAAATCTCCCTCAAAATAATAAACCTCGATATACTTGCCATTGGTTATAATGTACTCATTTGGTACAATTGGGTAGGCAGAACAATCAATCTCTCCAAAATCAATATCTTCGTAAACATGCTTCAAAGAATTGTGGATTTGTGGCGGACAGTAAAATACTGAATGAGAATATGTTTGCGGTGCTTGTACAGTTTGCATGTCTTCGAAAAAAATATGTTTTTTTTCATGGTAGATGATTTTTTTTTCAAGAATAGATAAATGACATCAACTCCCAACTTTAATCACAAACATACTTCGAACCCACTTGATGAACCATCTTGTACCATGCATCATATTGATTATAATGACATTAACTTTTTAGCCGCAAGTTGTAAGGGAAAAGTTCCAGATATTCAAGAAAATATTGTAAAGAGATGTGAAGAACTTTTCAATCATTCATGGCATCCAGAAAAAAGTCAAATTCCAAGCGTTGAAGTATATTATGAGTGAAGAAGGGGGGGGTGATGCTTGCTGTCAAAGTGCTGACATGTTGTTGTTTTTTTTCACTTGTCACTTGTAAATTCGTCTTGTGCCTCAACGACTTCGGGGAAGATGAATATTTTTTTTTTCATTTCCTTGTTTCAAATGATATCTATTCAAGATACTAATATCGATATAGAGGAGGTTCGTAGTAAAATTGTCGGTGGAGGTGTTATACCCGTTGCTATAAATGAAAATGGAGATATTTTACTTCTTCTCGGTAAAGAACGCTACATAAGCCATTGGCGCGGCTCGCTAAAGTGGTCAGGATTCGAAGGTGGAAAAAAAGAAACAGAGAGTGTAGAACACATTGCAGCTCGTGAATTCGTAGAAGAAAGCATGGGTGTTGTTGCATTGAACGAAAGCCAAACAAATTGTGATATACAAGATGTATTGAATATTATACATGAACACAAATACTTTGCACGCATTATTCTGTGCATTCATCACACCGAAAATAACAAGGTGGAAAAACGGTTCCATATTACATATGTCATTCAAGTGCCATACCAAAAGCAATGCAACGAAAAGTTTGCAAATTTAAGAGACTCGTTTATAGATTTTCAAATCAAACTATCTCAATTCCAAAGTTTATCCGAACAATTACCATCCGAATATCCATTTATACAAGAAGACTTGATCATAAAGGGGAAAAAAGTCAAAGCGGTCACAGATGTTACCGTCGTACACAATGAACTCGTGGTTACCTATCTCGAAGAAGAAGGTATTCAGCGTATAAGCAAAGAAGTTCAACAAAATGAAACACTGTCAACATATTTAAGATGGTTTTCGTGTAGAACACAACTTGAAGAACAACTAAAGATATTTGAATACATTCCGGACGCAATCACGGTGGAAAAAAATTGTCTGGGATTTTTCGTAAATGCAAAACTTAACGAAGAGTACATAGAAAAACAACTGGTTCAATGGTGGAAAATAGAGGACCTGAAAGAGGTGTTGTCAAACGGTGGATATAGACAATCAGATCTCTTTCGTGCATACTTTATGCCAGTCCTTCAAAGAGTAGTCCAGGAGCTTGACTGTTATAAGCACGCACGGAATAACGATGATAATGACAAACAATAATACATGCACTTTTTTTTCATTCAATATTTCTATTGAAAATGTGTCTATATTCTCCATCGTTTTTAAAATCTTCATACAATCCTTCTCCTTAAACCTTATCGACTCATAATGCAAATTCTCTCGACGCAAATAGATAGGAATCAAATTCTTATCTTCGTGGCAAATTTTATGAATGGATTCATATTCATCATCAATTATGTATATACACAGACGTGGAATACTTCGTAACAATGCGTTGATTTCAATCGAATCCGCCCAGATATTACCAAGCTTCCTGACTTCTCGTCGTAATTTTTGCAACGTAAAACTTGTATCGTTGATTGCATTGAACAATTCGACGTCTTCCTCTCTCAGGTGCTCCGCTACAATATTTCGTAAACTGGATACATCAAACAAACTCATCAACTGCCTGGATACTGCGGTATAAAAACAATCGCCATCCCCCGGCGTATATTCAATCTCATACTCAACTTGTAAACGGTTCAAAGTACGCGAACGCATATACACATTATATATTCTGTGGAAATTTGATTTCAAAAAATATAATTCCTAACTTGAAATGTTACTGAATCCGGCAATTGTGATCATCGTTATTGCCATCATTCATGCATGCATTTTATATATTACAAATTCAACCAATAAAACCAGTGTACATGGCCATATTGACAATAGCATTTTTGTAAGTGTCGTAGCTTACAAGGATCCGAAATGGACAACAAATGCCATCAACATTCTTAAAAATGCATCTTATCCAAATCAAGTTTTCATAGGCGTCCTGGAATTCATCAACAACATAACCGAAAGCGCAGCAGATGAAATACCACATCATTATAGAAATAATATTAGAGTAAAAACCATTTCATGTACATTGGCTACATATCTGGCAAAGTCACGGAAAATGTGTATAAAAGAGCTATTCTCCAACGAAAGGTATGTTTTATTCACACGCTCCGTCGTGTTACGCAAAAATTGGGATTGTATACTACACTCTTACATGACAAGTCCTTCAATTGTCATCACGACTCCACTTTGTCATGAGAATCGCGTAATTTTTCCAACCATTGTTTCAGTCGATTCGAACAATGTCACCTGTTCGCACAGTCAACTGCATTCCACAAGCAATAGAGCGGTAAAGAGCATAGTTTGGAGCAGTGATTTCTGTTTTTGTGATTCGTCACATATTGATAAAGTGCTGATCGACGAAACAAATCTTGGTGTTTCAGCATACTTGCATCATCATAAGCTGAACATATTCTCTCCTGGTATATCAATTGGTATTAGAGACGAGACCCCAAAAGGGCTTCGAAGTGGAAATGTCTGTAAAATAAATCAAGACATCGTAAACGAATTTTGCAAATTTACAGATATTGATATTCCACAAAAATACATTAGCCCACACGCTCGTATGGGATTGAGCAAAGAACTAAAGTCCGAAGAATGTATCATAAAATATGGGTCTGTGTGGGAAACAAATTTATTGTTGGAACAAATAAAATCAGAAACAATAAAATCTTTCAAATAATGAAAAATGAAGTTGATACTTATGGCACTGCTGCCATTTACACATGCTTTGAAAGGTGCACTAGTTCTTGAAAAAATATACAATGTCACTGTTAATGATACACAACACATTGGCATCAACATATATGCATATGCACACAACCAAAGCTCTAAATTCACAAATATGATGTCCGAAAGCACGGAAAATATACATGCAATTTCTCTCTGGGTTTTCCCTGCGAAAATAACACATGCCACCACCGATACACCATATGTCGTATCAGAAGATAACTCCACAATGATTCTATACTCCTATAGTGGAATGAATAACACATTCTTGGCCTCGATACATCTAACAACACAATCAAATGATTGGATCCAAAATCTACACTCAATTTCTCGACTGGAAATTTTGAATTCAGATGTAGTCGCCGAAGATGTGAATTGGAGGGATACTGCAAATATTATAATTCGAAACAATCTGTATCCGCACTTTGACAGATGCTCCATACAACTTCAATCCTATCGAGATGTGAATACAGTGTCATTGTACTTCAATACCACCACCGCGCTGTTTAATACTATTAGTATTCCCGATATGACGAGAACAGTCGTCAACTCTACAAACACACTGATTTTTTATGCCTTGAACTCGGATGACAATTCAATCATAACTCCTGGACTATTTACAATGACGGACACACCACCATACGCCTACAATCACACAATATCAACACTTCTGGAAACACGTGACTCCTGTGAAATTCTCGAAAATATTACATCCGTCACCGATTGCATCGACGACACGTCGAATATCAGCTCCGCTAGCATGACATGTGCACAACATGTAACATCTGTATATTATCCAAATGTATGCGGGGGAACTTACAATGTCGAAGACGGTTTCAATGCAAGCAGTTCGTGTTGTTCATGCGGCGGTGGATTTACAGTGCACAGTACAGCCGCGCAAAATATGTCAGGTATTGTTTCAGATACCACGTTGCTTCGCATCAATGGAAGAAATGATCCAAATACAACATTCAGGGATGGAAGCATGTACATTGTAATAGTCACGATGACTTTTAATCAAACCGACCCTGAGTTCTATGACCAACGACCCGAACTGTTTCAAGAATCAACGTTCAATGTCGTCGAAAATTTATTCCATTTAAGAACCGCAGTCGATGACCACACGGACACCCTGATCACAAGATTCGATCACGACAATGATTTGAAGTTCAAGTTTACCCTCAAAACGTTTGATAAAAATACGGCACTCGTTTATTACTATTACGCACAACGTATTTTACCGCTATCTGAACAACACGTAATAAATGACGTTAGAATGTTCAGTGTACCGCATTATACTTCAAACTTTTCCGCCGCTGAAATTGAACTCAATGTAAATGAATCACTACAATATCCATATTGCGATATTGTGAATGTCACAATACCCTGATTGGACTCATTTTTTTTAAAGTCGTGATACGAAAATGAACGTTGCTCAATACTTGAACAAACTTTCCACAAAATCGGAATTCATTTCTGTAAAAAATCGCGCAATACTATATAAAAAAATAGAACACATGAAACCCAACGAAGCCTTGAACTTGTACAGTGACTTGTGCTACTTGTACATTTGTACAATAAACAAGGACTCTCCAAACATGTCCGATTTGAAATACCTCTCTACAAATTTTAAACCATCCTTCATTCGATCTTTAGTCGATGTTGGAAACCTTGTTGACAGACTTGCCGACATATCTTCACTCGATCGCAAAACAAGAATAAGTAAGTGGAACCAAGAGACAAAAGAACACAATGAAAAAATCAAAAACCACAAGGTGAATTATGAATCTATTCTATCATACAGTAACTTTTTGTACAAGAGTCGACAAAAAAATGAAATCGCATATGCAAATACACAGACCGTATCAAATACTGATGTCAATTTTATCATCCACGGCACCCTTGAGGATATAATAAAAAAACCACCCTCCTTCTTCGCCACAATAAGTGTTGAATCTCTCACCATCAATGAAAAGCGTGCTTTGATCCACAAACTTGAAATGTTTGAAAATGTCCTGCCCGTCGCAACACGTAAACGCATTCCCGAAATGTTGAATGAAATCTACCAATCGGAATATGGTCACAATTCTTCACGTCACACTTCCCGTTATCCCTCCTGCTGCTCTCCCTTTTTATTTTCGTGTTTCATACAGTAAGATACAATATGAAAAATTGAAACAGAAAAAAATGAACGCACTCGACTCAATCAAAAAAAATATTGTATTTCTGTTTTGATACTAGAAACCACTGCTTTCTGGCGAGCTAGCCACTCCATCATAATACTTCGGGCGGTACACCCTCATCACCAATATCGTCTTCGCTGATTTCACTTTCATTCACATCAATCCCCATTGCAATTAGAGCATCTTGAAAATGTTTCGCATTCAGCTTCATCAAGGGATACATGTCCTTGATACACGTTGCAATTTCGAGTTGAGTCTGAAAATGCAAATCTTTACACTGGTCTTGCAACCTAAACGCAGAAGCACGACGTACAAGCTCCGCCAAATCAGATCCCGATAAAGTTTCAGAAATGGTCGACACCCAATCTAATATCTCATCGGCAATCTCTTCTTCTCCCAATTTCAACTTCAGAATCGCCCGCCGTTCTGTTGCATTTGGCAATTGCATTTTGTACACCTTTGGCAAGCGTCGTTTAATTGCGGGGTCCAAATATGCAATATTGTTCGTTGTACCAATGACAAATATCGAATCGTTTTCTTGACTGTCCATTCCGTCAATTTGCGACAACAATTCCGTCTTAAATCCATATACAGCAGATTGATCCAATTCATTTCTTTGCTTCATCAAACCGTCAATCTCGTCGAAAAAAACAATACATGGTTGCAACTTTCTTGCAAGTGAAAATGACGCTTGAATCAACTTGTTACTCTCGCCGTAATATTTGTTCTCAAGTGCAGAAAGCGATAATGATAAAAACGGCACATTCGCCTCCGCAGCAATTACGCGAGCAAGCATCGTCTTACCCGTTCCAGGTGGACCGTGTAATAGAATTCCGCGACTTGGACTCAAAATTTTTGAATCTTTGCTGAAAAATATTTTCGGATACTTCAAAGGCATCAACACATTGGCGTTTATATCTTCTTTGATTTCCTGCAAACCACCGACTGTACTCATCCTATCGCTTATGTTTTGTGGATTCACAATATGGTCATATATCTGACGTTCATATCCATTCATACCGGTCTTTCCCGTTGGAAATATATTCGTTATGTTTTCGGTCAATGCATTCGCCACCTGGTTTATGAAAATACCAATAAGCGTCGTCACAACTGCCATAATCAAAGTCAAAGCAAATTTTTTTAAAACCACATACACTTGCGAAGTCATTTTTCTTGTTGAAGAAAAAAAAAAGATTCCTTGCGCACATACATGTAAGTGCAAGCCGATTAATTGTCACAAACCCCTACACTTGACGCCACTCAAAAGCAGCGGGGCAAAGTACCCACATATCGCCCGTAAATGGTCACAAAGAATTCAACAATCTTGGTTGAATGCCATCACTTTACTTCCTTGTATGGTATTACATCCAGTTTCGCCACTTTTTCTCAAATACGGATCGTTCTTTACAGACTCATTCACAAGATCAGAATACATTGAATTCAACAGACGTGCTCGAGAGCTAGACGATTGTCGCAAATGCAATGTGTTATTGAAGACAAGTTCGTCGTACTTTTCGGCATATCCCTTAGGTGTGTATCGCGTAACATTGTATTTGCTCGTTTGCCGTTCCTTGGGTGCATATTGCTTTGGGTCGTGTTGCTGTATTTGTTCCTCTTGTACAAGTTGCTGTCGTTGTTCTTCTTGTCCATTGTCCTCAACTGCTGGTGCAGTTTGTTTCACATGACGAGGATTCGGTGTGCGTTTCATGTTTTGAGATATGCCAGCAGATACCCCATTGAAAGAATGGCGTAGCTGTTGCGGCGAATCAATCATGGTAAGAATCATTACGGAAATTATCATCAAAACAAATACGACCGGCTTACAATGACTGAATAATATTGTCATCACGGCAACCCCAACGAGAATGCACAACTCAAGAAACATTTTATTATACACACAAAAAAATTTGTGCAATTTTGTTTTCCACAAAAAAAAATGTCCAGATAAAAACAAATGTGGAATATTCTGTGTGAGTGTATTAATCAAATAGCGCAAAATCCAAGTGTCCATCAAGTAATGCAACAAATACAACGGCACACAGTTTGTACGACAACTCAGTGCTTTGAAAATGAAAGTGACGCGTTTGGCGTTCAAATGCCAACACATGCACCATATTACGGTCCATATTTGGTAATAGCGGCGACTGCAATTGCCGTCCTATTGGTCAACATGCCTACAGCACATGTAACAGAGAAGGATCATTGACCGACCGTCTGCTTCAAGACAAGTGGCAACACACGCAACGATTTCCCGTACGGATATACAAGCAATTTAATGGTTTTTTTAAATTTTTGAGTTTCTACTTCTTGTATTTTTATAGGATAACTACGCTCATCCATCGTGAATGGATTCAGTGTTGTAATATTTGTTTCTAACGTTGTACTAAGACAATGCAATGAAATTTGATCACCCCTCATCTGTTTTGTCGAAATTTGGTTTCTGTATTCTTGCAAGGTCACCTTCTTTTTTTGCAAAAAACCATCAATCACACCATCACTGGTAATTGTTGACGCGACCTTTTCTCTCAATTCCGCGACTGTAACTGTATTCTCTGGCAAACATTTTGGCAAACATTTTGGCAAACATTTTACAATACTTGCAAACATACAATCATCATCATTTGGCACATAAAAAACATTGTACGTTTCTAGAATAGTTAAATCCGTCATTTTAGCAAAAGTGATGAAAAAAATTTCGTTGAGTCCGTATTTCAAAAAAACAACGCTCTTCTACAAATGCAAAACGAACATACATTCATAACATATCCAACATGGAAAAAATATATTGTCATTTCATGCTGCGTTGAATCGTTGCGTGTCAAAGACAAACGTCATTTATTTCACATCATGAGACGAACCGATCAACTGACACACAACACATTTTTTCCAATGTATGGAATTACAGCCGGCGAATTCGCCATTTGGCAAATACTCTCAGAATCCAGAAAAACACGTCGTCCGAAAGAGGACAAGTAAAGTTATTGAAGTGGCACGCTTATGATATTACACAAGAATCGATTCATATCCAGTTTCGCTTCATCTCCATGTGCAGCATAGTATGCCAATTTTCTAACATCATGTTCCAACTCCTTTGTAATTGTTATGGTATCGTGATCACACGAAGGCAATGTTCCTGACCATGTCTGAAATGGATTTTCCACCCAGTTTCCATCTTCATCCAAACCTTTCCCCAAATAATGACATGTCCATTTGTTATGAGATGTCACATTCTTCAAACCATAATCGGGTCCACAGGTCGACGCCATTTTTCTGGTATAAATTGGATCCTTTGGATCAGGCCTATTGTGCTCGTGCGACAAAGCAAACTGGTTTATATCCTTTACATGGGGTGATGGCGTCTGAATGGTCTGCGACGCAGCTGACCGTTTATCCGGAGTCCAACACAAGTTATCAATTGACCGAGTGCCCCCGTTCATGTAATAACTGGGATCCTTGGGATCTGTCGAAGTATAAGGACTGTTTTCACAGCAAAGTTCGCCACATGCATTCAGTCCGAGCCCGTCATCCTTACATCCGCATGCTCCAGATTCCGGCTTTGCTACATAACCGGGCGGAGCGAAACGATTCGCAGTAAGATGAGGAAGCTCATCCTGTTTTTTTGAATCCTCGGTCTTCTGCATACAATTCGTACATGGATCCGCAAATGTTGCTGTAGTGCTCATTTAAATAATTTCATAAAAAAGTTTTAGTCCTCCCAAAAACAGTTATCTGGTGTAGATGGTCTTTCACGCTTATTGGAAGTCCCTTCTTTATAAAAATGAACTTGTTTGTTTGCCACTTTGTCGTAGACGATTGCGGGCCTCAATTGATCGGTTTTTTCTCCAATTAAGCCTTGTTTTGCCACACCTTGTTTTGACACACCTTGTTTTGCATCACCTTGTTTTGCCACACCTTGTTTTGCATCACCTTGTTTTGCCACACCTTGTTTTGCCACACCTGGTTTTGCATCACCTGGTTTTGCATCACCTTGGTTTGCATGACCTTGCTTTGCACCCGGTTTTGCGCCCGATTTTGCATCCTGTTTTGCATCTTGTTTTGCATCTTGTTTTGCATCTTGTTTTGCATCTTGTTTTGCATCTTGTTTTGCATTACCTTGTTTTGCATCTTGCTTCGCATTTGCTTTTGTTCTTGGAACAAGAGGCACCGGGTCGAATACCTCAATCATATTCAAAAATCGAATCAGTGAACTGTACGGATATTTGCCGGTGCTTCCAGTGTGTGTCGTACCGAAATTCTTGACTGCATCCAGCGTTAACGTTTTCAGAGTTGGAACATTGTCCTGTGCGCTTTGCAACACTATCCCACATACGGTTGATACCGCAGCAGCTACTGCAACCGGAGTGCTCGACGCATACTTCAATGTTTCCATTTTTTTAGCACAACCTTTGACAATCTTCTTATCCAAGCCTCCATATTTTACTGTATCATCCGCGGTCGCTTGATCAATCGATTTGGAAATCACCTTGAATATGGGTTTAAGCTGTACTTTTTGTACACAGAGTCCTTGCCTGTTGTAGGTCGTGATTGGATCCGGACAAATGGAAAGGATAATCGCCTTTATGTGTTTTGGTGTAAGTCGTTCACTTTCATACAAAATACGAGAATACACAATAATCTTTGTCGAAATTTTATCGGCCAATTTCTTTATATACTCCTTTACATCTTCCTTCATTCGTGGTGGATTTT
>Ga0315315_10001994_pt1 | contig 18744 bp, 21 predicted proteins | sample M140m3416metaG_FD_203699 | JGI IMG/M metagenome (GOLD analysis project Ga0315315, IMG submission 203699) | Ammonia-oxidizing marine archaeal communities from Monterey Bay, California, United States - M1 40m 3416 | ecosystem: Environmental > Aquatic > Marine > Intertidal zone | place: USA... | reverse complement strand
AGATTACTTGTGATTATAACGAATATCATAATGTAATGAATATTGAAAAGCCAAAACCAGAATGGGAGGAGAAAACAAATGAAAATTAACATATGGATATTAAGAGAAGATGTTTGGGAAATAAATGCATGGCTCAAAACTCCATGGGAGTATAGTGCTTCAAAGCCTATTACGTTTTTTCACGATAAACCTACAAAGCAAATGGATGTCGTGCAAGTAACTATAGAAATGTATGAGTATCAAAAAATTATTGATAACAACGAAGAGATCCAAACTAATATAGCTAACCAAATAGGATGGGTTCAATCTTCAACTATTGATTCTAGAGAAGATACTAGTGATCAATTACAATTACTGTTTGGAGAATAGGATTGAGAATTGGTGTAACAGGTAGTAATAAATATGAAAATAAACGCAAGATAAAAGAGTTCTTATTTAAGTTTAAAGAGCAATTAGAGGTAGAAATTATCTGTAGAGGTAATAAAGATGGTGCTGATAAATATGTTAAAAAATATGCTCTAGAATTTGGATTAAATTATATTGAGGTTCCAGCTGCACATACCTCAAGAAGTTTATATTCACAATTACCTGATGCATATTTTAATAAACCGTTTAGTATACGGAATTATTTTATACAGCAAAACATTTATATCAAGCAATGTGATAAATTTATAATTTTTGGAACACAAGGTGATAAAATAATAAATAATTTGTTAAGAGCAATAAATAAACTGCAAAAAAATATAATAATTATTACGTAAAAACAGTGTATAGGGGTCTTATCCCCTATTTATTAATAATAAAAGAATAAAGGGTTACGAAATGGAATTACCAAAGTTACGAAAGGTTGATCAAAACAAACCTACGAAGAAAAAAATATTACTACTTTCCGATGATTTAAGAATGCACTCTGGTATTGGTACAATGTCTAGAGAATTTGTACGCGGTACCTGTCATAAATATGATTGGGTACAGTTAGGTGGAGCAATTAAACATCCTGAAGCTGGCAATATCGTAGATATATCAGACGATTTACGTAAAGTTACAGGTGTGCAAGATGCAAAATGTAAAATCTATCCAATCGACGGATATGGTACTCAAGATATAATTAGAGAATTACTAGAGATTGAAAAACCGGATGCTATAATGCATTTTACTGATCCTAGATTCTGGGGATTTTTATATCAGATGGAGCATGAAATACGTCAACATATACCACTTATGTATTATACTATTTGGGATGATTTACCTTACCCGGTTTGGAATGCTCCGTTTTATGAGTCATGTGACTGGTTAGGTTGTATATCTAGACAAACGTATGGTATAGTTAATTATGTTAGAGATTATAATAGACCTTCAGAGGAAGGTAAAACTAAAGATTGGCAAATAGATTATGTACCTCATGGTATTGATTCTAAAATATTTAGACCAATTGATAAAAATGATAAGCTTTGGTCCCATTACAATAGTTTCAGAAAAGCTATGTTAGATGAGAAAGATTATAATTTTGTATTATATTATAATAATAGAAACATACGTAGAAAGCAAACGAGTGATATTATTTTAGCATGGAATGAGTTTTGTTCTACTTTAACTAAAGAGCAATCAGAAAAATGCTTACTACTGATGCATACACCACCTAGAGATCCTAACGGAACAGACCTTAACGCAGTAAAAAATATGGTATGCCCTGATTATGATATTAAATTTTCTAAAAAACATTTATCTGAACAAGAAATGTGCTTTATGTATAATATAGCTGATATAACTATCAATATAGCTTCTAATGAAGGATTTGGTTTATCAGGTGCAGAATCTATTATGTGTGGTACACCTATTATAAATAATATTACTGGTGGATTACAAGATCACTGCGGATTTAAACTTAAAGGTAAATATCTTGTTGCAGATGACTATATCAAGATAGGATCTTTACATGATGATAGAAAGTGGAAAGATAACCCAGACTTAACATGGGGAGATTGGTGTGTACCTGTTTGGCCATCTAATAGAAGTATTCAAGGTTCACCGGAGACACCATTTATATTTGATGATAGAGCTAGATTTGACGATGTAGCAGTAGCTATCAGTGACTTGTATAAATTTTCTAGAGAAGAGCGCAAGCAGAAAGGATTATTAGGTAGAGAGTTTGCTCTCGGTGAAGGCGGATTATCATCTAAAAATATGGCAGACTGCTTTATCAAAGGTATAGATGCAACTTTAGAGAATTGGGAAAAACGAAAACGATTTACGTTATATAAAGTATAGAGGAAACAGTTATGACAAATAAACCATTATTATTATTTCAAGGACCGGCACGGTCAAGATCTGGTTACGGAGACCATACTCGTGATTTAATTTTATCACTTTTAGCTATGGACCGATTTGATATTTTGATAGCACCTACAAGATGGGGAGGGTGCCCAGAGACAGGATTAGATTTAAGTTTAGATTCTCATAAATTACTCTTTAGTAAATTTATGAAAAATAATACACTACCAAAGCAGCCTGATGTTTATATCAACTGTTCAGTTCCGGGTGAATTTAACCCTGTAGGTAGATATAATATCGGTATTACAGCTGGTATTGAAACCACAGTTTGTGATGCTAGTTGGATTGAAGGTTGCAACAAAATGGATCTTATTATAGTGCCATCAATGCACGCAAAAAGGGTTTTTGAAAATACTGTATTTGATAAATTTGAAAAAAACTCTAATAAAAAAATTGGTAGTTTACAAATAACTAAACCTATAGAGGTGTTATTTGAAGGATTAGACACTACTATATTTAAAAAATTAGATCAAGTTGTACCATCAGTTGATGAGCAGTTAAAAAATATCGAGGAAGATTTTAATTTTTTATATGTTGGTCACTGGCTAGATGGTAAAATTGGTCACGATAGAAAAGATACTGGTATGTTAATAAAAACGTTTTGTAATTCCTTTAAAGGTAAACGTAATAAACCAGCTCTAATTCTTAAAACTAGTCACGCAACATTTAGTATAATTGATAGAAATGAAGTATTAAGAAAAGTTAATAATATTAAAAAAGAGGTTGGTGAAGGTTGCCCTAATATTTATGTGCTGCATGGTGATATGACAGCTGAAGAAGTCAATGGTTTATATAATCACCCAAAAGTTAAAGCTCATGTTAGCTTTACTAAAGGAGAAGGTTTTGGACGACCATTACTTGAAGCATCAGTAAGTCAAAAACCAGTTATAGCATCTAATTGGTCTGGTCACATTGACTTCCTACATCCGGAATTTAGTACACTATTACCGGGTGAATTACGACCAGTACATAAATCAGCACAGTGGAAGGGTGTTATTAACGAAGGTAGTCAATGGTTCTATGTAAATTACAGTATAGCTGAAAAAATTCTACGTGATGTTTATAAGAGTTACAAGAGTTATATACCTGGAGCTCGAAAGCAAGGACATTTCAGTAAAACTAATTTTAGTATGGATGGAATGACTGAACTGTTTAAAAATATCATAAACAAGTATGTAAAGGTAGAGCAACAGCCACAACAGGTAAAATTAAATTTACCTAAACTTAAAAAAACAGGAGGTGTAGAATCTCCTAAAATTAACTTACCAAAATTAAAGAAGGTATAATATGGAACAAAAAATATTAAGTCCAATAGATGGTAATACAGATTACTGCTTTGAATCACTTGACGAGCGTAACGGTGTTACTTCTTATCTAGACTATAAAACAGGGTTTACTAGTAACTCAACATTAAAAGCAGAATCAGATACAGTTAAAAAAGCAGAAGCTAATCAACCCAAATTAGTAACAGAGCTATCAGTTTTAGATAGCTTACGTAACATTGTATGGTACCCATCAGTAATTAATATACCACTTAAAGGTATGGTTTTTCCTATGGGAACAAAGGATAATTGGTCATGGGAGGTAATGAAGGTTAGAGAAGTTACTGAAGCGGAGAGAGAAAAATATCCGGTCCCTAATAAAGAAGGTGAATTTTTTAAAACGATTCTTGATGTTAAAGGAAAGAAAAATTATGACAAAGATAATTTTATGGAAGCATTAAAGGAAATCGGAGGAGTGGTTGAGCTAGATGAGTAAATTATCTACACATAGATCATTTTTTGGTAATAGGTATCCAATTACAGTAGCAGATTTACAACCAGGTATGATAGTAGATTTTTCTTACCGTAAATCATCAGTAGGAAAGCCTGAGACAAAACGTTATACAGTAATGATAGTTGATCCTAGTTTTAAAAGACCACAAGATAAAGAGAATTTTACTCATGCTATTAATTTAGATGCTGCACCTAGAGCTGCATTATTAGATATAGCTCGTCGTACAGGAGCAACTATGGCGAATAGCAATCTTGAAGCAAGGATGGTGTATGCTGATAAGTTACTCGTTGAAGGTCAACCTCGTCAATTTTACCAAAACAGTATCTCGGAGTTAATATCAGGTCAAGGTAAAGGTAGTTACAGAACATTTAAAACAATAAAAATACAAGGTATTCAATTAATAGATTATAGCTTTCCTGAGTCTATTGAATATTATGATCCATCGGAGTTAGATGAAAATGAAAATTAGTTACGCAATAACAGTATGCAATGAGCATAAAGAAATAGAAAAATTATTATCATTTCTATTTGAACATAAAAGAAAAAAAGATCAAGTTGTAGTTCAAATGGATTTTGATAATTCTACTACAGAGGTTGTAAAGGCATGTGAACGATGGGAAGCAAAACCATCTGCAGAATATAAACTTATACAGCATAAATTAGATAAAAACTTTGCACAATATAAAAACAATCTTAATATAAATTGTGATGGTGACTGGATATTCCAGATTGATGCTGATGAAATACCTAATAAATACTTAATGGAAGCTTTACCTTTTATATTAGAAACTAATTCAGATACAGAAGCATTTTGGGTTCCGAGAGTAAACACAGTTGCTGGGATTACGGATGAACATATAGCTAAATGGGGTTGGAGAGTTAGTGAAGAAGGTTGGGTCAATTTTCCGGATTGGCAAATGAGAGTTTATAAAAATAAAGAAACAGTATATTGGATTAAACCTGTACATGAACAGTTAAAAGGTTATACTAAATTCGCAAACCTTCCAGCTGAAGAAAAATTTGCATTATATCATCCTAAAGATATAGGAAGACAAGAACGTCAAAACGCATTTTACGATACTATTTAGTTATGATTTTCTATAGATTATTAGATAATGTTTTGTACCAAGTTAATGATACAAATCAAATAGGATTTTCTACTAATGATCCTTCATATATACCAGACGAATATTTAGATAATCGAGAGTTTGTTGTATTTAGAACAGCACACGGTATAGGAGATTGGGGTATTATTTCAGCAATGCCTAGGTTATTAAAACTTAAATACCCTGACTGTAAAGTATATATTCCTTCAGAAAAGTTATTAGAGAGTTTATTTGGAAATCCGCATAAAAATGCGTATATTACATTTAATAATAATCCATATATCGATGGTTTTGTTGATAGTATAAACGGGGATGTATTCCATGATCAGTATAGAATATATAATGAACAAACGCCTGATATACCATTATTGGAACAAATGCTTAATTTTTGGCAATTTGATCCTAGTGAGTATGAAGACTCGCAACCAGAAATATATTGGACAGATAAAGAAGTAGAGTTAGGTGAAGCTATTATTAAACAACATGCAACTGATGATTTTGGTTGTTTACTTGTTTCTGATAGATTTGGTACACAACGTGGTAAACATGATGAAGAATCATTTAAACGTGATACATTAAATATGACTAAAGTATTAAAAGAAAATAAATTACCATATTTTTACTGGTCTTATAAACCATTAGAGGATACACCATTTAATTTTATTGATACTGCACTAGACATGAGGCATATTGATATAAGAGTACAACTTTATATTAAGTCAAGAGCTGTATTGAACTTAAGTAATCAATGTGGTACTAATCATATGGTTGTCCGTTATTCAAAGTGTTACGAATCGCAAAGGCAGTTTCCTATAAAGCATAATTATGTAAAGGGTGAAATTTATCTATGAAAAGATTAGCGATATATACTGCAATATTTGGTGGTTATGATAAACTACCAGACCCAACATTTATACCAGAAAATGCTGACTTTTTCTGCTTTACAGATTCAGATATTCAATCAGATATATGGAATATAATTAAAACTCCAGCAATTTATCATGATCCGACGAGAAATGCACGTAAACGTAAAATACTACCTCATAGGTGGTTTCCTGAATACGAATATAGTATATGGGTTGATGGTAATATTATCATACGAGATGATGTAAATGAATTAATTACTGATTATTTAGAAGATGTAAATCTTGCAGTACATGATCATAATCAAAACGTGTTGGATCCTAGAGATTGTGTTTATAAAGAAGCTCAAGCTATATTTTACTTTGGTCAAAAAAACGGTAACTATAAGGATGATCCTAAAGTTATTACTAACCAGATGAATCGTTATATACAAGAGAGTTATCCTTCTAGTAACTCGCTAGCAGTTACTATGCAAGTACTTAGGAGACATAATGAACCAGATTGCATGAAAGCAATGGAACAGTGGTGGCAAGAAATTAAGTATAATAGTAAACGTGATCAGTTAAGTTTTAATTATTCATTATGGAAAACTGATATGAAATTTAATTACTTCAATGGTGATTCTAGAGATAACAAATACTTTTTAAATACTGGTAAACATAAGAAGAAGGTTAAAGATGTGACTCCCAAAATAATTCCTGAATTTTCACCTATAGATGTTGAATATTTTATGGATATGGAGTTAGCTGGTGGAGGTGGAGGTAAAGAGGTTTTACGTCAACAGAGTAAAGTTATAACAGTTCGTGAAGTAGTCGATTATTTTTCAAATAAAGATAATATGGCTAAAGTAGTCTCTTCTTTGACCCCGGAAAACTGGCAATATTTTAATTGTATGATGGCTGAGTTCAGACATGGTGTTGGTAATCATCATGATTTAGGTTGGGAAAACATGACTGAGCAATACTATAATGAACTTAAACCTATGACTGATTCTGAAATAGAAGAATTTCTAAAATCCACTCCAGTTGAGTTTGATAATGGATTTATAAGACATAACTATCACAGGGCATGTGCAATGATAGGTCGACTTATAGCTGGAAAACCTTATATACCTTTTTATATGAAAACATCTCAAATATTTGATGAACCAAGAAAGAGGGATGGTAAGCATAGAGTTAAATCACTTACTGAAAACGTATATGGTATAAAACAAATTGAACTACTCCCTATACCTGAATCTGAATATACTATTACTCAAAGTGGTATATTAGCTTTAATGGGTATCAGAAAAAACGATGATATTGATATTATAATTTCATCTAAAGCTAGAAAGCAGATATTTAATAACTCACAAGAATTTATAAGACTACCTGGTGGTATAGAAATATTTGAGCCTGGTAAGAGTAAGTTTATGAAATTTGGAGCTACGTGTGATGATGATTTAATTAAAAAATATTCGTTTAATGTTAATGGTATTAACTTTTTAGAACCTCGATTTTATTTAACTCGTAAACGGCGAGATAGAGAGAAAGATATATTAGATTGGAATGGCATAAATAAATTCTTTGAGTTGCAGAGGTATAAAGGTTACCCGTTTAACGAGTTAACTGAAGATCAATGGAGTTACAGCAAGTGAAAAATATAGTTTTTATACCAAATATTAAAATAGGTGATGGAGCAAGATCTATATCATATGAATACTCTATTGCTAGCTGGAAGCATTTTTGTAATAAACATAATTGTGAGTTACTAGTGTGGGAGGATTTATTATTCCCTATCGAGGATATGAAAATTACATGGCAGCGTTATTATCTATTTGATATATTAGAAGGTAATAATATAGATTACGATCAAGTTTTAATGGTAGATGCAGATACAGTAGTGCACCCTAATTGTCCTAACTTTTTTGAAGAGACTGAGCATAAATATTGCGGTGTAATGAACGATGGTTGCTATGAATGGGTTACTAGAAGTATACGAGATTTTAATAGAGAGTTATTTCCAGATAATATACCACCTCATCCATCAACTTATATAAATGGTGGGTTTCAAATAGTGAATAAAAAGCATAAGACATTCTTTAATAATATGAAGGAATTTTATTCTGATAATAAAGATAAAATACAATATGCAATCGATAAAATAAAAGCAGGTACTGATCAAACTATAGTAAATTATATGCTCAAAGCTAATGAAGTAGATGTAAAGATTTTACCTGCATGTTACAACCTCCAAGATCTATTTAGAAAAAATTTATTACATATACCTGGTCATAGTTGGTGGTCAGATACATTAGAAGGTTTATACAGTGCAGGGTGGGTATACCATTTTAATGCTATACCGCAAAACGATAGACATGCAAATTATTGGATAGAACGAACGTATAAGGAGTTGTATGAGTAAGAATAAGAATATTAAAAAATGGAATAAGTTAATGCTAGATTATTTCGATTGGAATAATGATGGTGAAACAAATTGGTGGGAATATCTTATTCCAATAACAGTTATAATAACTATTGAAATTATAGCAGAAATAATAGCAAATTGGATTTTATGAATAAAACATTAGTTACAGGAGGTACTGGATTAGTAGGTACCTCATTAAAAGCAGATATTAAAATTAGTTCTAAAGATGCTGATCTACGTAATTGGTCAGAAGTAGAAAGTATATTTAACAAACATAAACCAACTCATGTAATACATACAGCTGGTACAGTGGGTGGATTAGGTGCAAACTTAAATTATAAAGGAAAATTCTTTTACGATAACATTATGATCAATACTAACGTCATTGAAGCTTGTAGAATTTTTAACGTAAAAAAGTTAGTCTGTTTTCTCTCTACCTGTGTTTTTCCAGATGATGTTGAATACCCTCTTACTGAAAAAAAGGTTCATCTTGGTGAGCCACATAACTCTAACTATCCATACGCATACGCTAAACGTATGGCTGATGTACAGATAAGAGCTTATAGAGAACAATATGGACTTAATTATGTATCAGTTATACCAACCAATATTTATGGACCTAATGATAACTTTAGCATAGAAAATGGACATGTTATACCATCACTTATACACAAATGTTATTTAGCTAAAAAGAATAACACAGCATTTGAAGTATGGGGATCCGGTACACCATTAAGAGAATTTATATATTCTAAAGATATAGCTAAAATTACTAACTGGGCACTAGAGAATTATATAGAGCATGAACCAATAATATTATCTACTTCTCAAGAGGTTAGTATTAGAGAGGTAGTTGAACTTATAGCTCAAGCATTAGATTTTCATGGAGAGGTAAAGTGGATGACTGATAAACCTGATGGTCAGTTTAGGAAACCTAGTGACAATAGTAAGCTTACATCCTATCTACCAGAATTCGAATTTACTTCGATAGATTCAGGTATTAAAGAAACAGTTAAATGGTTTGTAGATAACTATGAGAAAGCAAGAGTATGAGAATAGCATTTTTTACAGAAGGAAACTGGTCAGGAAAGGTATCTAGAGATAACCCTAACATGAGAACGGAAATGGCTTGGATGTGTGCACTACAAGCTGACCATTACAATATACATGGAGGTAAAATTGATGGCGAGTATGATCTAGCTGTTTGTATTATTCCTAAAAAGAATCCTAAATTTGATGTAAGTAGAATACGACAGCACTGCAAAAAGGTTGCTTCAATGCAAGAAGGTCCCCACTGGTACTTTCAAGATTATCCTTTAGATCAGCAAATATGGTTTTATAATACACTTCAGGAAATGGATTTCTTATTTGTGCACAATCATTCTGATGCTATATACTTTAGAGGTCTTACTGATAAAGATTGTAAAGTAATGCGTAGTTTAATGATAGAAGATACTGTTAAGGATTTACCTATTACTACTGGTAATGGAGTAATGATGGGAGGTAATTTTTGTTACTGGTATGGTGGATTCGATTCATACATGGTAGCGCAGGAATTTGGTGAGGAAGTATATGTTCCAAGTATGGGTAGAAAGATAGAAGGTGAAGAGCAAATGGAAAACCTTAATCACTTACCTTACATGAATTGGATGTATTGGGTAGCAGAATTAAGTAAACGAAAGTATGGAGTACATTTAATGAGAACCCATGCAGCAGGAACATTTGCTCTTAATTGTGCATATTTAGGTATACCTTGTATAGGTTACGAAGGATTAGATACTCAAGATATGTGTCACCCCTTAACTACAGTTAAATTAGGTGATTTAAGTCATGCAAAGGAATTAGCACATAAGCTAAAAACTGTTCCAGATTTTTATAAGATATGCTCTGAAACAGCAATTAAACGATATAACAGCGAGTATAAAGAAGAAGTATGGTTGCAAAGATTCAAATCGATGATATAGATTTATCTAGATACGAGTGTATCAAAGATAAATATAATAGAGTAGTTGATGGTATAAGTCATGGACGTGCAATATATTATGATTCTAAAAATAGCCGCTATATTAAAATATTTCATCCCGATTATTGCAGACTAGAAAATTTTAGAAAAGCTATTAATGTTAACTTTTTTGAAGGGTTAGCACATGCATTATCTCACTTAATATATGATGGTGAAAGTATTATAGGTTACATTACCGATGAAGGACCTGTGTTATCAGAAAATGAGTTTGATAGTCATTTGATTCCTCGAGATTTTTTTCGTATATTAAAGAATAGAATTAAAGAGAGTGGTATATTCTTTTACGATCTTGTACCGCATAATATAATTCTTAAAGATGGTATACCTAGCCTTATTGATTTAGAGAGCGTTTATGATATTAGTGAGTACGGTAAACTTTCTCTACATAATGCAAAAGTGAAACCAGCTGAATTAGATGAATATATTATCAGCTTAATAGATAGTGAGGTAGATATGACAGGATTACAGGAAATAGATTTAGATAAAGTATATTTTAGATTATTTGATGATCAAGGAAATATACATCCAGTAAAAATAGAAAATTCCCCAGTATACAAGGTTCTACAAGGTGATACAAAGCCATATGATGAGTACTATAAGCGTATGCATAAATTGGGTAGAGCTAAAGAAACCTATATGTCTACTGATGAATTTTTGAAGTTTGCAAAATCCTTTAATTACTTGGAACATCCATATGAAGACGATTATATTAGAGTTAAAAAGACTGGTCATTTATATGCTGGGTGGGATGGAGCTCACCGATTATCCTGTTTAAAACATCAAGGTAAAAGGGTAGTAAAAGTTAACGTAATGGGTGGTGAATTTAAACATAAAGGTTATTCTAATCTTGTTAATGTTGCTAAAATATTTAATAATATAGACTATTCAGATTATGTTATTATTAAAGATGATGGAATGTTCCCTAACTATATCGACTATGATGATTTAGATATTCTATGTAAAGATAGATCTGAGTTACGTAATCAAGTATCTAAACAGATAGATGAATATTCAACTCTCGGGTTTAATATAGTAGAGAAAGAGAAGGGTGTTAGAAATCATATTGATCTTATACCACCAGGATTCGATAAACTTAATTTTAGAATAGATTTACTAGATCAACTACCTTACATGAAACAATTCCATCACCATACTAATCAGATAGAAGTAGATAGTAAGTTTTATGATACAGTATTGAGTAGAAAAGTAACTAAAGAGTTTAATTACCCATTAATGTATGATTCTAGTAATAAATTTAAAGCTAACTTTCCATGTGCAGTTGATGATTTAGTTTTAAGGTTTATGGAATGGGTTTGGCAACCTCATAAAACACGACATATAAAATATGTAATTAATAATTTAAAGTCAGAGCATGAAGCTGAATTTATAAAAACAGTTAACACATTTACTAATATTGAAGTAGATAGTAATTATGTTAAAGAAATAATGGAACAGCAATATGAATAAACCTATACCTTATAACGGAATAAGTGTGGTGCAAAATTTTATATGCACGATACCTGAACGGTTAGAGTTAATTAAGACTAACACGCCAGTTGTTGGTAAAGTATGGTCCGATTATGAATTTTTTGTTAACTATAATCGTGAAACTAATTTCGATGAAGTTCACACAATTTATAAAAACAGTATACCTAAATTAAATTTTTATAAAAATTTAGAACGTGATTGGGCATTAGTAACACTTGCATTAGTAGAGCAGGTTAAAACATCTCACGTTATTTTTATTAACGAAGATCAGGAATTTTTTATGACTAAAACTGATTGGGATAATATAATAAACGAGGCAATAATTGAGAATGGAGTTGATTATATTTTAATGAATAAGGTAGATAAATATAATCAAGAGGTTTACGCTAATGGTAAATTAGCTAATCCTGATGACCCATCATCTCGTATAATTGCAAATATGTGGGGGATGTACCCATCACCAGGGTATACAGAAGGTGAGCATGTGTACTTCTATCAAGGCAAGTATGCACCACACAAAAGGGTTTCTAACGAAGCAGTTTACAGAACTGAATGGTTTAAAGAGCTACTTATAGAATTTATTGAAAACGGGGATGCATGTACTCATGACATTCCGTTAAGACAAAAACATATTGCAAATTTTTATGAAGGTTACTGGGATCACGCTAATTCAATACAGATGAGGTTTCCTAATTTAAAATGTGCAATGGCAAAAGCAAATATTACTAGACAGTGGAATATAATAAAACAAAATAGGGTATAGTTATGAAAATTAGTTTAATACAGCCAGGAAGAAATAATCTGAAATACCTCAAATGGTCTTACAATTCAATCAGAAAAAATCAAGGCAATCATGAAGTAGAAATCTGTGTAGCAGATGACTTTTCAAATGATGGTACATGGGATTGGTGTACACAAATGATGGATTTTGATCCTAATTTCAAAGCAATTAGAAACGAAGGTCCAACTAGGTTAGGTCATACAATACTATATGATAGATTAGTTAATGAAGTAGCTAGTCATGATGCTTGTATGATATATCATGCAGATATGTACTTATGTCCTGGTGCACTAGATTCGATTGAAAAATACCTTAAAGGTAAAACAATAGTATCGCTTACTAGAATAGAACCACCTTTACATCCACCAGGTCCAGAAAAGATATTAGTTGATTTCGGTATAGAACCTGAAGAGTTTGACCAAACTAAATTGTTAAGATTTTTAGAAGATTCTAAAAATGAAAGAGTAAATAAAACTACTGAGGGTATATTTGCACCATGGGCTTTCTGGAAAAAAGATTTTCAAGAAATCGGTGGTCATGATCCTATATTTGCACCACAATCAAAAGAAGATACAGACATCTTTAATCGGTTTCAGTTAAACGGAATTAAGTTTATACAAACATGGAATGGATGCGTCTATCATATGACGTGTAGAGGTAGTAGATTTGCAGATGGTGCAAAGCGAAACCCTAATGGAGAAGTATTTATGAAGAATAGAGAAACTGATGAATGGTTAAAGCAAAATCAGAAATCTACTAGAGAGTTTTTACGTAAATGGGGACATTTCTGTAAACATGATTCTTTACTTAAACCAATAATACCGTCAAAATTTAATATAGGATTTGTAATTACTAATGCTAATATACCATTGATTCAAGCTTTAGAACCGTGGTGTACTAACGTCTATTGTGATTTTGATACAACGGGGTATATTTCTAAAGAAGATACTTCATTTAATCTTAAAGATAAATTTAAGCCATTAGATAACGAAAAGCAAAATGAAATTATTATACAAATTGACGGAAATAAATTTACACAACAAGACTTTGGATATATACAGCAAATATCTGAAATAATACAAGATAGTGGTGAAGAAACTTTTCACGGTGAGATAGGTAATTTAGTTATAGATATAATACAGATGAATACATATGAAAAAGATCTTATTAATTGCAACAGTATATAGGGTAGGTGAACGTATCTATTCAGCTATACCGGAATTAAGCAAAGTAGCTCAACTTGATTTATTAATTATTAATCAAATGAGTTCTAAATGTGAGTGGTATGGCGACATAGATCCTAGAGTGAATTTTATTAAACTTTATTCACAATACTTTAATAATATATTTGATGCTGGGTACAGTTCTACTAATGCAGATCCATCTAAACTAGTTATTGAATTAGATATTAATGGATACGATTTAATTGTATACGATGATAACAGAAACAGGCATGGTTTAGGAAATATATATAAAAGAGCTAAACAGTATAATATACCTGTTATTGGTTGTGTACATGGAGCTGGTAAAAGTGATATAAATGCATTAGATGCTATGTACGATTACCTGTGTGTATTTGGTGAGAAAGAGTTGCGGTTACATAATTACAGTAGTAAAATTAAAAAGATAGGAATACCATCGAATGATAAGCTTAAGGCGTTACATAAGACGGAGCAGCATATATTAGTAATTGTAAATTATCTTGGTAATAGAAGTTGCCCATTTCCTGTGCAAGTAGATAGCGAATTCATTAAACGAGCAGGCTTGAAAGAACTTCAAGATGAATTTAATAAAAAAGTAGTTTTTAAATTAAAGAGCAGGTTAGATCACCCATATCCACAAAAAGATGTTGAATACTTAAAACATATAATTGGTGATACATTAGACTATGATATATTAATGGATGGTGATAACGATAAAATAATAGCTGATTCATTTATTGTTATATCAGCACCATCTACATTAAGTATTAAATCTATACAGCTTGGTATACCTACTATATTAATTAAAGGTTCAGGTGCAGAAGAAGTACATCTTAATAATTTTCAAGGATTAGTTGATCTCGATACACAAACTATCTTTAACGAAATTGAAAGGCAGCATAATAAAGGTCACGATGTAAATTTTATAAAGGATACTATAGAAGGAGGGGTAGATTTTAACTCAACTGGTAAATTTATAAAAGTAATTAAGGAGGTTATAGATGAAAAATAATTTAATAGTATATGTTTCTTCAAGAAATAATTATGATATGCTTGAAGGCGAAGTTCTAAAAATTCCTTTCGAAGGATTTGAATTTGTAAATGTTGACGATGGTTCTAGTCCTGAAGAGGTTGCAAAAGGTAGAGAAATTTGTAAAAAGCATGGAGTTAAATTTTTACAGAATAAATCTAGAGGAGTGCAAATGGCTACCCAAACACTTATTGACTGGATTAACGAGAACCGACCTGAGTGTAAATGGATTATATGCTCGCAACATGATGTAATACCGTTAACTGAAAATTTCTATTCAATATTAAGTGAAAAAATAGATGCCGGTTTATTAAAGGAGTTTGGAGCAGTAGGGTTTAATGTTTTAGATAGAGGTAAATATACTTTCGATTTCTATAATAAATATAAATCAGGTCAATCACCTCTAGGTATGATTGGGCTATCACACCTCGGTATTGCTGAACCTTCTAGAAGGTGGATAAGTCCACGACATAATGATATTGCAGTAAGAACACCAGAGAAATGGAATAAGCCTTTCAGTATTGAATTTCCAGCATGGATGAAGATTGGTATAAATGTTGATATATGGAATAAACATATTATACCTACTGACGAGTACCAGTTTCACTTATGGTTTCCTGATATTGCAATGCAATTAAATTACAAAAATAAACCTCTAGTTGTACTTCCTTACTTGTATTGTCTCAATCAACAAGAAGTAAAAGAAAAGTATGGTATTAGAGCAAATTCAGCACATGGAGCTAAAGCTGGTAACAGTTATCATTTTGGTGAATACTCAAATATGAATGCATGGAAAGAGCGTTGGGGTTGGGATTATGAAAATGCTAGAAATACATTTAATCAAGTAGAAGAAAATTATAAAGGTACATTACTTTACGAATATTATGCTCATGATATAACAACTGGGCCACTAAAAACGTTTGATATTTAAAATAAATTTCATATATTAAATAAAAGGTTATTTTATGATACACGATACAGCTAATATATACGATACTGCTTTAATAGGAGAAGGTACTAAAGTTGGAGCATTTGCTGAAATAGGTAATAAAGTCCAAATAGGTAAAAACTGCTCTATAGGATTTGGGGTATTCATACCAGAAAATGTTATAGTTAACGATAATGTGTTTATAGGTCCTAGTGCAGTATTTACTAATGATAAATATGCACCATCCAAGGGTAAATGGAGAGATAAGGAGCCTACAATCGTTATGGATGGTGTATCTATTGGTGCTAATTCAACAATACTTCCTAATTTAACAATAGGTAAAAATGCAAAAGTAGGAGCAGGATCAGTTGTAACAAAAAACGTGCCAGCAAATGCAGTGGTTGTAGGTAATCCAGCGAGAGAAATATGAAAACATTTGCACTAATAGGAGCTAGTGGTTACATAGCACCACGTCATGTCGAAGCTATTAAGCATATAGGAGGTAATTTAATTGCAGTATTAGATCCTTATGATGGTATCGGGTACATTGATAGATACTTTCCAGATGCATCTTACTTTAAAGAAACTGAGCGATTTGATAGACATCTTGATCGTTTAATTAGGAAAGGTAATAATATAGATTATATTGTTATATGTTCACCTAACTACTTACATGACTCACATATAAGATTAGGTTTACGGTATTCAGATAATATAATATGTGAGAAGCCTATAGTGCTTAAATATGAACATTTACAGTCATTGCAAACACTTCAAGTAAACAATAAAAAAATTAACACTATCCTGCAGTTAAGATTACATCCATCGATTATTAAACTAAAAGAAAAATATTCATCAGGCAAAATGCATACAGTCAATTTAGAATATACTACACCTAGAGGGTTATGGTATAAATATTCTTGGAAGGGTGATGAAGAAAAATCTGGAGGTGTTGCATCTAATATTGGTGTTCATTTTTTTGATATGTTGATATGGATATTTGGCCAAGTTAATAATATTGATGTTATTAATACACCAACAAGTTCTCGTGGTACGATACAATTAGAAAATGCAAATGTGAATTTTAATTTGAGTATAGATAAAAAAGACTTGCCATGGGAAGACTGGAAGCCGTATAGATCTATTACTATAGATGGTGAAGAGGTAGAATTTTCAGAAGGATTTGCAGATTTACATAATAAGAGTTACGAACAAATTATTCAGGGTAACGGATTCACATTAGATAATGTAGAATCTACTATTAAATTAATTGAAAATATAAGATGCAAATAATTCACATACTAGCAGCTCGGCCTAACTTTATAAAAGCAGCACCTGTAATTAAGGAGTTAGATGATAAAGGTCATTCTAACTGTATTATACATACAAACCAACATTACGATTTTATGATGTCTAAAGTGTTTTTTGAAGACTTAAATATACCAGAACCAGATTACCATTTAGGTATTAAATCTGGCACTCATGGAGTACAAACAGGTACATCTATTATTGAAATTGAAAAAGTTTTAATGAACGAAAAGCCTGATATTATTATTGTATACGGTGACGTAAATTCAACACTAGCAGGAGCACTAGCTGCAGCTAAATTAAATATACCTATACATCATATAGAATCTGGCTGTAGGAGTTATGATAGAACAATGCCTGAGGAGGTAAATAGAATATTAGTTGATAGTATATCTACCGAACTATATTGTACTGAAGTATCAGCATATAATAATTTAATAGAATTGTATGGTAAGCTACCATCTATACATCTAGTAGGGAATACAGCTATAGATACACTTCATACAGTAAAGAATAAACTTGTAGCTATAACACCAGGATATTATTTATGTACTTTGCATAGGCCTTTTAATGTAGATTCATCAGACACTCTTAACACTATTTTAGATAAACTGGAAGGTCTCGATAAACCAGTTATAATTCCAGCACACCCTCGTTTAAAAAATAATATCGATTCGAGTAAACAATATAATAATATACAATTTATAGAACCATTAGGATATATAAAATTTATTTCGTATATTAAATATAGTAGTGGTGTTATATCAGATTCAGGTGGTATTCAATGTGAAGCAGCTTTTTTTAATATACCTACACTTACATTACGACCAACAACTGAACATATGCTTACACTTAAATACGGTAATAAGTTAGGAAATGTAAATGATATTAAACCTAACATGTTTAATAAGATTAAAGAAATAGACACTCCTTTTGAGTGGGATGGTAAAGCATCAAAACGTATAGCAGAGATTATAGGATGAAAGTACTAGTAACAGGAGCAGCAGGACTTATTGGCAGTCATTTATGTGATAGTTTACTTGAGCAAAATTATGATGTGTATGGTATAGATGACTTATCGTTTGGAAATAAAAATAATTTATCTGATCATGTAACTTTCTTTAAAGATACGGTTGAAAATACAAGTTCAGTTTATGGTAAATTTGATATAATCTATCATCTAGCTTCATTAAAAAAAGTTTGGGATGGTAGTATCTCGTCTTGCGATGTTATGGATGTAAATTTTAATATGACAAAAGCAGTGGTAGATAAAGCACTTAAAGATAACAGTAAGTTAATATTTACATCAACATCAGATATATATGGAAATTCTGAAACGTTTTTAGAAGATAGTGATATTACAATGGGAGCTCCAACTAATATGCGATACTCATATGCTTTATCAAAGTGGCATAGTGAGCAATATATACTAAATGCCATGGCAGAAAATAGATTAAACTGTTCTATTGTTCGTGTATTTGGTTGTGCTTCATCTAGATCA
>Ga0315315_10001993_pt1 | contig 18757 bp, 16 predicted proteins | sample M140m3416metaG_FD_203699 | JGI IMG/M metagenome (GOLD analysis project Ga0315315, IMG submission 203699) | Ammonia-oxidizing marine archaeal communities from Monterey Bay, California, United States - M1 40m 3416 | ecosystem: Environmental > Aquatic > Marine > Intertidal zone | place: USA... | reverse complement strand
TCGGAAAACTTTATCAACCTGAAAATTAATCAGGAAATATCAAGCCGTGGTGCTGATATAGGAACCCAGCCATCCTTTAACACCCGTCAAGTTAATACCGAAGTGGTGCTTAAAGACAACCAAGTTCTTGTAATGGGCGGCTTGATGCGAACAGACAGTACTGACACAATTTCCGGCGTTCCAATACTTAAAGATCTCCCCTATGTCGGAAGGCTGTTTGGCTCTGAGTCCACCAGCCTCAAAAAAACCGAATTGATGATATTTATCACCCCCCACGTTATCTCCAATGCTGATGATTCTGAGTTTGTCACCCGTGAATTCAAAAAGCGTCTAACCAACTTAAAAAACCTCGCGCCTTTGGGAAGCTAACCGCAAACCTCGGCAAAAACACCATAAAGTGCTTGAAATAATGGCCAATCTCAAGCATAGTATGTATTCTTTTATTCTATAATTCCCTTCAATGCACAGTTATTTCTTGGCATGTGGAGGAGCCCTTCCTATAGGAATCGGGTTTAAGCACCAAATTCCCAGAGCTGAAATGATTAAATCCAAATTCGATAATAGTTTAGAGTTGATCGGTAGCACCCCTTTGGTTAAACTGAAAAATGTTATTCCATCAAATGGCGCCAACATTTTTGCTAAGCTAGAATCCTTTAACCCAGGAGGCAGCGTCAAGGATCGTATCGCACTGGCCATGGTGGAGGATGCGGAAAAAAAAGGCTTGCTGAGACCTGGCTCCACGATAATTGAGCCTACAAGTGGAAACACTGGGATTGGCCTTGCTTTGGTGGGTGCCATCAAGGGTTACAATGTTATACTGGTCATGTCAGAAAATATGAGCATTGACCGGAGAATGATTCTGGAAAGTTTTGGTGCAAAAACCGAACTGAGCCGCGCTGAATTCGGTATGGAAGGGACCATACAAAGGGCAGAAGAATTATTGGCTCAAAATCCAAGCTATTTTATGCCTCAGCAATTTAACAACCCTGCAAACCCGGAAATGCATAGACAAACAACCGGGCCCGAAATAATTGCCTCCATGAACGGAGAACCGGTAGATGCTTTTGTTGCTGGGATAGGAACCGGGGGAACAGTAACCGGTGCAGGTGAAATTTTAAAGCAAAATTATAATCAGATTAAAGTGATAGGTGTAGAACCAGCAACTTCGGCAGTCTTATCAGGAAAACCGCCGGGCCCCCATAAAATCCAAGGAATTGGGGCAGGCTTTAGACCAAATGTTCTAAACTTTAATTTGCTCGATCGTATTATACCCGTTTCCGATGAAGACGCATTTCTATTTGCAAAAAGACTTGGAAAGGAAGAAGGTATTATCGCTGGAAGTTCCTCCGGAGCCTCATGTTTTGCTGCTAATAAAGTCGCGAAAGAGTTAGGACCAGGGAAAAATGTGGTGGTGGTTTTACCATGCAGACGAGCACTGCATGAAGCTTAATCAATATTTCTAAAAAATTAATAGGAAGTTCGTTTTCCTGTAAAAAACATTGAGGGTATGTTTGAATGGGTTATGTTAAAGGTTTAGTATGCAAAGAATGCAAAAGAGCATTCCCTAAGGAGCCGATTCACGTTTGTGAATTCTGTTTTGGGCCATTGGAAGTCAATTACGACTATGAGGCAATAAAAAAAGTTGTAACTAAAAAATCTATTGAGTCTGGCCCGCCCTCTATGTGGCGCTATGAGGCTCTTTTGCCTCTGGATGAACACCCAAAAGTAGGTTTTCATACTGGATTTACCCCTTTAGTTAGGGCAAAAAATCTAGGCAAGGCATTGGGATTAAAAAATCTTTACATAAAAAATGACTCCGTTAATCACCCCACTTTTTCTTTTAAAGATAGAGTTGTTTCCGTAGCGGTGTCGAAGGCCATAGAGTTCGGGTTTGATACTGTTGCCTGCCCCTCGACTGGCAATCTAGCAAACTCCCTAGCAGCTCATGCCGCAGAAGCCGGACTAAAAAGTGTCATTTTTATTCCTGACAATCTGGAGGCTGGAAAAATTCTTGGCACCCTAGTATATGGAGCTAAATTGATTTCGATCAAAGGTAGTTATGATGACATAAACCGACTTTGTAGTGAAATTGGAAACAACCGTAACTGGGCTTTCGTAAACATTAATATCCGACCTTATTATGGTGATGGGTCTAAATCTTATGGTTATGAAATTGCCGAGCAATTAGGTTGGAAGACTCCAGAAAATGTTGTCGTTCCCGTAGCGGGAAGCTCACTAATCACAAAAATATGGAAAGCTTTTCATGAATTTGAAATGCTAGGGCTGGTCGACAAGGTGCAAAGCAAAATTTTTGCTGCTCAGGCCACGGGCTGCTCTCCAGTCACTACAGCTATAAAAAACGGCAGTGAAAATATCACACCAGTTAAGCCAAATACTATTGCCAAGTCTATAGCTATTGGAAACCCTGCAGATGGGTACTACGGTATCAAGACAGCTAAAACAAGTGGGGGCTACGGAGAAGATGTGACTGATGAAGAGATCATCTCTGCAATGGGATTACTTGCCGAAACCGAGGGTATATTCACAGAAACAGCCGGAGGTGTCACAGTAGGTGTCACACAGAAACTGGTTCAGCAGGGCCGGATAAAACCTGATGAAGTGACCGTCATTTGCATCACCGGAAACGGATTAAAAACCCAGGAAGCTCTTGCTGATCATTTTCCAAAGCCTCAGGTGATTGAACCTAAAATAGATCATTTTGAAGAAATTTTTGCAAACGGTTTAACAGTTTAAAAGGAGTAAAGCATGGCAGTAAAAGTAAGAGTACCCACCCCGTTGATGAAGTTAACCGATAATAAGAGTGAGGTCATGGCAGAAGGAACTACCATTAGCGAAATCCTCAATAATATGGAAAGTCAATTTACTGGTATTAAAGAACGCATCTGCGAAGAAAACGGAACTCCTCGGCGTTTCATTAATATCTATTTGAATGAGGAAGATATCCGGTTTCTTGAAGGAGAAGGCACCGCAGTTAAAGATGGGGATGAAATATCCATCATACCGGCAATAGCTGGCGGAATTGGTTGATGATTGATTTCAGCGAGGAGCAGATAGAACGTTACAGTCGCCACATCATACTACCTGAAGTGGGTGGAGGCGGACAAAGTCGCCTTTTAGAGTCAAAAGTTCTTTTAGTGGGTGCCGGTGGACTAGGTTCTCCTGCTGCTTTTTATCTCGCCGCTGCCGGCATCGGTAATATGGGAATCATCGACTTCGACACGGTTGACCTAAGTAACCTGCAACGGCAGATCATCCATAATACTGAACGAATAGGCATGCTCAAAACTGAGTCCGCAAAAAAAACTATTTCAGCGCTCAACCCTGATGTCAACGTCACAGTATTTAATGAGAGACTAAACTCAGGAAACATAATGCGCCTCTTCGAGGGTTATGACTATATTCTCGACGGCACCGACAATTTTGCTACACGCTATCTCATCAATGACGCTTGTGTTATGACGGGAAAAACCAATATTCATGGCAGCATATTCCGTTTTGAAGGACAGGTTACTGTTTTCAAACCAGATGAAGGTCCTTGCTATCGTTGCCTCTATCCTGAACCTCCTCCACCAGGGTTAGTTCCAAATTGTCAGGAAGGCGGGGTATTAGGAGTGCTGGCAGGAGTGATCGGAAACCTTCAAGTGGTTGAAACTCTAAAACTAATTCTCGGAAAAGGGGACACCCTGGTAGGCTCCTTATTAATATATGACGCATTAAAAACAGAATTTAGAAAACTAAAATTAAAAAAAGATCCGAAATGTCCTGTTTGTAGTAATCAACCCACAATCACCGAATTGATCGACTATGAAGAGTTCTGTGGGTTGTCACGTTGACGTGAAAATTAAAAATTACCGGTTTGCTGAAAATTTTTGCATCGTTACCGGTTTAACGTATATCTAACACCTGAAATGTCAAAACCGATGAATTTCCCCATTCCATTTGAGGTTCAGGCCCCCACTTGCCCTGTTATCACCGACCAATCTGTATTGAAGGCAATCGGCAACACTCCTCTGATTCGTATTCATAATTTGGGTAAAGAGTTCAAAAATGTTGATATTTACGCCAAGGCAGAATGGAAAAATTCTGGAGGTTCGGTGAAGGCTCGCCCGGCCTTAAAAATGATAGAAGATGGTGAGAAATCTGGCAAGCTCACGAAGGGTAAAATTATCCTAGACTCCACATCCGGTAATACCGGTATTGCTTATGCATTGATTGGCAAAGTAAAAGGCTATAAAGTCAAGCTCGTCATGCCTGCAAATGTCTGCAAAGAACGAAAAGGGTTAATGGCAGATTTTTATGGAGCCGAAATTGTAACCTCCAGCCCATTTGAAGGCTCCGATGGCGCAATTATTCTCGCAAAAAAAATCTATGAAGAAAATCCTGACATCTACTTCATGCCGGATCAGTACAGCAACGACTCGAACTGGCAAGCCCATCAGGAAACCACCGCAAAAGAAATCTGGACCCAAACCAGTCATCGTGTCACACATTTTCTGGCAGGCATAGGAACTGGAGGTACGATTATGGGAACCAGCAGAGGCCTACGCCAACTTAACTCTGCCATCAAATGCTATGCAGTCGAACCAGCAGAATCTCTACACGGACTGGAGGGCCTTAAGCATATGGAAACATCTATCGTGCCCAAAATTTATAAAGAAGAAGAGCTAGATGGAAAACTTAGCATTCCCACTGATGAAGCCTACGACATGGTCGAATTACTGGAAAAACAGGAAGGCATCTTAGTCGGACATTCTTCCGCTGCCGCTATGGTTGGAGCTCTGAAGCTCGCATCGCAGATTAAAAAAGGAGTCATTGTCACAGTATTCCCCGATAGCTGTGAGAGGTGTTATGTCAATTTTGGAAAGTTTAAACAGTATTACGAAACCCACTCTACTAAACTTCCAAAGTCCAAATAGAAATAAAATTACAAATAACCCTAAAAAAAACTCCTTGATATATCGTGCCACCTTTTGAAAAACATATTTTTATATGCATTAACGAAAGAAAAGCTGATGATGCAAGAGGTTGTTGTTACTCACGAGGTTCAGCAAAACTTTTAGAATATATGAAGATTCGAATCCACGAATTAGGACTGAAAGGCAAAGTTCGTGTTAACAAGGCCGGATGTTTGGATGCATGCGCCCAGGGACCATCCATGGTAATTTACCCCGATAACATCTGGTATTCGCCAAACACGAAAGAAGAAATTGAAGAAATTATCACGGAACATATTCAATGTGACCGTCCTGTCAGCCACCTTACTCAGACTTTTAAATCAAGTATCTGAAAGAATAAATTTTCTGCTTATTAAAAATATTATAATTTAGTTAGTAGAGGTATAACGAGAGAGCATTATCAGTAACTATGAAAGTTTCCCGAGAAGTTAAAATATTTTTTTGTATTTATTATTATTCCACATTATCAGATGTTAAGCTTTGTGACTGCAATTGTGACTGGCAAAGTTTATAGAAAATACCCTTTTGTTGTAAAAGTTCCTTTCTAAAACCAAACTCTACTATTTGCCCATGCTTTAATACTAGAATTTTATCAGCGTACATTAGTGTAGAAATTCGATGTGCTATTATAATGCTAGTTCTTTCGCGAATTAATTCTTGGATTCCGCTTTGGATTTGACTTTCGGTTTCAAGGTCAACACTAGAAGTCGCTTCATCAAGCACCAGTATTCTTGGATTGCTGGCCAAAGCCCGTGCAAAAGATATTAATTGCATCTGACCAGATGAAATTCCCACTCCTCCCTCTTTCAGCTCCTGATCATATTTAAACGGTAAATTGCTGATAAATTTATGTGCACTGACGGACTGAGAAATTGACTCAATTTCTTTCTGAACTATGTGCGGATTTCCCAATCGAATATTGTCTGAAATATTCCCTGAAAACAAGAAAACATCCTGTTGAACTAACGCGATCTGTCGACGCAAATCATACTTATTGATACTCTTAATGGGTTTACCATCAAATAGAATATTCCCTTTTTGAATGTCATAAAAACGACACAGAGTATTAACCAGAGTAGATTTTCCAGATCCAGTCGCACCAATAATAGCAAGGCTTTCACCTTCTGACAGAGAAAAACTGATACCTTTTAAAATAAAGTTTTCTTCATTATATGCGAACCAGACATCCTTAAACTCAACATTCCCTTTTATCTTAAAACCTGGTTGATGTGGAACTTTATCGGGCAATTGCTCCGGTGTATCCAATAATTCAAAAATTCTTTCAGAGGATGCCATTGCTGTTTGAATTATATTAAATTTCTCTGCAAGATCTCTTACAGGCTCAAAAAATTTCTGTAAGTATTGGATAAATGCTACGAGTACTCCCAGCTGAATCTCATCTTGAATAAAACGTCCTCCTCCATACCAGAAAACCATGCCCACAGCCAAAGAGCTAAAAAAGTCAATTGAGGGCATATATAGGGCGTTATAACGAACTGTTCTTAAATCCTCCTTAAGCCGATCAAGGTTAATACCTTTAAAGTTCTCATGATGTTCTTTTTCCCTATTAAAACACTGAACCGTATCTACTCCTGACAAGTTCTCCTCCAGGTAGGAATTTAGCTCAGCAACATGCGCTCGGTTTTTTCTCAATGCATCTCGAGCTCTAACTCTATATAAACGTGTACCCAAGGCCAATAATGGGAAAACACTACAAACCACAAGTGTCAATCGCCAGTCCAAATAAAGCATGACAGCAAAAACACCCAATAATGTAAAAAGGTCATTGAAAACTAGGATGAGTCCTGAGGTCAGCATTTCATTGAGAACTTCGACATCATTCACCACTCGAGTGATCATTTTCCCGATAGGGTTCTTATCAAAGTATGAAAATGACATTCTATGAAGGTGAGCAAATACTCTCGAACGTAGATCGAACATAACCTTTTGACCTATGTACTGCATTAAATAGCTTTGGCAAAACTGAAATAAGAATGAGGCTATTAACACCAGCAGATACAGGCCAGCAATTTTATCCAGCCCCTCGAAATCAGAAACTTTTATATAATCATCAATAACGATTTTGGTAAAATAAGGACCAGCAAGATTGAGCAGTGAAACCCCCAAAAGAAGGAATATCGCAAGAGCAACCCACTTAAAATAAGGTTTCAGATAGACAACCACTCGTTTGAATAAAACCCACTCGCGATACCTATCCTTCATATTTTCCATAGAGACTCTACCCATTATAAATATATCTCCATTTCTCTGGCTAATGACTGGTTCTTGAAAAGACTCGCATAAACTCCTCCTGCACGTATAAGAGAATCATGGCTTCCCTTTTCAATAATTTGTCCTTTATCAAGCACAATTATCTTATCTGCATCTCGGACAGACGAGAGCCTGTGGGAAATAATTAGAGTCGTTGTTTGAATTAGTAGAGTCCGGATATTTCTTAATATTTCTTCCTCAGTATCAGAATCCAAGCTAGAGAAGGCATCATCGAGAATCAGAACTTCAGGTTTCGTGATCAAGGCACGAGCCAAAGCAACTCTTTGTTTCTGACCTCCAGACAAAGAAACTCCACGTTCACCAATTAAAGTATCCAGTCCATTTGGAAATCGTTCGATGTCATCTTTCAACCTAGTGACTCGAACAATTTCCTCCAAGTCAAGACCCACATCTCTTCCCAATAAAATATTTTCACGAATCGATGTTGAAAATAAAAAAGGATCCTGACTCACATAACCAACAGAATTCCTTAATTTCTTTAAAGGAATATTTTTAATTGGATGACTTCCTATAAATAAATTGCCAGCGATGGGATCATAAAAACGTAAAAGCATTTGAGCCAAGGTGGTTTTTCCAGATCCTATTACACCCACCACTCCCAAGACCTGTCCTTTAGAAACTTTTATATCAACTCCCTTTAAGCTAAGGATGTCTGTGTCTGGGTAAGAAAACTGAAGGGCTTTAAACTCGATTTCACCTATCTTTTCAAAAGAACTAACACCTTCAGGAACTGATATTATTTCAGACTGCGCTGCAAAAACCTCATTAATACGACTCATAGCGGACATGCCTTTCTGGGTAATATTAAATACATATCCGATTCCCATCATTGGCCATGAAAGAAGCATTAAATAACCATTAAATGCGACAAGAGAACCCAAGGTCATAGAACCTGTAATCACATACTTTCCTCCCAACCATAGAGAAAGTATTGATGCAATTCCGGTCATAAAAACCATAGTTGGAGTGAAAACTCCAAACAACCGGGTGACATGCAAATTCTTTTTTATATATTCGTTATTGAGAGCTGCAAATTTTATTTTTTCATTTTCTTCCTGTACAAATGCATGAAGCACTCTTATGCCAGAAAGGTTTTCCTGTACCTGCCTCGTTATAAGAGCCAAGTGCTCCTGAACAGCTTTATGACGCTTGCCTATTTTTTTAACAAAATAGAAAAATAAAAAAGAGATAAAAGGAAGTGGTAATAACACTCTGAGAGCTAGGTCAGAATTGATCCAACACATCATCCCCACCGCTGTGATGATAACGAAAACCGCATCAATTAGAATCAATATCCCTAACCCAACGAACTCTCTCACCGCTCGAAGGTCATTGGTAGCGCGAGACATGATATCTCCTATACTTTGCTTCAGATACCAAGCTCGGTCCAAAGTTAAAAAATGACCGAATAACCGATTTAAAATATCAAACTCTATTTTTCGGGATGGACCAAACATATACATCCTCCATCCATAACGGCCTACCACAAGAAACAAAACAATGATTAAGAGAAAAAAAGTATATTCAAGGAGAATTCCTGATGGAGGTTTACTCGGCAATACATCAATAAACCCTTTAATCAACCATGGAACGAGTAATGTCATCGAGTCTGTGATGATCAAAGCTGCAATGCCTATCATCAGTTCTCTCTTGTATTTAGAGATATAAGGCCAAAATGTTTTAAAGTTATTCATATAAATGTCTTCTAACTGATTTAGGTTATTTTCCTAGTCCTTTGATGCCTTTTTAGATAAAATAGATGCGCGTTCACCACAATTAAAACTTTTTAGCAAACCAAATACATTTCCTGAAGTCCTTATGACCCGTGATCACCTGAACAACCATAAAGAAAGATAGCTATATGTATGGAGTAATATTGGCCGGAGGGAGTGGTACCCGATTTTGGCCTACCAGCCGCGAAAAAAGCCCAAAACAACTACAGAATATAGTCGGCACAGGAACCATGCTCCAGAACACGGTTCAACGTCTCCTACCCTTAATTTCTATTGAAAATCTATATTTGGCCACCAATCATCAGCAGGTTATAGAGACACTTCGCCAGTTAGATTACTATGGGTTTTCTCCCGATCACCTTATAGCAGAACCCTGCAACAGAAATACTGCATTAGCAATCGGTGTGATGTCAAAAGTTATCATCAACAACGATCCTGATGCTGTCATAGCTATTTTTCCTGCTGACCATGTTGTAACGAACTCTAAAAATTTTATCAAGATACTTAGAAAAGCAGAAACTCTAGCCCAAAAAGGTTACCTGGTAACTCTTGGTATCCCTCCTACCCGACCCGATACGGGGTTTGGTTACTTGCAACAGGGCTCTGAAATAGAAGACGGGACCTATAAGGTAGAACAATTTGCGGAAAAACCGGATCTACCTAAGGCTAAGCAATATTTGCAACATGGAAAATATTTTTGGAACTCCGGAATCTTTGTCTGGAAAGCTTCTACCATTCTTGAAGAATTACAGAACTATGCCAAAAATATTTATTCCCAGCTTGATGCTATCGCTAGTTCAACCCAGAATGCAAAGGGTAGATATGCATACTTGGAACTAAATGAAACAGGTAATAAAATATTTTCTTCCTTACCAAGCCTTTCTATTGACTATGCGGTCATGGAAAATTCTTCGCGTGTAGTTCTTCTGCCTGCAGATATAGGTTGGAACGATGTCGGTACTTGGAGTTCTCTAGATGATGTGTCCAAAAAAGACCCCGAAGGTAATGTCATAAATGGAAATGTCCTAGCTCAAGATTGCAACAATTCCATAATTCAAGGGCAGAAACGACTCATCGCGGTATTGGGGTTAAAAGACACAATAGTGGTGGACAGCCCTGACGCTCTGCTTGTCTGCACGAAGGAGCGTTCTCAGGAAGTAAAAGATTTAGTAGAGTCTCTCAATAAAAATGACCATCCTGAAGGAAAGCAATCCACTTTCGTCAATAAACCTTGGGGATCTTACACCATACTAGATTCAGGCCCTTCTCATGTACTTAAACGTATCGAAGTCTTACCCGGAGAGGCACTCAGCCTACAATCCCATCAGCATCGCAGTGAACATTGGACAATTGTCTCAGGCATAGCAGAAGTAACACGAGATAATGAAACTTTTCAGTTAAGAAGTACAAACTGCGTGACCATCCCAAAAAACACCAAGCACCGACTAGAAAACTCGGGTTCAGAATTATTAATAGTAATTGAAATTCAGTTTGGTTATCTGCTGGATGAAAATGATATTTCTCGTTACGAAGATCGTTACGACCGAATATGACTTTCTTAAAAAAATAGCCCAGAAGAAACAGAACACTATTTTTTAGGCAACGAAATCACAAAATAGTTTTTAATGAGCTTTGAATCAACTAGCCGATTGGCGTATGCTATCGCTTCATCCTTTACAGGAAAATGTCCTACTCTGATTTTATACCAATATCCTCCGGATCTTTGTAATCCTTTGACGATGTATAAACCTTCAACACCTCTTTTTTTAAGGTGCCCGATCATGGTATCTGCTTGTTTGGCAGAAATAACTGCGGCAATTTGAACAGTAAAAGTCTTATCTTCTATTTTATTTTTTGAGGGTTTTAATTTAAGTATCGATGATCGAAATGGAACAGACAAGTTACCCTGATTTTTTAAAACTAGTTCGCTCAACCCAAGAATCAATATAGTTGCAACGGAAAGAATAGCAAAACTGATTAGTTTGGCCTTTAATGAGAGACATCCAAACTTGATAAGACCTTCAAGAATCTGAAGAAGAATATGTTTACCTACCATTAATAAAGTTCGGGCCAACCAATTTATACCTCTCCCTATTATTGTCATTCGCCCAAACATCAGTCCCATCTTTAGCTTCATACGCTTCAGATCTTGGAGGTCTTCACGACGAAAAATTTTAATCCTTTTTAGTTTAAAACCAATACGGTTTTCCTCAGATTCTTTTTTGATCTCCTCCCGTACGCTAGAACTTAAGCTAGTGAATATTTCTCCACATTTGCGATGTAGTTTCGGTGCAAATACAACAAGGTTTCCCTCACAATAACTGCGAGCAAGGTACCTTTTAATTTCATCTTCTTCTTTCACAGGATAGTTCAAAGCAAATAGATAAAACTGCAAAGCACGTTCATCCACCCTTTTGTGTGCGAGGTATATTGGGAGAGCAAATTGAATAATTTCATAAGAAAGATCACTCTGGTCATTCAACACGCTCAAAAATAAAAGCTCAACTGAACCAGACCATTTCTTTGAATTGAGAAACTGCCCCGCCAGGTAATAGCTTAAGGCTTTATCATGAGCCCCCTTTTGCTGAACCATAACCAAAAGAAGATCCATTTCTTCTGGGGTGAGTTCTCGACCATGATTAAGAATAGTAAGAACAGGCTGTCGGAATCTTGAATCCTTAGGGCTTTGTAAAAAGGCCTGCACATAAATATTTAAGGCCTTAGGTGTTTCATCACCAATTGACATTAAATAGTCAGCATATAAGAGAACACTAAGAGCTCTATAGCGTTTACCTGTTTCTGGTAAAAAATAGGAGGAGTAAGTGAAGTTCAGAAGGTTCTCATGCTGGCTTTTAATATTATCTGGGCTAGACTGAGGGGAAATATTTTCAAGAAAGTGCAGAGAATTAAAAAAACGTTGTTCCCCGACCATTCCATAACCAATGAACCCAAAAAAAACACAAACAATAATTATAGTCAACTGAATTGCGACATCATCAAACAAAACAGCTGGAAGTGCGACCTCATGCAAAAAAAACAAGAAAGAAAATCCTAATCCAAAAATTAGAATCAACGAGACGGCGATTCGAGCAAGATAAAATTTAAGGGTTTGGAGAAGCATTTATTTTTTAAGGTTTTATGTATCCCGTATTTGCTGGCTCAGGAAGAACATCAGTTTCATTAGGTTCCTGATCCTCAGATACAACGAGAGGTGCCGATAGCTCGACATCTTCTTTTACTGCAACTTGCATAGTCGAAACAGAAAGTTCATCAGGAAAATAACCCGTCTGCACATCCACAGTGGCAAATTTGATTTTATCCGGAACCGGGAATTTAACTGGGCTTTTTCCTTCCAACACCTTCTGCATGAAATATACCCAAATTGGTGCTGCGGCACTGGCACCAGTTAATCCTTTACCAGATTTTTCTTTCATGGGTTGATTATTATCAAACCCCACCCAGACTGAAGTTGAAATATCTTTTGTAAACCCATTAAACCATGCATCTTTAAAGTCATTGGTCGTTCCTGTTTTACCCCCAGCAGGATGACGAAAACCCATTCTTCTAACGACCCTCCCGGTTCCTCCGTCTATCACCCCTTGCATCATATTAAGCAAAGGGTATAAAGACTCGGGTAAAAACTGTTGCACACCGTGATAATAATTTTCATAAAGTCGATTTCCTTGAAAGTCCTCAATATGCTGTATCAAATAAGGCTCATTATAAATTCCAAGGTTGGCAATAACACTATAGGCTGACGCTACTTCATAGGGAGATAAGCCCGAAGTACCCAGAGCCAGGGAAGGATTTTTACCTAATGAACTTTTAATACCAAAACGTCGAGCAGTTTTAATAACTTTTTCTATACCAACTTCATTAATCAATTTAGCGGAAATAATATTAATGGATTTCATCAAAGCTTTTTTTAAAATAATATTTCCCGCAAATTCTTGATCAAAGTTCTGAGGGCTCCATGGTTCGCTACCAGGTATAGGTATCGTTAATGGCTCATCCACCACCACACTAGAAGGTGAGTAACCCAACTCTTTCATAGCAGTAAAATATACAAAAGGCTTAAAAGAAGAACCAGGCATACGGTTATTAGATACGGATCGATTGAATTGACTGTACGAATAATCCTTACCTCCAAGCATAGCCCGAACAGCTCCACTTTTATTTTCTACCGATACTAATGCTGCCTGAAGGGGACCATCACTTAGCTTCTTAACAATCTTACCTTCCAAATCCTCTAAGTGGTTATGAGCACTTTTAAAGGCGATTTTTTGATAACGGGTATCCAGTGTAGTAAAAATTTTCAAACCACCGAAATGTACAAATTCTTTGCCATAAGACCTTTCTATTTGTTCTAATACCTGGTCAACAAAGTAAAAGTTGGGGTTTGACTCTACTCGGGGGTTAATCAAATCAAGGTTGGATTGCTGTGCTAATTCCTTTTCATCAAAACTAATTAGATTTTCCGAAACCATCCTGTTTAAAACATAGTTTGTTCTTTGCATTGCTCTCTCATAATGTGAGAACGGATTTGCATTGTTGGGAGAATTAGGCAAACCCGCAAGAAGAGCTGCTTGAAGCAAAGTCAGGTCTTTAGCGCGTTTCCCGAAGTATATCTGTGCCGCCTCTTCCACCCCATAAGCGCCACTCCCAAAATAAATCTGATTACAATAGGCTTGAAGAATCTGATCTTTATTAAAAGTTGCTTCCAGTTGGAAGGCAATCAAAAGTTCTTTGATCTTGCGCACCCAGTTTCTCTCAAAAGAAAAAAATAAATTTTTGGAAAGTTGTTGGGTGATCGTGCTTCCACCTTGAGCAATTCTTTTTTGACGAAAGTTGGTCCATAGTGCACGCACTAACCCTCTATGGTCTATTCCGCTATGACTATAAAACCGGGAATCTTCAACTCCAATAATGGCTTTTGTGAAAAAGGGGGAAATATCCTCAAGTGCAATAGGATGCCTTTCACCAAGTATCTTGATACGCTCACCATCTGAAGAATAAATTTCTGTAGGAAGGCTTAAGTTGATATGTTGCAGGTTTTCGGGAAGTTGAGGTAAGTCTTGGTTTAACCATAAGTACAGGCTGGAAACAACCAGAACCACAAGAAGAATTGAAGTCAGGAGAACCAAGTTTAGAGCAGTTAGTAAACGACCAATCAAGAGCTCTCTCCGAGAGCAGACAAAGCCTCATTAGAGTTCAATTCAGTAAGGTCTGCTTTTTCAATTTGTGACATTATATTATTAGCTAACTCCATTGCGACGGGAACTAAAAGAACTCCTGTGTAATAATCAGTGTCGTACTCAACTCCAAACAAAAGATGTTGTGAAAGATTTCCAGCAGGAAAATCTGAAATACCAACTCGAGTAACATGATAGTTTTTCGCCAAAAACCAGCGAGGTTGTGGAAAAACTGCTTTCTGGGTAACGCTGTCTAGAGATTTTAAAATGGGAAGAAACTCAGAAATTGAGAAAATACGATTTACTATAAAATTTGATTCTTCTAGCGTTCCTCTTTTAACAGTCCGTGTAGCCTGAACCTCAAATAGCGTATCTACAGATATGAATAATTCATGGATTGGAATATTTTGACGATCAATGAATTGCAAGGTAATCCATGGACCAAATCGTTTGAGGAGAACTCGATCCCATATTTTTTTAGAATCCAGATCAATTAGATCGTATGAGGAAATGATTCGCTCTGACCATTGACCCGGAAAATCATAATAGAGCTGGAGAAATTTTTCACGAGAAACAACAAGTGGAAACCCAGGGGAGATATCTTCAAACAAATGCTTGAAAGAAGGAATTCCCAAGGTTGCTTCTTCCTGAAGGTCCAAGGTAGATCGAATCGATTTTATCTTGGCTTGTGCTACCAGAGATTGCCGATCCTGCTCCCACATCCTGCCTAATTGAGGCCTTTTGTGGTTTTGCCACTTTAAGTAATAACCGACACTTTTTTCAAACAGGTTGGTATAGAACTCAAGAGAAAGGAATGCCGAAAGAACAATCAAGCTAGCAACACCGTGCCATAACTTTCTGACACCAGTAAATTTCACTGAATATTATCTCAAAGTGGTTTTGTTAATACTCGTCGCAACCATTCTAAGCCTGTCTATCTTCTCTTGCAAAGCTTTTTTATTCAGCTTCTTGCTACTAGGCCTCGATTTAGATCTAGTTTGGGAGATTTGAGGAAATCTTTTAGCTTTAATCTCTTTACTCTTTATACTTAGTTGATCCTTCGCAGGTTTTTTCTGCAACTTGCATGTGTTTTTTCCCGACTCTAAAATTCCACCTAAGGTTGAAAGACAATCATTTTTTGGTTGGGCACCAATTTTTCTAAAAATAGATAACAACTGTCTCTCATCAACACCTAAGGTTATAATTTCCTCACGGTAAGGATTATTGAAAACTATCGATCCTTCCTTGAAGTTCACCACACTCAATTTTGTCTGTGATAGTTCTTCGTCGGTTCTCTGAACAGGCACAATATCATTCTTATGTACTTCTGAAGTCAATAGTTGCTCTAGGGATATATTTCCAAGCCTGGCAATCATGATTAGTACTGATATAGGTGCATCTCTAATCCCTGCTTCATAACGAACAAAAGTACGGAAACCTACTTTTAAAATTTCCGACATCACAGATTGAGTACAACCCAGTTCCTTGCGAATTGTCTTGATATTTTTTGCCAAAATTGACATTTAAACAGCCACTTAAGTAAGTTTTTCACACCTACTTTCATAATAATCTATGCATTCTCCCAATACAACACGGGAAAAACTACAAACCTAGAAAACACAACTCTATTTTAACCATGCCTCAAAAAACAAACTCAACTCAAGATTCGTCAAAACTCCCAACTGAAAACTCGCAAAAAGTTTAATATTTAAATCCAAAGCAAATTTTTTGACGGTGCTAAAGTACTCGTAAACATATATTTTAAAACGGATAAACCTAATTAAATACTCAATATATAAATGGCATCAGATTTGCTCATAGTACTCATTAGATATCTTTTAAACATACAGGAGAAGTAGATATGGATTCTGATGATAGTTTGGACAAGGAATATGAGAACTTGAATAATGCCATTTTGCAAGCCATCATCGCCTCGGATGACGTGCAGAATGTTCTTGCAAGGTTTAAGAATCAGCATCAGATGGATGATAAAGCTGTTCTAAATCTATTTTTAAGCCTTGAAGAACTACACCAAATGATAAATGAAAAATCTTCAGGCCTCGCTGGCTATAAACTGGAACCAAGCACGCACTCACAACCTACAAATGAAATAGAAAAGCCTGCTTTAGGAGAGGAAAGCATCATCGACGGGGAAATACTGACGCTAAACGAAGTCCTTTTTGAAAAATTTTTTCAGGAAACGTTCAACGAATCCAAGTGGATGAAAAAAGCACGCATCCATTTCTAAAAAATCAGAGCTAAGGAATATTTTTCAATTTATTTATCAAAAATTTTTGCATCGCATGATATGTATTTGATCTGCTTAAGAGGAATCACAAAAATTTGTTCTGAAGTCGTAACCTCAAACAGTTCCAAGTCATCACTGAAACCATGCTTTTGAGTTGTATCAAGGATCAGTTCTTGATTATCCACGAAAATGATTTTTAGCTGATACTGCATCCCTATTCCCCCTCTATTGTTAAAACCAGTCCTGAATTACCCAGAGCATACTCATCTCCTAGTTGGGGTGAGCAACCTCCTCAAATTTTTTTGAAAGGGGGTTTTGTAGATAATCTTCAACATAATTTTTCAAAAACCCTTTTTCATACAGCTTTTTATTAGAAAGATCAGAGTTTACTTTATTGAGAACCTTAAAGCGGACATGAGGAAAACTTTCCTTAAAATCATCGAACGACAAGCCCGATATATCCCTTTCATCATTAGACGATTTCTCCATAATCACACGCGGTAGATGCACAACCCTCTGTCGGTCTATCCTTTTTGCTACATCGCTAAAAGTAAGCAATGTGGTGCAATCTGAGTCCCCCCCTAAAGTTTCATTAGGCACATAAAGAAAGCGAGCCCGACCTCGCCTAAACATATGCAAGACTCTGTAAACATTACCGGCCATGACAACCCAGTCCTTTTTATCAAGTTCGCAGGCATCGAAGGTTTTCATGATTTTATTCCGGTTTAGAAATGAAGTGATATCTGATTCGGTATGTATCATTTGAACATTGATCAAATTCATATCATAAATTTTTTGAGATTCAGCAGCAAGAAAGCGCTTACCCTGCCGCATCAAAGATGTCGTTTTCTCATCAATATATTTTAATGGAGTAAGACAGCCCATCCATAACAAGCATTTCTTATTGATTTTCGCAATGGTTTTTGCGTCTTCAGACATGGTACCAGGGCCAAATGAATAAAAATTGGCAGAAGTTACAGCCGGACCATCTAGAACCTCTAATACCTGATTAACAGATGGCCCTTTCGGCATCAATTGCTTTCGATAACCCCCCAACGTGATAACCGAAAGCTCAAAGTTAATGCGGCCGGGATACTTTTCTGCAAGACGGTTGATCCTTTTCGGGTCAAAATATCCCACCGAAAACATGATGATATTTTTATCTGTTTTTTCCAAGAACTCTTCAATCCAGTCCATTGCTTTTGGGTGCAAGGCAAGGTCTGTCCATTCCATATATTCGTTACCTCCCAGAACCCAAGATTCTGTTGCACGAGTTGGGAATGCTCTTATCTCATTTAAAATAAAATCCCAGTCCTCTTGCGTAGTAAGAGGCATATCAAAGGTCTGGCGGTAACTATGATCCATTTCATAACAGAAAGTGCATTTCACTGGACACGTTTTTCCTAGGCTTAGAGGAATTTTGCGATCCTTGATCTCTTTACGCATTACTTCCTGAAGAAATTCGCGGTTTTCTAAACTCATTGCCATTCCTTAAATGCATTCATTAATGACTCGTCCACTGGTACTTCCATTTTTTGTTCTTCTTCAAGTTCCTGAATTAGTCTGTTGAGATGTACTGCCGCACAACCCAGATAGGCAATACTTTCCTGTTGAAGTTTATAGCTTCCCGACTTCAACTTTGCGCCAAGCTCATCAACATGCTTGGAGTCAAAAGGATGGGTCATCGCAGACTTTTTAAACTCCTCAATAGCTTCCTTAAAACTTTTCTTTTCATGCAAATTGATACCATGTTTCAGGCTCTCTTGAGCACTTCGAACTTCTTCAACCGTCACACTTTCATCTTTACCCATGGATTCCTCTCTTCATTGATTCTTGAGCAAAAAAGAAAAAGATGGTGTTTGAGCCTACCTAAATGTATGGCAACAAACTTCCACCTTCTCATGATCGCTCAAAGTAAAAGACTTACCGCAACCTCGACCACATTTAATTTTAGCTTATTGTAACATTGACTTCACAGGGCCTGTCAAGAGATTAGCCCTATCAGCGTGAATTAAAGAAAGAAATAATGAAAAAGAAAAAGGAAGGAATAAAAATCGAAACAAAATAAGGCAGGGAAACAAAGTGTTCCCCGCCTAAATTAATACCGCTCTAACACGCAAGGTCACGGGTAATAGCAGTTACCTACTCACAAGCGTGAGAAAGGGTTATTGCTATCTGCAAAAGAAGCAGATTAATGTTCCTTTTTTTCAACACCCTCAGGTGGATACTGGTGGCCTTCGCCATTAAAGTTTGATTCCATCGAACAAGAAGATAAAACCCACATCAAAGAAATCCCCATAAGTGAAACTAACAACT
>Ga0315315_10001991_pt1 | contig 18767 bp, 9 predicted proteins | sample M140m3416metaG_FD_203699 | JGI IMG/M metagenome (GOLD analysis project Ga0315315, IMG submission 203699) | Ammonia-oxidizing marine archaeal communities from Monterey Bay, California, United States - M1 40m 3416 | ecosystem: Environmental > Aquatic > Marine > Intertidal zone | place: USA... | reverse complement strand
AACTCAGGACGCGGGACTACGCTCTCTTCGGTGGGCTTCGAGAACCTCACACGGCCCAAGTCCTTTCACTTTCGTACAGAGGCCTAAGTATGACAGTTCAGAACTCCTCAAATTGGAACTACCCAACCGCGATCCGTTTCGGTCCTGGGCGAATCAAGGAACTACCCGATGCGGCGGGTGAACTCGGCATGAAGAGTCCTCTGCTCGTCACCGACCCCGGAATCGCGGCACTGCCCATCCTGACTGAGGCACTCGAGGCAAATCAGCTCGGAGGACTACCGACAGGTGTCTTTACCGGAGTAGACGCCAACCCAGTTGGCGCAAATGTAGCCGCCGGCGTCGAAGCCTTTAGAGCGGGCAAGCATGATGGAGTCATCGCCATGGGCGGCGGTAGTGCGCTCGATGCTGCGAAGGCCATCGCACTCATGGCCGGACAGACCCGCTCACTCTGGGAGTTTGAAGATGTCGGGGACAACTGGAAGCGCGTGGACCCGGACGGAATGGCACCCGTAGTCGCTGTTCCGACCACATCAGGCACGGGCTCAGAGGTGGGTCGCGCGAGCGTCATCATCGAAGAAGCGACCCACACCAAAAAGATAATCTTTCACCCTGGCATGCTTCCAGGCCGGGTCATCTGTGATCCAGCCCTCACCATCGGGCTGCCTGCGCACATCACCGCCGCAGTGGGCATGGATGCGCTCAGTCACAACCTCGAGGCCTTCTGTGCCACCAGCAACCACCCTCAGGCAGACGGCATTGCGCTCGAGGGCATGAAGCTCATCCACAGATATCTGGTCAGCGCTGCGCGAGACCCAGCCGACATCGCCTCCCGGAGCGCAATGATGTCCGCCTCCTTGATGGGCGCGACGGCGTTTCAGAAAGGCCTGGGCGCCATGCACAGCATGGCTCACGTCATCGGCGCGAGACTGAACGCCCACCATGGCCTCATCAATGCAGTGGTCATGCCTTATGTGCTCTGCGCAAACAGGGCAGCCATTGCAGACCGCATGACTGACCTGGCTCGGTATTTAGATCTGCCTCAGCCTGGATTTATGGCTGTGCTGGACTGGGTCCTCGCGCTGAGGACAGAGCTCAACATCCCGCACACGCTGACCGAGCTCGGTGTGACTCACGCTCACATCGAGACCTTCGCCCCGGCGGCTGTCCTGGACCCAAGTACCGGGTCGAATCCCCTGCCCTTCTCGACCAGCGACTTCGCCGACCTCTTTCGTCATGCCATTGACGGGTCTTTGACCTAAGCGGGAAACAGAGCCACTATGATGGCGCAAAGGAGTTCTACATGAGAAGTATTGCGCTGGTCTTGAGTCTCTTGGGTTGTGCCGGCAGTGACGATGGCAAGGATGGGTCTAGCGGAGACTCTACACTGCCACTCCCATCAGATATGGACGATGATGGACTGGCACCCCTCGCTGAGCTCAGCTCCGGCGACTGCCCCAGCATGACCCAGAGCGATACGGTGACCTTTGAGTCGAGCGGTGAAGTAAGAACCGTCACCATCGTCGTCCCCGATGAGATTCCAGAAGACATGCCGCTGGTGTTCTTCTTCCACGGGCTGCTTGATCCGGGCAGCACCCCTGTTCCGACCGAGTACATGGCCTCAGCTCTGAACCTTCAGTCGATGGCCAACTCAGCCGGCGTCGCATTCATACTGCCCGAATCCGGGGTCATGGAGCGGATGGGTGTCAGCTTCTTTATGTGGGCTGCCGATGAGATCGAGGGTGCAGATGTGACGCTCTACGATGACCTGAGGACCTGCGCAGCCGACCAGCTCCCCGTTGACCTGTACAACGTCCACGCAATGGGCTTCAGCGGTGGCGGACTCTTCACCACAGTCATCGCACGTGACCGCGGTGACACACTCGCCTCAATCGTCGAGATGTCCGGTGGCGCCGACATTGAGATGCTGACCTTCGACGAGCCACTGTCTCTGTACGACACTCCTGCATACAGCATGCCAGCACTCCTCATATCAGGAGGCTCGAGTGATGCTTGGCCGGGCGGCGGCCTCGAACTGGTCAACTTCTCAGACGGCACCGACACCCTGGAGGACCATCTCGTCGAGGACGGCCACTTTGTCGTTCGATGCGAGCACAACAGCGGGCATACCGCGACCAACGCGTCCATCTCAGCGAGCTGGGACTGGATTGAGTCCCACTACTTTGGCGAGCCTTCCCCCATCCAGGATGCCGGCATTGACGCCTACTCAAGTCTCGATTGGTGCTCAGTCCCCGAGTGAGGCGGTGACCGTTACGTATTGGTCAACCTCGACAAGCCAGACCTCAAAGGCTGGCGGCGCATCGAGCTGAAGCGCCTTCTGGACCGCTTCAGTGTAGATCTCGCCTTGCGACGCATGGTGCTGAGCGACCGCGTTCAGCGAGCGTCCGCCTACCCGGTCAGTCTTGAAGTCCGCCACAACAATGCACTGGGTCTCTGGACACCGGTAGACCAGATCAATCGAGCCGGCCCAAGCGCCCACAGGCCCACCGTCACCAGACGACATCAGCATCGGCACCTCAGTGCCCAGCACCTCAACGTCCTTTAGCCGCTGCACGAGCCGCCCGCGCTGGAGTGACTCAAGCAGATCGTTCGCGCGCTCTGAGGCCTTAGGAGAGAGCGAGGTGTTTCCACATGTCTCTTTTATCGCCTGCTGTAGGGACGCTTCAGAGACATCAACGAGACCACCCGCAACCCACTCAAGTAGTCGATGGATGGCCGTACCGACAATCATCGCTTCCTCTCTCGCGATTGACCCGCCTCCCACCACGGCAGGCTCTGAGTGGCCGGCAGCCGAAGGGCCGAGAGACCACGGACGTGACGCATGCAGCTCAGCAGCCGCCGTCGCGGCGCTGACCGTCGCCCGGACACCCACCGTCTTCATGCCCCCATCATCCATCTGGCTACTGATGGCCTCTCTCCCGAGCTTACCGGGAAACACCCAGCGAACACCCGCAACATCAGTCTCGTCCTCGAGCGGCGAGAGTCTCTCCGCGAGCACCTGTGGGTCCGGCAGCGCAGGGACACGCTCTCCAAACAGATCTAGAATCATCTTTGGCCGCACCAGTCCATTGAGCTCGACGGGCCAAGCACCCATCAAGACCAGGCGATCTCGGGCACGGGTCATCGCGACGTAGAGCAAGCGAACACGCTCCGCCTCCTCAACAACCCGCGCTCTCGTCCAGGACCTGTCGAAACCGGGAGGCCACAGGCCCAGGAGTTGAATCCCGAACTTTCCGTCCACTGCAGTCCCCGTCGCCACAGAGGCTGGCCGGAAGCGATGATGCAGGTCCACAATGTAGGTGTGCGTGAATGCAAGCCCCTTCGACTTGTGGATGGTCATCAGCTGCACTGCAGCATCGGCGCCGCTGGGTCGGCTCTCCTCCGCCTCGCGCTGCTTACCGATTGCATCTCTCAGCCCACGCAAGACGGCCTGGAGGTCACCGCCTTGATCTTCGAGCTGCCCACACAAGAGCCTAAAGAACTGCTCTAGGTTCGCGACACGATAGGCGCCCTGGTACGCAACTGAGCCCAAAACATCTGGGAGAAATGCAGACCGCAGCCTGTTCACCCATACATCCGCCGGGAGCGCTCGCACTGAGCACCTCAGCTTGGATACTCGCTGCACAACAGCAGCCAACTGCACGGACCAGGCGCGGACCTCAGCGAGCCCTGAGACATCCGCCTCTATCGTCGCGGCCTGAGCCGCTGCAGCATCCACAGCACGTAGACAGGCCTCTGGACCATCAGCTTCAATCGACGCCCACGCAGATGGGAATCCAGCAGTCCAGAGCGGCAACAGTGCAGCGTCAGGGACGCAGACCATCCCCGAACGCAGGAACGAGACGAGCGCGAGGGTATCCATCGGATCAAGGACAGCCCTCACCATGGCAGCCGCCTCTACAATCTCCCGTCGCTTGAAGTAATTTCTGTCTCGGGTCACCTCGTATGGAATCCCCGCATCCCGAAGCGCCCACTGATAGATCTGAAGCTGGGTCGTCGACCTAAACAACACCCCAATATCAGACAGTACGACACCATCGTCTCGCAGCCGAACAATGTCAGCCGCGAGCCCTTTGGCCTCTACACCTCGTGCGGCATCGGCGTTGGTGGGCTGGCTATACTCGCCATCCGACCATGCCCAGCTGACCCAGGCCTCGAGGGCCGGAACATCAGGCCCGGAGCCCCGCGCTGCTATCAGTGATTCATGGGCCGGCTGAATACCCGGACGAGCAACCAAAAGGCCCGCCATCAGCTTGTCGACCTCGTCCAACACCTGGGACGTCGACCTGAAGTTCTGAACCAATCCGTGCTCAACGCCGCCCTCGGCGACCACCTCTGCCACAAAGCCCTCGTACGCCCTGAGATCCGCGCTGCGCCAGCCGTAGATGGACTGCTTCGGGTCACCCACGAGAAAGAGGCCTGGGCGATGGGCCCTGTCTCCTTGGAGCGCTATGGCGCGTACAATGTCGCACTGCAGCGGGTCAGTGTCCTGAAACTCATCGACCAAGAGCTGGTCTATCCGGGACCTAACGCTACCAGCGACGCTTGTGTTTTTCAGCAGGCGTGCAGCCCTCACCAGGAGTCCTGTGAAGCCCATCAGTCCTTTGCGGACCATCTCCGCCTGGACGGCTTCGACCATCGGGCCCACGACCAGCCTGGCAAGCTCAAAGCCCTCAGGGTCTAAGCCAGCGATACAACGCAGTGAGTTGCTGACAATCAAGGCGTCACTCGACAGACGCTCAGCAATAGGCTCCAGCGCACCGGACTCTCCCTTGCCGCCCTTTCCGTTCACCCACGCCTTGAGCAGGTGTGCCCGCAGCTTCTCGGGAAGGTATTCGTCGAGTGCGGCCTGGACATCGCCAACCCCGGCTCCCGGATTGAGCGCGTCTCGAAAGCCCTCGAGTCCAACCGCCAAGGCGACACCATTCGGCGCTCGCACCCCCTCAAACACGCCATCGACCCATGATATGACGGTCGTGATGGCGTCCCGAGATCTCAACCAGAACGCATCCATCTCATTGTTTTTGAACGACTTATCTGTCTCAATGTCGAACTGAACAGACTCGTCAACGAGCTTCTGAACACCGGCCTCTATGTCCCCTGGCGTGATGCCACGAGCCATGAGATCGAGCAAGACTGGAGCAGACTCGCCGCTGAGAAAGTCGGCCAACTGGAGCTCTACCTGATCCCGTACGATGGCTGCAATCTGGTCGCCGCTGGCGTCTACATCAAAGTCTGGATGCAGTCGCGCCTCGAGCGGATACTGGACGAGAATATTTCGACACCATGCATGAATGGTTCGAACCTCCAGCTGATCAACTGCGGGCAGCAGTGCCTTTGCTCTCGTGGGTGCATCGCTCGAGAGCTCATCGAGGTCAATACCCGTCACTGCATCACCATTACCGAGCGCGTGCAGGGCCTCAGAGATTCGCTGCGCCATCTCTGCAGCGGCAGCCTCTGTGAAGGTAATCGCCACCACCCGCTGCAGGGTTCTTGCGGCCACAAGCGAGGCATTGGCCTCCGGGCCGAGAGTCTCGATCGAGCGGGCCCACCCCTCACCTGTGATCCACGAGATTACGCGCGCGACGAGGGCTGCGGTCTTGCCCGTCCCTGCGCCCGCCCGCAGGACGACCGGTCGATCAAAGGTGCTCCTCGCGACCCGTCGTGCCTCGGTATCTTCAAAGAGATTGCTGCTCATGGGGCCACCTCATCGCCACGCCACCAGAGCGCCAAACGGGCCTCCTCGGCGGGGTTCGCTGGCTCATCCTTCATGATGCTCAGGAGTCGCCGACGGAGCCCACTATCCCCAACGATGCAGGCCTCTCGGTAGGTACAGTACTCACAAGCTGACGGTATCTTGTCGTCTCGCGCTTCACTCACCCTTGGGAAGAAGGCGCCAGTTGCAATGGTCTCCCGAACCTCGGCGACAACCGCATCGAGGGCCTCCTGAATCTCAGTATCGCCAGAACTAAATTCGAAAGACCGGACGGGCCCCTCGTGGTCGGGATTGATGTACAGGTATCGACCGACCGCGTTCGCCGTCGTCCTCGCGTACAGCGGGCCCTGCAATAGGCGTCCAGCGCGTACAGCCTCCAGAATTTTCTTCTCTCTGGTCTCAGGCTTCTTGTGATTGGTGGGTAATCGACCAAGCTTGAAGTCGGTGACGGTAGGGCGTCCATCGACCACATCGAGTCTGTCAGCCTTAAAGGCAATCTCTCCACAACCTCCAACATCGATCTTGAACTCAGCCTCTGACGCCCAGACGCCCTGAAGGTCACCATCCAGCTCGCGCAATAAACTGAGCGCCGCCGCAGCAGGACCCACAACAGCTCGCGAGAAGCCGCGCCAGCCGACACCATCAGCCCTCAGGCATTCATCAGCTGATTCCACAATCCACGCCTCCAGGGTCGATGCAGAGGGCCAAGCAAGTGACACAGCATCATCAGCGCCCTGGCGCGGCTCAGCCCCCACCGCCGCCTCAACGACCCGCTCGATGACCTGGTGGACCACACGCCCGAGAAGGTGCCCGCTCACTGACGGGAGCGCACCGCGTGGGTCGGGTCGGTCTCTGACGCCCAGATGCTGCCCCATAAAGGCTGACCATGGGCACCGCGCAACAGCCTCGACCGCTGTCACAAAGAGATCTCGCCGACGCGAATCCGCCTCCAACACCACAGGCCCCACGTTGCCGCAGTACGCACCAAATGCCGCTTCACGACTCCCGTTTAGGTCGATGATGCTCTGATGACCGCCGGCGACAGTCAGCGCGTCTACTGGACTGCCACCTGCGACTCCCCGATGCACCCCAGCCTCCCACTCCTGGGCAGTAGAGATCGTCACCGGAATGGGCGCACACAGCACCGACTCAAGCTGCAGCTCGACGAGCAGAGACGATGGATGGTTCTCACTGCCTCTGATGTCACGCTCTGAACAGGAAAGATGCACGTGATCGCTGGCCGATATTAGCTGCGCGAACAAGAACCGCTCCTCCTGAACGCCAATCTTCTTCTCGCGCAGATCGGGAAGAAATACACGAAGAGCACGCCTCGCGGCATCCGGTAACAGCGGGTCCTCTCGAACCATCCGGGGAAACTCACCCCGGTTTAGGCCGAGCACATACAACCGCGAAAATGTTCTACCGCGCGCCTCTGTGGCATCCAGGAGAGCGACTCCACCGCCAGCACCCCCCAGGGGTCGTCGATCCATCCCGACCAAGGCCGAGGTGAAGAGTCGAATCACCTCCTCTTGGCTCAGCGAAGCGGTTGGAACAATCTGCTCCGAGACGTCCCTCAGCACGTCCATGACGAGGTGGTCTGTCTTGACCGCCAAGCCCTCCTTGAGGCTCCTGCCGAGGTGCTCCCAGTGAACTGCCGCAGGCGCAGTCTCTGGCCAATCGGTGAAGACATCGAGCAAGCAAAGAGCACGACGGCGAATACCCTCGACCTCCTTACCTGACAGGCTCGCACGCGCCCGGCGGGACTGGCCCTCGACCATCGCAATCCCAGCACTGGCACTCAGTCGAATCCTGCCCTCTGCAGAACCAAAACGCTCAGGGATCTCCTGGAGTGTCCGAACGCCTGCCTCGTCCATCGCAAGCGCTCCACGGGCATCAGACTCCTGACCACAGGCAGTCAGCCACTGTGCGGGAACGGCATCTCTTCCCAACAAGAGGGTCGACACAATCGCACCCACTCGACGCTCCTCGGCGCCACCCAGACCAGCCCCACCGATGGCTGAGTAGGGAATCGCACTGCCTGACAGCGCACGCCGCAGGGGTGTCTCCCAGCCAGTAAAGCTCCGAACAACCACACCGATGTCTTCAGGCGCAATGCCCGCGTCCAGGTCCTTGAGCACAAGCTGGGCCACTTCCTGTGCCTCTTGGTAAGGATCTACTGCGCGAGACCAACTGACAGCCTTTGCCACCTTCTGGACGCCGACCGGCGCACCAAAGTGAGCCTCAAATCTGGAGTGATAGGGCTGCGCAAAGACAGCGCCGGGGTCTCGCTCCTGAGGGTTGGTAGGTCTGGCTGGAACCTCAATTGTCAGGACTCCATCAGCATACCGCCGAGCGGCCTCGAGTAAGTCTGCAATGCTACCCGTTGCGTCACAGAAGCCAATGAAGACGAGCATGCTCGATGGCAGATTTACATCTCCCTTCTCGCGAAGAACCTCCACAGCAGCCCTGACAGCCTGAGCCATTGAGGATGCTGGGAGCTGCTCAAGCTCACTATCCAGCCGCTCCGCCACCCGGATGAGGTCCGTGACTCTCGGCGCGACCTGTGACCCCACTCCAAGCCCCGGCCGCCGCGGCCATGCTTGAACCGACTCCAGCATCGCCTCAACGAGCCCAGGCTCAAATCCCGCATCCCTCAATTCAACGATGGCCTTGGTGACGATGCCATAGCCATTCTCGAGCGAGCCGAGGACTGATCTGAGGGTATGCATCTCGTCGGCAATTGCCCGGATGCGATGGTCGATCCAGAGTGGTCGGTTTCTCCATTCGAGACTGCTCGCACGCAGGAATTGGCGCAGGTACTGTGTGTGGGTCACGACTTCCACACCCAAGACAGCGCCGTGCGCTACTGCTATCCGACGGATCCAGTGCCGGCGTAGGGACTCCGAAGACACGACAACCCGGACAGGCGGCGCCCCCGGACTCCACTGAGGCAGAGACTCCAGCAGCAGGTCTTCAAAATCTCGGTTGTCGTAGATCGGGACGACAGAAGAGGGAGCGAAACTGTCCATGGAAAGAGAGGAACACCTTTGGCGCCGACAATCAAGGCCTTGATCGGTCAGGATCTGTCCGCACCGAGGATCTCGTCTCGTAATTGTCGAATGTCTTCTACCGAGACGCCCCCGAAGCACCGCGTTAGCAGAAGGCCATGTACACCCTATTACTTTCTTTCATGATCGCTGGATGTGGAACCCAAGACACTGAGGAGGCAAGCACAATGGCTACAGCCGACAAGAAGCCCACCGCCACAGAGAAGGTGTCTTACGCACCTCCTGCAGATGTTGCCGCCCCACCCGACTCGGCTACAAAAACTGCGTCTGGACTCGCTTACACCGTTCTCCGCAAGGGCACTGGCACGACACACCCGTCCGCGACGAGCGAAGTGGAGGTCCACTACACAGGCTGGCAGACAGACGGCACAATGTTCGACAGCTCCCACAAGCGCAGCGCGACAATTAAGTTTCCCCTCAACAAGGTCATCGCTGGATGGACAGAAGGCGTGCAACTCATGGTCGAGGGCGAGAAGAGCCGCTTCTGGATCCCAGAAGAGCTTGCCTACAAGGGGCGTCCAGGATCGCCCTCAGGGATGCTCGTCTTTGACGTTGAGCTCGTATCGATCGTGCCCAGCATGTCAGAACGCTACCCAGCACCCGCGAACGTCGCTGCTGCCCCACCAGATGCCAAACGCACCGCCTCCGGACTCGCGTACAAGGTCTTGAAGGCCGGTACCGGCGCCGACCACCCCACAGCGACCAACAGAGTAAAGGTTCACTACACGGGCTGGCAGACAGACGGCACAACTTTCGATTCCTCACATAAGCGCGGTCGGCCAGCGGCCTTCCCCCTCAACGGGGTCATTGGGGGCTGGACTGAAGGTGTCCAGCTGATGGTGGTCGGCGAGCAAATGCGCTTCTGGATCCCAGAAGATTTGGCATACAAGGGCCGGCCCGGCCGCCCTTCAGGTATGCTGGTGTTCGACATTGAACTCTTGGAGATTCAGTAAAACCGTGCGCCTACTGCCCCTACTTCTCGTCAGCCAGCCAGCCTTCGCGGCCGAAATCTTATTTCAGGGCGACATTCGGGGCGGTGTAGCCGTCGACTCATCTGCGGTGGACGTCTCCAGCCTCACCGGCGAATCCCTCGCGGACGGGGTGCCCCTTCAGATTCAGATCCCGACGACTGCAGTCGTCACGGAAGCCTTCCTGATTCTGCACGCGAAGCCCGATGGTTTCGCCGTCACTGATGAGGCCGTTCGAATAAATGGCATCGATCTCACCTTCGCGACCCTCCTCGACAGTACCGACGTATTCGAGGCGTATTCTCTCGAGCCAAGTCTCTACGGAATAACGAGCGCTGGAACAGCGACTTATCAAGAAGAAGGCGAAGTCGAGTCGGGCTTTCACTTTGGTGCAGGGCTGCAAGGCGCGACACTCGCGGTTGTCTACGAGGACTTCACCCTCAACGGACGACGCCATGTCGTGATTGCGACAGACAACGTCTCTGAGGGCGCGAGCATCCTGTCGGGCCTTCCAGAGGCTGAGGCCATCGGCACTGCAGTTGTGTCCTACGGGATCACGAACGAGTGCGCCAACGACCAGTCCAACTTCGCCATCGTCAATTCAGTCGCCATCTCATCGACCGTCGGCGGTAGTGACGATGGACCAGGATACTCTGGCACATGTGGCGGTCAAGACTGGAACACACTGCTCACCCAGGGCTCGTTTGGTGTCGACGATTCTGACACCATGGTGGGTGTAGACGGCGATCTCCTGGATGGTACTCCTTCTGGTGGCACATCTACGAACTCTCGCCTTGATGACGAACTCTACCGTGTCGCCTACGACGGCTCCGGCGATCTCTCTGTAGGCTACAGCGACTCCGCCGAGGACTCCCAGCTGACAGTGATCGTGGCGGCATTCGAGCTGGACGGAGACGGAGACCTCATCCCCGACTCTGCAGACAACTGCCCCGAAGACTTCAACCCTGACCAGATCGACGGTGACTTCGATGGTATCGGCGACGCATGTGCAGACTGCGTCGACATCGATGGCGACGGCTACGGGGTACCCCCAGAGACCGTCGGCTGTGATTTCCCTGACGAGTTTGACTGCGACGACACCGACGCAGCGATTAGCCCCGGCGCGACAGAGATCTGGTACGACGGAATCGATCAAGACTGCGATGGCGCGGATGACTTTGACGCAGACGGCGACGGCTCCACAGCAATCGGCTTTGGCGGAGATGACTGCGACGACAATAACGGCGCCCGGAGTCCAGAGTTCGCTGAGGTCTGGTACGACGGAATCGATCAAGACTGCGCCGGCCAGTGTGACTATGATCAAGACCTCGATGGATGCCCAGCTGCTGGATACCTCGCCGGGGCTGGACTCGATCCCGAGTGTGACCTCACCTGCTACGCCGTCGAGGATGTCATCGAGCCGGGTGACTGCGATGACGAGAGCCCGGACGCTTTTCCTGGCGGAACTGAAGTCTGGTACGACGGTGTCGATCAAGACTGCGACGGCACCGATGCTGACCAGGACGGCGACGGGGAGACGAGCACCGAGGTTGGCGGACCGGACTGCGATGACCTCGACCCTGGCAGAAACACCACGATTATCGAGATTTGGTACGATGGTATCGACCAGGACTGTGATGGGAACGATGGGGACCGGGACGGTGACGGCCACGACCACATGAGTGTAGGTGGAGACGACTGCAACGATAACGACTCGACAATCAATCCAGACGTCCTCGAGATTTGGTACGACGGCGTAGACCAAAACTGCGATGAGCGGAACGACTACGACCGAGATCGTGATGGTCACGCCTCAGCAGAATACCTCTCAGAGGGGACTGACTGCGACGACGAGAACGAGCGAATCAATCCTGATATCGAAGAAGTCTGGTACGACGGCACTGACCAAAACTGCGACGGCCTGAGTGACTTTGATCAGGACCTCGACGGTGCAGACCGACGCCCAGAGGGAGACGATTGCGACGACCTCGACACGACCAGCTATCCAGAAGCTGACGAGGTCTGGTACGACGGCATCGACCAGAACTGTGACGGCCTCCCTGATAACGATCAGGACGGTGACGGCTTCAAGGTCGAGTCCGACTGTGACGACGAAGACCCTGCAGTCTTTCCAGACATGGATGGCTTTGATGGCTGCGAGCCTTCCACCGACAAGGGAGGACTCTTAGGGCTGGGCTCTGGTGACTACAAGGGCGGCGGATGCAGCCAAGCGCCGCAGTCTACGCCTACCCATTGGTTCGCCCTGACTCTGGCCTTGATTGGCCTTAGGCGTCGACGCATCCAGGACTAAGCAGAGGCTCAGCGCTTCTCTCGCCCAAACAACCCCCACCTTCGCTTAGGCTTTGCTTCGGGCTCTGCCTCCAGTGTCGGGTTGTCGTCTTGCTCCCCTGCCCCTGAGCCTGGCGTCAGTCGCTGCCTCAAGTTCTCGATGATCGACCGCGTGCCAGCGAACACACCCGAATCATGGAGCGTACAGCTGGTCGTTGACTCCGCATCCGCTGAGAACCATGCGTCAAAGGCCTCAGGGCAAGACTCTACGGCCACCTCACCCGTCTCCGTACACAACGTGATGGACTCTACACCCTCAGGAGCCTCGGCCGGCGTATTCACCAACCGTCCCGAGCCTGCCATCAGGCGAGCCCAGATTGGGAGCGCAGCCTGTGCGCCCGTGAGCCCCAACCCGTCCCCTTTGTCGAGGCCGACCCACACAGCAACCACCAGCTGTGGGGTGTAGCCCACAAACCAAGCGTCACGGCCGCCATCGGTGGTGCCGGTCTTTCCGCCGACCACACCTTCGACACCATACTGAGCCGCGGTCCGTCCAGTCCCTTCTGACATGGTTGTCGCCAACATATCGTGGACAAGGAAAGCCGACCGATCGGAGACAACACGCGACTTCTTCACCGAGTCGGCCCATCCCTCAGTACCATCTGGGAGGCGAACCGACCGCACAAGCCGAGGCTGAGTAACTCTGCCGTGACCCGGAAAGATTGTGTATGCAGTCGCCAACTCAAGGGGTGTCGCCTCGAACGCCCCCAAGGCAGCTGAGGGGTATGGACGTGCCCTGTCGAGTCCCACCTCACCCAGCATGGCAGCAAGTGGTTCGATGCCGACCCACTCGGACACATGAACAGCGGGTATGTTTCGGCTCGTCGCCAGAGCCTGACCAAGACGAACCTCACCCAGGAACTCACCGTCATAGTTCTGAGGTGCCCATACCTCTCCATTGACCTCGCGCTCGAGGGGCTCGTCAGGCACCCAGGTCTGGCTCGAGGCATTGACGTCCGCCTCGATCAGCGCCAACCAACTGAGGGCCTTGACCGTAGATCCTGCCTGCCGCTGAGCCTTGGTGGCTCTATTAAAGCTACTCCCACCATACGACCGGCCCCCGACCATCGCGAGCACCGAACCATCCGAGGGGTCCATCGCAACCAGCGCCACCTCAGCGTTCGCGGCACGCTTTGAGCGCTTAGAGAGGTCGTTCAGTCCATCGTGCACGGCACCCTCGGCGACGTGCTGCAGGAGCGAATCGATGGTGGTCTGGAGCGTCAGGGTGCCCGCAGCCACCGATCCCTCTCCGAGCTTTGCCTCGACCCGCTCAACTGCCTCGTCCAGCGCCCAAGGCGCCTGACGCTGCCGCCGCTGGGCCGCCACAACGACCTCTTCATTCACGATACCGGCGCGCGCGCCTGGTGCAATCCAGCCCAGGTCAACCATTCGCTTGAGGACAAGGTTTCGCCGTTCAGCGGCTCGCTCAGGGTGCCTTGCCGGAGAGTATCTATTTGGGGCAGAGATGATTCCACCCAGCGTCGCCGCCTGACCCAGGCTCAGTCGGCGCGCCGAGGTTCCGAAGAATGTGGCGGCGGCCTGGTCCACACCGCAGATCCCTATGCCGCCCGAAGAGCCCAGATAGACCTGATTGAGGTACAGCTCAAGAATCTGATCCTTGGTGAGCCTGTCCTCCAAGGCCACCGCCAGCGCGAGCTCACGCACTTTCCGTTTGAGGGTCCGGTCCGGCGTCAGAAATAGGTTTTTCGCGAGTTGCTGAGTGAGCGTCGACCCGCCCTGCTTGTGACCGCTACCAATGACATTGACAATCAATGCCCGGAGGACACCCCACGCATCAACACCGGGATGTTCGAAGAATCGCGAATCCTCCATGGCGAGGACAGCTAGAATCAAGTGCTCTGGCATCTCATCGCGCTGTATTGGCTGGCGTCGCTCGTTTCCGCCACCAACACCTGCGAGCTCGGTCGCCCGAAACCGGTGGAAGGGATTTGGGGACACCGATGAGATTGTGTCGCCATTGAATGTCATCAAGACATCAACTCCACGATCCCTCACGAAGATGGCAGACCCCTCCACGGAGTAGTCTCCGTCGTCCTTGGGCGACTCTACATGGCTGTACCCGGCACCCTGCAGCGCCGCTGAGACGACCTGAGGCCCCACACCGAGACCCGCGACGACATTTACGTCAGCCGTAATCTGTCCCTGTTCCTCCCAAAGAGGCCGAGCCAAGACCGCATCAACTTGCTCTAAAGCGTTCTGGTACAGCCAATATGAACCGACTGCGACCACAAAGCCTGCGATGAGGACGAGCTTGAAGAGCTGCACCTTCAGCCAGCGACCCACACCCCCACGGCCCTTACGCGAGCGTGCCGAGCGCTTCCCTTTTGAGCGCGTACGCTTTGGTGGTGCCTTCCGGCTTCGTCCACCAGACCGCGTTCGGCTCTTCCGAGTCGCCAAGACCTACAGGACCCCGGTTACCGCCGCTACGACGGCGTCGACATTCATGCCAAGCTTCTCGGCAACCACTGCACCAGGAGCCGATGCACCATAGCGATCGATCCCCACACTGGCACCACCTGAGCCCACAATCTCTGCCCAGCCGAATGTGATGCCGGCCTCGATGCTGACCCTCGGTATGTCTTCAGGCAGAATTTCCGCTTGGTAAGCCGCATCCTGCGCCCTGAAGAGCTCAACACACGGCATGCTCACCACGCGGACAGGAATGCCTTGCGCATTGAGTGCAGCTCTTGACTCGAGGGCGAGGTCCACCTCAGACCCTGTAGCAATCAGTACAACCTTGGCATCAGCATCATCGATGAGCACATAGCCACCCTTTGCCGTCCCCTTGGCTGAGCCAAAGACCGTGCGATCGAGGATATCTAGCCCCTGACGCGTCAGGCAGATTGCTGTTGGACCATCGGTACGGCCTAGCGCAATGCGCCAAGCCTCAGCGGACTCATTTGCGTCGGCGGGACGTACAACCCAGACATTAATCATCGATCTCATGGCCTGGATGTGCTCGACTGGTTGATGGGTAGGCCCGTCCTCTCCAAGCCAGACACTGTCGTGTGTGTAGATGTAGATGACACGCTGTCGCATCAACGCGCTCAGGCGTACCGACGGGCGCATGTAGTCATGAAAGGTCAGGAAAGTGGCACAGTAAGGGATCATCCCGCCGTGCAGCGCAATCCCATTGCACATTGCGGCCATTCCATGCTCACGAACACCAAAAAACAGGTTCCGACCCGCAAAATCATGGCGATCGATATCTCCGCCCTGAGCCTGGTAGCTTCCATTGCTTCCTGTGAGATCAGCACTGCCGCCCACCAAATTCTGGACCACATCAGCCAGTGGATTCAGGACCGCCTGGTTAGACTTTCTCGTCGCAATCTTTCCTGGCTCGAACACCGGAAGCTCCAGTGCGTCCGCGTCGATCTCGCTGTGGAACGATGCCCAAAGGGCCTTGTGCTCGCTCGACTCGAGCCGAGCCTCCCAGGCCTCACGCTTGGTCTTTCGGCCAGCGTCCCGTTCCCGGAAATATCCAAGCACGCTGTCTGGAATGGCAAAGTCAACATCCGGATCGAAGCCCATCGCAGTCTTCGCTGCGCGAATCTCGTCGTGCCCCAGAGGCGCACCGTGAGTCTTGGCCGTGCCTTGGAGCGTCGGCGCACCATGACCAATCACGGTCCGGCAGCACACAAGTGTGGGCCGATCGGTGTCGCTACGAGCAGCACGAATCGCATCGGCAATTGCCGCCTGATCATGCCCATCACAGCTCAACACCTGCCAACCATAGGCCTCAAAGCGGGCCCCAACGTTCTCGGTAAAGGCGCGATCTGTGCTTCCATCAATCGTGATCTTGTTGTCGTCGTACATGACAATCATGCGACCGAGGCCGAGATGCCCGGCGAGGGACGCAGCCTCATGGCTGATGCCCTCCATTAGGCAGCCATCGCCACATAGAACGTAGGTGAAGTGATCGACGAGGTCGTCACCGAAGCGGTCGTTCAGCCAGCGCTCAGCGAAGGCCATGCCGACACCGTTTGCAAAGCCTTGTCCCAGCGGCCCTGTGGTGGTCTCAATACCAGGAGCCTCGCCGAACTCGGGGTGCCCCGCCGTTCGACTGCCCCACTGACGGAAGTCCTTGAGGTCATCAAGGGTCAAGGCTGTACCCGTGAGATGGAGCATGGAGTACAGCAGCATTGAGCCGTGGCCATTCGACAGGATGACGCGATCGCGGTCGGCCCAGTCGGGGCAACTCGGGTCGTAGTCGACAAACTGTGACCAAAGCACAGTCGCGATGTCGGCCATCCCCATCGGCGCGCCGGGATGCCCGGAGTTCGCGCGCTGGACGGCATCCATGGCCAAACCCTTGATTGTGTTCGCACTCAACTTTCCAACGTCCATCGCTGCCTCCCAGATCGTGCGCGCACCTATCTCACTGGGGCCCACCAAGCACTCTCACTCTGTGTTACATCTGCAACCCAATCAGACGGAGACGAACCGTGGCTCAGCAAGGCATTACCCCCCGCACCGAAGACTATTCCCAGTGGTACCTCGACGTGATCGCTGCAGGCGAGCTTGTAGACAAGTCTCCCGTTCGCGGCTGTATGGTCATCAAGCCACACGGCTATGGCATCTGGGAGGGCATCCAGAAGGATCTCGACGCCCGCTTTAAAGCGACTGGCCACGTCAACGCATACTTCCCCCTGTTCATCCCTGAGTCATTCCTCTCGAAGGAGGCAGACCACGTAGAGGGCTTTGCTAAAGAGTGTGCAGTGGTCACTCATCATCGTCTGCGGTCCAAAGAAGGCGGCGGCGTTGAGCCCGATCCTGCAGCCAAGCTCGAGGAGCCTCTCGTTGTTCGGCCCACATCTGAGACGATCATCTGGCACATGTATGGCAAGTGGATCAATTCCCACCGGGACCTGCCCCTGCTGATCAACCAGTGGGCGAATGTTGTGCGCTGGGAAATGCGGACACGCCCATTTCTGCGGACTGCTGAGTTTCTCTGGCAAGAAGGCCACACTGCTCACGCAACCGAAGATGAGGCCACCGAAGAGGCCTTAAGAATGCTTGGTGTCTACCGGGACTTTGCGTGGGAGACACTCGCAGTACCCGTGATTCCCGGCATGAAGTCCTCCACCGAACGCTTTGCAGGCGCAGAAGAGACCTACACCATCGAAGCAATGATGCAGAACGGCTGGGCCCTGCAGGCAGGTACGAGTCACTTCTTAGGGCAGAACTTCGCCCGTGCATTCGACGTGACCTTCCAGACCTCTGAGGGAACACTAGAGCACGTCTGGGCCACGAGCTGGGGTGTCTCTACACGCCTGGTTGGTGCGGTCATCATGGCCCACTCCGACGACACCGGCCTGGTGCTCCCTCCCAAGATCGCCCCCATACAGGTGGTCCTGGTGCCCATCTGGCGCAAAGAAGAAGACCAAGAGCGTGTCATGGCTTTCGCCAAGAAGGTTCAAGACCTGATCGGCTGCCATGTCCGTGTACACCTCGATGCGCGCGAGAAGATGAAGCCCGGAGCCAAGTACTTCGAGTGGGAGCGGAAGGGTGTGCCCCTTCGCTTCGAGGTTGGACCCCGGGATGTCGACAACAACAGTGTGTTCTGCGCCAAGCGTACCGGAGACAAGAAATTCGGCATCGCCGTAGATGACGACTTCTTGGACCGGGTACTCAGCGAACTGGATGGTATCCAGAGCGGTCTCCTCGAGACAGCGATCGCCCGACGTGACGCGAACACCCACGAGGTCGACACCTACCAAGCGATGAAAGAGAAGCTCCCTGATGGAGGCGGCTTCTTCCTTGTCCCTTGGCACGATGACGCCGAGAAGGAACGGGAAATCAAGGACGACTGCAAGGCGACCATCCGCTGCTTCCCTCTTGATTCTCAAGACCAGATTGAGGGCAAGGTCTGCTTCTACAGTGGACGGCCCGCAACCCATATGGCGATCTTTGCGCGAGCCTACTGAGACACCAAGGCCACTTTTGCTGGCCCTGGTTGTAGTCGCTGCGGCGGGATTTGCCTGGATCAACATCCACAACGCCCAGCACGGCACCCCCCAGTGGAGCCAGGACCTTGCGTTCTTTCACCAGTGGGTGCACTCCGCCGCGACAGGTGGACCATGGGCCTCGCCCCTTATCCTCGAGCCACAAGGCTTCTTTACCCAGGTACACACCCACCTGGTCATGCCAGGCGTGGTCGCCGCCTACAGCGTGGTGCCAGGTCAAGCCACACTTCTGGCCTTGCACAGTCTGTTCGTCTGCCTGGCAATCATCCCCGCATACCGACTCGGGCAGGCCACAGGAGGCGGTCGGCATGCCATCCTCGCCACGATAGCTGTCCTGGCCTTCGGCCCGTTCCAGGCCGTCGCGGTGGCGGACTTCAGGCCAGTCGGTTTATTTTTGCCTGGTATTCTGGGCGTCTGGTCCTCATCTTGGAGAGGCTCGTACAAGGGCATTCTGCTCTGGGCCGCAGTAGCACTCCTGGGCCGCCAAGAGGCCAGCTATCTGTTGGTATCCTCAGGCTGCGCCATGTTGGCGGTCACGTGGGGGAATGCAAACCGTCGTCATGCTCTGTTGCTGATTGGGATCGGCGCACTTTCCTGGGCCAGCTTCACGGCACTTAAGCCAGAAATGTTCTTCCATATCAACCCCTTGGCGCCATCAGGA
>Ga0315315_10001988_pt1 | contig 18788 bp, 18 predicted proteins | sample M140m3416metaG_FD_203699 | JGI IMG/M metagenome (GOLD analysis project Ga0315315, IMG submission 203699) | Ammonia-oxidizing marine archaeal communities from Monterey Bay, California, United States - M1 40m 3416 | ecosystem: Environmental > Aquatic > Marine > Intertidal zone | place: USA... | reverse complement strand
ATTCTACATTTTCTCCAAAACTTCGGCTGCCAATGACGGGATTGATCGCGTTTGAATTCACATCTACGACGGGCGCAAAATTCACATGAATGCCAGTTTTCTTCAAGGATATGCCTACAATCTGCCCAAATTTCCTGACGAGTTCGGGGTTTCTAGTTGCAGCGAGCGTTAAGGAGCGAGGGAAGCTTCTTGTCGAATCCAGCCGCATGCCTAATCCCCATTCAGCGTCAGAAGCGACCATAAGGGGCACGTTTGATTCTTTCTGAATTCGTTTCAGCCTCATTCTTTGAAATTCTGGTCCCCCTTGCATACAAATCACGCCTCCTATCCCTAAGTCTCTTGCCCAGTGTTCTGCCTCGGACCATCCATTTGTGTCAGGTCGCGCGTAAATAGGAACCATAAGAAGTTGTGCAATTTGTTCTTCCATACTCAGACTCGCAAGAACACTGTCAACCCATACAGAATCTGCTGATAAAAAGTCAGGTGTAAGTTTGGGCGTTTCTTTCACATAAGATGGGGACTGCGCACAACTAATTAATGCTGTTGAAAAAGCGAGTAACGTAAGAAGTTTTTGGAAAATCTGATATGACATCCTTATTGTTCCATTCTCTTTTTTGCCAGATTCAGCATAAATTGATATTGCTCTTCCATAGTGAGGTTGCTGTTGTCAATAACGACTGCATCATCGGCTTGTTTTAGAGGGGCTACAGCCCTTTCAGAATCTATGCGATCTCTCTCTAGAACGTTTTCTAAAACGTCGTCAAAGGTGACGTCTTTGCCATTGTCTTGTAACTCTCTCAGTCGTCTCCATGCTCTCACCTCTGGATCTGCAGTCATAAAGAATTTAAGTTCTGCATGTGGGAGAACTACAGTTCCAATATCTCTGCCATCCATCACCACGCTGTCCCCTTCGGCTAATCTTCTTTGCAGCGCTACAAGTTTGGTTCTCACAGCGGGTATTTTCGCCACAAGGCTCACATTTTTCGCCACTTCCATGGTTCGGATTTCCTTTTCAATATTCGTTCCCCCGAGGTGCATTTCTGAACATTCAGTGCTGGGATTAAATCTAAATGTGAGAAAAAGACGATCTAAAGCTTGCTCCAGGCCGCTTTCATCAACACAGCCATTCATGACGTATCGTTCTTTCATGGCAAATAAAGTGACCCCCCGATACATCGCTCCAGTATCTATGTAAAAGTAGTTCAGCTCCTTAGCAAGCGCTTTTGCCATAGTGCTTTTACCTGCAGATGAGTGTCCATCTATTGCTATGGTGATTCGTTGCTTTGCCATGTGACGAAGATAGTCATGTGAATCTAATCTACTTCACCTAAGAGCGAGGAAGTATTAACGCTATTGATAAATGAGTTGAAGAACCTGCAAAGTGATATGTGTTTCTTGCAATTCCGATGTCAAAGTCACCGAGTTTCATCGTCACACCAATGGAAAGTCCATTCGTTCCTCTTCTCCCTGCGGCAACCATTTCAACGCGCCTTCTGTAATCATATCCAATTTGAGCGCCGAGACCACTTCCCAAACTTATTTCAACCCCGGCTCTCAAATGTCGGCCAAGTTGATCGCCGAATTTCCAGGTCGTATTTGGAATTGTTTCTCCTGTCAATGGGTCCGTATCGTCATCATAAGTGCCTTCGGGCGCGAGTGCCCATTGTTCTAGATGTTCAGCTTGTACATATAGTTTGAATGGCGCGTTTTTAAACCCTTTGGTCATGCCAAGTTGAATGTTGTAAGGCATCCACCCAATGGGTTGGCTCCCTGTTCCTGCAAACTGTCTCCCTATTCCAGAAATCAATATCCCAGCCGCAAAGACTTTGTCAGGCCAAACCCTCATTACTCCAGCATCAAGCCCCAGTACTCCGGCATTTTCTCTGTCTAGATTTCTAAACCCTCCCCATCCGGTTATCCCAGCAGTCCATAATGAATCTAGTTTCCATGTTACTCCGGATTGCAAAAAATAGTCGCCTCCAGAAAACTCCCCGGTCGGCCATCCTGATGAATCATATCCCTCAAATTTCCCAAAAGAAGAAAAGCGCGCACCCACATGAAGGGTGTGCTTGCCACTGTTTTTAATCACACCGTGAATTGAGCCCATTTGTATTCCTGCGAAATAATTCAGGTATGATACATTCACAACGCCTAAAGATGTGCTGTCAACAAATGCTGGATTGTATGCTGCAGCCCCTCCGTTGGGATTCATGTTTGCAGCAAGTTTGCCACTTAATCCAGAGCTTCTTGCATCAATCGATAAGTCCAAGGGCATGGAGCCCCAGACATTCCTCTGTCCATTACTTACATTAACAATAAGTATATATGAGGCTAATAAAAGTACTGATTTACAATTCATTAGTCATCTTCTATGTTAAAATCTATAGGAGATTCTACGGTTGTAGATAAGAGTGCACGCATGACCACTTGATTCATTTTGGTAGCATACGTAAACTTCATTCCTCTCACGTATCTTGAATCGATATCCTCAATATCCTGTCTGTTTCTTTCACACAAAATGATCTCCTTTATTCCAGCACGTTTGGCTGCGAGAATCTTTTCTTTAATACCACCCACAGGCAGCACTTGTCCACGCAAGGTGATCTCACCACTCATCGCGAGGTATTTTCTGACCTTCCTTTGAGTGAATGCTGAAGCCAAAGCGGTGAGCATGGTAATCCCAGCACTTGGCCCGTCTTTTTTGATTGCACCTTGTGGGACGTGTACGTGTACATTCCATTTCTCAAAACGCTCAGGCTTGAGACCAAACTCCACCGAATGCGCCTTCAGGTATTCAAGCGCAATGATGGCGCTTTCTTTCATCACATCGCCTAAGTTGCCAGTCAGGGTTAGTTTCCCCTTGCCAGGTGTAAGTGATGTTTCTATAAACAAGATGTCCCCTCCTGTGGGGGTCCAGGCTAGGCCTGTCACGACTCCTGCGACATCGTTGTTTTGATATTTGTCTTTTTCTCTTGGTCGACCTAGGATATTTACAAGATCTGTGGGTTTGATTTCTGCTTTATATGGCTCCTCCATCGCAATTTCTTTAGCTCTATTTCGAACGATTTTTGCGACTCTCTTATCGAGCCCTCGGACACCTGATTCGTTGGTGTATAATTCAACAACTTTCTCTATCGTAGAAATAGGAATTTGAATTTTTGTTTTTGTAAGTCCTGTATCCTTGATGACTTTTGGCAACAAGTGACGCTTTGCAATTTGAACTTTTTCCTGAATGGTATAGCCTGAAACCTCAATGATTTCCATTCTGTCCCTTAATGCCGGATGTATTGTAGCAAGATCATTGCATGTTGCAATAAACATGACTCTACTTAAATCGTAATCAATATCTAAATAATTATCATGGAAAGTGCTGTTTTGTTCAGGATCGAGAACCTCAAGCATGGCTGAGGATGGATCTCCATGACTGTCCTTTGCAAGCTTGTCAATCTCATCAAGTACAAACAGTGGATTAGACGTTCCAGCCTTTTTCAGGTTTTGTAAGATACGCCCGGGCATAGCGCCAATATATGTTTTTCGATGTCCACGAATTTCCGCTTCGTCTCTCAATCCCCCCAAGCTCATTCTGACATACTTGCGACCCAAAGCTTCTGCAACACTTTTGCCTAAAGAAGTCTTTCCAACTCCTGGAGGACCATATAAACAGATAATGGGCGCTTTTAAATCACCTTTAATTTTAAGAACGGCAAGATGCTCTACAATACGTTCTTTGACTTTTTCAAGACCGTAATGATCGCTGTCGAGAACTTTGACCGCATTTTTTAAATCAAAATTGTCTTTCGATCGTTCATCCCAAGGCAGATCGAGGAGGAGCTCGATGTAATTTGATTGCATGCTGTACTCAGCAGCTTGCGGGTTCATTCTTTCAAGCTTCTGAATTTCCTTATCAAAAAGTGTGGATGCCTCCTCCGGCCATTTTTTCTTCTTTGCCCTGGCTTTTCTTTCTTCGATTTCTTCCTTTAAAGGATTTGCTCCTAATTCTTCTTGAATCTTCTTCATTTGTTGATTCAAGAAATATTCTTTTTGCTGTTGGTCTAAATCGTCACGTACTTTGCTTTGGATGTCATTTTTGAGTTCAAGTATTTGCTTCTCTTTATTGAGCATCTGTAGCACTTTATTCGCCCTTTCTTCAAGTCCTAAAATTTCTAACAGTTCTTGTTTTGCTTTGACCGAAGCATTCATGTTGGAACCTATAAAATTCACGAGGAAGCTCAGACGCTCAATGTTTTTAATCGCCCCAGCTGCTTCAGAAGGAATGGTGGGACTCATTTCAATGATTTCGATCGCAAGCTCTTTTAAACTTTCGATAAGCGCTTGGGTAGATTTATTGTTTGGCAAGTCTTCCCGACCACCAAACGCTGTGACACTCGCTTTAAGATAGGGGGTTTCTTGAACTATTTTATCCCATGAAAACCGTCTCTGACCTTGCAGAATTACAGTGTTCGTTCCGTCGGGCATTCGCAGCATTTTAATAATTCTGGCGACTGTCCCCACTCTATTCAAATCCTCACCTGAAGGGTCTTCTGTTTTACCGTCTTTCTGTGACACAACTCCGATGGTGGTTTTGTTTTTATTTGCCTCCTTAATTAAATGAATAGATCGGTCTCTACCTACGGTAATTGGTATGACGACTCCGGGAAAGAGAACAGTATTACGGAGGGATAACAAAGGGATGTTGTCTGGAACATCTTGCTTATGCATTGCTTTTTCATCCTCTTCAGTGATGAGAGGTATAAATTCACTTTCTTGTGATTCAGCAAACAATTGGAAAGGGGAGTCGAAATCTATCATGTAGTATGTATGGACGCTATGTAACGCAAGGTGCGTGCCATTGAGTATGTCTGACAGCGTGTCAGGCATTTTTTGTCATTTTTATTTTTCTGAAGGTCAATAATCTATTTTCTTTCTCCTTCAGTTAATGAAAAAAGTGTCGCTATTTCTGATTCTTTTGTCGGGGTAAGTTCTATCCCTCTTCTTTTAAGAACCTTGCTTGCTGTAGTGATCGCTTGCTCAAGCCGATGTTCAGTAAGTCCTTCGGATCCTCCCCAAGAAAAGGATGGAATATGCTTTGGCGGTGTGCTTGCACCGAAGATGTTACAAAATGCACCCACAACTGTGGCGGTGTCAAAAGCTGTATGAATTGCTGTTTTGCTATGGTCTCCCATCAATAAGCCACAAAATGTCTTGCCGCTATTGATGTATTTCTTTGTTTCAGCGTGATACATTTTAATTTCTCCATAGGTGTTTTTGAGATTGCTGGCTGATGTTTCTGCACCGAGATTGCACCAAGATCCGATCACACTGTTCCCTATGAATCCACCATGTGCTTTGTTAGCGTAGTCGTGTATCACGACGTTGCTTAATTCTCCGCCTACTTTACAGTGCTTTCCAATAGAAGTAGGACCGTATACGTTACTGCCCATTCTCAATTGGCTGTTTTCTCCCAATACAAAAGGTCCCCGGATATTTGAGCCCTCCATGATTTCTGCGTTGGGCCCCAAAATAACCTCTCCTTCTTCCGTATTAATATTGCAACTTCTAAGGATGGCCCCTGGTGCCAAGTAAATTTTTTCAAGTGCTCCATGAACAATAACCCCTAGGCGCGCCCATGCCTCGCGTTCCTCTTCTGACAATGTCCTTGCGCTCCAAGTGCGCTTCATGTTGTTCAAATCCTCAGCGATTCCTTTTCCACAAATTTCAAAATAATCTCCGGCAGTTTGTGTAACGAGAAGCGCTGAATTAAGGTGTATTTTAGGCTTTATCTGCCTTGTTTGTTCCCCTTTCCTGCGGGCATAGACATCCTCTCCGCTCCCCCAAATGTCGCCGGCCTTCATTCCCCTTAAGATTTCTGCAGCCTCTTTCGTGGGCATGAGACGTGAATTTATTTCAAAATCTGCCTGCATGCCAGCCAGAAGATCTCTCCATTGTACTGCGACGGACCTGCCTCCAAAGTGTAGTGTTGACTCGCATCTCCCAAGGTTTAATGGGTAGATGTTCACACTTTTTGAATCAGAAAAAAAGATGACTTTCTGCATTTGGCAAACTTAATGAATTTGATTGTTTAAGAAATCACTTATCTTACAGCATATTAACATGAAAAAAAAACGATTAATTTAATGATATCGTATCTCAAATTTGTTTCTACCCTGATTTTGCTATTGAGCACATCATTTGTTCAGGCACAAATGGAAGTTTCACAGGCGATGACACCTACTCAGTATGTGAATAATGTTCTCTTAGGAGAGGGAGTTACAGCAACAAATGTTCAGTTTACAGGATCTTTAGAACAAATTGGTTATCTGACCGATGGGGAAGGGTTCTCCATTGAAAATGGCATTATTATGAGTACAGATTTGGCGACAAATCCTGCAACATGTGATGGCGCTGCTGGATGTGGTGGTTGTGGTGGGGCAGGAGACCCGGATTTATTGACCGTTGCAAATTCGGTTCCTCCGCTTATAGGCCAAACCTTCAACGTGCAATCGGTCAACGACGTCTGCATTTTAGAGTTTGATTTCCAACCTTCAGGAGATTTTGTCTCATTCAATTATGTTTTCGGATCGGACGAATATTTGGCCTGGGTTAATTCTCAATACAACGATATTTTCGCTTTTTTCCTTTCAGGACCTGGTATTTCTGGGCCTTATGCGTCGCCTGCTGGATTTCCAGATGGTGCGATTAATATTGCTCAGGTTCCGGATTCAGACCCACCGCTTCCCGTGACAATTAGTTCTGTAAATGATGTGACAAATCCTGAATATTATATTGACAATCCAGGTGCAGTCGATCAGCCATGTATCAATGGGTATACTGAAATGTTCACAGCATCAAGCCCTGTGAGTTGTGGACTTACTTACCATATTAAGCTTGCGATTGCTGATGGCAGTGACAATTGGTTAGAATCAATTGTGATTCTTGAGGAAGGCAGTTTCGGTTCTCCAATTCCTACAGAATATGAAGCTGTGGCATCGCCAGATTGCGACCCCGACCCTCTAGATGATGTTGTCATTTATTGTGCTTGGGAAGATTGCGGCGTCTCTACGATCACAATCAGTCGGCCTTGCTTGGTGCCTTCAGTTTACCCTTTTGAGTTCCAAATCACAGAAGATCCCACCTCGGAAGCATCTTTCCTTGAGGATATCGAAGGACTGCCCTCATTGGCCATGATTCCTGTTGGTGAGTATGATATCGCCTTATCCTTTACTGTGCCACAAGATTTCATTGATGAAGGTACCGAAGAGTTAAAACTGAACATTATAAGTGGGACCACGGAGAGTTTGATCAGCATCTTCATTTACGACACGCCTCCCTTAGAAGCAGTCACTCCTGAGGTTGTTACCGTAGCTTGTGATGAGTTTGAAACAGTATGTGTAGACTTGATTCAAAACCCAGACTTAGAATATCCGCCTGTCACTTATAACTGGTCTATTAATGGTATTGATTTTGGCTCTGATCAGTGCATTGATCATACGTCCCTGACGAATCACTTGATGGAAATTTATATTCATGATGGCTGTGACAGAGATCTTTATCTTCAAACGCTTTTTGAAGTTCCCTATGAGCCCCTCGAAATATCTCTTTCAAACGACACGCTACTTTGCAATGGGGCACAAACTATTATGGAGCTGGAAGTTGAGGGAGGTCAGCCACCTTATCAAATACTTTGGGAGAATTTTATAGACAGTGAATTGGCGCATACTGTATCTCCTACCGTAGGGACGACATATGAAGTGATGATCGTCGACAATTGTGAGTACGACATAAGTGCGTCAATGCGCGTCGATGTTGAAACTGTTGAGGCGACAATCGTGCGTTACGATAGAGGTGATGACACTTATGATTTCGATGTGATCACAAATCCCGACGAGCCATTTTTAGGTGCTTTCAATTTTCTTTGGGATTTTGGTGATGGCGCATTTGGCTACCAAAGGGAGGTGACTCACAGCTATGATGGATTGGACGAATATGATGCTGCTGTCACAGTAACGACAAATAATGGATGTTTTGATGTCGCGACAGTGCACCTTTATGGTTCAGTGATTCTTTATGTCCCGAATGCTTTCACTCCAAATAATGATGGCTTAAATGACGCTTTTGAAATTATCGGAAGACAGATCGAATCATTTGAGCTTGTGATTTATAACAGATGGGGAGATGTGGTGTATTCAACACAGTCTTTTGAGGACTCTTGGATGGGTAATATTGATGGTGGTGATTATTTCGCGCCAGATGGAATGTATCATTGGGTGATGAAGGTTCAGGGCTACGATGTCGATGCTGAAGAATTACGAGGAGTCGTGAGTTTGTTGCGTTAAAAGAATGAAATCGTCGGGGATTTACCAATTAACTATAACATCTTAGTAATTATTACAAAAAAATAATGGTATTGAACTTATTTGGTGTTCATTCGCACTATCCCTAAGGTGATATACTTATTAACGACAGCATGGCACGTAAAAAGAGAGAAAAACAATTAAAACCGAATATTACAGTTAGACTTGATAGGCGGACAGTAATTACTGTAAGAGATCACAGTAAACTTGAATTTTGGAAGGAAAAATATCCGGGATTAGAAATACTTGAAGAGTCATATGAGTCAGAAGATGATTCTGAAAAGGAAACAGAGAAGCCAAAGAAGCCTCCTGTTAAGTAGGCATTCGCCAACATGATGACCAATAATAAAGGGGGCCCTTATTGAGCCCCCTTTATTATTGGTCGATAAACGTTGTTTTAGACTAATGTGCCTTCTTGTTTCCAAGGAGCAAAGGAAAGTTGCTCTCTTCCTTTCTTGGTAAGCGTGTAACCGTCTTTGTTTTGAATCAAACCATCTAAATATAAGTTGGTAATTCGCTCTCCAATTCTGGCTTGTCCTACATGAAGGTCTGTATCGGCCTCAATACATTTCCAGAAATTACGTTCTAAGACGCTTAATCTTATGTGACTTTGGTTGTCCATTTTGTGAGATTGGATGATATCTAATATCATTAAGTCATACTTGTCCATCTTCATGTTAAGTCTGGTTTAAAGGTTAGTGGTTACGCAGGCAATTTAGCAGTAGACTCAAGAGATATTACATCATTAAGTGACCAGATATTAACGGTTTGTTAACGAAACCGCTCTTATTGTTAATAAAATGTTAATTCAAATTTTCTTGAAATACACAAAAAACCGAGAAATGTATCTAAGGTCGCGCTCAGGATATGGAGAGGGTTTGAATTGAGAATGAAACTTAATGGCTTTGTGAGTCGTGTCCCATGCACACGCTGAGATTCTCACATTGTTATTGCGTGCAAGTAAAAGCACTTTATAAAGTGCCTCCTTCTTGATTGTGTCATCCCATTTTATGAGTACAGTTTTCTTTGTATTCAGTATGCGTGTGATTTCTTCACTATTCTCCAATTCAACCCACTTGGATGGATTTGAAGTTAAAAATGTCATCCACCGATGTTGCATTTTTAAAATCTTACCTTGTGCTGGACTCATCAGCATAATAAGACTCCATCGACTGGGTTGGTCTTGACCTCTAAAGCGCCATCCAAGGAGTTTTAGCCACGACTTGGCCAGGCGTCTTCTAAATACGGAATATGAGGTGATTCGCTGCATGATTACTCTGTCCAAGAACCTTTTATTGTTTCCCCTGCCCTAAGATATTTATTCAGAACTACGCCAAATGCTTCTCTACTTATAGGTACTGCGCCAAGTGTCTCAATGTGACTGTTCATCATTTGGCAATCAATGGGTCCAAATCCCCAATTCTTTAGTTTTTCGGCCAAATGAAACAGACCCACTTTTGACGCATTTGTTGATTTTGAGAACATACTCTCACCGAAGAACATCCTTCCTATGGAAACACCATATAATCCCCCTGCAAGCTCATCCTCAAGCCAAACCTCAACGGAGTGTGCCATCCCTAGTTTGTGAAGGCCAGTATATGCTTCAATCATGTCTTCTCCAATCCATGTCCCCGCGTTTTCTCCGTTTTCCGCACCTCTAGGATCTTGAGCGCACGCTCGGATGACCTTTTCAAAACAAGTGTCATAGGTAACTTTGTAACGCTTCTTATTGAGTTCGTTGCGCATGCTCTTGTGCTTTTTTAATCCATCAAGATGAATGATTCCCCGTACTTCAGGAGACCACCACATGATCATTTCTCCTGGATTATACCATGGAAAAATGCCTTTTTCGTAAGCTGACAATAACAATGTGGCACTTAAATCTCCACCCACAGCGAGTATCCCATCCTTACGACTTTCGGTAACCGGGGGGAATCCATTAATTTCATCTATTAGAGGAACTTGCATTGGACGAAGGTAAAACCGAGCGACCTTGCAGGCGTGAATCTGAATAAAGAAATTTTCAACTTCTCTCACGAGAATGTACCCGAACAGGTCGTTGCCCTATATAATAGGCTTTCTGGCGCATTGCCGGGGTTGATTGCGCAATTAAAAGCGGCGCCACCTTATCGTCCCACTTCTTTTGAGATGTCAGAAGTTGAATCTGCTCGTAAAGCTGCAGTTTTGTGGTTGATGTATCCGACGCATAATGGCGATATCGAAGGCGTTTTGATAGAGCGGGCAGAATACGATGGTGTGCACTCAAAGCAGGTGGGCATGCCAGGTGGAGAAATGGAACTCAGCGACACAGATTACATCGATACGGCACTCAGAGAATGTGGTGAAGAATTGGGTATAACGGTTCATAGGGAAAATGTATTAGGTGCACTTACTCCGTTATATATTCCACCCAGTAATTTCTATGTGAGGCCTTATGTTGCTTGGCTGCCAACTTGTCCGGTTTGGTCTCCAGATGAGAGAGAAGTTTCAAAGGTGCTTGCATGCAAAATGTCATATATTTCAGATACGGAGACCTGGAGATCATACAATGTCAAAGGTGTGAAAGTGCCTGGTTTTTTATTAGAATCAAGATTGGTTTGGGGGGCAACTGCGATGATGCTTGCAGAATTAGTGGAGTGTTGGAATTTACCTGATACCTTTGCCGAATGAAAGATCTAATGTCGAAAGACGATAAGAAGGTTAAGTCAGCTCTGGAAAGAGCGAATGAGAGTGGGACCATTGCTTGGGTAGAGCCGCTTTTAGAGGCGTTCAGTGTGCGCAAAGACGATGCGTTAAAAGATGAAATAAGAGGGTTGTTATCCAGTGTGAAGCTGAGCGCAGCTGAAGGGGTGTTTTTAGAGACCCTTAAAAACCAAGAACGGAAAGACATACATGCTGATGTCCTTGGTTTTATGTGGAGCGCAGGATTTGTCCCGTCAGAAAGTATAGATGTCATCGTTAGATGTGCAACTTCGGGCGACTATAGATCTGCGATGGAAGGACTCACGCTCATCGAGCAATGTGTACTCGTGGAAGATGAACAAACCCTTCTAGAGGCCATACTTACTTTACGTAATGCGCTTGATTGTAAAGAAAAGAGTGAGGTTCATGCGCTCTATAAACCTATGTTGGAAGCGTTAATTTATCTTGAACGCAATCAATAGATCTAGTCTTGGGTGATGTGTTTCTCTATTCTAACAATAGGTCCAGGACAGCTTCTATAGTGACAATCCAAACATCCTTGAACAATAGCTTCAAAACCTTGCTCTGACGGGTGTTTATTGTATTCAGATGTTGTCGCCTTGAACGCCAAAGCGTATGAGAAAACTTCTTCTGTAAGCATACGATCTTCTGTTGCTTCCTGATCTGATATGAGCGGAAACTCATATTTCAGTTGAGGCCAATGTTTACTTTTTTCAGACTCCAACTTAATCTCTTCGAGTCGTGAGTCCATGTCGCGCATGATTTGGGCCAGCGGGCTAGGAGGGTTTGCTATTGATACGACCCTCTTGTCAAGTTCTCCAGTTTCTTCTTGATTGTTCGTACAAGAGAACACCATGATGACTCCAGCTACAACCGTGAAAAAAGACGCGATTCTCATATTATTTAGCCTCTTCCATCATGACGCCTGTTGCGGTAAATTGTAACCGGTATTCAGGCTCAGTGATAGCTAAAATTTCCTCTTCGGACTTGCCGGCATCTTCTGCAAAATGACGAAGTGCAGCTACTGTTGTTGTATCGTAAAATGCAACGCCTTCGACAACGGTGTGATATCCCTCGACGCCCTCAGTAGGTACAAAGAAATCGTAGTCTAGAAATTTCACAAATACAGTGTCTTTGCCTGATGCAACATCCATCCAACATCCTTTCTTTCTACATGTAGCAACAACAGTCCCCTCCATTTTGACACTGACCGGACTTTCCATGCGAAGTTTTTCACGTATTCTATTCGCATCAATCGCACCAGATGTCTCAATTACAGATCCGTAATATGATTCAGTGGTTTTATTGGTTGCGTTTTTGGAGCGATCATCTTGAGTACAGCTCAAGAAAGAAACTGTGACAGTGCTCATAATAATAATCAGAGAGGGGAAGGTAAATCTCATGTGATGTATCTGTTATAATATTCGTATTGACTAATGTGTTTTTGTGAGGTTTGAAGGCGTAGCGATGATGAAATCAGCCACCCCCATACGTTCTGCATCCAGGTGGTCTATTTCTTCTTGCTCTGTCGCATCAATTGTTAGGACCTTTAATTCTGGATTTGTTTGCCTTAAATACCATGCAATTCCATCTTGATTCTGAGAATGGAAAGCACCGTTATAGTGAATGAAAATACCATCTTTAGGTAAGTTAATACTGATATTGTGTGCCATACAAGCATCTTTTAGGGCTTGCGATTTGGGAAGATTCTCTCCACCATGTCCCCCTGACATTTCGAGGATTTCAACGTAACATCCCACGGTCCCATCATACAGAATAGGCAAGGGGGGGAGAAGTTGTTTTGCGTCGTGAGATAAATATTCTAAAGTATCTAGTCCATTGTAGTATACGAATGATGCATATCTCCTTGGAACATTCGTAGCAATGAATTTGTGTTTGTTCTCTTTTGCATAGTCCAGAAGAGGAAGGTAGTCCGTTTTAAAATTAGGCCAAACCCTTGTGTTTTTTTCCAGCTTACTCAAATTGATGACTCCATTTAAATATTCATTTAAGGGCAGTTGGTCATCCGTTTCAAACATTTCAGCGCCCAAGATGAGTTCTCGCTCTTCGACATCGATTGCTTCCGTAAGAAGCAATTGAAGCCAGTGTATCATGGGGTTGTCGTGTAGCTCTCCAAATAAAATTACGTCAGACATTTTTGCCGCTTCGATGATTTCATCAAACGAGGCCAATTCACCCTCTGAAGTATAAATTAAATAAGGTGAAGGATTAGATGCCACAATATTTGCGGTCGCTTGCCTTGTTTTTTTATTGTATTTCTGCGCAGATGATGTGAACGGGATTGAACCTAGGAGCGTTGTGGTAAAGAGAATAAATCGAATATTCATTGTGGATTAATTAATCAGTTCAAGTCTGCAGGACGCCAGGACGAAAGGGCTTTTCAGATGGAGATTCATTCGCAATTTCAACACCCATACTGATCCATGATCGCGTGTCTTCAGGGTCTATAATGGCGTCTACCCACAAACGGGAAGCAGCATACTCTGGTTGTGTTTGTGCTTCATACCTGGCTTCTATCTTCTTGAGAAGTTCACGTTGTTTTTCTTCATCTATGGGCTCTCCAGCTTTGATAAGCCTGGCGACTTCAATTTGTTGTAGAACTTTTGCGGCCTGTTCTCCTCCCATAACTGCAATTCTAGCTGTAGGCCATGCGACAATAAACCTTGGGTCATATGCTTTTCCACACATGGCGTAATTTCCAGCACCGTAACTGTTGCCTACAATAACAGTGAATTTAGGGACCACGCTATTTGCGACTGCATTCACAAGTTTTGCGCCGTCTTTGATGATTCCACCGTGTTCTGACCGTGAACCGACCATGAAGCCAGTCACGTCTTGTAGAAACACAAGTGGAATGTTTTTTTGGTTACACGTCATAACAAATCGTGCTGCTTTATCTGCGCTGTCAGAATAAATCACCCCCCCAAACTGCAATCCTTCTTTTTTTGACTTGACAGTCATACGCTGATTACAGACAATGCCTACGCTCCAGCCATCAACGCGAGCGTATCCACAGATAAGTGTTTTTCCAAACGTCTTTTTATATTCAGTAAACGACCCTTCATCGATTAATGAATCAATTAAATCGTGAGATTCATAAGGTTTATTTCGTTCTTCTGGTAGGATGGAAGAGATAGAATGACCTGATGGGCTCACTGAATTTGATCTCGTGAAATTCGCTGCGTTCGAAGCTTTGCCCCAATGTGAGGCTAAATCTCGGATCTTTTTTAATGCATCATCATCGTCCTTACATGGGTAATCGATGACGCCACTTATTTCTGTTTGTGTACGAGCTCCTCCAAGTGTTTCGTTGTCCACATTTTCTCCAATCGCGGCTCTAACCAAATAACTCCCAGCCAAAAAGATTGATCCTGTCCCTTCTACAATGAGTGATTCATCACTCATAATTGGGAGGTATGCTCCTCCTGCGACACATGATCCCATCACCGCAGCTATTTGTGGTATGCCCTCGCTCGATAATTTTGCGTTATTCCGAAACATTCTCCCAAAGTGTTCTTTGTCAGGGAAAATTTCATCTTGAAGTGGTAGAAATACACCAGCGCTATCCACGAGGTAGATGATGGGCAGTTTGTTTTCAAGCGCGATTTCTTGAGCTCTCAGGTTTTTCTTAGCTGTGATAGGGAACCAAGCGCCAGCTTTAATTGTTGCATCATTTGCAACGGCAATACAAAGCCTGCCATGTATCCGGCCCACTTCAACAACCACCCCACCTGACGGGCAGCCTCCATACTCCTCATACATTCCATCTCCTACGAGCGCACCCAATTCGAATCGACTACTCTCAGAATCAAACAGAACAGAAAGTCTCTCTCTGGCTGTCATTTTACCTTTTGCGTGTTCTTTTTTGATGCGTTTGGCACCTCCACCTTTTTTTACAAGATCTAGTTTTCTTTCTAAACCTGAAACAAGAAGCCGCATGCGGTCCTCGTTTTTATTGTGTTCCAGATCATTTTTCTTTGCCATAGTGCAAGGTAATCAAGGATGTCCCTTCGCGAGTACCTTTGTGGTCACGACCTTTCTGAAAAAAAGACAATCAATGCAATTAGTTGAAAAAAACTTCCTGATTTATAAACTACTGAATTCTTCATTTACAGGAGTCTCAATTGGGATTTTATTTAAAATCTATGAGCCGTTGGATCCTGAAATTTATTCCATAGGTGGTATGGGTTTGGCTGTGGCTATGATTTTCATTGCAAAGTTTTATGAGAGACTCTTAAACATTCAAAGTTTTTACAGGATTTCTTTGTTCGTCGAAGTTGTCATGCTTCTGACTGTTATTTTATTCTTGGTTTTAGGGTACAGTCTTACGTCAGCCTTGCTGATCTATTGTGGATATCAACTCACCTTTATTTTTGGAGGGTATTTGGTCAGGGCGGAAACGCTCGTGAATCATAGAAAAGAATTGCTAAGCAAAATTGATATGCTTAAGCAGGTGGGGTATTTGGTGGGGCTTGGGGCGTCATTTGTTTTTTATAAAGTTTTAGATATGGGCTTAGGAATAACTGTTCCGAATGATCAGATAATTATTCTCCATTACTTTCTCATTCTGTTGCAATCGATTATCCTGTTTCTGGTGATAAGCAGCTTTAAAAAGGGTTAATTGACGGTGTGTTGTGAATTACCTTTGTCTTGTATCAATAAATTTTCGAATCAAACTCAAAACATGTCTGACGATAAGAAAGTGATCTTTTCAATGGAAAAGGTGAATAAAGAAACACCTACTGGGAAGCAGATCCTCAAGGATGTTTACCTGTCCTTTTACTATGGCGCGAAGATTGGAATAATCGGTGTAAACGGCTCTGGAAAGTCAACCGTAATGAAATTAATTGCTGGTTTGGACGAGTCCTTTAGGGGTGATATTGTTTGGTCACCAGGCTATACAGTTGGATACCTCCCCCAGGAGCCAGACTTAGATGAGTCGAAGACAGTGCGGCAAATTGTGGAAGAAGGCACACAGGAAATTATAGATACTTTGGCTGAATTCGAAGAGATCAACGCAAAGTTTATGGATGAGGAAATCCTCAATTCTCCTGAAAAGATGGAAGCCCTTATCAATCGTCAGGCATTGGTTCAGGATAGAATTGATGCTTTGGATGCTTGGGAGCTAGACACCAAATTGAGTATTGCGATGGACGCACTTCGCTGTCCTCCTGACGATCAGCTTGTTTCTGAATTGTCTGGTGGAGAAAGGCGTCGTGTCGCATTATGTCGACTCCTTTTAAAGAAACCTGATGTTTTACTTCTTGATGAGCCTACAAACCACTTAGATGCCGAGTCTATCGACTGGCTCGAGCAACATCTTGAGCAATATGTTGGAACGGTTCTATGCGTAACGCACGATAGATATTTCCTTGACAATGTCGCTGGATGGATCCTTGAGTTGGACAGAGGAGAGGGCATTCCTTACAAGGGCAATTATCAGAACTGGTTAGAACAGAAAACAAAGCGGCTTTCTCAAGAAGAGAAGCATGAAAGCAAACGAAAAAAGGAGCTTGACAAAGAACTCGAGTGGATCCGTACGAGCCCGAAGGGACGTCGTGCGAAAAACAAGGCACGTATCTCAAACTATGATATTATGCTATCTGAAGGTTCAAAAGAGAAAGATACTCGCCTTCAAATACCCATTCCCAATGGTCCTCGACTTGGAAATAAAGTTTTGGAAGTTAAGGATTTACAGAAGTCGTACGGTGACAAACTCTTGATTGACAATCTGTCTTTTGAACTTCCACCTGCTGGAATTGTTGGGATCATCGGGCCTAACGGTGCGGGTAAAACCACACTCTTTAAAATGATCATGGGGGAGGAGCAGCCTGATCAAGGCTCCCTATCTCTTGGTGATACGGTTGAAATCGGGTATGTAGACCAAACCCACACAGATATAGATCCTGAAGCGACTGTTTGGGAAGTCGTGTCAGGTAAAAATGAGCACATCGAAATAGGGGGGCAGTTGGTTAACTCACGTGCGTATGTAAGTCGGTTCAACTTTAATGGTCCCGACCAACAAAAGAAATGTAAAGTACTTTCTGGAGGAGAGCGTAATCGTCTGCATCTTGCCATGACTCTCAAAACGGAGGCGAATGTACTTCTCCTTGATGAGCCTACAAATGATATCGATGTGAACACTTTACGTGCGTTAGAAGAAGGAATACTGTCATTTGCGGGTTGTGCCGTAGTTATCTCCCACGATCGTTACTTTCTAGATAGAATCTGTACTCATATTCTTGCCTTTGAAGGGAATTCAAATGCCTACTGGTTTGAAGGAGCGTATTCGGAATACGAGGAAAACAAGAAAAAACGACTTGGCGACAATGGCCCTAAGCGTATTAAGTATCGTAAATTAACCCGTGGATAGGTTTTGGATGGAAGACCCTATATTGGACGTTTTGCGCCTTCACCCTCAGGCCATCTTCATTTCGGTTCTTTAGTTGCAGCCGTTGCTAGTTTTTGTGATTCAAAATCAAAACAGGGTACTTGGCTTGTTCGAATTGAAAATCTAGACCCTCCACGTGAAGTCAAGGGGTCTGCTGATGATATTCTTAGAACTTTAGAAGGCTTCGGTTTGGTTTGGGACAGCGCTGTTCAATACCAAAGCAATAGACATCATCTTTATCATTCTGCGCTCCTGAAACTCAAGGCCGATGGTATGACCTTTGGATGTGCCTGCTCCAGAAAGGATCTCGCATCTGTTGGGGGGCTAGATTTCTATCCTGGCACCTGTAGAAATGGAATTTCACATGAAAAAGAAGAAAGGTCAGTCCGATTTCAGGTGTCAAAATGCAACGTAGAAAATGTCAAGTGGAATGATTTGGTTCAAGGAAATCAACACGTGCTGAAGTCCTCATTGGGTGATTTTATACTCAGAAGATCGGATGGATATTTTGCCTATCATCTTGCGGTCGTCATTGATGATGCTGACCAAGGTGTTACAAATATCGTTAGAGGTGCAGATTTGATGGATTCTACCCCCAGGCATTTGCTGCTTCAAGAGGCATTGAATTTAAGTCCCCCTTTATATGCCCATATTCCATTGGTATATAACACTATGAAAGATAAACTAAGCAAGTTAACAAAAGCCTCTCCGATTCAAATAAAGGATGCACCACATCAAATTTCTGATGCACTAAAATTCTTAGGCCAGTCGGATGTGGGTATTGATTTGCCTGAGAATATGTTGTCTCAAGCCATTCATCAATGGGATATGTCAAAAGTGCCTAAGTCGTCAAGAACACATTGGACCTAGTCAATGATTGAATTAATAATGGTACTTGTTGTTCTCAGGTTTTTTCAATATCTGATTCGCTGCCTCTAAGGAGCGAGGGTGATAAGAAATCACTTGGTTCTCAAGATATTTTTTGTCGAGGTGCGTGTAGATTTCAGTCGTTGTAATTTGAGCGTGCCCCAGCATTTCCTGTACAGCTCTAAGATCGGCACCAGCTTCAATAAGATGTGTTGCAAAACTGTGGCGGAATGTATGAGGACTCACGTTTTTACGTATGCCTGCTGCGATTACGCTTCGCTTAAGCATGGTGAACGCCATTTGACGCGTCATCTTCCTTCCTTGCCTACCGAGAAACATCGTGTCCTCATGACCTGGCAATGGGATGATTGCAGAACGATAATGTGAGAGGTAATCATCTATAGAATCGCATGCTTGTCGACCTATTGGAATTATTCTTTCTTTGTTTCCTTTTC
>Ga0315315_10001987_pt1 | contig 18793 bp, 24 predicted proteins | sample M140m3416metaG_FD_203699 | JGI IMG/M metagenome (GOLD analysis project Ga0315315, IMG submission 203699) | Ammonia-oxidizing marine archaeal communities from Monterey Bay, California, United States - M1 40m 3416 | ecosystem: Environmental > Aquatic > Marine > Intertidal zone | place: USA... | reverse complement strand
ACAATCAGACAGAGCATCATGTGCATTGGAGGTATCTAGCCCTAGTCTACTTACTACAGATTCTAGCCTGCAGACAGGATTGCCATTTTTATTAATTTCAAAATCTATGAGGCCTGGAAAAAGCTGACTAACAAGCCTGGTTAACATCAGCAAGTCCGACCTTCCATTGCCATTGGTGTTGGTAACAAAGGGATCGAGCAAATTCCAGAAAAATTGCTTCCGGTATAACTCTTCATCAAAGGCATGCCCGTTATAGGTTATAAAGATAGCTGGCTCTTCTTGACTCCATGTTTGCCACTGCTCATGAATTGATCTCATCATTTGATAATGTGTTGCAGAGCTTTGCAGGGTGTCTATCTTTTTGTGGGTTAAATAAGCACCAGGAGTTGGAACGGTCCATGGCAAAGGTGCGCATGAGACATTCATTTTTTCTAGTGTCTTGCAATTTCTGTCCGTCAGCATCGAAGCTGATTGGATAATTTGGATAAAATCTTTCTCATCCCTGCCAGTTGTTTCAGTGTCGCTAAAAATATATCTATTTGGATTTTTCACGTAGTTTTCCTCCTTCATAAGAAAATGTAGTTATTTTTTGAATCTCTTCTGCGGTATAACGCAATACTTCGCCCTCTCTGAGACCGTGACACCAAGGCGTTACAGAGGCCAATCTCCCTGAACCATCTTTGATGTAAAGATTTCCAAGTCCATGTTTTTTCCCCTCGTAAAACCCATACTCTCGGATTGTCTTAAATGCAGTGTTGAGATGAATAAACCGACCATGCAATAGGCCATTTTTAAATTCAGCACTGAGCTCAAGAGAACCGTTTTCATAAAAAGCTTCATATGTGCCCGTGTATTCAACAAGTATGCATTTATGAAGAGGGGTATCTTTTGTTGGTACTTCTAAAATTTCTTTGCCATCTTTTTCAATGCATTGAACAAAATGGCAAAATCTTCCATATAAATACATTAGGCTTGGCTTAGAATTTTTTCTCATCACAAACCCTAGATCTCCATGCTCAAGCTCTTCGTCCCAAGCGCACTCAAGCTCATATGTTATGTCTTCAGCATCAGCCTCCTTATCAATTAATCCCTTGCTTATTTTGAGGTCTCCCTTTCGTTTTAGGAGTGTTTGTTTATATTCTTTTAGACTAATAACTTTTTTCATGATGATTTCATTATATAATTCATATACGACATATAATGTCGCACTAAAGTGAATTAAAATTGTCTAATAATTAATCTTTTGAATGACCAGGGCTTATTTTGTTTTTGTCAAAACAGTCATCAGACTCAATAATACCCAAGTCATTTCCATAGATGGCAAACAGAATGTTGAAATTTAGGGCAAGAAAAATATAAAGCCCATTTCTATTGCTTGCATAAAAACATTTATCACCCCAGCTTAGCTGATCTGTTTTTTGTAGAAATACGAACTCACCAGTTAGAGCATTTATTGGATAATAGGCGCCCTTATTATCAAGATGTCCAGTGTTCACTTCATCTATACCATCTATTGTGTTTAGAAAATAAACTACAGTATCTGGTTTTGCATAATAAATTTTTGCCAATGGTTTCATGAATAATTTAATTACTTTTTTAATTATTAAAAAAAGATAATAGATATATACGACATATAATGTCGTATATAATATTCTAATGAATGATACTTCCATCCGTTATTTAGAAATGCTGCAGTTTTTACCCATGTATCCAGCAAAGCGATCATTGCCTGAGATTAAGGAGCATCTTGAAGAATATGGCTATTTTGTTAGTGATCGTACAATCCAAAGAGACTTAATTAAACTTTCTTCTGCCTTTGGGCTATATTGCGATGACCGAAGCATTCCATTTGGTTGGTGCTGGATGAAAGATGCAAAAAGAGCTGATATGGCATCAATGGATCATGCTGAGGCCCTAACCTTGAGCCTTGCAAAGACTTATCTATCAGATGTATTGCCAATTAATAATTCAGCGAGGATAGATGCTCTATTCAAGAGAGCAGAGAATTTCCTTGACCAAATGCAGGGCTCAGATTTAATTAAATGGAAAGATAAGGTCAGAGTCATGCCCGTTACTCATGGGTATGTGACCCCCAAAATTAAAGATGAGATTCAAGACGCCATTTATGAATCTCTTCTTAGAGAAAAACAATTTGTGGGCAAATACCTTTCACGAGAGGCAACAAAGTCCAAGAAGGCAATTTTTAATCCTCTGGCGATAGTTTCCCATGGAGTGGTGACTCGTGTGATATGTACTAGAGAAATTGATGGGCAAATCGATAATATTATTAGATACCTGCCCATTCATAGATTTAAATCAGCAAGCCTTCTAGAAGACAAGATTAATATTCCAGATGGCTTTAATCTGGATGATTACTTATCTTCAGGACAAATTGAATATCTCTACGATGAAAGTATAGATTTACATTTAAAGTTTTCTTATTCGGCAGGTCTACATTTAACTGAGACACCTTTCTCTAAAAATCAAGAGATTAAAATTGTAAAAGGTAAATCGATCATCCTTAAAGCAAATACACCCTACACAGAAACTCTAAAAAGATGGATACTCGGTTTTGGAGATCAAGTAAAAGTAATGGGTCCTTCAAAACTAAAAAAAGAAATCCAAGAAATACATAAAAAATCTATCTTCAATTAATATGAAAGAAATGAAATTGGTATCTTAAATGGTTTTTGGGATATTGAATAAAAAGAATTGAAGACTATATGATCATAAAAGGAAAGATCACAACCATTAATAAAACCAATAATTGAATAACAATGAAAGGGATGACACCTTTATAAATATCAGTGGTTTTAATGCTTTCATCTGCCACCCCTCTCAGATAGAACAAAGAGAAGCCAAAGGGCGGGGTTAGAAAGGAAGTTTGTAAGTTAATCGCCATCAAGATTCCCAGCCAAACAGGATCAAAGCCCATCATTAAGAGTGGAGGTGCTACCAAGGGAATAATCACATAACAAATTTCTATAAAGTCTAAGATAAAACCAAAGAGGAAGATTGCCAGCAGAATAAATAAAAGGGCTGTGTATTTTCCACCTGGCATCATCTCAAATATCTGATCTACCAAAAGATCACCACCCACACCTCTAAAAATTAATGAAAAAATTGAAGCGCCAATAAGAATGCTGAAAATCATGGTTGTAACTGTTGCAGCTTTGTAACTTGTTGCCTTTAGCAGCTCTAGATTTGCACTGCCATTGAGCCCAGCAATAATAAGGGCTCCAAAAGCTCCAACGCCTGCAGCTTCAGTTGGTGTTGCAATGCCTGCAATAATAGATCCAAGGACTACAAATATTAAAGCTGCAGGTGGAAGCAGAGTTTTTAAAATGTTTGCTTCACCCTCAATTTCTACAATGGACATAAATTCTTTTTTTCTATTAACAATGATGGTGTAAATTAAATAGCCCGTCACAATCATGATGCCTGGGACAATTGCACCAACAAATAAGTCTCCCACTGAAACAGTTTCTTGTGAAAAGACTCCCATATTGTTTTGTGCTCTTTGATAGGCATTGGACATCACATCACCAAGCAGGACCAGGGCAATGGAAGGTGGAATGATTTGACCTAGGGTTCCGGTTGAGGCGACCAGGCCTGAGGCAAAATCTTTGTCATAGCCTTGCTTTAACATGGCAGGCAGAGACATGAGGCCCATGGTCACAACGGTTGCTCCAACAATGCCAGTGCTAGCCGCTAATAGAGCACCAACAATAATAATGGAGATGCTTAAACCCGAATTGGTATTTTTAAAGATAATCGCCATATCTCTTAACATCTTTGCTGCAATGCCAGATCTTTCTAAGACAACACCCATAAATACAAAGAGCGGCACGGCGAGTAGTGTTTGATTGTTCATGATCCCAAAGATACGCATGGGTAGGGTTTTAAATAAATTAGGATCAAAAAAATCTAATGCGATGCCAAGGAGAGCAAATAAGATTGAAGTTCCGGCAAGGGTAAAAGCTACTGGGTAACCAAGCAACAGGGCAGCGCAAATTAGAACTATTAAAAGTATTGGAATTATTTCCATAGTTTATATAGCTCCCTTATTCCAGATAATGCTAAAACCAGTGGAAATAAAAAAATAAAAGATTTCTGAATGTATACAATTTTTAAGCCACCTGGCTCAGTGGAGATTTCCTGGACTGACCAAGAGGCTGAAACGAAATCTGTGGCGTAATATCCTAAAACTCCTATCATTGGCAGCAGAAAAAATATTATCCCAAAAGTATTAACAGCTTTTTTATACTCAGGAGAAGCATTGCGATAAAAAATGTCTACTCGCACATGCTCATCTGCAGAATAGGCCCAACCTGCGCAGCCCAGAAAAATAAGAGCATGGACATATAAGGCCAATTCTTGGATATCCACTCTGCCGATACCAAAAAAATAACGACCAATGACAACCACCATGACCAATATCAACAAAACAGGTATCAGGCGTGCAAAAAATCGTCCTAAGTAATCACTCATGCTATGTATATTAAAGAGATTTGGTTAAAATAAGAACCATGATCGTTTTATTATCACCAGCCAAAACTCTTGATTACACTAAAGAATTTGATGTGGAGCCAACTGCTCCTGCTTTTTTATCTGATTCAGCCAAGTTAATTAAAGAGCTAAAAACAAAAGAACCTAAGGACATTGCCTCTCTGATGGGGCTAAGCGATAAGTTAGCAACCTTAAATTTTGATCGCTATCAAAGTTGGTCGGCAGCTAAAAAAATAAGTCCTGATAGTCAGCCAGCCCTATTTGTATTTCAAGGAGATGTTTACCAAGGCTTGCAGGCGGAAACTTTTAATAAAAAAGATATTACTTTTGCCCAAAAGCATTTAAGAATTTTATCTGGCCTTTATGGCGAGCTCAGACCTTTAGATGTAATCAAGCCTTACCGATTAGAAATGGGCACAAAACTATCGAATTCTAAAGGTAATAATTTGTATGAATTTTGGGGCAACAAAGTTCAAGAAAATATCTTGAAGGAACTTAAGACAAATAAATCCAATCTTATTGTTAATCTTGCATCAAAAGAATACTTCACCGTGGTTGGCTCGTTGCCTAAAGAGGTTGAAGTTGTATCGCCTGTTTTTAAAGATTTTAAAAATGGTGAATACAAGCTCATTAGTTTCTATGCAAAAAAAGCACGCGGTTATATGAGCCACTGGATAATAAAGAATAAAGTTACTAAGTCTGCGGACTTAAAGAATTTTGATGCCGAAGGTTACAAATATTCGAAAAAGCTTTCGACTGAATCAGAACCAGTTTTTTTACGAAAATAATTAATAACTTTAAAGGAGGAAATTCAATGGAAATTTTTTTACATATTGGACTAGCAGAGGCTGACGATGCGTTGGACGAAATGAGAGAGCATGGATTAGAGTTTGAAACAGTATCAGTTGAGCAAGACATAGAAAATGGTTCTTGTATAGTTACAGCAAGCGTAAATAATCTTTCTGAGTTTTTAGATAAGCTTAATGCAGTTAAAGAGGAGGATGAATACTCACTTGAGATGTTAATCTCAATTACCGATGAAGACGATAATTGCCACTTCGAGTACTAATACTTTAAGGAACTAACCCGTCTTTTTCCCAAAATGAATGTGTTGGCTCTAAGTCATCATAATTAGCTTTTGATTTTTCCATAAAAGCTTTCATGGCAGCTTCCATATCTTGACCGCTGATTAGTGAAGAATTCCAAGCAGCGTGATAATCAAGAGCTTCTTTTACGCTGTGATCCCGTGCATAGTTAATTTGTTTTTTAATCACTCTAGTTACAAGAGGTGATTTAGAGGCAATTTCTTTAGCTAATTCTAGCGAGCCTTTTTCAAGCTCTTCTCTGTTTTCAAACACTTTATTCATGAAGCCAAGTTCCAGAGCTTCGGCTGGAAGAAATTTTCTGCCGGTATAAGAAAGCTCTCTTACTGCACCAAGTGGCATTAGGGTAGGCAATCGTTGTAGGGTTCCAACATCTGCTGCTAGCCCAATATCGACTTCAGCAATTTTAAAAAATGCATCTTCAGAACAATGCCTTATATCACAGGCAGAAACCATATCTATGCCTCCACCAACGCAAGCACCTTGAATTGAGGCAATCGTGGGCATGCGACACTCCTCTAAAGCGCTAAATGTATTTTGCAGTTCTAGCACTTCATGATAGAAAGTTTCCCGCATACGTGCAGGATCTTTTTTTGGACCATTTTTATCAGCAGGAGCAAAATTTGCTAAATCCATACCAGCATTAAAATGCTTACCTTCACCTCTTAGTAGGATCACTCTAGCCTCAGCATTTTTGTCTAATTCTTTAACTATTTCAGGAAGTTCTTTCCAGAATAATCGTGTCATGGAATTAAATTCATCAGGACGATTCATGACAACATGAGCCACATGATCTTTTACGCTGACATCAAAACATGTGTACTTACTCATTTGAATCTACCTCATTTTTGATGTTTTGAACTATCTCTCTTAGTTCATCGACCAATTCGAACGTTTTGTGATGAGGAAGGACCACTTTTCTCTCGGTGCTCAGTTTCCTAAGTCCATTATCTAACTCATCTAATTTGCTGATTATTTCTTTGCTCATGGCTACAATAGGTTTCTAAACAAAAAATTATAATAGCTTGAATCTATGAAAGCACGTCTCTGGCAAAGTTTATTTCTTTTAAATGTTCTGATGACAACAGAAATGCTTGTTGCCGAGGATTCAAAGAAAGATATTAGAGATCTAAAAGAACAAAATATAATGTCAGTTCTCTATCAGCAGACGGCTGCTGAAAGACTTGCTGGAAGTCTTCAAACTTTTAGATCAGCAAAGCAAGCGTTAGACAAAGCATTATTAGATCCTGCTTGGAGCGCTTTGCCAGGACAAAATGTTCAGGGTAAAAAACCAGCCATCATAGTCGATGTTGACGAGACAGTTCTGGATAATACTGCTTATGAAGCTAGAATGATCCTTGATGGTACAAAGTATCCAGAGGGGTGGATTAGCTGGGGTAAAGAAGCAGCAGCCACCGAGGTTCCAGGAGCAAAAAACTTTTTGAATTATGCCGCTTCAAAAGGCGTAACAATTTTTTATGTTACGAATCGAGTAGTGGAGCTAAAAGAGGCAACCAAAAAGAATCTCACCAATCTTAGTATTCATTGGGATCAAACCATGGAAACTGTTTTAATGCGAGGAGAAAACAACTGGGACTCTGATAAGGGCCCAAGAAGGACATTGGTGGGTAATGAATATAGAGTTCTCCTTATGGTTGGAGATAATTTAGGAGATTTTGTAGACGCCAAAGATAATAATTTAAGCCCAAGTAATCGAGCGAACATTGTTGAAGATTATGCCGATTATTGGGGAGCAAAGTGGTTCATGCTTCAAAATATTGCTTACGGCGATTGGGAGGGAGCTCTCTATAATTTTGACTATTCCTTATCTCCTGATGAAGTACATAACACTCGCATAGAGTCATTGGAACCTAGCAGGTAATTCGATGAAAAAATCTTTTCTTGTCATAAGCGCCTTTGCGCTCTTTGCCTGCGGCTCTGGGGGTAATATTGAGTTGGTTCCTATAGGCGCTGATACAAAACCACCAGTAATACTTGAACGTTCAACAGCGCCCACAGCAAAAAATATTATTTTATTAATTGGAGATGGCATGGGACCCAATCAAGTTGCATTGGCAAAATTTGCAACCGGCGGAGTTGATCATAGATTATCCTTTGAAAATTTTCCCATCACTGGGATTGTCTACAATCATTCCTCAGACAGTCTTTATACTGATTCAGCAGCTTCAGCCACAACCTGGGCCACAGGGGTTAAAACAAAAAATAGGTACTTGTCAGTTGATGCTGAGAAAAAATTTCTTCCAACCATTCCAGAGCTATTAAGCACAAAAGGTTATAAGTCTGGTTTGGTGGCAACTTCATCCATCACTCATGCAACACCTGCAGCTTTCTATGCACACATTAATAACCGTTACAAAGAAAAAGAGATTGCAAAAATGCTCATTGATTCTGATATAGATATTGCGTTAGGTGGAGGCCAAGAATTTTTTGATGCTCCATCTGAAGATAGCCCCTTTATGATCTATGACAAGACATTATTAGATTCCTCATTGCTAAATTCAAAGGAACAGGTGATTGGACTCTTTGCTGAAGATGGCTTCGATAGAAGACTGGGAACCCCAACTCAGCTTGAGATGACTCAGGTTGCACTGACTTTTCTTGAAAAAAAATCTCAAAATTGCAATGGTTTTTTTTTAATGTCTGAAGGTAGTCAAATAGATTGGGCGGGTCACGATAATAACGTTGAATATATGCTGGTTGAATTTGCCGATTTTGATGCAACTGTTCAGGCTGCTACAAACTTTGCTGTAGCAAATCAAGACACCTTAATTCTTGTAACCGCTGATCATGCTACAGGAGGTTTAGTCTTGCAGCGTCCAAAAGGTTCAAAGATTTCAGCCCAATGGACCACTGGGAGCCATGATCTCTCACCAATTAATATTTATGCTTATGGTCCAGGCGCAGAACTTTTTAGCGGGGTAATGGATAACACAGAAATTTTTGATCGTATTTTGCAGGCCCTAGATTATGAGAACCTAGATTCAGCTGATTGCAGCACTTAAGTCAGCTAGACTGGGAAAGGTCTCAATCCCGTTTTGCAAAACTCTATTTTTGCCTGGAGTAATCCAGACCACTTGTTTGATCCCCGCTTTAGAAGCAGCCGTAACGACTTTAAAATCATCATCAATAAATATCGCATCTTCAAAATCGAGATTCAAATTGTGCCTTGCTAAAGTCCAGAATTCTTTTTGCTCTTTTGGGTAGCCGGCATGCATGCTATAAAAAATGGAATCAAAAAACTCTAGAAAGTTTTGAGTTTCTGCTTTGTATTCTTGTGCTCTTGGGTCTCCATTGGTCAGAATATGTTTGGGGTTTTTTAAAGTTGATAATCTTTGTAACGCTTCATATGAACCTTCTAAGTAAGAGCATTTCTCTTTTTGTCCCTTCATAATTTCCATGCAGTCAACATTCAGCATATCATCCCAATAATTTAGGTCATAAAAATTTAAAGTCCCTCTTTGGGAATCAATTTCTGCCTGAATCTTTGCTTTGATTTCTTTTAGGTTTTGATTTGATTGGTTGGCCACATGTTCAGGTAACCACGATTCCCAAAACTTTATATCGTAATCAAGATTTAAGATCACTCCGTCAAGATCTGAGAGAATTGCAGTGGTAGAATTAAGTTTTACCATTAATGAAATGTTATCTAAAAATTTAGAACCTATTATCCCTCAATTAGAGGAATTAACGCGTAGTTTATTTCCTGAGATTCTTAAAATTTACCTGAATCCAAGGTCAAGCGCGCAAGAGAAGAAAGATGGGTCGCCTGTAACAGCTGCAGATATGTATGCTCATAAAGTAATAGTAAAGTTTCTTAAGAAGCGCTTTCCTGATATCCCTATCGTTTCAGAGGAAAACTTTAAACAAAAAAATTACAAGCCAGCAAAAGAGTTTTGGATCATTGATCCCATTGACGGAACTAAAGAGTTTATTAATCAATCAGACGAGTTCACAACAAACATAGCCCTTATTCAAAATGGTAAACCTGTTCTTGGAGTAGTGGGGGCGCCAGCTTTTGATCAAGTTTGGTCAGGGATAGCAAATAACCAAACCTATAAAACAAAGGCTGACAATAAAAAACGCTCAATTCTAAGAATAGTCACCAGCAAAAGTCATAGAACAGTTATAGATACTGCCTTTTTAAACTTTTTAGATAATAAAGGAAAAAGACTAAAAATTATATCTAAGGGAAGTTCTCTTAAAATTTGCGCCTTGGCAGATAAAACAGCCGACATTTATCCACGATTTGGTCCAACTTCTGAGTGGGATATAGCCGCCGCTGATGCTGTGCTTCGATCTAGGGGAGGAGGAATTTTTCAAATAGATAGCCATAAACCCCTTGAATATGGCAAAAAAGACAGCATATTAAATCCTATGTTTATTGCAATAAGTAATTTGAATGAAAAAAAGACAATTTTGTCTCTAATAGGTGGTTTTAGTAAAAATTTGCTATAATTATCGGTTCCTAATAAATATGAGTTATAATTAGTTATTAGTAAAACATATATATGAGTACAGACTTACAAACAATTACGCTTTCAACGCCAGGCAAGGATATAGAATCCTATTTGTCTTGCGTGCATGCTATTCCTATTCTGACTGCAGAACAGGAACAAGAACTAGCCCAAAAGCTTTATGAGAACAATGATCTTGAGGCTGCTCGTCAACTTGTGCTTTCGCATTTAAGATTTGTTGTGCATATTGCACGATCTTATCAAGGTTATGGTTTGCCTCTTGCCGATATTATTCAAGAAGGCAATGTTGGGCTAATGAAAGCCGTTGATCGATTTGATCCTAACAGAGGAGTCAAGGTTGTGTCTTTTGCTGTGCATTGGATCAAAGCTGAAATTCATGAGTACATTCTCAAAAATTGGAGAATGGTAAAAATTGCAACAACAAAGGCCCAAAGAAAACTCTTCTTTAACCTAAGAAGCAAGAAAAAAACTTTAGATTGGTTAACACAAGAAGAAGCTGAAAAAATTGCAGAAGATTTGAATGTAGAAGTGAAAGACGTATTGCACATGGAAAATCGATTGACCTCGCATGACTCAGCGTTTGATGCGCCGGTTGGCAGCGACGATGAAGGCGATATCCTTTCTCCCTCTCAATACCTTGAAGACAAATCATCCAGTCCCGAAATTCTTGTCGAAGCTCAAGAGGTCTCTGATCATAATTCACAAGAGCTTTCCATGGCCTTGTCTAGTCTCGATGATCGAAGCAAGGACATTATTGCAAGAAGGTATTTAGCAGATGAGAAAGAAACTCTTCATGACTTAGCTGATGAGTATAATGTTTCTGCAGAAAGAATTAGACAAATTGAAAATGGAGCATTGAAAAAACTCAAAGCAGCCATGTCTAACGCAGCCTAAGCAAGGCACTCTCCTATTAATCAAGACAAACCTTACCTAACGAGTTTTGTAAAAAGACTTGGACGCATTACTTCATCTCAAAAAAGTGCATTAGAGTCACTGGAAAATTACCATCTCGGAGGACCGAAGGAACTCTCAGAATTAGCTAAGTGCTATGAAAAAATTATTTTAGAAATAGGTTTTGGGAATGGAGAAAATACATCTTTTTTAGCAGCCAAAAATCCAAATGCATTAATAGTTGCTTCAGAAGTATACCTCTCAGGCATAGGCAGTCTCTTAAATAGCATTGCTCAGAACTCTTTAAATAATATAAAAATATATGACGATGATGTGCGCGAGCTTATTTTAAACCTGCCAAATAACCTGTTTGATGAAGTCTATATTATTTGCCCCGATCCCTGGCCCAAAGCCAGACATCATAAACGCAGACTAATTAAATATGACTTCTTAAAAGTTTTAGCCAAAGTGCTCAAAAAAGATGGGAAGGTGTATATTTCAACAGATTGGGAAAATTATGCTGAATCTATTCAGGAAGAGGCAGAGAAAACAAAAGAATATTTTTCTATCAAAAAAATTTCTAATGAAGGCATGCCTATAACTCGCTTTCAACAGCGAGCAATCAACGAGGGCAGATCAATACATACTTTTTTATTAAATGTTCTAAAAAAATAACTGAATAGTTTCATTAAGGAATCGATATCCTTTTTGAGTTGCTCCAATTCTGTTTTTTAGTAACAAGCCCTCATCAATGCCTTTTTGATATTTTTTTAAGAAACTTGCAGGTAGTTTAATTGTTATATCTTTTTGCTGAAGACCTTTTTTAATTCTTAGCAAATTCATTGCAAGGTCCATATCGAGATCATTATTTGAAATAATTTTTATGTCAGTTGATTTTTGGTTTTGAATGTATCCTTCCAGAGGCTTAATTTTTCTGAATCTTATAATTTCTTTCTCATTTGAGATTTTGCTATGTGAACCCGGACCCACTCCTAAAAAATCACCAAACTTCCAATAATTCATATTGTGTTGGCTTTCATATCCTGGCTTTGACCAAGATGAGACCTCATATTGTTTATAGCCGTTTTTTTCTAGAAGATTTTTTGCAATGGACTCAATTTTTTCAACCTCTTCTTCATTTGGGAGCTTCAGCTCTTTTTTATAAAAAATAGTATTTGGCTCGATGGTTAACTGATATAAAGAAAGATGATTGATATTTGATTGAATTATTTTTTCTAGGCTTTCAGTAAATGATTTGGGTGTTTGCTTTTCAATGCCATAGATCAAATCAATGGTTGAATTAATTCCTGCGAGCGCTTGGGTAGCATGAATGGCAGATTCTTGATTATGATTGCGCCCCAATGATAGCAACTCTTGGTTGTTATAACTTTGGACACCCAGAGAGATTCTATTGACGCCTGCCATTAATAATTCATCAATTCTACCTGTAGAGACATTGCTAGGATTCATCTCCAAAGTTATCTCAGTCTCTTTTGATAAAAATCTATCTTTAACAGAATCTAGTATATATTTGATTGATTCGGTGGAGGCAAGAGACGGGGTACCTCCGCCAAAATAAATGGTTTTAAATTTTCTGCCAGCTACTAGATCATCGGAGCGGTTGATGTCTTTGATTATTGCTTCTGCCAATTTTGTATCATTACCATTTATAGGCTCAGTGGTGATAGAAAAATCACAATAGGGACACTGTGTTTCACACCAGGGCAAATGAACGTAAAGACTGAGAGGTATGTTATTCAGAAGCAAAACCTTCAATTTTCTTTATTAAAATTTGAATAGCCTTTCCTCTATGGCTTAGCAAAGCTTTTTCATCCGAACCTATTTCTCCCAAGGACACATTACTATCTTTTGGGTAAAACATAGGATCGTATCCAAATCCATTGTCGCCTTGCATTGTTGTTTTAACAGAGCCTTCCAAGAGCCCAGTTGCAATGAGAGGGAATGGGTCTGCGGGAGCTTGCACAAGAACAAGCACACATACAAAATATGCCTTCGCTTGATTTAACTCCAACTTTTCAAGTTCTTTTTTAAGGTGCTGTCTATTTTCTTCATCCGTTGCGTTCTCATGTGCATACCTTGCTGACCGCAATCCTGGTAAATTATTTAGTGCAGGAACTATCAAGCCTGAATCATCACCTAGCGATAACATGCCAGAAGCTGTGCTTGCTACTCGAGCTTTTTGTAGGCTATTTTCAAAGAATGTCTCGCCTAATTCCTCCTCAGGTATTATGCCTAAAGAGGTTTGTGAGATGATATGAAAGTTGGGTAGCAGCAAAGCAAATTCTTTTAATTTGCCTTGATTGTTAGTCGCAACAACGATGGTTGTTTGATCAGCCAATGAGATAGACCGCTTGAGCAGCAAATAAGTTAGGAAATGTATTAGCTAGCCACGAAGAGCTGCCTCGACGATTTAAATAGACCTTCTTTTTAACAACAAAAGATTCATTGCTACATAACTCTTCGAAATCTGCAATTGTGCAAAGATGAAGATTTTTTGTTTCATACCATTTGGCTGGAAGTTGAGCTGAGGAAGGCATTTTCCCATTTAATATACCTAATCTAAGCTCCCAGTTTCCAAAATTAGGCAATGTAATCACGCACTCATTTGCAACTTTTAAAATATTTTTCATAGCATCTCTAGGCTTTCTTAAGCACTGGATGGAGCTAGCCATAACAGCGACATCAAAACCCATACCTTTGTAATTTTGGATACCAGCATCAATATCTTGTTGAATCACAGATACGCCATTAATAATACAAGCGTTAATTTTTTCTGGATCATTTTCCACTCCGTAACCTGTTACAGATTTTTGCTCAGTTAATATTTTCAGAAGAGCGCCATCCCCACATCCAAAATCCACAACTTTGGAGTTATTAGGTATCCAATCAAGAACGATTGATTGCAGCTTGCTATCCATTAGAATTTAAGAAGTTTTTCAGCGCTGCAGAATACTGATCAGAGTAAAAAAGAAAGCTGTCATGACCGTAATCGCCATCAAGTTCAATGTAGGCACTATCGACACCCGCCTTGATAGCAGACATTTGTATGTCTAATCCATACTCTTTTGGAAACAGCCAATCTGAATCAAAAGATGCAATGAGCAATTTAGCTTGAATGCCATGAAGACACTTAACTAAATCATTATCGAAGTCTTTTGCTGGATCAAAGCTATCCATGGCCTTGGTCATAAGGATATAGCTGTTTGCATCAAAGGTTTTAGAAAATTGCTCGCCTTTGTACTGTAGATAATTTTCTACTTCATAGTAAACGTCTTCGTCCATTTTATTTTCTGGATCTTGCAACTTTCTTCCAAACCTTTTGCTCATGTTAGATTCAGACAAATAAGTTATATGACCAAGCATCCTTGCCGCCTTCAATCCCTTATTAGGCGACTCACCCCTGGCCAAATAATCACCATTATGGAAATGTTCATCTTTTTTAATTATTTCTCTAGCCACCTCATTTAAAGCAATATTTTGCGTACTAATCTTTGATGAAGCAGCAATAATTGCAGCCTTTTTAATTCTTTCAGGATAGGAAATAGCCCATTGCAAAGCTTGCATTCCGCCCAAGCTCCCACCGGCCACCAATTCCCAGCAATCAATTCCAAAATGATCGGCAAGTAATTTTTGAGTTTTAACCCAATCACTAACTGATACTTCAGGAAAATTTGCGCCATAAGGTTTACCTGATTCGGTTGAAATAGTGATCGGTCCAGAAGAGCCATGACAGCCACCAATATTATTGAGGGACACGACAAAAAATTTTTCTGTATCAATTGTTTTGCCATCTCCGACTATTTCATCCCACCAACCAGATTTTGTTTCTCCATCTATTTTGCCAGCTGCATGGTGATTGCCAGAGAAGGCGTGGCAAACTAATACAGCATTTGTTTTTTCTGAGTTGAGCTCTCCATAGGTTTCAGTCATTAATTCAAAACCTGATAGGACTTGCCCAGATTCAAGAGTCAAAGAGTCTCCAAATGATATTTTTTCAGTTACTGTTTTCATAACAAAGAACGAATAATTTGAATGAAAGAAGTATTAATTAGATTTAGCACAAGCAATCCAATAATAGGAGTAAAATCTAAGCCGCCCATAGGTGGAAGAAATTTCCTAATAGGACTCAGAATGCCAGCAGAAATTTCTTCAATAAGTTGCAATAAGGGATGGCTATTTCCAGGAGCCACCCAACTTAGAACAACTGAGCCGATGACACAATAAAACAATATTCTAAACCCAGAATTCAAAACATCTATGACAGAAAGATAAAAGAGGGTAAGAGTTTCATAGCCAGACGAGTAGGCAAGATAAAAAGAAGAAAATTTCAGCACCAGCGCTAAAGCAATTGCAGCAAACAGAGGCGGCAAAAAGAAGAAAAGACTTTTTGAGATTGGCTCTAGATAGGTCGCAAATATTTTAACTATTGGATTGAAGTAGTTAACCCGAAAAAGCCGAAATAGTGACAACATAACAAAAGCATAGCTGGCAAAACCCAAAATCACTGCTACTGCGCTAATCATATTGTCTAATGTATTTCTTATTATTTCTCATTACTAATTTCTATGGATCTATCTTCAGCAGCTTGAAAAGCATCTTGTAAAATCCTATCAAGATTATTTTTTTCAAGAGATTCCAAACCAGCCTGAGTTGTTCCTCCCGGAGATTTTATCTTATTTATCAAGCTTTCAAAATTCTGGTCTTGAGAAAATGAGTCACCTAAGCTGCTGATAAAGTCTTGAAACATTGATTTAGCAGCTACATGATTAGAAGATGCTATTTTTTCTAACTCTTGCAGGTATATTTTAAGCACCTGGAAAAGAAAAGCTTGGCCACTCCCAATGATACTAGTAAATCTATGCATTTCCTCTTCACTTTGAAGTACTAAAACATGCCCAACTCTGGTAAATAAGCTGTTTGCATTATTGAATGCAATTGAGTTGTGATCTTCAGCATAGAGAGCTGTTACACCTTTGCAAAAAGCGCATGCCGTATTAGGCATTGCGCGAATTATGGAATGGGGTTGCGAATACTTTTCTATCTCAATTCCTGCAACAACACTTAATATGGCTACTTTGGGCGCCATCTTAGAAATACTTTTTTCGGCACTCAAAGCATCCTTGGGCTTTACCGCCAGCACAATTAAATCCAAGTCTATTGAAGCTAAGTCCTCTAATTTAATTATTTTTAAATTCTGCGCTCTTAGTGACTCAACCCTTTGCTCATTTCTTTCAATGCAAGCAATATCAGAGGATGAGACACCACTTTTTAAAAGCCCATCAATGACAGCTTGAGCAATGTTGCCACATCCTAGAAAACAAATTTTCATTATCTTTTGCCTAACAAACTCTCGCCAATTCTTAGAATTGTTGAGCCGGCTAAAATAGATTCCTCAAAGTCGCTCGATGTTCCTAAAGACAAGTGAGTACAACTAGGAAGTTTGGTTAATAGCAATTTTTGTAGGTCTATTATTTTATTCATGGTATCCATTTTAGCTTTATTTGAGACATTAATCTTAGGCATAAACATGAAGCCCTCTAACATCAAGTTTGGATAGTGAGACATCAGCTCATTAACAAAATCAACCGCTTCTTCTGGAAGAATTCCTGACTTAGACTCTTCTCTATCAATATTAACTTGCACCAGTGCATGAATTTTTTTATTTTCAGTTTCCAATGCATCGTTTAGTTTCCTTGCAACTTTTTCTCGGTCTATTGAGTGGACCCAATTAGCATGTTTGGCAATTAAGCCCACTTTATTGGATTGTATGGGGCCTATAAAATGCCAAATGATGTCCTTAGGACATGCCGAAGATTTTTCAGCCAATTCTTGCGCATAATTTTCCCCAAAATTATTTATTCCAAGAGCATAGGCTTCATTAATAACATCAATAGGCTGTAATTTGGAAACAGCAACCAGTCTTATCTCATCGTTAGACCGTTGAGCTTTTTCGCAAGCTGCATTAATCTTGCTGGCGATAGTTACAAATTTATCCGCTATGCCTTTGTGCATTTTTTATAGATTAGAGGTTGTCTGCCATTTTTCATAAGTAGTTCCCTAGCATTATTTACTTCGGATTTATTTAAATATGGACCTGACATAACCCTGAATAATGGTTTTTCAGGTTGCTTTGAGCTGAATGTCTTTTCAACATAGGATTCTAAGCCGAAAGATAGTAGGGAGCTAAGCTGCTCCTGTGCGTAAACTCTTTTTCCATAAGATTCAATTTGGATAAGGTACTCACAGTCTTCTTCAAACACGATGCCTTCAAGTTCAATCAGCACAGTATCTTTCGCTAACTCTACAGGATATAAAAATTCTATTGTTGGATTGCTAACATCACCTCTTATATTCACAACATCAGTCTGCAGGATTTTATTTGATGCAAATAAAAAAAGGGCGCTTACAGCAGCGATGACAAACAAGTGTTTTATCTTTAGCGGTTGATTAAGTTCTCTTTTTGCGCGCAAAGAAGTCTTAACTCTTCTTGTCTTTGGCTTATTTATGGGGTGTTTTTTGGCAAAATCCTTCACATTAATTACATACTATCTAAAGGTTCAATGCCTAACAATTCCAAAGATGAAGCTATGACAGATTTAACAATCATTAAAGCTCGCATAATATTATTCTGCTCCGATTCCTTTGCATTAAGAATATTTACGTTGTTATAAAATTGATGAAAGCTTTGCGAGATGTCTCTTAGATAATAAACAATAAGATGTGGCTGAAGATTTTCTCCTGAACTTTTAATAACAAATTGAGCATTTAAAGCCATCTGCAATAGCTCATCGCAACCATTGAAATCAGAATCATCGAATTTGCTTGGTAGGGCCATGCCTAGCTCAAGATATTTCTTCTCTACAGAACAAATTCTAGCATGTGCATATTGGACATAATAATAAAGATTATCTTTAGAATTAGATCTAGCAACTCCAATATCAAAATCTAGGTGTTGATCTGCTTGTTTGGATAAATAATAGAATCTTGATGCGTCAGGCCCAATATCATCAATTAACTGTTTTAGTGTATAAAAATTTCCACTTCGTGTGGACATTTTAACTTTAGAGCCATTTTCAAAGAGGTTAGCAAATTGAACAAGCTGAACCTGCATCTGTTTTTTGCTATAACCCATGGCCTCAATGGTTGCTTCAATTCTTTTAATATAACCATGATGATCTGAACCCCAAACATTTATAATGGTGTCAAATCCTCTGTCTAATTTGTTTCTATGATAAGCCAAATCTGCTGATAGATAGGTGCCCCTTCCATCTTCTCGGATAATAACACGATCTTTATCATCACCAAATTTGGTGGACTCTAGCCACACAGCACCATTCTTTTCATAGGCATGCTTTTTTTTAACTTGATCGAGCGCTTGAAAAATTTCTGATTTTTTATCTTCAAGTTCTCCGAGTGAAGATTCAAAAAACCAATTATCAAATATCACTTTAAATTGAGTTAAATCCTCTTTGATAGATTTGATTACATAGTTCAAACCAAAGTCTCTTAGTAATGACCAACTATTTGAGTAATTAATTTTTATTCGCTCAATTAATTCATCTATTTTTTCTTCGTCGTCCTTTGGAAGATTGGTTATTAATTTTTTTTTATCTGATTCGGTTAATGCTTGATCTATCTCTGCGCCATTAGCAATCTCTAATATATAGGACCCTTTGTATGCAGAGTTTGGAAAAGCCTTCTCATCAAAGCATTCAAATTTTCTTAAAAAAATACTGCATGCCAAAATGTCAATTTGCCTACCAGCATCATTAA